>Ga0307516_10010499_pt1 | contig 10170 bp, 8 predicted proteins | sample 19_EM_MG_FD_203310 | JGI IMG/M metagenome (GOLD analysis project Ga0307516, IMG submission 203310) | Populus trichocarpa ectomycorrhiza microbial communities from riparian zone in the Pacific Northwest, United States - 19_EM | ecosystem: Host-associated > Plants > Roots > Unclassified | place...
CGTGCTTGCTGCCGAAGTAGTAATGCAGGTTGGCCTTCGGCAGCTCAGCGCCCTCGGCAATGGCAGCCATGGTGGCGCCGTTGAAGCCGGCGCGGGCGAAGACCTTCTCCGCCGCGCCGAGGATGCGTTCACGATTCGCCTGCCGGATCTGGCCGGCAGGCTCCACCTTGTCGGGCGCCACCAGAGAACGCCGGGTCGCCCCGGGTTCTCTTGCTCCCTTCGGGGAGCGGACACCGCGCAACGGTGGCCTGGGGCTCGTCATTTCTTCGTGGCTGCTTCCCACACCGCGTGGCTGTAGCCGGCGGGGCCCGGGTCCTTCTTGATGACGGGTGAGCTGCCGGCAGCCAGCAGCACCTTCACCGTGCGCTCATAGGCGGCCGGCTCCAGGTAGCCGATCTTCGGCGTGCCGGCGGTCGTGATCAGCTTGGCCACGTTTTCCATCTGGCGTTGCTGCACCTTCACCGTGGCGCTGCCCGATGGGTCGGCGGCCACGACGATCTTGGCCGCGCCGGCCGGGTCTTTCACCGCGTCGTTCCAGCCCTTCAGCGTAGCGCGCAGGAACTTGGCAGCACGCGCGACGAAGGCCGGGTCCTTCAGCTTGCTGTCGAGCACGTAGAGGCCGTCTTCGAGCGAAGCCACGCCCTGGTCTTCGTAGAAGAAGGTCACGAGATCGGCTTCCTTCACGCCAGCATCGACGACCTGCCAGTACTCGTTGTAGATCATGGTCGAGATGCAGGCGGCCTGGTTCTGCAGCAGCGGGTCGACGTTGAAGCCCTGCTTCAGGATCTTGATGTCGGTGTCGGGCTTGAGGCCGAGCTTCGCCATCCAGTTGAGGAAGGGGTACTCGTTGCCGCCGAACCAGACGCCCAGCGTCTTGCCCTTGAAGTCGGCCGGCTTGGTCACGCCACTGGCCTTCTTGCAGGTGAGCATCAGGCCCGAGCGGTTGAAGACCTGTGCGATGTTGACCAGCGGCACGCCGGCTTCGCGCGCGGCGAGCGCATCGGGCATCCAGTTGACGATGGCGTCGGCACCGTTGCCAGCGAGCACCTGCACCGGCGAGACATCGGGGCCGCCCGGCTTGATGGTGACGTCGAGCCCTTCGTCCTTGTAGTAGCCCTTGGCGGCGGCCACGTAGTAGCCCGCGAACTGCGCCTGCGGCACCCACTTCATTTGCACGGTGAACTTGTCAGCGGCGTGCGCTCCGGCAGCGCAGGCAAACGCCAGCGCGGCAACGGCGAACTTGAGAGAAGAACGGGCCATCGTGAAACTCCTCGGGGTTGGAATATGAGAAACGAACTGAACAGCGAGATGAAAACCGGTGCCGCTCACTTCGAGCGCACCGAAGGGTGCCAGAACGCCCATCGGCGCTCCAGCTGAACGAGCAAGGCGTAGGCCAGCGAGCCGGTGACCGAGGCGACGACGATCGCGCCCCACACCAGTGACATGTTCATCCGGGCCGCCTCGGTGCTGATGCGAAAGCCCAGCCCCACCGTCGGCGAACCAAAGAACTCGGCCACGATGGCGCCGATCAGCGCGAGCGTCGCGTTGACTTTCAGCGCACCCACGATGAAGGGCACCGCGCACGGCAGGCGCAGGTCGATCAGCGTGCGCAGGTAGCTGGCGGCATAGCTGTGCATCAGCTCGCGCTCCTGCCGCCCCGCCGCCTGCAGCCCAGCGAGCGTGGCCACCAGCATCGGGAAGAAGGTCATCAGCACCACGACGGCCGCTTTCGATTGCCACTCGAAGCCGAACCACATCACCATGATCGGCGCCACCGCCACCAGCGGAATGGTGCTGGTGAGCGAGGCCACCGGCAGCAGCCCGCGCTGCAGAAACGGCAACCGGTCGATCGCCACGCCAACGGCGAACCCGAGCGCCGACCCCAGCGCCCAGCCGGAAACCACGGCCTTCAACACCGTCTGCACGAAGTCGCGCCCCAGCGTGCCGGCATGCTCGTAGAGCGACTCGGCGATGGCCGATGGCGCTGGCAGCAGCACACGCGGCACCTCGAACGCAGTGACGCCGAACTGCCAGAACACGAGCAGCCACACGCCGAAGAGACCCGCCGTCAGCGGGCCGGCCCAACGCGGCCCTTCGATCGCCGCGCAGCGCCGCACGCTGAACACGGCCGCTGCCAGCATCAGCACCAGCCAGAGCACGTTCATGGCCGTCATGCCAGCCGCCCCCGCATCACGAGCTTCTGCACACCGGCCACCGCGGCCGTCAACAACAAGCCGAGCAGCGCCGACAACACCAGCGCCGACCAGATGCCGATGGTGTTGCCGTAGTAAGAGCCGGTGAGCAGCCGCGCGCCGAGGCCGGCCTGCGCGCCAGTCGGCAGCTCGGCCACCATCGCGCCGACCAGGCCGGCCGCAATGGCCACGCGCAATGACGGGAACAGGAACGGCAGCGCCGCCGGCATGCGCAGCATCCAGAAGGCTTGCAGCCGCGTGGCGGCATAGGTGTACATGAGCTCGGTGTCGATGCGCTGCGGCGAACGGAGGCCCTGCACCATCGCCACCGTCACCGGGAAGAAGCAGAGGTACATCGCGATCGCGGCCTTGGGCGCCACGCCCGACATGCCCAGGCTGCCCAGGATCACCAGCACGATGGGCGCGATGGCCAGCACCGGCACCGTCTGCGAGGCCACGATCCACGGCAGCAAGGCTCGGTCGAGCGTGCGCGAGTGCACGATGGCCGCAGCCAGCAGCACGCCCAGCAGCGTGCCCAGCACGAAGCCGACCAACGTGGATTGCGCCGTCACCGCCGTGTGATACAGCAGGTTGCGCGGCGAATCGAGCGGCCAGTCGACGATGCTGCTGTAGAGATCGATCGCCACCTGGTGCGGCGCAGGCAGCACCGGGCGCTCCATCGAGAGCGTTTCGACAACGAGGTCGCTCGCCGTCCAGCCCGACTTGTCGTTCAGCACCCGTTCGATCACGCCGTTGGCATTCAGCGCGACCGCGCCGCCATACCAAAGCACGAGCACGAAGCTCAGCACTGCGGCGACCGGGCCGAACCTAGTCATGGTGGCCGTCTCCCAGCGCCTCGCGCACCTCGTGGGCGACGGCGATAAACTCTGGTGTGTCTCGCAGGCCGAGGTGGCGCGTCTCGGGCAGCGGCGAGCGGATGTCTTTCACGATGCGCCCGGGCCGCGGCGACATCACCACGATGCGCGTCGACAGGTACACCGCCTCGGCGATGGAATGCGTGACGAAGACGACCGTGCGCTTCTCTCGCTGCCACAGCTGCTGCAGCTGCTCGTTGAGCCGGTCGCGCGTGATCTCGTCGAGCGCGCCGAAGGGCTCGTCCATCATCAAGAGGCGCGGCTCGAAGCCAAGCGCTCTCGCGATCGACACGCGCTGCTGCATGCCGCCCGACAACTGCCACGGGTATTTGCGCTCGAAGCCGGCGAGGCCCACGCGGTTGAGCTGCTCCATCGCCACCGACTTGCATTCGTCAGCGCTGCGGCCCTGTATCTGCAGCGGCAGCATCACATTGGCGAGCACGTTGCGCCACGGAAAAAGCGCGGGCGCCTGGAACACATAACCGTAGGCACGCGCCAGCCGTGCATCGTGCGGGCTCAGGCCGTTGACGAGCACGGTGCCGGCGCTGATGGGCTCGAGGTCGGCGATCACGCGCAACAGCGTGGTCTTGCCGCAGCCCGACGGGCCGATCAACGAGACGAATTCGCCGGGGGCGATGTCGAGGTCGACCTCTTGCAGAGCATGCACCGGCGCATCGGCCGAGGGATAGACGACGCTTGCGCGGCGCGCCGACACGGCGAGTTCAGGAGGAGTGGTCACGGGATGAAGGGAACCTAACCGAATGGTCAGCTTATTCTCGACCATCGAAGCCAGTTCCATGCCAGACGACGATGCGCTCGCAAACCCTCGGGTCGCACCCACTTCGTGCAGCTGTGGCGTTCGCCAGCCGGCAAAACCCTCGAACACCATGGCACGGCGGTTGCGTACGATCGCCGTAATCCTGACCAAACGGTCAGATTTTGTGCGCATCCAGTGCGCACGGCCCCTGAGGAGTGCACAACCCATGCTCGAGTCATCCGACATCCGCGCCGGCCGGCGCACACCGGCACAGTACGAAGCCGCCTTCGCCGACGCAACTCCGCGGTTGACGCGCACGCAAGCGCTGGTCGAGGCCGAGCGCTGCCTGTATTGCTACGACGCGCCCTGCATGCAGGCCTGCCCCACCGGCATCGACGTGCCCAGCTTCATCAAGCGCATCGCCGATGACAACCTGCGTGGCGCGGCGCGCACCATCCTCGAAGCCAACCCATTGGGCGGCACCTGCGCCCGCGCCTGCCCGACCGAGGTGCTGTGCGAGCAGGTCTGCGTGCGCACCACGCAGCAAGGCAAGCCAGTCGAGATCGGGCGCCTGCAGCGCTACGCGGTCGACGCGGTGATGGACAAGCCGGTCACCGCCCTCTTCACCCGCGCGGCACCCACTGGCCGCCGCATCGCCGTCGTCGGCGCCGGGCCGGCTGGCCTCGCATGCGCTTTCACGCTCGCGCGGCTGGGGCACGACGTCGTCATCCACGACGCGCAGTCCGCAGGCGGCGGGCTCAACGAATACGGCCTCGCCAGCTACAAGATGGCCGGCGGTTTCGCGCAGGCCGAGCTCGACTGGCTGATGCAGATCGGCGGCATCTCGCTGCAGCTGAACTGGCGACTCGAACAGGCGGCGCAGCTCAAGACGTTGAGCGACAGCTTCGACGCTGTCTACCTCGCCATCGGCCTGGGCCGCACGCCCCAGCTCGGCATCCCCGGCGAGCACCTTTCGGGCGTGCGCGACGCCGTGGCCTTCATCGCCGAGCTGCGCCAGAGCGCTGACGTGGCCGCCCTGCCCGTCGGCCGCCGCGTCGTCGTGATCGGCGGTGGCATGACGGCGGTCGACGCTGCCGTGCAGAGCAAGCTGCTCGGTGCCGACGACGTGCACATGGTCTACCGCCGCGGGCCTGAATCCATGTCGGCCTCGCTCGAAGAGCGTGAGTGGGCGCAGAAGAACGGGGTCACGCTGCACTACGGGCTGGCGCCGTCCGAGATCACCGGCTGCGACGCCGTCAGCGGCGTGCGCTTCGTGCGCGCCGACGGCAGTGGCGAGACCTTCGCTGCCGACGTGGTGCTCAAGGCCATCGGCCAGAAGCTCGACGACAGCGTGCTCGCCGACAGCGGCCTCACGCTGCAAGGCGGCCGCGTGGTCGCAGACATCGACGGCCGCACCGGCGTGGCCAAGCTCTACGTTGGCGGTGACTGCCGTGCCGGCGGGCGCGACCTCACCGTCGAGGCGGTGGAAGACGGCAAGCGCGCCGCCAAGGCCATTCACGCGGTCATCCACACAACGTTCGCTGCTGAACCCATCTGAGGAGATCAAACCCATGGCCGATCTGCGCAACACCTTCGCCGGCATCACCAGCCCCAACCCGTTCTGGCTCGCCAGCGCGCCGCCCACCGACAAGGCCTACAACGTCAACCGCGCCTTCGAGGCCGGCTGGGGGGGAGTGGTCTGGAAGACGCTCGGCGAAGAGGGCCCGCCCGTCGTCAACGTGAACGGCCCGCGCTATGGCGCGCTGCTCACGCCAGACCGCAAGCTGCTCGGTTTCAACAACATCGAGCTGATCACCGACCGGCCGCTGCAGACCAACCTCGACGAGATGCGCGAGGTCAAGCGCCTGTGGCCTGACCGCGCACTCGTCGCCTCGCTGATGGTGCCGTGCAACGAGAGCGCATGGAAAGCCATCCTCGCGCGTGTGGAAGACACCGGCTGCGACGGCGTCGAACTCAACTTCGGCTGCCCGCACGGCATGAGCGAGCGCGGTATGGGCGCTGCGGTGGGCCAGGTGCCGGAGTACATCCAGATGGTCACCGAATGGTGCAAGCACTACAGCAAGCTGCCGGTGATCGTGAAGCTCACGCCCAACGTGGCCAACATCCTGCCGCCGGCGCTGGCCGCGAAGCGCGGCGGTGCCGATGCGGTGAGCCTCATCAACACCATCAACTCCATCATGGGTGTGGACCCGACGACGCTCGCGATGAGCCCGTCCACCGGTGGCATGGGCTCGCACGGCGGCTACTGCGGTCCGGCGGTCAAGCCCATCTCGCTTCACATGACGGCCGAGATCGGCCGCTCGCCCGAGATGGCCGGCCTGCCGGTGTCGGGCATCGGCGGCGTGGGCAGCTGGCGCGACGCGCTCGACTTCATCGCGCTCGGCGCCACCAACGTGCAGGTCTGCACCGCAGCCATGACCTTCGGCTTCAAGATCGTCCAGGAGATGGCCGACGGCTTGTCCGAATACATGGACAGCATGGGCTTCAAGACCACCGCCGACTTCCAGGGCCGCGCGCTGCCCACCATCACCGACTGGCAGTACCTCAACCTCAACTCGATCAGCAAGGCCGTGATCGACCAGGACAAGTGCATCGAGTGCGGCCGCTGCCACATCGCCTGCGAAGACACCTCGCACCAGGCCATCACCGCCACGAAAGACGGCAAGCGCCACTTCGAGGTGAAGGAAGACGAGTGCGTGGGCTGCAACCTGTGCGTCACGGTGTGCCCGGTGCCCGAGTGCATCACGCTGCGCACGCTGGTGCCAGGCGAGGTCGATGCCCGCACCGGCCAGGCCGTCGTCGCGCAGCCGGCCAACTGGACGGCTCACCCGAACAACCCCATGCGCGTGGCCGTGCCGGCCTGAACTACACAAGCAGTCCCCTGAACTACACAAGCAGTCCCTGCTTGGGGTACAACGCAGTTTCGCCACAGGAGAACCGATCATGTCCACCCTGCTGATCCGCGGCGGCACCGTCGTCAACGCCGACCGCGAATTCCGAGCTGATGTGCTGGTGAGCGAGGGCCGCATCGCGCAAGTCGGCGCCGCGCTCGAAGCACCCGCCGGCGCGCAAGTCCTCGACGCGGGCGGCCGCTACGTGATGCCCGGCGGCATCGACCCGCACACCCACATGCAGCTGCCCTTCATGGGCACGGTGGCGGCCGATGATTTCTACACCGGCACGGCCGCAGGCTTCACCGGCGGCACCACCAGCATCATCGACTTCGTGATCCCCGACCCGCAGCAGCCGCTGATGGACGCCTACCGCAACTGGCGCGGCTGGGCCGAGAAGTCGGCGGGCGACTACGGCTTCCACGTGGCCGTCACCTGGTGGAGCGACAGCGTTCACAAGGACATGGGCACGCTGGTGCATGAAGAAGGCATCAACAGCTTCAAGCACTTCATGGCCTACAAGAACGCCATCATGTGCGACGACGAAACGCTGGTGAACAGCTTCAAGCGCTCGCTGGAACTCGGCGCCATGCCCACGGTGCACGCCGAGAACGGTGAGCTCGTCTACCTGCTGCAGCAAGAGGTGGCGAAGATGGGCATCACCGGCCCCGAAGGCCACCCGTTGAGCCGCCCGCCGATGGTCGAAGGCGAAGCCGCCAACCGCGCGATTGCGATTGCCGACGTGCTGGGCGTGCCGATCTACATCGTGCACGTGAGCTGCATCGAATCGGCCGAGGCCATCGCCCGTGCGCGTGCCCGTGGCCAGCGCGTTTATGGCGAGGTGCTGGCCGGGCACCTGGTGCTCGACGACAGCGTTTACCGTCATCCCGATTTCGCGACTGCTGCGGCCTATGTGATGAGCCCGCCGTTCCGGCCCAAGGGCCACTCGGAGGCGCTGTGGCGCGGTTTGCAATCGGGCCAGTTGCACACCACGGCCACCGACCACTGCGTCTTCTGCGCCCCGCAAAAGGCTGCTGGCAAAGACAACTTCGCGAAGATCCCGAACGGCTGCGGCGGCATCGAAGACCGCATGCAGGTGATCTGGGACGCCGGCGTCAACACCGGCCGCCTCACGCCGAGCGAGTTCGTCGCAATCACCTCGGCCAACTGCGCCAAGCTCTTCAACCTGTACCCGAGGAAGGGCTGCGTGGTCGAAGGCGCCGACGCCGACCTCGTGCTCTGGGACCCAGCCGCCACCAAGACCGTCTCGGTGAAGACGCAGTTCTCCAAGGGTGACTTCAACATCTTCGAGGGACGCAAGGTACAGGGCCTGGCCACGCACACGCTGAGCCAGGGCAAGCTGGTGTGGGCCGACGGCGACCTGCGCGCGGTGGCAGGCGCCGGCCGCTACCTGAAGCGCCCACCGTTCGGGCCGAACTTCCAGGCCGTCACCAAACGCACGCAAGACTTGGCGCCGACTGCCGTGGCGCGATAGGAGCAAGACATGGACATGAAGACCAAGACAAAGCTCGACGACCTGCGCATCGACGGCAGCCGCCTCTGGGGCTCGCTGATGGAGCTCGCGAAGATCGGTGCCACGCCCAAGGGCGGCGTGTGCCGACTCACGCTCACCGACCTCGACAAGCAAGGCCGTGACCTCGTCACCGGCTGGGCGCGCGAGGCCGGCATGACGGTCACCATCGACAAGATCGGCAACGGCTTCATGCGCCGCCCGGGCCGCAACAACAGCCTGCCGCCGATCATGACCGGCAGCCACATCGACACCCAGCCCACCGGCGGCAAGTTCGATGGCAACTACGGCGTGCTCGCCGGCATCGAGGTCGTGCGCACGCTGAACGACCACGGCATCGAGACCGAAGCCCCTATCGAGGTCGCGTTCTGGACGAATGAAGAAGGCTCGCGCTTCGTGCCGGTGATGATGGGCTCGGGCGTCTTCGCCAAGGCATTTACCCTCGAACACGCCTATGCCGCCACCGACACCGAAGGCAAGACGGTAAAGGGTGAGCTCGAACGCATCGGCTACATCGGCCCAGAAGAACCGGGCGCGCACCCGATCGGCTGCTACTTCGAAACGCACATCGAGCAAGGCCCTGTGCTCGAAGACAACGACAAGACCATCGGCGTGGTGACCGGCGTGCTCGGCATCCGCTGGTACGACTGCGTCGTCACCGGCATGGAAGCCCACGCCGGCCCGACACCCATGGCGCTGCGCAAGGACGCGCTGCAGGTTGCCACCCACCTGATGCAAGAGGTCGTGGCCTGCGCCCACCGCCACCCGCCGCACGGCCGCGGCACCGTGGGCATGGTGCAGGTGTTCCCGAACAGCCGCAACGTGATCCCCGGCGGCGTGAAGTTCTCGATCGACATGCGCAATGCCACCGACGCGCTGTGCGACGCGATGGACGCCGACATCCGCGCCATCGCCGCCAAGCTCAGCGCCGACAGCGGCTTGCCGATCGAGATCACGCCCGTCTCGGCCTACACCGCGCAGCCGTTTCATGCGGACTGCGTGCAGGCGGTCGCCAAGGCGGCCGAGAAGCTCGGCTACTCCAACATGCCGGCCGTGTCAGGCGCCGGGCACGATGCCGTCTACATGGCGAAGCTCGCCCCTGCCGGGATGATCTTCATTCCCTGCAAGGACGGCATCAGCCACAACGAGATCGAAGACGCGAAGCCCGAGCACATCACCGCCGGCTGCAACGTGTTGCTGCACGCCATGCTGGAGCGCGCCGGCATCGCCTGACGCACACTCACCCTGCGCGGGCAACCAGCTCGCGCAGCACCGAGTCCAGCGGCACGATGCCCTTGCGCGTGGCGCGTGCGTCGCTTTCGAAATCGATCCAGCCCTCGTTAAAGCCGTCGAGCATCTGGATGCGTGGCGTCGGGTTCTTCATGCCCTGGGCCTTGAACAGACCCTCCCAGGTAGCACGGGGCACGACCTGCATGCGCACCTCGCGTCCCAGCACGCGGGCCAAGCCGGCCGCGACGTCGTTCGGTGTCACCCGCGCGCCTTCGAGTTCGACCACACGCTTGCCTTGCCAGCTCTCCTGCAGCAGATCGGCCGCCACCTCGCCGACATCTGCGGTGGCGACCATCGGCAGCGGCTTGTCCAGCGGATAGAGGAAGCTCGGGACCACACCGGTCGTGCGGGCCGAGGCAACGTCCCACGCCGAGTTCTCCATGAACCACGCCGCGCGCAGGAAGGTGATCGGCAGCGGCAGCGCGCCCAAGGCCTGCTCTTGCAGGGTGTGCTGCTGCAACAGATTGGGCCGCGTCGACTGCGCGCCGATGGTCGACAGCGAGACGACCTTGCCCGGCTGCGCAGCCATCAGCGCCTCGCGCACGGCGGCGATGACGTGGCGTGCCTCATCGAAGTCGGGTGACGGGTCGAACACCGGTGGCAGCAGGAAGAA
>Ga0307516_10010500_pt1 | contig 10169 bp, 7 predicted proteins | sample 19_EM_MG_FD_203310 | JGI IMG/M metagenome (GOLD analysis project Ga0307516, IMG submission 203310) | Populus trichocarpa ectomycorrhiza microbial communities from riparian zone in the Pacific Northwest, United States - 19_EM | ecosystem: Host-associated > Plants > Roots > Unclassified | place...
CATGAATCGTCGCCGGCGACAGCGGTTGGTCACCTCTGTCGGTGCCGCCACGCTGCTTGCGATGGGCGTTGCTACCCTCGTGCCTCGGCCGCGGCACCGCGGCCACCGACTGCCGAGGAGTTGGAGGCGGCCATGGCGACACCACGCGACCACGCCTTCCACGCCTTCTTCGAGAAGCATCATGCCGAGCTGGCACGCCTGGCGTATCTGGTGACCGGCGAGGCCGAGGTGACCGACGACCTCGCCGCCGAAGCCATGCTGGAGGTCTGGCGGCACTGGGACCGCGTCGCCGCGGCCGACAGCCCGATTGCGTACGCCCGTGGCGTGCTCACCAACCTGGCTCGCAACCGGATCCGCAGGCTGCATCGGGAGCGACGCGGTCTGCTCGGCCTGGGCCTGCTGTGGCGGGAGCGGGCGCAGGACGTGGACGTGCCCGCGGCCGTGGATGTACGGCGGGCACTGAGCCGGCTGCCGTACCGGCGTCGGGCATGCGTCGTGCTGCGGTACGTGTTCGACCTGTCCGAGCAGGAGACGGCGCGTACCCTCGGCATCTCGGTGGGCACCGTGAAGAGCCAGACGTCACGCGGCGTAGGCCAGTTGACCGAATTGCTCGGCCAGCCGTCGGCATCGGCGAGCGATGGCACGCGGTGGCTGGCTCCCGCTTCGCAGGCGATAGTTCCGCCCGGCTCGCCGCGAAGGGGGAAATGATGCCGTCGGACCCCGTCCGCTCCGCGCTTCGCACGGCCGCGGAAGCTTACGAGCCGGACCGTGCGGCCATTCTGGCCTGGATCGAGCGCGGCCAGGCCGAGGCTGGTGTGTCCTCGGCGCCCCGCTCCACCCGCCGGCGTGCGGTTGTGGTGGCCGGGATGGCCGCGACCGTGGCCACGGTACTCGGTCTCAGCGTGGCCGCCACCTGGGCCGCCGTCCGCGGCGAGGAGCCGCGGAAGCCAGCAGCCGTGGCATCGGCCACGGCGGCCCCCGTCTCGGCCGCTGCCTCAAGCGCCGCTACGAGGTTGACGCCGAGCCATGACCCTGAGGGCCGTCCCCCGTCCGCTGCTCAGCCGTCTCGTTCACTGGCGGCGTCCCCGAGCAAGGCCGCCGTCCAGCAGGGCTTCCTGTCGTCCAGCGGCGCCTTCGACACACACAGCATCGACAACTGGGCACAAAGCAACGTGACATTGACAAACAGCGAGACCGTCACTGCGCTGGAGCTACGCGTACGGATCGCGCTCACCCCGTCCGTGTCCAGCACCGGAGCCTGGAGCACCATACCGGCCGAAGATCTGGCGACCAGAGTCGAACAGCAGCCCGACGCGTTGGTCTACACGTTCACGCTGAAACCGGGAGTACGCCTGGCGAGCGGCTCATACATGTTCGCGGTGCAGTACGGCCACGCGACGGGCGGCAGGGACCCGAGCCGGGACAGCTACCAGGCCGCTGCCAGCGTCGGCGGCACCCGTGTCGAAGTGGGCGGCGGCTTCTGAATTCAGGCATGGCGTCCGCAGGCCAACTCCGCCGCCGTCAACGTCGTTCGTCGGCTTCATAGCAGCGACAAGGCGTACGCGATCACTATGGCAGGCGGCGTCCGCCGCCACCCCTCACCGACCGTCCACTAGGGACTGGCCGCCAAGCAACAGGTTCTCCCGTAGCCGACCGCACTCATCGGCTGCCAGACTCCGGTACCGCCTCGGCCCCGAGAGCCCGCCTCATCAAAGAGAGATATGAGGAATGCGGCTTTCGGGGGTTCGCCTTGCCGTTTGGCCAGACGCAGGCGAACGGCCACCTCCCGCCCGGCGAGAACTCCGTCGCGCACTACTGAACAACGCCACGGCATGACATATCATCGACTTGCCAGAGGAGGTGCATGACATGTCAATTGACCTGGTAGGCTCGCTGCGCATGACCGATCCGCCCCCCCACTGGCTGAACGCCCAGGAACAGCACACCTGGCGCACCTTCATCCGCCTACACCAGAAACTCTTCGCCCAGATATCCCGCGACCTGCAGGCGCACTCCAAGCTGTCCAGCGCCGACTTCCAGATCCTCGTCGCGCTCACCGACACCCCGGACGGCCGGCAACGATTCCAGGAACTGGCCAAGACGATCGACTGGGAACAGAGCCGCCTGTCCCACCAGATCGCCAGAATGATCAAGCGCGGCCTGGTAGCACGGGAGGAATGCGCCGAGGACGGGCGCGCCGCTTTCGTCACCATCACACCCAGCGGCAGTGACGCCATCCGGGACGCCGCCCCGCACCACGTCGCCATGATTCGGCGCCTAGTCATCGACGCCCTCAGCCCGGACGAACTCGCCGCCCTGGCACAGATCTCCACCCGCATCCTCGACAACATGGACGACGTCCCATCGCGAACGGGCCGGTGAGCACAGGCGGCAAGCGGCGGACACCCCGTACGGGCTACGCGACCGCTCCGCCCAGTCCATTGGGCGGCAGTACCCCAGCCGCGCCGAGGAACCGAAATGCGCGGCGCCGAACGACACCATTCCCAATGCATAGGTGCGACCGGCGAACGGTGCCCAGGCCCCCGTCGAGTGCCCGCTCCCTGGCACGCAACCCTCGAAGACCGAAACGCAGCGGCCGCAACCGCGTCGCCACCAGCTGACACCCTTAGCGTGCGGGCGCCTTGCCGGCTGTGATGCTGCGGAGTCGGGCTGCGGTTGGGTCCGACGCGTCCGGACCCAACCGGAACGCGGTCAGGCGCCGCTGAACGCGTCCTTGTGGGCCGTCAGCCACTGCTCGAAGGTCTCCAGGTGCGGGTTCAGGTCACGGACGACATCGACGTCACGCGCCTCTTTGAATTGCGGCACCTCCGCGTAGAACTGGAACATGTTTCCCAGCTCGACGGCGGCGGGGAAAGGCTGTGCCCGGAACGCGTCGAACGGAATGGGCATGTAGGTGACCTCTTCCCCGAGGACCTTGCTGAAAACCTCGGCCATCTGCGTGCCCGTCAGGTGTTCGCCGGCGATGCTCACGGTCTCACCGATGAGCCCGCGGCCCCGCTTGAAGATGCCGTAGGCCGTGCGGCCGATGTCCTCGGCCGCGATGCCGGACAGCTCGCTGTCGCCCATGGCTAGGGCGAGCACGAGCCGGCCGTCCTCACCGCGCTGCGGCTTCATCGCGCCGACCAGATTCTCCCAGTAGAACGTGGTCCGCATGAAGGTGGTCGGCACGCCGGCGTCGGTGAAGTACGCGTCGGCCTCGGCCTTGGCGTCGAAGTGGGGCACCTTGTAGGTGTCCAGCACGGTCGGCATGCGCTCGTCATGCAGCGGAATGTGCTCGCGGCTGTCGTCGAGGGTCGACCAGACCACGTGGGCCAGGCCGGCGGCCGCGGCAGCCTGCGCGATCCCTGCCACATCCTGCTTCTCCTGATCCGGGGACATGTGCTCCCAGTAGTTGGTGACCACGAATGCCCCGTAGGCGCCGTCGAACGCCTTCGCGAGGCTCGCCTCATCCTGGATGTCGGCCGCGATCACCTCGGCACCCAGGGCGGCGAGCTGCTGCGCGGCCTCCGCCTGGGGATTACGTGTCAGGGCGCGGACCGCGAAGCCGCCGTCGGGGTCGGCCAGGATCGCCCTGACCAGCCCGCCACCCTGGGCGCCGGTGGCGCCGATCACTGCGATGACCTTTTTGTTCGTCACGGTCGACTTCCCTCACTCGAAGGGGCGATGAGCCCGCTGCTCGACACGCCAACATGTACATGACGCATCATCTGATACGTCATGTACTCTAGCTCGGGTGGTGCATGACATGTCAACTGGCGTTAGCCTGTGAAATCATGGAGATCAGCATCGGTTTGCCGAACACGTTGGCACATCAAGGACCGCTCATGATCGAGTGGGCCAGACTCGCCGAGGAGCGGGGATTCACCTCGCTCGGGACTCTCGACCGGATTGTCTATCCCAACTACGACACAATCGCCTCGCTGTCCGTCGCGGCGGGGGCCACCTCCCGAATCGGACTGCTCAGCGGGGTGCTGCTGGCACCGCTGTATCCGCCGGTGTGGCTGGCGAAGGCGGCGGCGAGCCTGGACGCGATGTCCGGCGGGCGTCTCACTCTCGGCCTGGGCATCGGCGGCCGCGAGGACGACTTTGTCGCGATGGGCCGCTCGATGCAGGAGCGCGGCCGGAATATGGACGCAGTGCTCGAGATCATGCGTGCGGTGTTCGCGGGCGAGAAACTCGGCGGCGACGCTTACCCGGTGGCCGAGCACGGGCACCCGAAGGTTTTCATCGGCGGCTCCGGCGACGCGGCCGTCCGCCGCACGGTCGAGTACGGGCAGGGCTGGATCGCAGGCGGCGCCTCTCCCAAGCAGGTGAAGCCGATGGTCGACCGGATCCGCCGGGAGTGGCACGACGCTGGCCGCGAGGGCGAGCCCCGGTTCGCCGGCCTGGCGTACTTCGGACTCAGCGATGAAGAGACGTCCAATCGGTCACTGCGCACGTATTACGGGTTCCTCGGTGACGTCGCCGATATGATCGCCAACGGCGCGCTGCGGTCGCCGCAGGCGCTGCGGGGCGCGATCAAGGAGTTCGAGGATGCCGGCCTCGATGAGCTGATCCTGGACCCGACCGTGCCCGACCTTGCCGAAGTCGATCGGCTGGCCGACGCCGTCTTCTGAAGAGGTCATGCACCAGCAATCGCTCAGATGTGGCTTCCCTGAAGTGTGGTTCTTCGTCGCACGTAAGATCGGGGCACCAGTTTGCGTTGCGGATCCACGATGGCGGCATCGATCGCGGATGTTTCCCGCATGAATTCGGCACCCGGTGGCCATAGACGTGCGATAGCGGTTTCACGCGGCGTCCGTACTATCCTCCCAGTCTCACCGTTGTCCACGGAGGACTGTACATGAGAGAAAAGACGCGTTGGCTCACAAAAGCCGCCGCCGTCGCGGCGTTGGCCTGCGGGCTGCTGGTAAGCCTGACCGGCACTCCCGCGCTGGCGGCGACCGTGACCAAGTGCAGCGGCGAGCAGCACAAGAGTTTCCCGACGCCGGGCAATGACACCGACGTCTACATCACGGTCTGCATCCACACCATCAGCACCTACGAGCGGCTCGCCTGGTACTACCTGTCCTGGAAGGACGGTGGCGACTCGGACGTCGACGACGACCGGAAGTTCGACAAGTTCACCGTCCAGATCCGGATCGAGCGGTATGACAGCGTCCAAAACGACATCAGTCAGTCCTTGCGGGCGTCGATCAACACCCATTCCACGGGAACCTACGACTACACCGGCTACGGTGCCGGCTACACCGACACGGACCGGCTCGGTGGCTGGACCGCGGACGCCACGGTCACCTACAACATCGACCGCGATGGCGAGGGCGACTACAAATGGCAGCTGACCGGCTCCCCGCAGGTCACCTAAGTTAGGTACCACCGGCACCCCGAGGTCCACTGTGGGCCTCGGCGTCGTACTCGCCCGCATGTCGGCGCTCACGGAGGTACATGAGCGCCGACATGCATACCTGGTGCGGGACAACACGACGAAGCCAACGAGCACCGGGCAGACCTGGCGCCCGCGCAACCCGGCAAGCCAACGCTTGGCGCCGAAGCCACTCGGCGGCTGGCTGTTTGTCATCTTGCCCGCGGTGATCAGTGCCCAGATCTCCGGCACGAGCGTCAGTGGTGCATACCTGCTCGCGGCCAGCCAGAGCGCCAGCGTCCGGGCCGGACCGCGGACACCCTGCATCTGGTACGCGCTGCCGGCACCTGCATCCCCGATTGATGCCGCTTGTCCTTCGCCGCGGAGACGGGCGGACGAGTTCATCCGCGTGAAGGGCATCGGCGTCAGCCGCCACTGATCGCCGGATCAGCGGTAACTATCTAGCCGACCCACCCTCGTTCGTTGGCCAGCAAAGCGGCCTGGAAGCGGGTCCGGGCACCCAGCGTGGTCATGATGTCGGTGACGTGCTTCTGCACGGTCCGGCGGCTCAGGTTCAGCGCGCGCGCGATCGCCTCGTCCTTGAGTCCGGCCGACATCAGCCGCAGCACGTCCGCCGAGCGGGCTGCCGGGATATCGGGGTCGCTGCCCGGCCGATCTGCCCGCATCGGCACCGCCCGCGCCCAGATTCCCTCGAACAGCGCGATCAAAGCCTCCAGTAATGGTGACGCGTGCACCAGCAGTGCGCCGAGCGCCGGCGAGCGGAGATCCAGCGGCATGAAGCCGGTTCGTCCGTCCACGATCACCAGTTTGAACGGCAGCCCGCTGGTGGCCCGCGCCTCCTCGCCGAAGCCGATGCTCTGCCGCGCGATGGCGAGCGTGCCGTCCTCGTCGAGCGCGTCTCCGTCGTACACCGATCGGGAGCGCACGCCGCGCCGGATGCCGGCATTCTCGGCACGCAGCGTCTGCAGAACGCCCGCGCCGGCCAGGTAGGGCGGCTTGGTCAGGATGTCCAGGCCGGACCGCGCCCGCTCCACGAGGTGGAGGTAGTACCGGTTCACGTGGTCCTGGCCGTGCACCACCTCGATGAAGTCCGCGGCGCGCCGGTTACGGGCCGCCTCGCGATATTGGCCCTGCAGTTCGGCGGCCGATCGGCGGACCTGGTCGAGTTCCTCATTGCGCTTGTTCACCAAGGCGCCGAGGGCGACTTCCGGCGGGCTCGCCCGGTAGTCGTCGCCGGACCTGGTGATCAAGCCGCGATCCGCGAGTCCGGCGAGCAGGTCGTCGATGACCTCCGGGCTCAGCCCGACCGCCTGGCCGACCCGGGCCGCGGGCCTCGCCTCGCCCGCACCGACCAGGTAGCGATAAGCCTGCTCCTGCGAGAAAGTCAACCCGATGGCGCCCAACTTCGGTGCCGTACCCCCGTCGGTCACGACAGGACCGTAGCGAATCTCTGTTGCTGATTCGTTTCATTAACAGTCTTAACCAGTGGGCGCGACCGCATCGTGGGAGCCGGTCATGCGCATTTGCGCGCCTTCCCAAGGTGGCACCCGCCATCGCATTGACGTAGGTCGACGCCCGTTCGCATCGTGATCGAGACAGCGACATCTATCGCTGCCCGGTCGCTCGCAGGCCGTGGTGCACCGAGGCAGGAAGGGCCCCTGATGCACTCATCGAAACATCCGCAGATCCTGCGGAGATTTGCCACCACGATCGTCGTCATCGTCACCGCGCTGCTCGGCACGCCCGCCGTCGCGCAGGCCCAGACCATCGCCGCCGCGAGTACGACGGCCAAAGCGAGCGTCACCGCGGCCTGTGGGAGCGCGCGGAAGGGCGAGTTCACCTGCTACGCCCTACGCCGCGATGACGTGAAGGCGACGAAGGGTCTGCGGCCTTTGCTGGACACCCCGAGCGGTTACGGTCCGGCCGACCTGCACGGCGCATACGCGCTGCCCACCGGAGGCGGCGCCGGGACGACGGTCGCTATCGTCGACGCGTACGACGATCCGACCGCCGAATCCGACCTGGCCATCTACCGAGCGCAGTACGGTCTGCCGCCGTGCACCACGGCCAACGGCTGCTTCAAGAAGGTCGACCAGCGCGGCGGTACCGATTACCCGATCACCGACACCGGCTGGGCCGGCGAGATCTCCCTCGATCTGGACATGGTCTCGGCGGTCGCGCCGAACGCGCACATCCTCCTGGTCGAGTCGGACACCGCGCAGTTCACCGACATGGCCGCCGCGGTCGACACCGCGGCCGCCGGTGCGAAGTACGTGTCCAACAGCTACGGAAGCGGCTACGACAGTTCGCCGGGAAGCGGCGAGGACCCGTCCGAGCTGACCGACCTGGACGTCCACTACAACCACCCGGGCGTCGCCATGGTGGTCAGCTCCGGTGACGGCGACTACGGCGTCTCGTACCCGGCGGCGTCGCAGTACGTCACCTCGGTCGGCGGCACGTCGCTGGACCCCTCCGACGGCGAGCGCGGCTGGGCGGAGTCCGTGTGGCACAACAGTTACGGCGGTCCCGGCAGTGGCTGCTCGGTGTACGAGCCGAAGCCCGCGTTCCAGAAGGACACCGGCTGTGCCATGCGCAGCGTCGCGGACGTCTCGGCCGTGTCCGACCCCGTCACCGGCGTGGCGGTCTACCAGACGACCGGCCACAACGGGTGGGCCGTCTACGGCGGCACCAGCGCCGCGGCGCCGATCATCGCCGGCGTGTACGCGCTGGCCGGCACCCCGGTCGCCGGCACGTACCCGAATGCCTACCCGTACGACACCACCGGTGCGCTCAACGACGTGACGAGCGGGGTGAACGGCACCTGCTCGCCGGCGTATCTGTGCACAGCAGGCACCGGCTACGACGGTCCGACTGGCCTCGGCACGCCGAAGGGCGTCGCGGCGTTCACCGCAGGCCCGCACGGTGAGGTGCTCGGCACGGTGACCAACGCGGAGACCGGCGCCCCGATCGCCGGCGCCACAGTCACCGCCGGCGAGAACTCGGCGCTGTCCGACGCGGATGGGCACTACGACATCCACGCGCCGACCGGCACCTACGACGTGACCGCCACGGCATACGGATATGGCAGCAAGTCCGTGCCCGGCGTGATCGTCGCGGAGAACCAGAACGTCACCGAGGACTTCGCGCTCGCCCCGGTGCCCAGCGCCACGGTCAACGGCACCGTCGTCGACGACTCGGGCCACGGCTGGCCGCTCTATGCCAAGGTCGAGGTCGACGGTGTGCCGGGTGCCCCCGTCTACACCGATCCGGGCTCCGGGCATTTCAGCCTGAGCCTGCCGCAGAACGCGAGCTACACCCTGCATGTCACCCCGGTGTACACCGGATACGAGCCGGTCACCCAGACGGTCGCGGTCGGCACCGGCACCGTCAACGCCACCGTGCCGGTCAAGGTCGACGTCACCGGCTGCACCGCGCCGGGCTATCAGGTCCATTACCACGGTGTGCGGCAGCCATTCGACGCCGCGACCGCGCCCTCAGGCTGGACTGTCACCAACGCCGACGGATCCACCGGCGGCTGGACCTTCACCGACGACGGCAGCCGGGGCAACAAGACCGGCGGCACCGGTGGCTTCGCCATCGTGGACAGTGACCACATCGGCCCTGGGAAGCGCCAGGACACCACGCTGACCGGTCCGGTGGCCGACCTGACCGGGCAGGCGAACCCGCTGCTGAGCTTCGACACCGACTTCAACGCCCTGAGCTCACCGGCGACGGTCGAGCTGAGCGTCGACGGCGGCGCCACCTGGAGCGCCGTCTGGGAAGCCAACACGTCCGTGCGCGGCCCGGCGCACGTCGAGGTGCCGCTCCAGCAGGCAGTCGACAAAACGGCCGTGCAGGTCCGCTTCCACTACACCGGCTCGTACGCCTGGTGGTGGGAATTGGACAACGTGGTTCTCGGCAGCGTCACCTGTGACCTGGTCAAGGGCGGCCTGGCCTACGGCCAGGTGACCGACGCCAACACCGGCGCCGGCGTCGTCGGTGCCGCGGTCAGCCTGCCGGACGCGCCGTCCGCGACCGCCAGCTCGGCGGCCACCCCGGACGATCCGGCGCTCGATGACGGCTTCTACTGGCTGTTCTCGCCGGTCACCGGCAGCCACGAGATCGACGTCGCGAAGACCGCCTACACGAGCGCCACGAAGAAGGTGAAGATCGTCGCCGACTATGCGACGGCGGCGGACTTCGCCCTCGACGCCGGCCGGCTGGCCGTAACCCCGGCGAGTATCGACAAGACGCTCGCCTGGCAGGGCACCGCATCGGCGGCGTTGACCGTGACCAACACCGGCACGGCGGCGGCCACGGTCAAGCTGTCGGAGCGCCCCGGCGACACGACTCCGTTGCTGACCGCTGGGGCACCGCTCAATCGGGTGGCGGGCGCCTTCTCCAACCACGCGGCCTCGGCCGCCGCCGGCACGGCGAGGCCGAACGCGAAGCCCGCCGACGTCAAACCAGCCGACGCGCCCTGGCAGCCGGTCGCCGACTATCCGACGACGGTCCAGGACAACCTGGTCGCCACGGACGGCGGCAAGATCTACTCGGTCTTCGGCTGGACTGGAGCGGCGGACGCCAACTCGGCGTACGTCTATGACCCCGGCACCGGTGCCTGGACTGCCCTGGCCTCGGCGACCGACGCCCGGGAGGCGGCGGGTGGCGCCTTCGTCGACGGAAAGCTGATCACCACCGGCGGCTGGGGTCCCGGTGGATCCCCGGACGCCAAGACGGAGATCTACGACCCCGCGACCAACAG
>Ga0307516_10010502_pt1 | contig 10168 bp, 10 predicted proteins | sample 19_EM_MG_FD_203310 | JGI IMG/M metagenome (GOLD analysis project Ga0307516, IMG submission 203310) | Populus trichocarpa ectomycorrhiza microbial communities from riparian zone in the Pacific Northwest, United States - 19_EM | ecosystem: Host-associated > Plants > Roots > Unclassified | place...
CTTAACTCTCCCTCTCTCTCTCTCTCTAGCCTCTAATTACATTTAAGATTGACATCAATGTTACTGCTGCCTCACCTTAGATCCATGGACGCTGTCATCACTCTTGTAGATAACTCCTCTATTTTCATTCTTCCATAAAAAAAACTGAAATCTTAATTATTAAGAAATCACGAAGAAATGATTATAAACCACTAATCAACTTGAAACTATTTTCAGTTCTTGAATATTTCATTCGGCTAAAATCCGATTTATGAATCTTATTTTAACTTATTACAATCATGATGAACAAATCACGTGTATTTTCGAGATTCATCTGAACTTTACTGGAATATCTAAGCTCAAGACTCAATAAAAATTAAAAAATCATATGGACTTCAGAGTTAAAGGAAAAAAAAAACTGCTTAATTACTCAAAACAGCATCTCATCCTTCAATGGTTTTTCTGAAGCTCAAACACGTTCAAGTCATTGGCGTAAAGCCTATCATTTCCGCACGCATCGATATTACAATCTTGGCCCTGAATTATTGGTGGTTCGGCTAACAGTTGAAAGAGCGGTGAAAAGGCAGCAATGAATGGCCACCCACTCAAGCAAAAACCATGAACTAAAAGAGAAACCCATCAAAGACAAGCACAGTACGAAAGTAACGTGATGCCAGTCTCCCAGTGTCTCAGCACTTGGGAGTTGGGACACGTACGTGTGCATCCAAGGCCAAACCCATGGTTTTTGGACACTCAAACCAGTGGCTTTCTTTACCTGCTATGTTGAAAAGAAAGAACATCATGTGTTGTTCCTCTCTCTCTCTCTCTCTCTCTCTCCCCCGAGCTGGATAAGGCCAATCTTGTAACAGAAGACAAAGAAACGCAGATCCCATTACTCGAATATTTTATACGTCCTCTATATTCTTGGAAATGAACATATTTTATCCCATCCATCACACATTATACAGTTGATCCTTCGTTCAAATTTATGGGCAAAATAGGTCCTCTTTCTATGATTTTAAAAGGAAAAACTTTTAAGGTGGAGATTAATGGACTAATATCATTCAACAGATAAGGGGTCTAATTGAAAGATGTTTTTGTTTGAAGATTCAATTGAGGATTGGAAGACAAGTTTGGAGACAAATTTCTCCTCCACCCTTCTCTTTTCATAAATCAATGCACATTGGGATGAGCAGCAACCGACCATGAACAGAAACCAAAGTAAAAACAAGTGACTATGATGTTAGGATTCAAATGAAACCATCAAATCCCACCCCTGAACACCAGGGGCTCTCTCTCTCTATCCAACCACCCCAAGATCCGTATAAATATGCAACCAAATCCTGCTAATCTCTCCAAGCAAAACAAACCTCCCCATATTTCCTCTAGGAGCAATCAACTTCTTCCATTAATTAGCCAGCGTTGGTCTTATTCACTTGCCTCTTAAAATGTCTAAGAAAGTTGTTGCTGAGTCTCCTCTTCAGAGAAATAGCTTAGCTTCACTTGACCAAAAGCTGGCCATGGCAAAGCGCTGCTCTCATGGTACCTATAACCTGCCCCGTTTTTCCTTTAGTTTACTTGTTAATGGCTTCTAATTGTATATCAGCTCTCATTTTCGTTTCCAAATTTGCAAAACTAATTTGTTTATGATGGATCAACAGAAGGAGTGGTTGCAGGAGCAAAGGCAGCTGTACTTGCTACCATTGCCACTGCCATTCCAACTGTAAGCCTGTCTTCCTGTAACTATCATGCATGCATCCTTTATTCACCTCATTAATCACAAAAATATTTAAAGAAAAACAAGAGAATTCTTTGATTGATTCTGAACTGTATCATGTTTAACATGTAGATGGCTAGTGCAAGGATGCTGCCATGGGCAAGGGCCAATCTGAATCACACAGCTCAAGCTCTCATAATTTCAACTGGTAATTAATTACTTTCCTGATTAAACAAACATTATCCGCATTATAATTGTTGTTTTCTTCTTTAATTAATGAAATACATTTCCTTGCAGTTGCTGGAGCAGCATATTTTATAGTTGCAGACAAGACTGTTCTTGCTACAGCAAGAAAGAACTCCTTCAAGAGTCCCAGCTCTAACATTGAGGCGTGATGACCTAATTATCCAGACCTTGTTTGTAGTTCATCAAGTAAATTTGTAAACCATCAGCTATATGTATGCATGGATAAAGATGGAGTTTACATTTTTAGTCTATGAAAGCATTTATTTTCTTGTAAAATTATAACTACATTGATTGGAGCCTGTGATCCATCTTATTATCTCCAGCAATGGATGTATCAACCTTAAATCTGTCCAATTACACTATAAGAACAACAAAATTGTTCATTTTCTACCAAATATAGCAAAAAGAAAAGAAAAGAAAAGAAAGCTGAACAGCTGGAAAGGCCTTATTGATGGGCCTGGTTTCTTTTTTTGAATATAACCTTGCCGCTATATGCTTCGGGTGTTGGTACAGGGAGGTAAGAAGCTGCCAAATTGCTAAAGAGAATTGAACCATACCCCAATGGGCTCATGCATGAGAAACCTGATGAAACTCCATAGCATTAGCGTAACAGTTTTTTACAACCACCTGACAACGGCTCAAGCTGTAGAAGGAACCCAATTGGACAAGTGACCAGTTATTACTCCCCTTGATACACATGCATTCTTAGTAGGAATGATCATGAGTATCAATGAGGTTTGTATTAGAGGTATCAATGTCCGTGTCTAGTTTAGGAGGTAGTGTCATTATAAAAACATGAAGTATAACAATGGTATGTAATAAAGGTTTATATAATTTGTCTGCCGATGCATGGATATCGTGGTCTGGTGTTGAAACTTGGAAGCGGTTTTGAGTTGTGTATAGAAAGAATCCAAAAGAAAGATGAAGGTTAGTTTTAATTTGTTCTTAGTTTACCTCAAATTAATTGGAATCAATCCCTGGCTTGCATGCATGTTTTCTTTGGGTAAATTACTTTGCTAATATTTTCAATGTCTCAAGTTTAGTCTATTGTACGTATTGAAATATAAGCCTGAGTCATTTTTTCCGTGTAGCGGCAAAAGAATAGAAAAGATGAAAGACCACACCAGTTTTTTCCGATGGGAAAAATATTAGATAGAGCCTGTTACATGACTTTTCTATCTGCTTGTGTAAAGACAGGCATGAGGAGGAGGAGAGATTGTATGATTCCTCCCGAAAGACACACTTGTCCGTGGAAGTTCAAGAGAGAGAACGTGGTGGTTCCACTAAGCTTGCCGATACAATGTGAGTTCAGAAATTTGTTTAGGCTTACAAACTATATCCGCAGACAGATAAATAGGGGATATTCCTGCTCTCAAACAAATCCAGAACATTTGGTTTTCATCGGCTTTGACAAGTTAACACGAGTTGTTGCTTCTCCTGTCATTAAACTAACATATCTTGTCTGTTTGCTAGTTTTTGTCATAAGTTTTGCTGATATATCATTGCGCACTCGAAAACGTGATTTACACAAAAATATTTGGGATCATCTGCTTCTAAAACTGCCTTCTTTTTTTCCCTAATAGAGGCGGGCATGCCTGTAGTGAGGGAAGAATGGTTGCTTGACAGCATTGAGAAACAAGAACCACGTACAGCCAATGGAAGCAGATGATGTTTCTGATCTTTTTGTGGAGGGAAAAGGAATTCCATGGGACAAACAAGATCCCGAGGCTCCCAAGTCAATTTCAGCAGAAGTAAAGGGCTTTTTGTCTCGAACTTCTAACAATTACTCCTAGGAAATAAATCTTCTCCTAATCAGCGAATTATGTCTGTGCATTGCAGCTCAAACTATATATATGGCAAGAGAGGAGTCTACAAAGACACTAAATTGCAGGAACGTGGTGGGCGGATACTTGAGAAAGATGGGATAGTGTACAGCTGAGACTTCTCACTTTGTGATCTGGGTCGAGGACTGCATGAGTAATACGAAAGAAGTCTTGATCTTAATTTTCTACAACTATATGAGCTTATATTTCATGGTAACTTGGTGTAGATATTGTATCATGCAATTGATCACGGTACTGGAGAGCAACTTGCATTTGTACTACAAGAAAGGGAAAGTAGGCAATGATCCAAATGCAGAGGAGAGGCTTGAAGAAAGGGAAATGCTATTAAAGAGTTTGGCAGTCTCTTTGAGGAACTCACTGGAAATGAGTTCGAGCCATGGGAAAGAGAAAAGAAGTTTAAGAAAAAGCGACTCAGTTTCTACCCAATAGACATGGTACAAAATGCCTCTACTTTGCTATTTCTCAATATATATATATATATATATATATATATAGGTGATTTTATGCTTGATGGGGAATTTTGTTTCATATAGGATGATGGGGTCGATGCGAGACATGGAGGGCTCAGACTTAGGCAGCTAGGAGTTGCAGCCGTGCACCGCAGACTTGAACCCAAAATTGCTTATTTTATGAAAATCTTGTGCAGTCGGGAGATATACAGGCATGATCCTTATACAGATAATTCCCTTTCTACATGCTTTCTCCATAATTTTTTTTATCAGAGGAGCTTGTTACTGTTTGGCAGGTATGCCATGATGGAGAAGGGTTGTGACTCTCCTGATTTGCCAATGGGGATGCTTTCAAATTTTCACATGGAAAGATGTAAGGATTTTCCTTTTGCTTCGTCCTTTTACTTTTCCTTTACATGTGAATAACAAAATAATCTCATCAGGCGAGGACGTCCTGCTTTGGTTTGTAGAAGCGGGGAAATCAACTAAAGAAACAGGACAGAAGGCAGAGGCTGTGTGGTCAGATTAATTATAGCTAAAGATGGTTTACTCTTTTGCATTCGACTAGGCCTTTCATTTTCAGGGACTATCAGGATCTTGCAGATCATGTAAAGCCAACATAGGTTTCCTATCACTTCTAGAGTCCCTCTTACTGACACTAATGCATGATTCTGATTGAATATTCCAGGGTGCAGCTGCATTTGAGACTGTTCGAGACATAAATGTGGCCCCACGCCTTATAGGAGACATGTCCGGCTCAGCCCTCGATGATCCATTGTCGGATAGATACATGAATTGGGCTGCTCAGTGTCTGCACTAGAAAAAGATTCTGATGACTACAAGATTGTGAAGTAATTAGAAAAGACTTATGAACCAGTCAGAGTTGGAGACATTGTGAGATTACACATCTTACCATTGCTTGATGACATCAATTGTGATGAAAACTCTTAAACAATTTTGCCATGTTTTATTTGTTAATGCAGGACTATGGAGTATCAGTTGAGAATATTTTTCCTGTTGAACCAAGTGCCTGTCCTCCTTTGGTTGAGATAAAGAAGTTGCCAAACAAAGTAGTGCTATGGTGTGGTAAGATTTCAGTCCTAATTAACAGTTATATCTTGTTCTCGCTTAGATTATTACCGGGTTTGTTTACCCTTTTTCTTTTAGGCACTCGAAGCTCAAACATGTTAAGGCATTTGCAAAAAGGGTTTCTGCCGTCAGTCTGTTCTCTTCCAGTCCCCGGTTATATGGTAATATTGATAGTTTATAATTTCAGCGCGTCAATATTCTGATCTTGCGCCTGAGAGTCTTTTTCTGGCTCACAGGCGATTTTTGTTCTGATGCTGCTGCAGAAGCTGGTAGGTATGGTTTTACTGCAGTAGATAGGCCAGAAGGATTTTTAGCTCTAGCTGTTGCTTCTCTTGGGGATCAGGTCATTAAAGTTGAAAGTCCACTGGAGGTATGTTAAAGTTATCTCTGTGCTTGAATGGCAAACTTGTTTCGACTTTCCTGAAACCTAGAAAATCTATTTCTTTTTAACGAGACAGGATACAAAGTCATGTTAGAGAGAAAGACAACAGATGAATCTGAACATTTTCTATGGAAGGATGACATCAAAGTTCCTTGTGGTCGCTTGATTCCATCAGTGCATAAAGACAGCCCCCTTGAATACAATGAATACGCTATCTATGATCCGAAACAGGTAAATGATGCACCGAGATTAAAGTTTCTCAACCACAATTTTTTCATCTAGTATTTTTACTTTTATGGCTCGTTTGAGTTTCAGACGAGCATAAGGTTCTTGATGGACACTGCAGAGCCTTGAATGAAGGAAGAGGCAAGGGAGCGGCTAGGCGAGAGGAAAGAAGGGTCCTGTACAGATCTTTTTGTCTTTGTTGCCGCCTTTTGCCATCTTTTTGCACAGGCCCTTTACGCTAAAACCCAAAACTTACAATATGGGAGTCGATGGTGATGGATTTTGTGTTGGTATATAATCATCATAACTTGTGTTTGAACTTCTGTAGCTTTTCTTGTACTGGCATAAGGCACAATCACTTTATGGAGGTGAAATATATCTTGCTACAGGGAGCCATTCTCTTCTCTGAAAATAATTGGTTTCATCATGAAAAATCTATAAGGAGAGAGAGAGAGAGACCTTTTGCTGTGTTCACAAGAATGGGGTGCCTACTGAATCCAAGAAAACTACATAAACTGGCATGTTGCAGGAATTTCGATGCGGCAGATTATGCTCAAAAACTGAAGTGAGAAATGAGAACGCTAATGAACTTTTTGGTCTAGTTCATTTTTAAGGAGTCAAGCCAGGACCATTCATTTAGGCTTGGTCTATTTATTGCTATTTCAAAAACCTCCCATCCCAGGAGATGTATAAATTATAAAAGGCTATCTGGTCTAAGCTCATACTTCATTCATGAACAATGAAATACTGTCGTGCAGCGCATCACTCCATCACTAGTCGGTTGGGTTTTGAAGAGGACGAGAAGTTAAAAACAGCAAAAACATTCACAACAAGAAACCGAGCTAAAGAGGCATTGGTTTTGCACTGCCCAAACTGCTAAAATCCAAGTCACAGCCATGTACTGGACATATTATCCAAGTCACAGCCATGTACTGTCAAATTACATGATTAACATCTCCAAATGAGCATGCCTGCCAGAATATAATTCGTAGGAGTTAATGAACTTCATCAAGGTGTGCAATAACAGAGAACCTGAACCCTGTCCCTATCTTTATGAATAGGAGCACTTAAGCAGTGATATACCTAATTTGTCATCACTTCTGAAGGTTCCAATCAACTTTACGAGCTTAGCTTGACAAGGGATGTGCATAATTGACACAAAACCTTAAGATTCTTAACCTGCATGTGGCTTTTGAAAGTGACGAAACTATTCATATGGAAAACCTTCCTCCAGATTTCCCTCACGACGTTAGATGTTAGTAAAACACAAGGGGTGATATAAGCATATCAAATCAATGAAAAACAGGCACAGATATTACAACTAAGAAGAGAGCACTTTATGCAACGAAACTTGAAGAACACAACAGGAGCATTTTCAATATTGTAAAAGCAAATGAACAACTTAAGATTCTTGAAACCATTTTCTTGGATTCCAGCTTTAAATTAGTATTGCCCTAGACTATCTTGGATAGTACAGGGTCAGCATATGCAACAGAAATCTTCAACTGCTTTCCATAACCATCTTGTGGAACGAAAAACAATTACAACAATAAAGAAATTTGAGCCTGCAACCAATCAATTAATCCAACAAAACCAAAAGGATTCAACTGCTGAAAAATCATTGATAAATTACAGCAGCAGGAAACTTGAACTTGTCCGTAATGAAAGGTACTGCCTGTGGATTGTTCACCAAATCATGATAAAGATCATACTCCGCCTCATAATCATGTAACTTAAGCTCAGCCTTTTGATTAGTATGATAGTGATGCCTAGCCAAAGCTGATTTTCCAAACCCAAAAATACTAACTTTATCACAAATCCCCACTGCAAGCATCACAGCTTGCATACCAGAAGAATAATGAAACATAGAACCATCATGAGCAGAGCCCCATTCATCCAATGACTTCCCTGTCTCCTCCACAAACCGTTTCAAGGAATAATACTTCACAATCCTCGCACACAACAAGTCAAAGCGCGGATCAGTGACAATCAATGGCGCATCGTGAGATGAATTACAAACAGTATAGTCCAAGAAATGTGCTGGTTGACAGATATACATAACCATAGGGACGTTAGCCCCGTATGGGTGACAAAAGCAACCTTGCCTCCTTCCACAAAGATGCAAAATATTGCTATTTACAAAAGAAATATTAGTTTTCGCCCCCACATTTCTCTCATATCTCTCCGTCCTCGCATTGTTCAATCGGATTACAACCTCATGACGATCAATCAACTCTCCATACTCTTTCTGCATCAAAATCCCACTATTCCCAACTACAGCACAAGAACCATACCGCCTTTCCGAACCCACCAATCCATTATGCCTATCAATAGGACCCTTCAGAAGCCCTATCAATTCATCCATTATTTCAGGCTGATACCTCTTCTTTCGAGCCCAATCATGCAAAGCCCTCCTAAAATCTAACCAATACCTATAAAACTGAGGAGACCTAAGCATTAATGGGATACCCCTAGATGATCTTGCTCTAACATCATGATGATTAAACCTCCTCCAAGTAGCAAAAGACCTATACCTTCCTCGACTATCAAAGTTCCCTTCTAATAACTCTTCTATTTCATGCTTCGCTTGTTCTTCTCCTATATCAATAGCTGAATATTTAAGCAACGTGGAATTAAAAACTGGAACTTTTTTCTGTAGAATCAATTTGGGTTTCTCAAACTCAATGAAGCCAACCCCATCACCACGGGGGATTAGGATCCTGCAGCTGAGAGTCAGAGCAAATACAACGAGCAGTAGAATGCTAAAAAGCGGACGCACTGACCTTTTCATTGGCGCAATGAAAACAGCAGACCCGGTTTCTGGCTCCTCCTAAAAAAACCCACCAAGTATTTGCATCAGATCAATCTGGGAATCAACAAAATATAAAGATCAAGTAACATATATTAAATCTTGGATGAGTTTGTAGACAAAGACATTTTTTTTTCATGTTAGCTTAAACAAACATCTAGTATTTAAAAAATGAAGCTTGATGTTACAAGAAAGTGAAATAGGAATTGCAAATGAAGGAATGGTTTGGGAGAGGAGTGGTTTGGTTAAGAAATGGGAATTTCATGACTGGCTTGGTTGTGGAGAGAGTGAGTGAGAGGGAACTAGAAGAAGGGTGGACCTGAGATCCAGGACAAAAATGGATTTGTTGTGTGTTTTGTTGGGATGCTGAGATCAAGTGTTTTGTTGCTTTCATGATGTTCGATTATGGAGGGGGAATAATTTAGTGACTGATTTTTTTATTATATTATGAGTTAGTCCTTCCATTTTTAAAAATAATAAGTTTAAGTTAATATTAATAAAAAAATTAAAAAAATAAAGAAGGAGGAGTTTTTATCAGCATATCCATTCTCACATAATACTATTTATTGTAATAATATTTTTTCATGTCTTTAATTTTTTTTTCAGTTTTTTTTAACATTATATTTAGGGATTAAGTTTTATAATTTTTTAAATTTGTTTTTTTGTAAGATTATCCAATACTCTTGATCTAGACTACGGGTTTAACAAGTTAACTCGAGTTTTGTTTTTCATTTTTATAATTGATTTTTTTTAATTTTATTTTTTAATATTGGATTACTTGAAAATTAGACTTCATGATTTATTTCAGTCTGTATTTTATGAGGTTATCCTCATTTCATGACTCAGATCACGGGTTTGGCAAGTTAACCATGATTTACCCGAGTTTTTTTTTTATCCTTTTGTTCATAGATTTTTTTTTAATTTTATTTTTCAACACTGAGTTGATTAAAAATTGAGCTTCATAATTTGTTTTAATTTTTTTTTATTAGGTTAACTTGGTCTCATGACTTAGGTCGCAAGTTTGATAGATTAATTCAGGTTAACACAAGTTATTTTTTTGGATCTTTTTTTAATTGATTTTTTTTAATTTCATCCTTCAACATTGAGTTTATTAAAAATTGAGTTTTGTAATTTGTTTTGATTTGTTTTTTTTTTTGAGGTTATCAAATTCTCATGACTTAGTATGCAGATTGATATGTTAACTCAAATTAATCAAATATATTGTCATCTCAAAATTTATTAAAAAAATCTCACCTTAAGTATTTATTTTGACTCAAACTATGTTTTTATTGGTCATTCAGGTTATTTCTGAACCCGTCAAAATCACCAAGTCATATCAAATCAATTCTCACACTGTTTAATTTTTTTCTACTAGAAAGAACATTAGCAACGTCTAAATATTTTTTTCACATTAAAAAAAATAATCTT
>Ga0307516_10010503_pt1 | contig 10168 bp, 10 predicted proteins | sample 19_EM_MG_FD_203310 | JGI IMG/M metagenome (GOLD analysis project Ga0307516, IMG submission 203310) | Populus trichocarpa ectomycorrhiza microbial communities from riparian zone in the Pacific Northwest, United States - 19_EM | ecosystem: Host-associated > Plants > Roots > Unclassified | place...
ACCGAAGAGGTCTTCAAGCTGATCGGCCAGACCGTGCAGGTGCAGCTCAACACGGTCGAGCGCTGCTCGGGCCATGCCGGCACCTACGGCGTGAAGACGGCCTTCCACGCCAACGCGATGAAGATCGGCAAACCGGTGTTCAAGGCGATGGCCAAAGACGAGCCCGACTTCATCAGTTCCGACTGCGCGCTGGCCGGTCACCACATTGCCCAGGGCATGGAAGTCAACAATTTGCCCGCCGCCAAGCTGCAGCACCCGCTGAGCCTGGTGCGCATCGCCTACGGGCTGGAGTGAACGACATGACGATCACCAAGGAAACACTGTTGTCGCTCGAGGCCTACGCAAAGGTTCGCAAGAGCGCCAAGGCCGATTTCATCAAGCACGGCAAACTGCGCACCGTGCACCTGGGCGAGCACATCAGCGTGCAGTTCGAAGACGAGCGCACGATCCGGCGGCAGATCCAGGAGATGCTGCACATCGAGAAGATCTTCGACGAAGAAGGCATCCAGAGCGAGATCGACGCCTACGCCGCGCTCGTGCCCGACGGCAGCAACTGGAAGGCCACGATGATGATCGAGTACCCCGACGCCCACGAGCGCAAGCGCGAGCTGGCGCGGCTGATCGGCGTGGAAGATCGCTTGTTCGTCGAGGTCGAAGGCCACGCACGCGTCTATGCGATCGCCGACGAAGACCTCGACCGCGAAAACGAAGAGAAGACTTCCGCCGTGCACTTCGTGCGTTTCGAATTCGACAAGGTGATGCGCGAGGCCGTGCGCGCCGGCGCGAGCGTGAAGCTCGGCTGCGACCACACGAACTACCCGGCCCACACGGTGGTCGCGCCGGAGACGCTGGCGAGCCTCGCGGGGGATTTGCAATAGCACGCACACGGTTCGTTCCCGCCCAGCAAGCCGGCCCCGCGCCGGCTTTTTTCTATTCAGCAGATAGGCATCAACAATCGAGAACGATTCTCAAATAGCATAGTATTAACCCTGTCAATTCGCTCACCTTCCACTCTTCCAAAGGAAAAACCGATGTCCCTGATCAACACCCAAGTCCAACCCTTCAAGGTTCAGGCGTTCAAGAACGGCAAGTTCATCGAAGTTACCGAGCAAAGCCTGAAAGGCAAGTGGTCGACCTTCATCTTCATGCCGGCCGCATTCACGTTCAACTGCCCGACCGAAGTGGAAGACGCGGCCGACAACTACGCTGCGTTCCAGAAGCTGGAGACCGAGGTCTACATCATCACGACCGACTCGCACTTCGCCCACAAGGTGTGGCACGAAACCTCGCCTGCCGTTGGCAAGGCCAAGTTCCCGCTGATCGGCGACCCGACCCACGCGCTGACGAACATGTTCGGCGTTCACATTCCTGAAGACGGCATGGCGCTGCGCGGCACCTTCGTAATCAACCCGGACGGCGTGATCAAGACCGCCGAGGTGCACTCCAACGAGATCGCCCGCGACGTGAAGGAAACGCTGCGCAAGCTCAAGGCCGCCCAATACACCGCTGCCCACCCGGGCGAAGTCTGCCCGGCCAAGTGGAACGAAGGCGCGTCGACGATCACCCCCTCGCTCGACCTCGTCGGCAAGATCTAAGTCTCATTGAATCGAAGGAGCTTCACGATGTTGGACGCAAACCTGAAGGCACAGCTCAAGGCTTACCTCGAGCGCGTGAAGCTGCCTTTCGAAATCACGGCGTCGCTGGACGACAGCGCCGCCTCGCAGGAGATGCACGGCCTGCTGCAGGACATCATCTCGCTCACCGACAAGATCACGCTGAAGACCGACGGCACGGACGCCCGCAAGCCGTCGTTCGCGCTGAACCGCATCGGCGAAACACCGCGCATCCGCTTCGCCGCGATCCCGATGGGCCACGAGTTCACGTCTCTCGTGCTGGCACTGCTGCAGGTCGGCGGCCACCCGCCGAAGATCGAGGCCGACCTGATCGAGCAGATCAAGGCGCTCGACGGAGACTTCCGCTTCGAGACCTACATGTCTTTGACCTGCCACAACTGCCCGGACGTGGTGCAGGCATTGAACCTGATGGCGGTGCTGAACCCGCGCATCCAGAGCGTCGTGATCGACGGCGGGCTGTACCAGAAGGAAGTGGAGGAGCGCCAGATCCTGGCCGTGCCGATGGTGTTCCTCAATGGCCAACACTTCGGCCAGGGCCGCATGGAAGTCGACGAAATCGTCGCGAAGCTCGACACCGGTGCCACCGCACGTGATGCAGCCAAGCTCAACGCCAAGCAAGCCTACGACGTGCTGATCGTCGGCGGCGGTCCTGCGGGCGCTGCGGCGGCCGTCTACGCCGCCCGCAAGGGCATCCGCACCGGCATGCTGGCCGAACGCATGGGCGGCCAGACGATGGACACGATGAGCATCGAGAACTTCATCTCGGTGCTCGAGACCGACGGGCCGAAGTTCGCGGCCGCGCTGGAGCAGCACGCCAAACAATACGACGTCGAGATCCTGAACTTGCAGCGCGCCGAGAAGCTGATTCCGGCGGCCGAGAAGAACGGCCTTGTCGGCGTGCAGCTCGCCAACGGCGCCCTGCTCAAGAGCAAGACCGTGATCCTCTCGACCGGCGCGCGTTGGCGCGAAGTGAACGTGCCCGGCGAAAAGGAATACCGCAACAAGGGCGTGGCCTACTGCCCGCACTGCGACGGCCCGCTCTTCAAGGGCAAGCGTGTCGCGGTGATCGGCGGCGGCAACTCGGGTGTCGAAGCGGCGATCGATCTGGCCGGCATCGTCGGCCACGTGACGCTGCTCGAATTCGGCGACCAGTTGCGGGCCGACGCGGTGCTCGTCAGCAAGCTCAAGAGCCTGCCCAACGTGGTGTTCCACACCCAGGCGCAGACGACCGAGATCACCGGCGCCGACGGCAAGGTCAATGGCATCACATACACCGACCGCGCGAGCGGCGAATCGAAACACGTCGAGCTCGAAGGTGTGTTCGTGCAGATCGGCCTGGTGCCGAACTCCGAGTGGCTCAAGGGCACGCTGGAGCTGTCACGCCATGGCGAGATCGTGGTCGACGCGCGCGGCCAGACTTCGTTGCCGGGCGTGTTCGCTGCGGGAGATGTGACGACAGTGCCATTCAAGCAGATCATCATCGCGACCGGCGACGGTGCGAAGGCGGCACTCGGCGCGTTCGATCATTTGATCCGCAGCTCGGCTCCCGAGCCGGTCACCGCTTAGTGCCTCAAACGGCGGGCGCCATGGCGGCCCGCCGGCTGACGCGCCAGCCATCGAGCGAGTACACGATCAGCGCGATCCAGATGCACGCGAAGCCGATGAAGCGCTCCATCGGGAACGGCTCACCGAACGCCCAGATCCCGATCACGACCTGGATCGACGGGCCCAGGTACTGAACGATGCCCAGCGTGGCCATCGACAGTCGGCGTGCGCCTGCCGCGAACAGCAGCAGCGGCACGGCCGTGATCGGACCGAGCGCGATCATCCAGACGTTGGTCAGAGCGTCGGGCGCCGGAAAGCTGGCGTGGCCGTGGATCGCTGCAACACCGAGTGCCGCGAGCGCGATGGGCGCGAGCAGCAAGGTCTCGAGCGTCAGCCCTTCGAGCGCACCGAGCGCCGCGATCTTGCGCAGCAATCCGTAGCCGCCGAAGCTGATGGCCAGTGAAAGCGCGATCCAGGGCGGTCGCCCGGCCTGCACGGTGAGCCACAGCACGCCGGCGGCGGCGATGGCCAGCGCCACCCACTGCGCGCGGCGCAGCCGCTCGTGCAGCAGCGTCATGCCCAGCAGCACGTTGACGAGCGGCGTGATGAAGTAGCCCAGGCTGGCCTCGAGGACGTGGCCGTGCATGACGGCCCAGATGTAGGCGAGCCAGTTCGCGCCGATCAGCAGCGCACTGGCCACGAACGCCACCAGCACCTTCGGCCGGCGCAGCACCGGGCGCAGCCAGCCCCACTGGCCGCGCACTGTCAGCAGCGCGGCAAGGAAGAGCAGGCACCACAGCACGCGATGCGCCAGGATCTCTGGCGCAGGCACCGTGGTGACGATGCGGAAGTACAGCGGAAACAACCCCCACCAGACGAAGGCGAGGGTGGCGTAGACGACTCCGGCTTGCATCCTTCGGCGTTCAGCCCTGCGCCAGCAAGTGCTTGCCGTACTGCTCGCGCAGCCGGTTCTTCAGCATCTTGCCGGTGGCGCCGAGCGGAATGGCGTCGACGAAGACCACGTCATCGGGCGTCCACCATTTTGCGATGCGGCCTTCGAAGAACGCGATCAGCTCGTCGCGCGTGAGCGCGGTGCCGGGCTTCTTCACGACGATCAGCAGCGGGCGTTCGTCCCACTTCGCGTGTGCCGCCGCGATGCACGCGGCCATCGCCACGGCCGGGTGCGCCATCGCGATGTTTTCCAGGTCGATCGAGCCGATCCATTCTCCGCCGGACTTGATCACGTCCTTGCTGCGGTCGGTGATGTGCATGTAGCCGTCGGCATCGATCGTGGCGACGTCGCCGGTGGGGAACCAGCCCCGCCCTTCGTCATCCTTAACCAATGGGTCGCCGCCTTCGCTCTTGAAGTAACTTTGAATGATCCACGGGCCGCGCACCAGCAGTTCGCCCGAGACCTTGCCGTCCCAGGGAAGAGCCTTGCCGTCCTCGCCCACGATCTTCATGTCGACGCCGTAGACCGCGCGGCCCTGCGTGCTCTGCACCGCCATGCGCTGTTCGGGCGACAGATCGAGGTGTTTGCCTTTCAGGATGGCCGCCGTGCCCACCGGGCTCATCTCGGTCATGCCCCAGGCGTGAATTACCTGCACGTCGTAGCGTTGCTGGAACGCCTTCATCATGGCCGGCGGGCAGGCCGAGCCGCCGATCACGGTGCGGCGCATGGTCGAGAACTTCAGACCGCCGGCTTCGACGAAGCCGAGCAGGCCCTGCCACACCGTGGGCACACCCGCCGAGATCGTGACCCGCTCGGTTTCGAACAGCTCGTAGAGCGATTTTCCGTCGAGGCCCGGGCCGGGGAACACGAGCTTCGCCCCCATCATGCAGGCCGCGTAGGGCAGGCCCCAGGCGTTGACGTGGAACATCGGCACGACCGGCAGGATCGTGTCGCGGGCCGACACGTTCAGCGCGTCGGGCAAGGCGATCGCGAAGGTGTGCAGCACGGTCGAGCGGTGGCTGTAGAGCACGCCCTTCGGGTTGCCGGTGGTGCCCGAGGTGTAGCACAGCGACGAGGCCTGGTTTTCGTCGAACGTGGGCCAGTCGAACAGGTCGTCGTTCGCGTCGATCAGGTCTTCGAAACACAGCAGACCGGGCACCTTGCTTTCCTTGGGCATGTGCGCGCGGTCGGTCATGGCGACGAATTTCTTGATCGTCTTGACGCGGCCGGCCACGGCTTCGATCAGCGGCAGGAAGGTCAGGTCGAAGAACAGCACCTGGTCTTCGGCGTGGTCGGCGATGTAGACCACCTGGTCGGGGTGCAGGCGCGGGTTGAGCGTGTGCAAGACCGAGCCCGAGCCCGAGACCGCGTAGTACAGCTCCATGTGGCGGTAGCCGTTCCAGGCCAGCGTGGCCACGCGCTCGCCGGGCTTCACGCCGAGTGCGGCGATCGCCTTGGCCATGCGCCTCGAGCGCGCAGCCAGGTCGCGGTAGGTGCAGCGGTGGATGTCACCCTCGACCCGGCGCGAAACGATTTCCTGGTCGCCGTGGTGGCGCTCGGCATGGACCAGCAGCGACGAGATCAGCAGCGGCTGCTGCATCATCAAACCGTTCATCTTGACTCCGTGGATTGTGATGGGCGTGCGGCGCGCCCTGCGGCGGCCGGTAGGGCATCGATTGTGCAGCGCGCTGCTCGTGCGCACCCTCAGGGTTTGAGCTGTAGCGGCGCGGCACAGCGCAAGTGAACCGCCCGGGGCAGACACGGTTTCCAAACCGCGCGCGGCGCGGCATCATGCTGGCATGGCCCGCATCGTGTTCACGCAGCAGCTCAAGCGCTTCACCGAAACCCCCGAGGTCAGTGCGCCGGCCGCCACCTTGCGGGCCGCGCTCGAAGCGGCATTCGCCGTGAACCCGCGGCTGCGGGGTTACGTGCTCGACGACCAGGGCCATCTGCGCGCCAATGTCGTCGCGTTCATCGACGGCGTGCGCTGCCACGAGCGGGTGGTGCTGGCCGACGCATTGAAGGCCGACAGCGAGGTGTATGTGATGCAGGCCTTGTCGGGGGGTTGAACCCGCGGCCGTTTGAACGCCTGCCAAGAAATACTTCGGCGGCTTGTCGATTCTTCAGCGCCCCGTTCGTCGAACAGAAGCCAGCCAACGAAAGGAACCTCGGCCATGGAACAACGTGCGTGGGTCGCCACCCGCAAGGGCCTGTTCGAGCTGCGCCAGCGTGCCGGCGCGTGGGGCGTCGAGCGGATCAGCTTTCTCGGCGAACCGGTGTCGATGGTGCTGCCGTCCACCGACGGTGGGCGTTTGTTCGCGGCGCTCAACCTCGGCCACTTCGGCGTCAAGCTGCACGGCTCCGACGACGGCGGCGCCACCTGGAACGAGCTGACCACACCGGTCTACCCGCCGCAACCCGAAGGCGAACCGCTCGCCGGCGTGGCCTGGAAGCTGCTCCAGGTCTGGTCGATGGAGGCTGCGCACGGCACGCTCTGGGCCGGCACGTTGCCGGGTGGGCTGTTCCGCTCCGCAGACGCGGGCCAGTCGTGGCAACTGGTCGAGCCGCTGTGGAACCACCCGGCGCGCGCCGAGTGGTCGGGTGGCGGCTACGACGTGCCGGGCATCCATTCGATCTGCCCACACCCGACACGCGTGGATGAAATGCTGGTCGGCCTGAGTGTCGGTGGCGCACTGGCCAGCACCGACAACGGCGCCACCTGGGCCACGCGGGCCGCCGGCATGCGCGCGACCTACATGCCTCCCGAGCGCCAGTTCGACCCCAACGTGCAAGACCCGCATCGCGTTGTGCGCTGCGCAGCGCAGCCCGACGTGCTCTGGTGCCAGCACCACGCCGGCATCTGGCGCTCGACCGACAACGCGGCGTCGTGGCACGAAGTCACCAACGTGCCGGTCTCGAACTTCGGCTTCGCCGTGGCCGTGCACCCGGGGCACGCCGACACGGCGTGGTTCGTTCCCGCGATCGCCGACCAGACCCGCGTGCCGGTCGAGGGTGCGATGGTCGTCAACCGCACGCGCGATGGCGGGCGAAGTTTCGAGACGCTGCGCAGCGGGCTGCCGCAGCGCCACTGCTACGACCTGGTCTACCGCCACGGGCTGGCAGTCGACGAAACGGGCCGGCAGCTGCTGGTGGGCAGTACCACGGGCAACCTGTGGGGCAGCTTGGACGCCGGCGACCACTGGGCCGCGGTCGACGTGAAGTTGCCGCCGATCTACGCGGTGCGGATGGGATGAACCAGCGCCGCGCTCAGCGCAGATCGCCGTCCACGTAGTACCAGCGCCCGTCTTCGCGAACGAAGCGGCTGCTCTCGTGCAGGCGCTGCGCGCGGCCGCCGAGCTTGCTGCGGGCCACGAATTCGACGCTGGCGTGGTTGGCGTCTTGCAGTGTGTGGCGGCGAACTTCCAACCCCAACCACTTCAGCCCGGGTGGGTTCGATTCGATCACCGCCGGCCGGGTGCTCGCGTGCCAGGTGTCGCGCAGGTACCCCGTCAGGTCGAGCACGTAGGCGCTGTAGCGCGAGCGCATCAGCGCCTCGGCCGTGGGCGCGAGCAGGTGCAGCGGCCCGGCGTGGTAACGGCCGCAGCAAGCGGCGAGCGGCAGCGCAGGCAAGGCGCCGCAAGGGCAGGGTAACGCAGTCGTCATGGGCGCCGATCTTGCGCCACCCACAGGCCCAGCACCACCAGCAGCAGCGCCACGACCAGCGCCGGCGCCAGCGGCTCGTGCAAGAGCAAGCCGCCGAGCAGCATCGCCGCCAACGGGCTCAGCGACAGGTACAGCGTGACCTTCGAGGCCACTGCATGGCGCAGCGCCCACAGCCACAGAAAGTAGCCGATGCCGCTGCTCGTGCCGATGAACACGACCGCGGCCCAGCCCGTGGCACTGAGTTGCGGCACACGCACGGTTGCGTCTTCGAACTGCGCCCACACGGCGAGGAAGAGCACGGCCGCCGCCATCGCGATCGTGCTGACCGGCAAGGCCGCGTGCCGGCGCAGCACCGGCCGGTACAGCACGCTGCACACGGCGCCGCACAGGGCGCTGCCGAGCACCGCGAGTTCGCCCCACAGCGCGCTGCCGGGCGCGAACGCCTGTGGCCCGAGCGCCAGCGCGACGCCACCGAGCGTGAAGGCCACGCCCAGGCTCTTGCGCAGGCTCAGGCGCTCGTGGCCGACCGCCGCCGCGACCAGCAGCGTCAGCAATGGGAAACAGGCGAACAGCAACGCTGCCTTCGCCGCAGGAAGCGTCTGCAAACCGATGTTGAGCAGCGCGATCAGCAGCGCGAACTGGCCGATGCCGAGCAAGGCGATCCGCGGCCATTCGCGCGGCGTGATCGTGCTGCGTTCGCGCGCGGCCAGTACGAAAGGCAAGAGCGTCACCAAGCCGATCGCATAACGCAGCCCGGCCAGCGTGGCCGGGCCAAGTTCACCGACGACGAAGCGGGTGGCGACGATCGCCGCGCCCACCTGCACGCCGACCGCCGCGGCCGCCCACGGTGCCCAGGCCGCAGCGTTCATCGCGGCGCTCGGGACAGCACCAGTTCCCAGCTTTCGCCGACCAGGTCGTGGCCGAAACTGTGGTGCGGCTCGCTGGCCACGAGCTGGTAGCCGGCCTTCTTGTAGATGCCCCGCGCGGCCAGCAGCAGGCTGTTGGTCCACAGCACGATCTTCTGGTAACCGGCCTGGCGCGCAAAACGCTCGCACTCGTCGACCAGCCGCACGCCCAGGCCCAGGCCGCGCGCTGAAGGTTCGATCAGCAGCATCCGCAACTGCGCCACGCCGTCGATCGGCGCGTGCGTCGAGTCGTCGCGCGCCTGCACCAGGAACACGCTGCCGACGTTGGCGCCATCGCGCTCGGCGATCCAGCAGGCTTCGCGCTTCGCATCGAAACGATCGACGAAGTCGGCGGCGATGCGCGCCACCATCGCTTCGAAGCGCGCGTCCCATCCGAATTCGTCGGCGTACAGCGCGCCGTGGCGCGACACCACCCAGCCGATGTCGCCGGGGCGGTGCGGGCGCAGCAGGTAAGGGGCTTTGCGCCCGGCAGCGTCGCCGAGCAGTTTTTCGATCTGTGCCATGGCCTGCAGCAACTGCTGCTGTTGCGGCTCGGTCAGTGTGGCGAGCAAGGCCGTCACGTCGGCCTGCGAGCGGCTATTGAGTGGCGCAAAGGCGCGCCGGCCGGCAGCGGTGAGGCTCAGGTGCTGGTGGCGCGCATCGGCGGCGGCGCGGGTGGTCTTCAGCAAGCCGCGTTCCTTCAGGCCGCGCAGGAGCCGGCTCATGTAGCCGGGGTCGAGGTCGAGCTCGCGCGACAGGTCGGTGGCGGTCTTGCCTTCGGCGTGCGCCAGCTCCCACAGCAAGCGCGATTCGGTCAGCGTGAACTTCGTGTGCAGCAGGCCCTCGTGCAGCACTCCGATGCGGCGTGTGTAGAAGCGGTTGAACTCGCGGATCAGTTCGACGCGGGTGGCGGTGGTGGTTTCAGGCATGGCTGCAACAAGTTGCCAAAAGCAAATGATAAGTTGTCTGTTATTGATCGCCAAGCCAGCTTCGGGCGCTGCAAACCCGGCTCGCACCCCAGGCCAAAACCCCGGGCTTGCGCACACTACTGGATAAACGTACAGTATTCAAATGGACCTTGTGCCCGCTGCTGTTTCCCCGCCTACGCTGCCGCCCTCTGCGGTAGCCGGTGGCGCGCACGCTCTGCGCAAGACTCCGCGCCGCCCGGCTGTTCCGGCCCCCGAAACCCTGCACCCCACGCTCTGGCTCGGCCACCAGCTCGCACGCCACGCCGACGTGGCCGTGCCCAGCGGGTTCAAAGCGCTCGACGCACAACTCCCCGGCGGGGGCTGGCCGCGCCGCGCGCTCACCGAGCTGCTGCTGCCACACCCCGGCGTGGGTGAAATCCGCCTGCTGTGCGCCAGCCTGGTCGCCACCCAGAAAGCGGGCCGTCTGGTGATGCTGTTCGACCCGCCGTCAGCCCTCTCGGCGCACGCGCTCGCGCAGCTCGGCTTCGACGTGGAACAGCT
>Ga0307516_10010504_pt1 | contig 10167 bp, 7 predicted proteins | sample 19_EM_MG_FD_203310 | JGI IMG/M metagenome (GOLD analysis project Ga0307516, IMG submission 203310) | Populus trichocarpa ectomycorrhiza microbial communities from riparian zone in the Pacific Northwest, United States - 19_EM | ecosystem: Host-associated > Plants > Roots > Unclassified | place...
CACGTCTGTGACACGGACTGAAACAACCACATACTCCCTTGAGGTCCCCATGAATTACATTGCAGGAGTGGAGGAAGCAGAGGCCATTGGCGACACCAGATAGCTGATGCTGGGAATAAGCATGGAATAAGCAGGACAGGATACACCTACGAGACCAAGCCTGTTGGCGTTGGTGTTCTTGATGTAATCAGGCAGGTCCCCGCCAGACACCCAATCTGAAATCAGCTGGAAGGGATCGCCGGTGATCCCCAGGAGGGGTAAGATATTCGGGTGTGCCAAACGTTTCCACATTACGGCCTCTTGACAGAATGGCTGTGGGCTTCGTTAATGGTGGCGGACGGGGAGGAGCGCGAAGGCGTTGGAACGCACTTTGATAGCCTTCTGTGAACCATCCCTAGTATACACTCGCACACGTTAGACGCAAACCCTTGAACCGTTGAGGGTCCCCCCGTGCACATCACTGTGGCCTCCCGAGGCGAACGGTTCAGGTTCGATGTTTAGGAGGTGAGGCGAAAGCGTGTATGATGTCGGGAGTATCCCACTGGTGCCGCATACGCTTCTGAGTTCGCGTAGACACTTCCGAAAAGCGGCACTTGAAGGTTCGAGACCATCAAGGGCCTACAACGGCCTGAGCGGAGAGTTTGGAGGGAGACATGGTGACGCACCTTATCCAGGTAGTCCACAAGTCATATCAGACCATCGCCTTGGAGGTTTGGCACGCATTGCCAATACTCCTTCCCATAAAGTGCGCTGCTGAGCTGACCGTGGAACTCGGATGAAGACCTGTTGAGGCGATGGAGCTTTTGTAAGGCCGGGGGATCGGGTAGGGACATGAGTGCCCTTCCCTGGGGAGCGAGGAGCAGGGTGGTGTGGCAGATAAAAAGAAGCCTCATCCGATCCACGAGGCGGATACACCGAGGGAATCGCCATCTCGGGTAGTGCGAATGTCCACCGTGCACAAAACTCAGATGCCGATCCTCGATTCCGGATGGAGAGAATCAGAATGTGGGCTCCCACCCAGCCTTGTAGACGGATGTGTAGGACGAATCCGAATTGACGGGAGGTACTGATACGGCTGAGATCTGAGATCTGAGACCCCGTGACTTCAGCCGAGTCGTTAGGTTGTTCATACCATTGCTGTTCAATATTCACATTCCATACAACCATACTACATAGGGCCCGTGGGCAATGAAGGTACATACACTAAGCTCATAAACAACAATGACATGAAAGTGGAAGGTGAAAAACGAAAAATCAGGAACAGGTACACATGGAATAGGTCCCGGGTTGTAAAATGCAAATCCCCCGCAAGGTCGTGGAACAAACTCACGAAGCGAGTCGAGGCGAGTAAATCCGAGACAACGAGGTGGATCGACCAACTGTTGCTAGATCTTTACCGAGGCAATGCTGCCAGCCAATGGGAACAGAGGGAACTCATCGATCCACACCTCGAAGGTGGTGCCTATCGGTCCCTGATGCTCGGTTGTGGGGGTCTCCAACTCATCCATAACCAACGGCTTGAGGCAACGCCCGCGATCGCCCACAACAGACAACTCTCCACCCCTCGCCAACGTCTGCACCCTCGTCCTAAGCCCTTCGACGTGCTTCTCCCTCTCAGCGTCGTCAGGCACAAGCGAGGAAAGCAGCGCCGAAAGATAGATTGCCTTCCATCTTACCCGGTCAACGTCGGCGCTGATCTCAGCCTCGGACTTCCTAACGACCCCAGGGTCCCTGACGGAAGGATCCCCGATCATATCCTCCATCTGTCCAATCAGTCCCTTTACCCTCTCAACGTCCAGCCCGACCGTCGGTTGCAGTTTGAGTAGCACGAGAGTCGAATAGATGTGCAAGTCGACAACGTCCTCTTCCACCGTGTTCTTCTCAAGATCATCACTAACAGTGAACAGCGTCTCGATGAATGGTTCCGCCTTGATCTCGTTCGTAACGACAGCGGCCTGAGTCAATTTTCCGAGGTTGAGGATCATGGCGATCGCGTAAGTCGCCATCGGACGGGAGTAATCAGACTCCACGGCGGCGTTCAACAACCTCAGGGCGGTCCGATGCGTAAATTTTGGTAGCACACCGCTGGTGGAGACATGGCACTGCGCTACCGCAACGAACGCGTCGACAGCGTGGAAGTTCAACCGCTTGCGGCGCGCCTCGTCTTGGATTGGCTCAACAGCAGAGGTCCAGATGTGACCAATATCTGCGAGCATGGTTTTCCTCGAATTGAACGCGTATGGGACACGGTATGTGAGCCAGAACCCGAACTCGGCAACATCGGTGGAGGTGGCGTCGACCATTAACGCATCGATTAGTTCGGAGGCGAGTTCGCCAAACTTGATCTCCCGCTCCACCAACGGCCACCTCCTTGTGGGCGAGAGGAGATCCAGGGCGTATGTGATAAGAGCTCTGAGCACTGACTCATCCTCTGACCACGGGGAGTCGTAGTCCTCACAGAGCTCTGGAAGGAAGGAAATGATTGACGACGCAGACCCGTAGTTGCCCCGAGGAATAGATGCATGCATTCCATGGATAAGGTTTATGAGAACCTTGTTGTCGAGGACCTTCTCCCCGTGAACGTGCTGTAGAAGGATGATCTTGATCTGTTGAACGAACTGATACCGATCCCGGACCTTCAGCTTCTCCCCACCGTCCCAGTGTGCGTCCTCGGAGGGATCGACGGGAGACAGCCAGGCAGCCGCAGTCAGAAGTCGAGCACGAATGCCCTCAGAGTGTGGGGTATTAAACTTCTCCTGGAAGGCGTTGAGGGTGAGCCGCTGGGCCGCCGAGGCAACGGAGCTGGTTATAGGGATCTCTCCAACCTCATGGTCGCGATCCGAATTTCCGTCGACCACTGACTGGAATTTGATATGCCCGAGCACGAGGACACAGTCGATGGCAACGTCGGTCTGCTCTTGGCCAGCTCCTTCGCCGAACGAAGATTCGAGGGTCAAGTTGAGGAACACGATCACCGGTTTTGGGAAGGTGTGGGGGCGAGAAGAGGAAATCAGGGCCAGGCTCGAGACCACAGCTTTGGACTCGGACTGGTCGAGTGGCATCTGAGAGAGCCACAGGACGGCCTCTTCTTGGACCCTCTGGCTGGTATCGATCTCATCCAGGGAGTCGTTGAACGCGTTTGCCCACCAGACACGCATGTGCTTGTATTCTCCCGGGAGGATTGTCGCGGCCCGCATGTACCAACGGTGAAGGGTTTCGTTGTTGAAGATAATCCGAGCAAACGGGAATAGAATCGCGCCGGTCACGTAACGGACGGTGAGGTAGCAGAGGTATACGAAAACGTCCACGATCGGTATCACGACATTCCCGATGGCGACAGAGAGCTGGTGGACTAGTAATGTCGAATAAGGGCGGAATGGAGCATTCGTCACGAAGGGGAGGAATGTCGAGACGAAGTATGCGATGCAGAAAATTCCACCTATGACTTGGTAAAAGATCGCCACCGTCTCGTCCGTTCGCCAGAGGTATACAACGGAACCCATGAAGAACAAGAGGACGGAGGAGTGGAGGAGGGGTGGGAGGAGAGCGACGAAAGCGTGAACGTTCCACCGCTGGAACGCCCGAAAGCGGACTTGTCGCTGACAGGCTCGGAGGAGGTCGACAACTGGGTTGGCGCCACCGTTGTACTCCGTGAGCCACTCCTTGCAAATCATGGCACCGAAACTGGCAGCGAGACTGGCAGTGAGGCTGGCGAACCAAAGACAGTTGACCGCGATCGCAAAACCGGTGGGCTGATAGGGGATGGTTGGATCGGATACGTTTGCTAGGCTCGGATCGCGGCCATTCAACAACTGGTGAAGGAGCAGGGCCGTCTGTCGTTGATAGTTTGGCTCTAAATCATCGAGGGCCCTGATGAGGAAGGTGGTGACGATGGCGGAGAACAAGGCAGCCTGCGGAGTGTGTCAACCCGATCGAGGCCAATAACAGGTCCTGATCACGAGACTCACGAAGATGAGTAGCACATCTAAATCCGCGTTCCACTTCGCCAATCTCTTTTCATCAAACTCTTGAGATATTTTATTGTACGTGGGCCAAACGTTTGCGTGGATACCACCAGATATGTCTGCGGATTCGTAATGTGGTGGGCCGGAATCGGAGCGGACAGAGGGCGTGGTATCAAACCGGTAGGTGTAATCTGCGGTGTTATGGTTGTGATAACCGCGGCTTGGCCCGTAGTGGGGTGAGGGGAATGGTGTGAACCCGCCTACGCCCCCACCAGGAGCAAGTTGTCCGAGTTGTGTTGGAGTGGGAGGAGGGGGTTCTGAAATTTGTGATATGGTGACCATAGGCTCGCCTGGTGGTCGTGGTTGGACACGTTCTTCGAAGGGGAAACGAGGGGTTTCATAGGTGCCACGTCGGGTCGATCGCCGTCGAAGTCCACTGTTACCAGGGGTCGGCACTGGCCGGGGAGGAGGTATAGGCGGAAGTCCTTGGGGCGATAGTTCGGACACGGGGGATTCTGTTTCAACCGCAAGAGCAGTAGGCTTGCGGACAGCCTGTTGAGTGGTGACCGGACTCAGAGGTCGCCTGCCACTGACAAAGCCACTTGTTGACTGCGGCGAGACGTGGCCTGGGGTGGCGTTTGTCGAATTTCTACGAGGTAGCATGGCGACAGGAACGAGAAGGGGGGACGTGCGAGGCATAACCCCTGTGAATAGCAGGGAGTTATACAAAACGGCCACGATGGGGACATCCTCCAGAGATTGAGACGTTAACCGCTGGGACGTTTCTCGTATCTGGCTTCCAAGACGCAGGTTGACGTACAACATTCAGTACAGCGTCCGATGCGAATAGACCTACGACATTGTGAAAGAGAACGCAACGCTGCTGCAACGCGGCAGAAGTAATCACCGGGGTCGAGAATCCTCAGCAGGTGGAGGACCAGTCAAAGTCATGGAACGTAGACCAACTATACACGCAAACCACAGGTGGACCATCCTTTCGGTGTTGATGGAAAGTCAAAGACGCGATGCTTGTGATGGATCGCTACGACTCAGCCACGTTTGTTTCTTGGATGTAGCACGCAGCTACCGAGCGGAAATAACGTCCAGAGCGACCAAACAACATTTCTGGCCTCTGCATTGTTCGCACCACGGGTGCGTCCTCCTAACATGCGTTGCCTGGCACCACCAAGGCAAAGCCAAGATCAATCGCCCCAGTTGAGAACCCGTACCACGCCCAAGCCGGCCGGGGTCGTGGAAATGATCGTCGTCCATGTCGTCTGCCACAGATGTGCGACCTCCATGCTCTCAAGGCGTGTCCCTTGACCTACTGTCCATGGTCGATCTCCATGGGTCAGCAGTCCCGCGGTACCGTTACCTTCGGACGAGTAAGTTTGGCACAGCCTGTGGGAAATTGGACCCACTACCCAAGTTGCACGGGTTGGGTTCAATACCGCTCACGAGGGGAATTCGAGCACGGAGATCGAATGGACTGCTTCCTTGGTTTACGCCCTATGCGCTCACCCTTCTGGATTTGTGCCTATTTCCCACCATTCCAAACGTTCAGGAGCTGAAACTCAGGGGAATATTCATCTCTAGCTCTATACCAGAGGGTAGATGCTACTTCGGTCGGTTCTCGTCAGAATTACGATCCACCGCCTTGCCCGAGCCGCGCTGCACCCTTCGGCGACCCTCCTATCCCTCCCCCTTCTTCCGAGCCTGGACAACGTCGAGGTCCGGAGACATCCCGCTTCCGCCTAGCACAGACACATGGCTCATTACACTTCGCGCCGGCACTGCGGGGGCGGCCAACACTCGCTTTCTTTCGTATGATCGGGTGGGCCGGAGACTGTAAATACCGAAGTGGAGCATGAGCAACCGGTGGCCGCCGCGAGTGCACAATGTTGGGCCTCAGGTTTCTCCCCGGACACGCCTCACAAGTGCTGCTTGGATACCTGGCGTTTCTGACATGTGGACACGTTTCCCTCTTCCATTCTGTCAGGTTGTCCACAGCCGGCCAAACAAACATACAATAGGGGTTATACATACAACACGCGGTGTCTAATTGTCCTTGATCTTGCCGTCAGCAACTTCTGCCTGGGTATTCCCCCACCCCACCCCCCTTCCACACCCTCGTCACCTCCACAAAATGATAAATGGGTAAATCAAAAGTCTCGAGAAGGATTCATGCCAGAAACCCCCGTTTGAAAAAAAAAATAACGGCCAACTGTCAACGGGCCTTGACCGAGGAAATGCTGCCAGCCAATGGGAACAAAGGGAATTCATGAATCCACATCTCGAAGGCGGTGGTAATCCGCCCTTGTTGCTCAGCCGCGGGGGTCCTCAACTCCAACTCATGCATAATCAACGGCTCGAGGCAATGCTCGTAATCGCCCACAGCGGGTAGCTCTCCGCTCCCGCTCCCCACTAGTGCCTGTACCCTCTCCCGAAGCCCTTCCATGTGCTTCTCCCTCTCAGCGTCATCAGGCACGAACACGAATATCAGCGCCGAAAGGTAGATCGCCTTCCATCTCACCCGGTCCAGGTCGGCGTCAGCGTCAGTCCCAGGTCTCCCGGCAACCCCAGAGTCCCTGACAGAAGGATCCCCAACCGTCTTCTCCATCTGCCCAATCAACCCCTTCACCTTTCCAACATCCAAATTGACCGTCGGTCGGAGCTTGAGCAGGATGAGAGCCGAATAGATGTGCAAGTCGACGACGTCCTCTTCTGTCGTGCCCTTCTCTGGATCGTCACTGGCAGAGAACAGCGTCTCGATGAACGTTTCCACCTTGACCCCATTCGTCGCGGCGGAGACCTGGTTCGATTTTCCAAGGTTGAGGATCATGGCGATCGCGTAAGTCGCCATCGGGCGGGAGTAGTCGGACTCGAGGGCGGCGTTCAGGAGCCTCAGGGCGGTCTGATGCGTAAATTTGGGCAACACACTGCTGGTAGAGACGTGGCACTGTGCTACTGCAACGAACGCGTCGACAGCGTGGAAGTTCAATCGTTGGCGACGCGCGTCATCCTCAATTGGCTCAACGGCAGAGGTCCAGATGTGGCAGATATCAGCGAGCATGGTCTGCCTCAACTTGAACGCGTATGGAACACGGTATATGAGCCAGAATCCAAACGCGACTACATCGGCGGAGGGGTTGTCGACCAGTAACCTATCAATAAATTCTGAGGCGAGTTCGTCGAACTTGATCACCCGCTCCACCAGCGGCCACCTCCGTTCGGGGGGCGAGAGGAGATCCAGGGCGTATGTAATCAGAGCTCTGAGCACTGACTCGTCTTCTGACCACGGGGAATCGTAGTCCTCGCATAGCGCAGGGGGGAGAGACATGGTCGACGATGCGCTCCCGTAGTCGCCCCTGGGAATAGAAGCGTGCATTCCATGGATGAGGTTTATTAGGACCTTGTTGTCGAAGACCCGGTCTCCGAGGACGTGGCGTTGAAGCATGATCGCGATCTCTTGGATGAACTGATCCCGACCCTGGATCTTCATTTTCTCCCCACCGTCCCGATGCACGTCCTCAGGGGGATCTACCGGAGACAGCCAGGCAGCCGCGGTCAGAAGCCGTACGCGAATCCCCTCGGAGTGTGGGGTATTGAACTTCTCCTGGAAGGCGTTAATGGTGAGTTGCTGGGCTGCCCAGACAACGGAGCCAGTTATAGGGATCCCTCCAACATCGAGATCGCGATCCGAATTTCGATCCACCGCCGACTGGAACTTGATATGCCCGAGCACGAGGACACAGTCGATAGCAACGTCGGTCTGCTCTTGGCCAACTCCTTCGCGGAACGAAGATTCGAGGGTCAAGTTGAGGAATATGATCACCGGCTTTGGGAATCGGTGAGGACGGGAAGAGGAGATCAGGGCCAAGCTTGAGACCACAGCCTTGGACTCGGACGTGTCGAGTGGCATCTGAGAGAGCCACAGGACGGCCTCTTCTTGGACCCTCTGGCTGGTATCGATCTCATCCAGGGAGTCGTTGAACACGTCTGCCCACGAGACACGCATGTGCTTGTATTCTCCCGGGAGGATTGTCGCGGCCCGCATGTACCGATGGTGAAGGGTTTCGTTGTTGAAGATTATTTGAGCGAACGGAAACAGGATCGCGCCGGTTACGTAGCGGAGAGCGAGGTAGCAGAGGTGTACGAAAACGTCCACAATTGGTATCACAACCTTCCCGATCGCAACGGAGAGTCGATGGAGGAGCAACGTCGAATAAGGGCGGAAGGGAATATTCGTCACGAAGGGGAGGAGGGTCAGGATGAAGTACATGACGCAGAACATCCCACCTATGACTTGGTAGAGGATTGCCACCGTCTGGTCTATTCGCCAGAGGTATACAACTGCACCCGTCAAGAACAAGATGACAGAGGAGTGGAGAAGTGGTGGGAGGAAAGCGATGAAAGCGTGAACGTTCCACCGCTGGAACGCCCGAAAGCGAATTTGTCGCTGGCAGGCCCGAAGGAGATCGACAACCGGGTTGGCGCCGCCGTTGAACTCCGTGAGCCACTCCTTGCAAATCATGGCGCCGAAACTGGCACCTAGACTGGCAGTGAGGCTGGCGAACCAAAGGCAGTTGACCGCGATCGCGAAACCGCTGGGCTTAAAGGGAATAGTTGGGTCGGAAATGTTTGTTAGGTTTGGGTCGCGGCCGTTCAATAACTGGTGAAGGAGTAGGGCCGTCTGTTGTTGATAATCTGGTCCCAAATCATCGAGGGCCCTGATGAGGAAGGTGGTGACGATGGCGGAGAATAAGGCGGCCTGCAGATGGAGTCAGTCCGATCGGAGAGAATGACCAGCCCTGACTTGTGAAACTCACGAAAATAAGCAGCACGTCCAAATCTGCGTTCCACTTCTCCAACCTCTTTTCGTCAAACTTTTCGGAGATTTTATTGTACGTGGGCCAAACGTTCGCGTGGACACCACCAGATATATCCGCGGATTCATAATGGGGTGGACCAGAGTCGGAGCGGGGAGAGGGCATGGAATCAAACCGGTAGGGGTAATCCGCGGTGGAGTAATCGCGACTGGATCCATGGCGTGGTGAGACTGGTGTGAACCCGCCCACACCACCACCAGGAGCGAGCTGTCGGACTCGTGTTGGAGTGAGGGGAGGGGGTTCTGGAAATTGTGGTATGGTGGCCATGGGCATACTAGGTGCTCGTGATGGGCCATCTTCTTCGAGAGCAGAGCGAAAGGATTCCTGTGTGCCACGTCGGATCGATTGGCGTCTAAGCCCACTGATGCCTGGAGACAAATGGGAGGGGGGTGCTGGGCGGGGAGGAGGTACTGGAGGAAAGTCTTGGGGCGATATTTCGGACTCGGGAGATTCGGTTTCCGCCGTCAGAGCCGCAGATGCGCGGAAAGACTGTTGAGTGGTGACCAGGCTCAGAGGTCGTCTGCCACCGACAGAGCCACTGACGGGCCGCGGTGAGACATGGCCTGAGGTGACGTTTGTCGAATTTCTACGGGGCAGCATGGCGACAGGGATAAGAGGGGGGGATATGCGAATCCCAATCCTACGAGTAGCGGGGAGTTATACAATACGGCCACGACTCCGGAGGCATCCCCCAGAGCTTAACCGCCGGGACGTCCCCTGTATCTGGCTTCCAAGACACACATTGACGGACGGCACTCAGCGCAACATTCGGCACGGCATCGTGGAACGGACAGCAACGTTGCTGCAATGCAGCAGGCAGCGGTAATCATCGGGGTACTGGGTATGAAAGATCGAGGACTCCATGCGGGAACCGATCAGGGCACACATTATTAGGCGACTCGCAGCGCTGTGCGAGACGGGTGAAGAGCACCCAAGCGGGATACGAGTAAGCAGAAACGGAGTACCAGGTCTCTCCCCGGATATGCCTCGCGGGTGCTGCATGCACGTCTGGTGTTTCAGGCGGGCACGTTTCCCTCTTCCATGCATCCCGTCAGCTTGTGCAGTTGGCCGAACAGGATGCAATAGGTCATGCGGACACAAATATTTTAAGCACCTTTGATCTGAGCTATCCTGCCATCCAGCAACTTCAGCGTGGTATCCATTCCCAGTAACACTCCCTCGTCTGGTCCCTCCCCGGCAACCACCTTGGTGTGAGCAAAATCGATAAGCTTCACCAAGAACGCCGGACCAGGCTTGGTATTCTCCTCCTCATCTTCATCTTCGTCCTCGTCCTCCTCATCGTCCTCCTCCCC
>Ga0307516_10010505_pt1 | contig 10166 bp, 7 predicted proteins | sample 19_EM_MG_FD_203310 | JGI IMG/M metagenome (GOLD analysis project Ga0307516, IMG submission 203310) | Populus trichocarpa ectomycorrhiza microbial communities from riparian zone in the Pacific Northwest, United States - 19_EM | ecosystem: Host-associated > Plants > Roots > Unclassified | place...
ACCCAAAACTTTAAATAAAAAAAAAAACCCCAAACAAAAAACAAAAAAAACCCCCCCCCCCCACCCCCCCCCCCCCCCCCCCCCCCCTTACTCCCCCAAAAACAGCGTACCTGAAGCACATGGACCACCGTTCGAGGGGAAGTGGGAAATGTGTGCAAGTAGTGAGATAGAGGATTCAAGTGGGCACGTAAATAAGTCGAGCACGTCGAACGGGTTGCCCAAGTGTGCAGATAGTTCGAGCGAGTCGGAGGAGATCGAGGACACTGCAGCAGCAGTGTCAGGTGGCCACGGTGGTGATATGGGTGTATGCGCAAGTACAGAGTTGGCGAATTGGCAAGTTGACGAGGGAGTGGCAACTGGAACCACATGGTCGGACACGCGGACACTCACAAGCTGATTGAGCCCGCGACGACGTCAATGTCGGGAGAGCGCTGCCGCAGCGTGGGGGTGCCGATCGGTCAGGCAAATATATATTTATGTCAAATAGCCATGAGAACAAACCATGAAGCCAGACAGATGCCATCAAGAGGGGTGACGGACGGAGTCCTCCTCCGAGCGCGTCGAACGATGTCAAAGCTACCGGGAGATCAACGTTGTCAACCACGGTGATCGTGTGGATGCGTACATGCATGCTGAAGGTGCAAGACGTGGCATGGAGGCGATAGGGCCATTAGGATCGAAATCGATACGGCTGCTTTACATAAACACACAGGTCCGAAAAATGCCTCGAAATGAAATGAACTATGGCCAACTACACTACCGGCTGCCACCGGCAACCACCTTGCTTGAATGTGACTGTGATCCGCCTCATAACATTTGATTACTTGTGTGGCAAGTCACTGTTCTACGGTACACTATTCCCAACAAATACCCCCTAAACCTGACCCACACCTCCGAGCTGCGTTCAAGTTCCGGATCTGTTTGCGATGAGAAATCTGCGCAATCCTCAGTGCCAAATGTGGACAAAGGTAAAGAGGACATACGAGTCATCACAGGTGTCATGAGCATAAGGATGCACAAAAGCCACAGGTGCCCCACAAAGCAAACCTCCCAATGCCCAGTTCACATCTATGACCACTAACCTTCCAAACATATTTTCAGGACGCCTCCCAGCTCTCAGCACCGTCAATGTTGATGTTGTTGAAACCCTGGCGACGACTGGAAAAGGATTTAAAACAGCCAACAGAAGGTTGGGAAGGTGCATTTGCAGATTTCATAAGCACGGCCTCGACACAAACCAAGCAAATCTTGTCAGGCATCCAGTATTACCATGAGTGTCGAGCATCCGCCACACGGCATTCATTGAGCCCTGACATGGCACAAGCGCTTGAAGCAGTGGAGACGGCTCCGGACACAATGGTAGACGAAGAAGAAAGCTCAGGAAGCTTACACACGACAGTGACAGAGGAATTGCTTGCAGAATTGGTGGTGTCCCAGCCGACCACGTGAGAGGAATGGCATGGGTTAATGGCAATCGAGGCAGCAAAGGTGGCCAAAATTTTTGACAGCAGTGAAGGCGAGCCAAGGAGCACTACAAACACTGAAGTTTCCAATGCAACCTCCTCGACACAGGAGATTAATGACACCCTGCCAGTGACATCTGCAGAGAAAATACAGCAGTTGCTCAGCTGGAAGCAACAGATGGCCGAAGACGTACACAGGCAAAACCCTGGCATGGACCCTGCCCACAGTTCATACAAAGGTGGAGCCAGCAATGGTGAGGTGGACGTGCTGATGCCCCCGAATAGGTCACGCGCCACGGAGAGCACCGTTTGGTATCTTGGGGATGAAGAAGGCGCAGAGCAGTCATTGAGCGCTGTCAAACCTGATTGTCTGTGGTATGATCAGTTCCGGGCATATGACATAATTACTGGCCACCTGGATTCCAAACTGGCAGGACAAAACCCACCTCCGCTCCGCATGCTCATCCATGGAGAACCAGGGACAGGCAAATCCAAGGTCATACAAACAGCCACGCAGCACTTTCTACATAGAGGAGCCAGATTCATGCTCCAAAAATCTGCCTACACAGGCATTGCGGCTTCACTACTAATTGATGGTAAGACCACGCACTCGATAGCAATGATCTCCCAACGAAAAGACGGAGCCTTAAGCGCAGAAAGCGTCCCGGAACATCAGTATAGGGAAGATGGATGAAGGGGGGATTCCTTCACAGCATTCGTTTGGAGGTGTTAGCGTGGCGACGGCACTAGTGCGCGTGATGTCCCACGTCAGCAGTGACCATACGGCGCTGCAAGCGGGCGTCGTCGGCATGTCTTGTTGCAGGTAGACCTCGTCGATGTTCCACGGTGGCAGTGGCCATTCGTGAGCGTCGTTGTCGTCAGGCATGCCTCTGCGTACTGCAAGCAGGCTGCAGATGCCAGATGGGCATCATTGTTGTCGATGTGCCCCTACACGCAGCAGGTAGATGCTCGTCTTCAATGTTCCACAGGCAGGCCGTACATAGACATCGTAGACATCACCATCGTTCCGCTGGACTGCAGATCCGGGAATCATTGTGGGATGGCTGTAGGCAGCTGTTGTCATTGTTACCGTGCGCTGCAGGCAGGTGTCATTGCCATGCCTCTGCATGTGGCAGGTCCATAGGTGGTCGAGGTCGTAGTTGTGGCCGTGCTTCTGTGGGATGCGGATAGTCGTTGTTGTTGTTGTCCTTGGTGGGATGGTGGTGGCGGTGGTATTGTCGGCGGCTGTACATAGGTGAATATGACGCTGTTGACCAGACTACCCCCCTTCGGTATATAGTCTGTGTGCAAAGAGAGGCATCCCGGGCGGTCAATCTGTTTGTCGTGTCTGTCGGACGCCCCTCTCCTAAGGTCGGGGCCGCGTACAGTACACACAGGGACAGGTAAAGGGGCGGGTTTGGGCGTGGGGTTTCGAGCCTGTGAAAGCTCTCGTCAGGGGGCTTAAACCGCTACCCCGACTGCTGCCCTTCCGGGGCTGTTTAGGTGAACTACCATCTACCACATATGAGGGGAGTAGGCCGAAGCGTGTGAGCTGGCAGCGACCCAACACAAGGATGGTCTGAAAAACTGGGTGAAGGCGGGTGGGGACAAGCTGAGGCTTCTTTGTCGGCAAAGTCAACAGCGACGAGGCTGTTCCCACAGGCCAGCTGGGCGAGAAATTCTGTCCCTTTCGGGAGCACGCCAGCACTTTTCTCGTCCCCGTGCAGCACCACACTGGTACTAGCCAGTGTGGATCCTCTCTTGCCATACCACTGAGGGTAGCACAGAATTAAACCACATTGCAATGATTGACTACGGCAAACTTAGAAGGTAGATAAGTAGAGGGAGGCAAAGCCCGGAACGTTAGGGGCGGCATTCCCACGATTTACGGGGGTGACAGAGACCTTGCCAAGCAAGGTGACTCGTATATTAAGCATATCTACGGCTTTCGTTTGCCAATGTGTGTAGCTACTCCTCCCCATTGTTTCCTCCCAGCAACCACAGCGTATATATACGCCTATGCTCACGTGGTTCACAGAGTCTCATCTCATGTCAGTCTCAAACAATGATCCTGACAGTCAGCATTTCTGATCAGTGAAAGGCACAAGTAAACCCATATTCGAGTGCGTACCCTCGCCCATGCTCTTCCCCGTTCATCACCACCAATTCCATCACCATTCAAATCATCTAGCACGCCGTCGCCACCACGACGGAGCGATGACGACACGAAGATGACGACAATGACGACAGCGTGGCCACTCAGTGACAAAGTCGACAAGACGTGGCCACACAACGCAGCCACGATGACGACGGGACACTCATGGCCAGTGCCACGGCAACACGAGGACGATGAGGGCATTGGCATGCCCACACACTCACGACGAAGACGACGACGACGACAGTGATGTAGCCATTATGGCACAGCGACAATGACAATGAGGGCGATACTGTGTCCACACAACGACCACTGCCGTTCACCACCACCCCAGGCCACGCCACGACCACAACACAATACCAGTAAGTACCTACCAACACCTTACTACGCTACCATGACGACAATGACTCCAGCAGCAGCACCCAGTGACCACGACGACGACGACGACGACGACCAGCCCCAGCACCCGCACGACAATGACCACGACAACTACCCCAGCGATGACAGCATCTGCACTACCACGACCACGACCATCCCAGCACTAGCACTGGCACAATGATGGCACCTCTAGAGTCTACCTGCACGATGACTCACAACGAGTTGATGACAACAACACGACATGGGACGACAATGGCAATATATAGGGACAACGACGATGACGACACTACCACCAAATCGCCAGAGTCACAGCGACACCGCGAGTGACGGAAGACTCTGTGGTGCCACGACGCCGATGGCAGCAGCACCCCACCACAACACCAGTTGTAATCCATGTATTGATTAGTAGCTACGTAGTAATAAGATGGATGTCTGTACAAAGTTTGAACATACCATGGGTATCATACCTGCGTCCATGGATATGCCACAGGTAGTACCTAATTAATCCTTTGAAGTGGCCCACTCAGATATTCTTTCAGGATGTTTCGTAAGTACTCGTACCCGCACCTGTCATGGATTACCCATCCCATACCTGCCAGCTCAACCTTTGCCCGTGCCTCTGTCCACCCACCTCTATCCAACTGTGTCACCTTTGTTCCTCATGTCTGACATTATCTGAGACATGATTGGCACCAGTGAGATGGCAGCATTCATTGTCATGACATGACCCAGGGTCCTTTGTTAATAAGCTCATCCGAATCCGAATCTCAATAGTATTCATTCTGTTTCCTATGTCTCACATGATCTGAAACACTCCGGTCAGCGTCAACATTCATTTTCAGCACGGGGCCCCTGCAATGACTTGGGACCTCCTCCCACCTCAATTAGACATTGTCGAGCCTGGAACACAGATCAGTGACGACACTGACAATGATGACAGTAATGGATGGTGATGGCAACGCGAAGGAAAGCTGATGCGTGACCAGGGATGTGCATGGGAGGTCTAGCGACTGGTGACAATACTGAACGAGGACGAGGGAACGTGGGAACAACATCAACATTGATGAGGGGATGCCATATGGCCTCTGCCATGGTGGCACGATGACGACGCCGAGAAAACACACCTGGTCACTGCAATGGTGGCCAATGTCGGAGGAGGCGCACAATGACATCAACACCAACAACATCAATGATGATACTTATGTATGATGATGCAACAACAGTTCATGTCAGATCTCAAAGCCACGCTTTTCCCTACTATTCACGCGTACCATATGCATTGAATAATATTGCATTCTGCTCTGGGTGACATTCGCACACCGCCGAAGTGAAGCAAGGCATGTCTTGTACTTGTAAATATTATACACTAAGAGGTAACAACCTCAACTGCTATCATAGGGTAAGATGCAGACAATTGTGCTAAGTACTCATTAAGTATGGTCTGAGATCCATTGTCAAGCATCAAGCTAATTGAATGCAGGTGGGGTAACAAAGCAGAATGATGTGTAGGATGGGACTGGGTGGAATCAAGAAGCACATCTAAAATATTGAAGGGAAGTGTACCGAGGATGCTAAGGCATTCCACTGCTGGGTACATAGCTAAAATGAAGGACCAGGTAGAAGTGGGTATGTCACCATGATAATCCGAGCCAATGAAGAAATGCAGGCACTGTACACATGGAAGGGAGAAATGACGGCATAATTCCAATAGGGCAGTTCCATGAGCACTGTCCCATGGGACAGGGTTATCCCATTCCAGAGATAAATGGAAAGTGTTTGAATGAAGGGGTGCACTGTCATGTGCAATTGTCCCTAGAAAACCTACAACATTTGCAAACTTCTCTTCCAGAGCAATGAACAATGTATGATATGCAGTCAACCGAGCCTTTGCCCCCACTGCGGAAAAAAACTGCATTTGGTCTGTGGTACTCCCCACAGGGAGCACGCCCTCTAAGTATACTTCCAACATTTGCAGATGTGGGGTGGAAATGGATTCCAACAAAAGGACAGTATGAATCATGGGGGCTTCGATGATGAGCATAATGAGGTTAGGGAGTGATATTTGCAATGCGTGGTTTGAAGGGATGGGGGACTGCAAGGCTTGACGAAGTACGAGGACCTTAAGAAGGTGGATTCCAAACAAAATCTCTACAGCCCTGGGGAGAGATAGTTTAGAACCAATGGGCATATGAGAGAGAGAGAGATGCTGGAGGTTCTGAAGACTCCTAGTATCAATTTTTCCCAATTGAACACCCAGTCGTTCAATACACAAGGTATGAAGGATGGGAACACCGAGCTCAAGCATGGGGAGTGACAAACCGGCAGCTTCGTCAACCTCCTCGACCTCTGCCAAGTTGAAGCTGACGAGGATGAGCGTTTGGAGGTTGGGGGCAAACTGCGGGAAGGAACGTGCCAAGATTCCTACAATATGCTGAAGTGGCGCGTACAGGCAAATCTCGCGCACTCGATGGAGCGATGTAATTGCACAACAGACGTTATTCATCGCCCTGAGAACGTCACCATGCAGCAAGAAATATTCTGGCCCCCAAGATGACAGAGTAAGATTGTAATCCCAGGAGACGTCCAATGGGTACGGAGAAGAGCGCTGTATCAACGTTGTGACCAAGTCCTCGTTATCATTGGCGAAATCGATCGTGCGGGTCCAAAGTCGTGGAGATGCAATCGCAATTACCCGCCAACGCCGACATACATGGCTACATGCCACTAAAGAGAGACCATCATCGTCAAGTTCAGCAATATATTGGAAAATCTCCACGAGTAACTCCGCTGGGAGCCTTGAGACGAAAGAGAATGCATTGAGATGCTCGTTCAAGTTCTGGACCAGCTCAAGCAGGCGCCTCACGTGTTCACGGACGAGGGCAGGATCAGAGTGTGTGCACGCAAGGCCTTGGGATTGGGATTGTAGGTCCTCCTCAATGGCAGCATTTAGTCGCTGGCGTTGCCAAATGCGAGTGGCTCTAAGTGCTGCGGAAACAAAGTTAGGCCCGACCATATCACATTGCAATCGCCAAATACGAACCCATAATCACTGATAGCATTATAAATGCTATCATTGCAAGTACGCTCATCACCAATGCAGAGCAGAGGAGCATTGGACACAGACACGGGACCCTGTAGACTGAATATGGTGGGTTGGCAGATCTTGCTTTTGACTGACTCCGAACAAAGGGAGCCAGTGAACGTGTAATGGTGGCACGAAGACTCGACTCATTGAAAGGCCATACATTGGATCCGTGCAATTGGGGTGAAAAGAGCAATTATTAACCGGTTAACCCAGAAAGCAAGAGTGCTAGTGAAGGGCGGCAAATGCCGAATACTCATCCCCACCCGAATCACTGATTCTGAGAAACTGCACCCCTCAACGCGAAGATTTTTCTACACTCAGGGTGATCCAGCATGTTTTAACGGAATCTGACGACTCAGAAGTCCAACACAGACCTGTTGAGGCTGGCATAGCCGCAAGCTGGCAGCCACCTCCTAGCCCCTAAGTAAATAGTATATATCTCGAGTAGAATAGGGGGGCTAATAAGATTCTGCTCGCCCCCACTCTGTCTGATCCTAAGTCCCTCAAGCCTAACTAAGCTTCCGCTTCTGTGCCCGCTCCCGCGGACCCACTTCTCGCACTCAATCACAACAGGTTATGAGCCCTGTTAGCTCTTAACTACTAGGCGAGTAAACAGTTATTGAAACAAGGCTAACTACATCACAAGGAAATCATCCTACTCCTATGGACATGTACCAAGAGGATACACCAGAACCCTGGCGGAGGACGCAATCCTGGCAGACGAGCGCCAGCAGGCCCCCCCCACCTAAACTGAGCCCCTAAACAAGGCCCTGGAGAGGCACTGCCCCCAGGTGGAAACCCAGGGCGAAACAAACGAGATAGTAATGCCAAGCGGCAACCGTTTGACAGACGTAGGAGAATCTAAAGGCAGTCCATGAGCACTATCAAGCACGCGCCAAGGATGGAGACAACATAGTCGCCCACCTGGCGACGATGTATTCCCCACAGGCTTACCTTAGTTCCCAAATGAGAGAGAGAGCACCTGCTGCAACAAGGAAAGCGGCTGAAGGAGATGTTGAGGGGACCACAGCCGAAAGAGAAAAGGCGAAGAAAACTTGCCAAGCCTCCAGCGATGAGAAGGGGAAGCCACTTCAGCCATGAAGCCTCCAGCGCTGAGACGGGGGGACCACAGAAACCGAGAGCGCATACCTAGGTGTTGGAAGCACGAGACGCGGCGTACATGAGACGGATGACGCCAGAGGTCACGCGCACACGTTGAGCACGCGTACGGACACGTGTGGCATTGGAAACGACGTGAAAGTGGCTAAAAACGTACGAGAACACCGTCAAACGCCGCGAAACGAATCAGAATAATCGAACTTACCTGCTAGCGTCGAAAGATGGCGCACAGGTGTGACGAACGGCTCTGGAAACTAGACGGGCATATTGACCGTGCACGCAGACGTGCATAGCGTTGAAAATGAGTCGAGAACGCCTTTAAAGAGCGTCAGGAGACCCACAACTCACCTGCTAACGCTGAGAAATGGTGTATAGGCACGGGAGATGGACACGTTGACCATCCACATAGACGCACTGAGCGTTGGGGAGGGAACGAGCCTTCCGATGCCAAGGGAACGCGTGATGGCGCCGCGAATATGGCCAAGGGACAGCCGGATGCATTGAAAGCCGGGACGGACACCCCAAGCCTCCAAACGGACGCTCTGAATGCGTCAAACAGAGCTGAAACAAACGTTATCAGCCACGGTGACGATCTGGGCACATACCTGGATGCTGGAGATGCAAAACACGTTCCAGACGAGACAGACGGCATTAGCAGCCGTGCGGACACGTCGAGTTGGCACTCGAACGTGGAAAGCATTGCATCGAACGCGGATAGCACTGCAAACACGCCAGAAAATGTTAGAACGCCTCGAAAGAAAGTAAAACTGTCAGACATACATATGGAGGCTGCATGGCAGCGCTCAGACAAGCCAAATGGCTGCAAGAACCACGCAGATGCGTCGAGCGCACGCACGGACAGCCAGACCGTTGGAGACGACACAGATACGGCTGGAAACGTTAGAAGAAACATTAGGATGCGTCAAAACGACTCGAGGATGCAGAACTCACTGTATGCGCCCGAAGACGGGACGTTCAAGCCTTCTAGATGACGGAGAAAGGTCAGCTATCCAAGGGAAGCACGGAACATACCTTCATGGAGTCCGTCACGGCATCAATGGCAGCGCCATCAGATAGGTGCGCAGTCTCAGACAACGTCCAATTCTACTGCTTTGTCAGCCTCCCAAACACGAACAAACACAGCCGACACTCTTACCGCACGACTCACCCTGCGCAGAGTGAAGAAGAGTCAGTACCCGTCGGGATAGAGATGGTCCAAAAGAATGGACACCCACCTGCATGAGAGCCAGGCTGTGAAACAAACAATGAGGACGAGGGACCGACAAACCGCCTAACAGAAAGGCCAAGCAGCGACAGTCAGCGCCCAGTGGGACAGAAAGTGAATCAGACACTCACCCGCCGTGCGAGAGCAGCATCGAGACCAGCAAAAGCAAGTACATCACTGAGAAAAGGCCGAGCAGTGACGTCCAGTGCACAATGGGATAGATAGTGAGGACACTCACTATAACAGTGGGACGGATAGTGAGAACACTCACCCGAGCGCTGAGACCAGTAAAAGGGAACGAGCAGCTGACAAGGCGCGAGAAAGCGATGTCAGAAAGAATCAAAGAGCAGAAAACAGCCCGAAGGCTTCAACAATGGGACTGGCCACATATACCACTTGATCAAGTCCCTATATGGCCTGAGACAGGCTAGGGGTGAGTGGAATGACGAGCCAAATAAACGATTAGAGTCCCTTGGGTGGAAACCTACCATGGTTGACCCAGTTGCCATAATATGGGTAAATGACTTGCTTTTGCAAGCAGTCAAGATAAATAAAATGAAACTCGAGCTAATGGCCGGCAAAATTTGTTGGCATTTTCAAGCACAACCAGACGCACAAAATAGAGCCTAGTAGGGTTCCCGGAATCCCGGCGCCAGCTTGTGTTAAGTGAGCTTTATTCCTCGTTTGATGGGGTATGCTTTGACTGTCTAACCTAGGATATATATTCTCATGCTGATGCTC
>Ga0307516_10010506_pt1 | contig 10166 bp, 8 predicted proteins | sample 19_EM_MG_FD_203310 | JGI IMG/M metagenome (GOLD analysis project Ga0307516, IMG submission 203310) | Populus trichocarpa ectomycorrhiza microbial communities from riparian zone in the Pacific Northwest, United States - 19_EM | ecosystem: Host-associated > Plants > Roots > Unclassified | place...
TTCCGATTGCTTGTCCTTCTTATGATGACCACCAAGGTTGTCTTCCTCCGTGGCAGCACTTGCGCTTTCCCGGTCTGTGCCGGTACTTGGCCCAGGGACCTCCTGGTGCCGCAGAGTCGGTTGACCCAAGCCGAGCCCCGACGCTGTCGGTTGCCCGGTCTCGGTATGCCATCCTAAGACCATGTGACGAGTTTCCGATACCTTCCTGCCTGGTCCGTATCCGTATTCCGACCCTGTAGTATTTAGGGTGTAACAGATATAGACTTCTGTTCGGGGTAAGGTGGTGGTGAGTAGCGAGTCGGAGGTGGCTTGTGGCACGGCATGGAGTTCAGCGTCAAACACCGGCGCTCTCTTTCCAAGATGGCACTGACCTTCACTGACTTGAAGGAGCTTGTTACCAGGTTGGTAGAGGGTCCATCCACACCCAGTGCTTCCATCGTTGAGCGTGGAACCATTGGTGTAAATGATGGTGACTGGACAAGGTAGGGTGCGTATCCATTGATCGTGTAGTTGTCGGGGTGTTGTGGTTTTGTCAGGATTTGGTGAAGTGATTGCCTGAACTCCTTTAAACGGAAGGTGGGTAGTACGGTCCTCTAGCTTTCCCACGATTAGGTGTTTGCTGAGGTTGTACAGATGGTGAAGGCCAGGTAGATCCGGACGGGTATTAGGGTTGTGACAAGGGTGGCCTGTTGCATGGAATGAAGGCAGGAAATGGAGTCGGATCGCAAAGCGTAGGGACAAATAGTTGAGGTATGCTTCCATTGGGGGGAGGCGCGATAGCGTGATACGGTTGGTCGTTCAGGTATGGAGAGGAAGTCCGGTAATCCAGCGGGCAACCGAGTTGTATGTGGTCTTTAGGGCATTGATAGTGGACGGGCTACCATTCCACCATACCGGGGAGTCCCAAAACATAGCCGGAAAGATAGCCGTAAGTGCCAGGTGGTGAGCCACGGGAGCAGGTAGACCACGAGATCTGTGCCGGAGGAACTTGAAGCTACCTAGCACTTGGCTTCCACGTGTGGCCGCCATTGTTGCATGGTGTAAGAAGGTCAGAGATTTATTGATATAGACTCCCAGGTATTTGATATGGCGTTTCGGTAGGATGGTAGTGTTCATGATTCGTAGGGGTGGGTGGGATGAAAAGCTGACGTTTTTGTTTTTACTGCTGGTAGGAAGGCAGTACAGTAGCTCGGACATCGCAGGTGAGAAGGTGAGGCCTAGGTGGCGGCCCCTAAGGAGGTGTTGTTCTGTTCTTTCTTCCAGTAGTGTATTTGCCCTGGCAATAGTCTGTGAAGTCTGGACCATACATACATCATCGACATAAGAGGTATCTGTGGCATCCGAGGGGTAATGCGACTTTTCCAACATGGCATTGCTGAATATCAGGAAGAGTATAGGGGACACCGGGGAGCCTTGGGGAAGGCCACAGCGGTATGGTTGTGGGGCCTCCATTTGCGATCAAAGCCGAAGGAGATCTTTCTGTCGGTATTGAATGCTGCTACCCATTTGATGAGGTAGATTGGCATCTGGCGTTGGGACAACACTTGCTGCAGGGTGGCAGGGTGAACTTGGTTGAACGCTCCTTCAATGTCGTGTGTCAGGACCACAGGTCGTTGAGTGGCTTTTAATCCATTGGCCGCAGCCTTCTTCATGCTGATGGAGTTGGCAATCGGTGTAATAGTATGCAGGAGGGCATCGATTGCCGAATTGTCTGGCTAACCACCCATATGGGATCGATGCATAGCGCCACATAAACTGCCAGTAAGGGTGAGACGTTTGGCCACTATTGCTTCCAACAGCTTACCGAAGCAGGACTGAAGGCTGATGGGACGGTACGACTTCAGATGAGAGTATGTTGTTCTGCCTGGTTTAGGAATGATGACACAGTTTGCCGTCTTCCACTCTGGAGGATGAACTGCATACTTGAGGCATGCGTCGAAATGAAGTGGGAGGAGTTTTGGTGTTGCCTCATGCAGATGGCGGAGGGTAGTATAGCTGATACCCTCCAGGCCGACTGAGGTGCCATACTTCAGATGGCTAACAGCCAATTTGACCTCTTCAACAGTAACCGTTCGGGTGTGTTGTTCCATATCTCGATTGGAAGTGAGCAGCCCAATAGGTAGTGGTGTCCGTGGCTGGTTGTTGACCGCCGGGAAGAGGGCATTGCGGAGCAACTCACACTTACTCTTAAAGTCGGTGTGGCCTTCGAGTGGTGGGATCAGTTTTTGGTGTGCATTATGCCGACGGATGGTTTTTCAGACAGTTGTAGTGGATGCTGACTGTAGCTGTTTTATTCTGTAGGTGTTTTTGGCTTGCCGAACCATGGCTGACCAGTGGCTGCGTTTCAGGTCGGCATCTTCACTATTGATTGCAGATGGATTTTGACGGGCACGTCTGTCTGCCTGCTTGACAGCCCGTTTTGCCAACGTGAGACTGTGGTTCCACCAAGGTGCCACCTTTTTGCCAGGTTCCCTGAATGGGACAGCAATGTCTGTAGCCTGATGGATCAGCGTAGTAATGTTGGAGATGGCGTGCAGTGTGTCTTTCTTTCCACAAAAGTTGGAGATATCCATATTGGCCGATTGAATGTGGGAAGGCGTCCCAGTTTGCCTTATGCCAGCCACGCTGTGGGGCAATCTTCTGAGGGGAGGGGGGTTGGGAAAGGGAAATGGTGATAGAGCTGTGGTCTGATGTTGTATCGTGATTAATAGCCAGCGTCAGTATTGACTGGGTAATCGATCCTCGTGAGAAACACAGATCAATGGTGGAGGGGGTGCCACCATTTCGTGGGTGGTTGGTAGGTATTCCAGGCTTGTTGCCTAAGTGAAAGTTGTTGGTTTCCAGCCAGTTGACTATCGAATGGGTGGCAGCGGAGGTACTGGCACTATGCATGAGGGTACCCTGCCACCACATGTGATGTGCATTGAAATCACCCATGAGGATGCAGTTCTTTAGGAGTTGAATTTCGTTCTTTATTTCAGCAGGTGGTTCCGGGCGGCCAGGGGAGTATAGGTTGAACAGTTTGAAGGTAATTCGGTTGGTGAGGTATGTCGCAGTGATTGTGGTACCAAGGAAGGAGTCGCCGGCAGTGAAGGTGGTTGCAACTGCAAGCCCTTGTGTACATCTAACATATGTAGCACACTTGGGTTGTATGGGCACTGGGGTAAACAAGTCGAAGTTCGGTAATGAGAGTGGATTTCCATGGCGGTCGTACCATGGTTCTTGGAGGAGACAAATGAGATTTTCTGATTTTTTGGAGAATTCTTGCAATACCGAAATTGTCGTTTCTTGGCCTCGTGCACAGTTCAGCAGCTGTACAGGCCCAACGGATGCACGTTGGGCCATTATTCAGCTGCCACCGCCATGGGGGTGTCTCCCGGCTTGGGAGTAGTCCTAGCAAGAATTCTGAAGGTGCAAAGCTTGATACGTTTTGGGCATTTCGGATCGGTTGCTTTGTCGGGGTGCCACAGTTGACACAGAGAATTGGCAGGTGAGTGCAGGCAGGTCCGTTCTTTCAGACTGGCAGACTGCAGGGGTGATCTTTCGTTTCATGAGGCTCCGCAAAGACAGCGCATATGGCAGCATTCCGGCACAAAGTGGCAGGGTGACCATATCCTTGACAGTTTCGCCATTGAGCGCTTTGGCCGTACGAGATGTATTCGTCCAGTTGGCATTCATGGTTACAGACGGTGTGGTATTGGCGACCAATATCGGCTTTCTTGATGTTTCTGGCGAGGGTCACAACAATAGTAGAATTCGCTTTTTGTTCCCTGCGGTCAGGTGGTGTAAGCCATCGAGGGGTTTGCGTCTGTACTAGTTGGGGGTAGTTGGTAGTGATACTCTAGGAAATGTCAGGTATGGACAGGTGGGTTGGAACACCATGGAGGAGGAACTGGCTAAACCGTTGTCCAATTTCCACCCTTTCACACTTTCCATAATAGGATAGCGCATCAGCGACAATTGCCGAGTAGTCTTCATAGATGATGTTGTTTTGCGTGTTGCTCGTGGTGGAGATGATTGCGCCACGTATGGTGACACAGGCACGGATGAACGGCAGTATGTTGATGTCCCTGTTGTCAACCAAGGCGGAGTTCACCCTGCGGAGGGCAACATCGGCTTCAGCTTGTCGTATGCTGTGGGTACGGTCGGCATCCATACCCATTTCGGGTGGAGATTCCTTCATGAAGTGGCAGGTAACATCGCGCTCAGCTTGCAGATAGATGGTTGGGATCAGTTTAGGCATCGCAGACTTCTTTTTCTGGCTCACGGTCTTCATAGTTGTCCAGCTGCTAGTTCCCACCGGAGGTTCCATTGCTGGAGGGATGGCTGGTTTATTGGCTGCTACTGCAGTGTAGGTCAAGTTGTTGCTGGTCCGAGTATTGTCTGCCATGACCTGGCTGGCAGTCTGTTTCTCGTTTTTCTTCTTGGGCTCCTTCTTGGCTGGTCCTGCGGCTGCTCCCGGTATCTGTGGGACATGCTGGACAGAGGTGCGGGAGGTGAGGGTCTGTTGTTGGAGTTGGGTGACACGGGCACTCAACAACGCGATTTGGTTGTGCAGTTGATCAGTGGTTTTCTGAAAGGCAATACAGGTATCATACGCTGACTTCTTGATATCGACTGCGATCCGGCTGTACAGACGCTCCATGGCAGCCATCATGATAATCTCGAAATCTGAACGCAGCACCGCATGTTCAGGGCTCAGTGGGATTGGGAGTTGTGGAAAGCAGTACTCGGAGTCATCATTCAAATCGCCAATTGTTTGGGTTGCTGTGACATGCTCGGTGCGTTGGTAGTCGATCTGATTCTCATCCAATTCTCTCTTGTCAAAATCCGATTTGGGGTCACTGTCCTCACGAGTGCGCTTTGCAGGTGAGCGGGGACGGGTATTGGAGACAGGAGTAGTACCGGGGCAGATGAATACATCAAGAGATATCTGACCATGGCCAGAGGAAGTCATCGAGTTTGTGACCGAGGTGGTGATGGATGGGTACGCAAAGCCCAGAATCACAGAGGGAGGGTCGAAGAGGGCAGGAGAGCTGAAGAGGGCAGGAGAGCCGAAGAGGGCAGGAGAGTCAAAACGAGTTTCAGGCTGTTCAGGTTTCTTGATTGAGAGCGCGGAGCAATCGTTCACAGCAGGAGATGGGGGGTCGAAACAAGTTGTTGCGTGAAGTTGAAACATGCAAGACAGACACCAGCGCACCCTTATATACAATGAGTGTGCTCCTCCACATCCAGATCCTACTTCACACCATACAGCCAGACCCAGCATAACCTTTCCCTGCTGCGCAGCCAGAAACCCAAAACGTCCTTGCGCCATGCAACCAGAATCCAGAAGCCAAGACCTCCTCGCACCACGCAACCAGAACCCAGAACCCAAGACCTCCTCCTGCCACGCAACCAGAATCCAGAACCCAAGACCTTCCTGTCACCTTGCCATCAAGAACGTTCCAGACGCTAGTCGTTCGGGATTGGTGGTGATGGCGGCAGCACGCCTTTACCGTATCCCCCCTCTAGGACTCCAGTTCCTACGAGAGCGATCAGGTGTAGCCTTTCTGGGTAGCGCTCATGGTAGGCACCGACCGCATGTACCTCTGTAAAATTCTCTTCCGGTTCCCTTGTTGGTGTATCGAATCCTTTCCATTTGACTAGGTACTGAAAACGTCCACCTCGAATTCGCCTGCTGTCAAGAATCTCCTCGATCTCCCATCCTTCTTCTCCTTTGACTATAATGGAAAGCGGTGGTGGTATAATCTGTTCTGGAAGTGGATTCTGTGCAGCGGATTGCAATAGGGAGACCGGGAACGTTCGATATTTCCGTATTGTTGCAGGTATGTCAAGCTTGTATGCGTGGGTGCCAACGGTTCGTAGGATACGTTAGGGTCCATGGTGCTTGTTCTCTAGCTTCCGGCTTGGTCGTCCTGTGTTCCAATTCCGTCCATCAACCCAGACCATGTCTCCAGGCTGAAAGGCAGGTGCAGGTATACGGTGTTGGTCTGCATTCTCTTGCTGTCGGGCCTGTGCATCTCGCATTTCTGTTTGCACCAAATCGTGGATGTGTTGTATCCGCTAGATTGCCGTTTGTGCCTGTTGCTCTTTGGGATTATCTGCACTGATATCCAATTCAAAGTCACAATGGGGGTGGTATCCAAGGTTTGCAAAGAAGGGTGACACTGTTACACATGGAAAATATCACGGGCAAAGTACATACCTTGGGAAGATACGTACTGAGGGGAAAGAAGCGTACCGGTACTAGCTAGCTATGCATAGAGGACAGGTCTTAGAGAGTCTAGGTGGGTGATAAGACAGTGTTAAAGGTTACTGCCGAGAACTGGTCATAAGGATCAACTCCGGAGAGAGAGGCCAAGGCAAACCGGAGTGTGAGAGGAAGGAAGTTAGGATGCGACTCCCTAGGGAGCTCCGTCAAAACTCTCCAGGGAGCTCGTTTATCATAAAAACCGAACTCCAGACACTACCGGGCTGCAGGAGAGAACTCAGTCCAGAACTGAGGAAATTCTGGGGTGCCAACCGGACCCCTGGATCTCACCTTATCGCAAGCACCGACCAGGACCAAAGAGAACCCAAGTTGAGCCCATGTCCCGGTGGGGGTCCACCGTCCTTGGAGAAATAGTTAGCCCGAGTCACTAGGTCTCACCCCACCTTGCACCTATATATGCCAACTCTTCTCGCCCCAAAGAGAAGAGATATCAGCACGAACACTACCACCAAAAACCACATACAAGATCTAAAATTATTCCGTTGTGAATTATTGAAAGTAGTCTGATTACCTTTGATTCTCCTACACTCTGGTTACGAGACAACCCCAGTGTCCCACTATAATCTTTGATGCAAAATCACCCTACTTTCACCAAAGGAGATGAGCACATGCCCTCCTTCGAACAAGATCATGAATACCTCCTCGAACTTTCAATCATACTCGAACCGACCTCCAAATCCAAGATACACCTCGGACGAAACTCAACGCCAAAATTCGTCAAGAATTTCAACTGACACACCAGATTTCGCGAGCGCTAAGACTTCACCGACATCACAATGCCCGGCGAAGCGGCCCCATCGAACGAAGCGGCCCTGGTGGTGGCCACTGACATCGACACCCCTCTGGCCAGAGAACTGGGGGGAGACCTAGGAAGCTACAGGGAGGAGGAAATGGGGGATGTGGGTAGCGAGGCCACCAGCGGCCTCTCTGAGGTTGAGAGCGAGGAGAGCGTGGAGAAGCAGTGGGAGGGAAAAGAAAATGGGAGACCGAACTTCAAGCACGCCGCGCCCGGCACTGGGAAGGAGCAGAGCACGCAGGAATTCTTCCAGCGAGGCAACGGCAACGCATCGCGTAACGACAACGATATCTTTGCGACCCCTGGCAAGCAGACCATGAGGGGTGCACTCGTGCACTCGCTCTCAGCGGTGGCCCCCAGCTGCCCACAGCAGGTGGGAATGGCTCTGACTCTGAACTTTCCAGAGGGTTCCAGCGAGGGGGTGGGAATGGCGGGAAGCAAGGGGGTGGAGGTAAGGGATATGGCGGTGGAGGATTGGGTGGAGGCGGTGGCGAATCAGAGCAAGGACGAGATGGAGGGTGTGGTGGGCCCAGGTAGGTCAGCCACCCCATCACCTACCCCAGGCAGGTGGGGGAGTATGAGTGGGGTTTCACCTACAGACAGTACCAGACCAACGCCGGTGCCGGTCACGCCGACCAGAGGCAGCAAGAGGATGGCGATGGGCACCCCGAGGCCCATCAGACACTACCAGCCGATGGCGCACCCAGGGTCTGCGGCAGGCTCGGTGCTGAAGCAGATCCTGGCAGCGGTGGCTAGGGTGGAGCGGAAGATGGAGGAGAAAGCAAGGAAGGTTGAGGAGGCAGCGGAGGCGGCAGTGGCCAGGTGGGATGCAAGGTTGGTAGAGGGACTGGCGGCTGTATCAGGTGAGGTGGGGGAGAGGGAAGAGAGGATGGTAGCGAGGCTACGCGCGGACGCCGAGGAGAGGGAGAAGAGGCTGGAGGTCAGGCTACTGGCACTTGATGCAATCGAGACAGAGCAGGCGGAGAAGGCAAAATGGGACCTCAAGCAGTGTGAGGACCTGGCAGTGATGATGAGGGCAAGGCGGGAGGAGCTTGGGGAGGTGAAGCGGGGGGTTGAGGGAATCGCGGCAGAGATTAGGGGAATGCGAGCGCTGGGAGGCCCTCCGACTCTGGCCGGCGCGACCGTTCGGGCAGTGGCCCCGGCAGCGCCAGGAAGGCAGAGCCCCACAGCACCAGTGGAGCGCGGCGCCCCGCAACCGATGGAGGGAGTGATGGCTATGGCGTCCCCAGCGGCCGGTGTACTGCAGGAGGATCCGATCGAGGAATTCAGCGACATGGAGGGAGTGGAGCGCGACGGTCTCTTTGCCTCACGGCATGCCCCAGCGCTTAGCACACCAACCTTGGTGTCATCGAGCGGGATCCCGGCCCTGCTGGACTATGGACAAGTACCGGCGCCAACCAGAGAGACTCCGGTGGAAAAGGAAAAGAAAACGAGGAAGGACAAAGGTAAGGAGAAAGCGGTACAGATTGACACGCCACCAACCCCAGCCCGCAAGCCGAAGGGCTCTGCCCAGCAGCAGCGGCGCCAGGCGGAAGTCGACAAGAACAGAGCAGAAGTGGCAAGGACAGGCCCGAAGGCGGAGGCAGCAGTGCCCAGCGCCCCGGCACCTGTCCGGTCGATCCTCAAGCGACCAGAGACGATAGCGGCAGAGGAAGCAGAAAAGGAAGCGAGGGAGAGGGAAAAAGTGGCAGCAAGGAAGAGGTGGGTAAGGGGGGACTTTAGCAAACAGGAGGAGAAATCGTACACGCAAGCAGCTCGCCTCCTGTGGGGCCTGGGCAATACCGACGAGGAGGAGGAGGCAACTCGGAAGGTGGCGCACCTGGCCGGCATGAGAGCGGTGGAGGATCACTGGGAGCAGGAGCGCGAGAGCATCGCCGCACGCGCCCTGCCACGGCAACGGGAGCAGCAACAGCGGCAGCAGTGCCCAGTCCAGCAGCCGATGCAGCAGCTGCATCAGCAGAGGGCGCCGCAGCAGCAAGCAAGCAACTGGGCCCAGCGCGCAGCGGCGGCAGCGGCCCTCCCGCAGACGGGGAGCGACGGTTTCAACCGGGTCGTTCGAGGAGGCAAGGTGGCCAAGGAGCCGACAGGCTTGGAGCCGATTAAGAGGAGCATCCCATGGGACGAGCGGGCAATCCTATTTGAGAGGGCAGTGGGAGCCCCACAGATAGATGCAGCGGTGGCAGCAAGCGCAGCGGCGCAGGTCAACATTGCGCTTAGCAAGGTCGCTCCCCCCCACGTCCGCACCGAGGCGTTCAAGATATCGGCGCAGGGAAGGATCACCACCACGGCGAGGGCGGGGGCCTCAGCAGCCATGCTCCTCCACTTCAAAAAGGAGATTATCGAAGCAGCTCGGCGGGCAGACAAGGCAATAATCAACGTGGTTGCGAATGAAACCTGGGCTCAGCTGAAGATTCTGGTCCCGTACGCGCAATACCGGCACTACAGTGGGCTGACGGATCTCAGGGAGCGAATCGAGGCTGAGAACGAGGGAGTGGTGATTCCGCCCTTCTCAATGCGGTGGATGCGCGCGAAAAGATCATTGAGCAGCACTTCCAGGAGGGGAGGCTCCCGCAGAATGCAGCCTCGGTGGTCTTCAAGGTGTGCAGCAAAGCTGTCGGCAAGAAGCTGTTAACGGAGATTTGGGTGGCGGGCGTCAAATTCTGGGCCCTACCATTCATTGCAGACAGAGCGGACGTGCTCTGTGGTAGGTGCAGCCATTGGGGGCACAGCGAGTTCCGCTGCCACCAGGGTGGGACACCGGTTTGCTCGATTTGCTCGCAACAACACCGGACCGTGGACCACAAGTGCGAAGTTGTCACCTGCAGCACAAGGGGAAAAGTATGCTCCCATACAGTATTAAAGTGCCCCAACTGTGGAGGGGGGCATCCAGCCCAGGACGCAAGGTGCAAGGAGAAGGCGGCTGCCATTTCCATTGCAAGAGGCGGCCGCACCCCGAAGGATGAGAAACAAACAGCGAGACAAGCGCATTCGGAGCAGGCAAGTGGGACACGGTCACAGACACCAATAATGGGCACAGCAAGGGAGGCAGGATACTCCAGACCGCTCAGCTGGGTC
>Ga0307516_10010507_pt1 | contig 10166 bp, 9 predicted proteins | sample 19_EM_MG_FD_203310 | JGI IMG/M metagenome (GOLD analysis project Ga0307516, IMG submission 203310) | Populus trichocarpa ectomycorrhiza microbial communities from riparian zone in the Pacific Northwest, United States - 19_EM | ecosystem: Host-associated > Plants > Roots > Unclassified | place...
CGGCTCGGACGGCACGAACGCGCCGATGACGGTGGCCGACTTCACCACGGCGATCACGGCGGCCCTCAAGGCCTGAGCCGTCCGTCCGGCCACCTCTTTGTAAGACACGCGGTACAACAGCGGGCGAACTTTTACGAGTTCGCCCGCTGTCGTTAATACCGGTCAGTAACCTGGTCGCTCGTGACCAGTCGATACAGAGCAACCGAAGGCGTCAACTCGCCCTTCCCGCGCCGCCGTACGGTCGTCAAGGCCGCTGCCGCCACCGCCGTCCTGGCCGGACCGCTGATCGCCGCGCTGCCCGCCGGGGCGGCCACCGAGACCCCCGCCTTCCTGCACGGCGTCGCCTCCGGGGATCCGCTCCCGGACGGCGTCCTGCTGTGGACCCGGGTGACGCCCACCGCCGAGGCGGTCCCGGGTTCGGGGCTCGGCCCGGACACCGAGGTGAGCTGGACCGTCGCCACCGACAAGGCGTTCACCAACATCGTCGCCAAGGGCTCGCTCACCGCGACCGCCGCCTCCGACCACACCGTCAAGGCCGACATCCGCGGCCTGGCCCCGGCCACCGACTACTTCTTCCGCTTCTCAGCCGGCGGCACCGACTCCCCGGCGGCGCGCACCCGCACCGCGCCGGCGGCGGACGCCAACGTGACCGGCCTGCGCTTCGGCGTCGTCACCTGCGCCAACTGGGAAGCGGGCTACTTCTCGTCGTACCGCCATCTCGCGGCCCGGGGCGACCTCGACGCCTGGCTGCACCTGGGCGACTACATCTACGAGTACAAGTCCGGCGAGTACGCGGCGCGCGGCACGGTCGTACGGCCGCACGCGCCGCTGAACGAGATCATCACGCTCGCCGACTACCGCACCCGGCACGGCAAGTACAAGACCGACCCCGACCTCCAGGCGCTGCATCTGAAGGCGCCGGTCATCGCGATCTGGGACGACCACGAGTTCGCCGACAACGCCTGGTCGGGCGGCGCGGTCAACCACACCGAGGGCGCCGAGGGCACCTGGACAGCCCGCCAAGCAGCGGCGAAACAGGCGTACTTCGAGTGGATGCCGGTCCGCCCCGCGATCGCGGGCACCACCTACCGCCGCCTGCGCTTCGGCAAGCTGGCGGATCTCTCTCTCCTCGACCTGCGCTCCTTCCGTTCGCAGCAGGCGAGTTCGGGCAGCGGCTCGGTCGACGACCCGGACCGTACGATCACGGGCCGCGCCCAACTCGACTGGCTGAAGGCCGGGTTGAAGGCCTCGGACACCAAGTGGCGCCTGGTCGGCAACTCGGTGATGATCGCGCCGTTCGTCATCGGCTCGCTCACCGCCGACCTGCTCAAACCGCTCGCCAAGCTGCTGGACCTGCCGCAGGACGGCATCGGCGTCAACACCGACCAGTGGGACGGCTACACCGACGACCGCCGCGAACTCCTCGCCCATCTGCGCTCGAACGCGATCGGCAACACGGTCTTCCTCACCGGCGACATCCACATGTCCTGGGCCAACGACGTGCCGGTGGACGCCGGCACCTACCCGCTGTCGGCGTCCGCAGCAACGGAGTTCGTGATCACTTCGGTGACCTCGGACAACCTCGACGACATAGTGAAGGTGCCCGAGGGCACGGTCTCCGCGCTCGCCGCCCCGCTCATCCAGCTCGCCAACCGGCACGTCCACTGGGTCGACACGGATCGCCACGGCTACGGCGTCCTCGACATCACGGCCGACCGGGCGCAGATGGACTACTACGTTCTGTCCGACCGCACCTCGGCGACCGCGACCTCGTCCTGGGAGCGCTCGTACCGCACACGCAGCGGCACACAGAAGGTCGAGCGGACGTACGACCCCGTATAACTACAGGCTGTCAAGGAAGCCGAAGGCCACCCGCCAGGTGGCCTCGGCGGCCTCCTCGTCGTAGTCCGGGAGGCCGGGGTCGGTGTACAGGTGGCCGGCTCCGGCGTACCGGTAGATCTCGACGTCGGCGCCCGCTCTGCCCATCTGCAGATACCAGGAGCTGAGCCAGTCGTCGGTCTCGAACTGGTCCGGCTCGGCGACATGCAGTTGGACCGGGAGGTCGTCGACGGAGGCGGTGGCCGCGATGTCCGAGGTGCCGTGCAGGAGCAGCAGCCCGCGGGCCTTCTCGTCGCCGAGGGCGAGGGTCTGGGCGATGGAGGCACCGAGCGAGAACCCGGCGTAGACGAGCCCGCGCTCGGAGTAGGGGGCGGCGGCCAGCACGGCTCTCTTCAGCAACTCGTCCTTGCCGATCCCGTCGTTGAAGGCCATGCCCTCCTCGACCGTCTCGAACGTATGCCCCTCGAAGAGGTCCGGCGTCCACACCTCGTGGCCCGCGGCGCGCAGCCGGTCGGCGGCCTCGCGGACCGCCGGCCGGAGTCCGTACGTCGAGTGGAAGAGCATGATGTTCATGAGGCCATCGTGCCAGTACGGTCGGACACATGGAGAACGTACTGCGCCCGCTGATCGTCATCGGCGGCTCCGTCGTCCTCACGCTGCTCATCGGCTGGGTCACCGACCTGCTGCTGCGCAAGGCGGACGCCCGCCACGACGACACCACACTGTGGGGCCTGCTGCGCCGAGGCCGAGTCCCCTACCAACTCCTCATCTGCGCGGCCTTCCTCAGAGGCTCCTACGACCAGGCACAACTCCTTGAGGAACACCGGATCGGCATCGGCCAGACCCTGACCCTGGTGCTGATCGGCGCCACCGCCTGGCTGATGATCCGGGTCGCGGCGGCGATCGTGGAGTCGTCGTACGCGCGCTACGCCCGCGCCTCCCGCGACGCGGCCCGGGTCCGCCGGGTGCGGACCCAGGTGACGCTGATCACGCGGGTGGTGGCCGCGGTCGTGGGTGTGGTGGCGGTCGCCTCGATGCTGCTGACGTTCCCGGCGATGCGCGCGGCCGGCGCCTCGCTGCTGGCCTCGGCGGGCGTCCTCGGCATCGTCGCCGGTGTCGCGGCGCAGTCCACGCTCGCCAACCTCTTCGCGGGACTGCAGATCGCCTTCGGCGACATGGTCCGCATCGGCGACACCGTCGTCGTGGACGGCGAGTGGGGCACGATCGAGGAGATCACCCTGACCTTCCTCACGGTACGGACCTGGGACGAGCGCCGGATCACCATGCCGGTGTCGTACTTCACGTCCAAGCCGTTCGAGAACTGGTCGCGCGGCACCCCGCAGATGACCGGCATCGTCTACTTCCAGGTCGACCACTCGGCCCCTGTCGACGCGATGCGCGAACAACTCCGCGAAATCCTCCGCGCCTGCCCCGCCTGGGACGGTCGCAGCTACGGCCTGGTCGTCACCGACACCACCCCCAACACCATGGAGGTACGGGCCCTGGTCACGGCGAAGGACGCGGACGACATCTGGACGGTACGGGTCACGGTCCGCGAACAGATGATCCGCTGGCTGTACGTGGAACACCCGTACGCCCTCCCCCGCGTCAACACGGCGGACGCGGCACCGGTGCCGGGCGAGGACCGCTCTCCGGGCGGCGGGGTCACCGGCCCGGCCCAGGACCCCCAGAACCCCAACCGCGGCGCCGCCCGCCCGGCCCACGAACCACCCAGCCCGAACCGCGGCTGAGCAACTCCGGCCTTTGAGCTCCGCACTCCTCAACGCCCCCGCTCAGCCCCACCGTTGACCTGAATCACCTGCGAAGTGACATGCCCCGCAGCCGGTGAAGCGAGCCAGTGCAGGGTCCCGGCGACATCCCCGGGTGTCCCGGCCCGCCCGGTCGAGGTGTCGCGGATCATCCGCTCACGCCGGGCCTCCGCGATCTCGGGCCCGAAGAACTCGGTGTCCTCGATGAACCCGGGCGCGACCACGTTCACGGTGATGCCGCGCGGCCCCAGATCCCGGGCCAGATCATGGGCGTACGGGTGCAACGCGGCCTTGGCCCCGCCGTACGCCCCGCTCCCCGACCCCCGGTACGCGGCGATGGAACTGACGAACAGCACCCGACCGCCCGGCTCCGCGAGCCGTGACTTCAGGGCCTCGGTGAGGAGCGCGGCGCTCAGGGTGTTGATGCGGAAGTTGACGGTCCAGTCGTGCGCGACGGCGTCCAGGGCGTCACCGCTGCCGCTCGCCGGTTCCAGGGTCCCGTTGCCACCCGCGCTGTGCACCAGCACATCCACGGTGCCGAACTCCTCGGCGACGAACCGCGCAACACCGCGCACCACTTCGGGCTCACTGAGATCCCCGGCGTACGTCAGCGCCCCGGGCACCCCGGCCTTCTCCAGCACCTCACGCCGCCGTCCGAGCAGCAGCACCCGATCCCCGCCGGCCACAAAGGCATGCGCCGCGGCGAGCCCAATTCCCGTACCCCCACCACTGATTACGACATTACGAGCCATGACAAGAGCGTACGCGCAGCCCCCGACGGTACTGAGCCCTCACGGGAAACGTCCACCCTCCAGCCGACAGTGGACGGGCGGTGCGGGGGGAGATCTCACCTCAAACTACGCACGTCAAGATGCCGAAGCACCCGGTCCACGATCTCCGGATCCGCCCCCGGCTCACTCCGCGCCGCCAGCACCTCATGCCGAGCCGCGCTCATCATCTCGCCCTGGATCCGCCGCATCCGCTTCACCCGCTTCACCCTCTTCTCGTACGCCTCCCGCCGCTCCCCGTCCCCCACCTCGGGAGAGATCCGCACTCCGATGTCGAACGCCCGCCGCAGCAACTGCTCGGACACCTCCTCCGGCAGCTCCTCCACGTCCTCGATCTCCCGCAGCCGCCGCTTCGCGGCCTTCGCCGCCCGCACCGCGAGCTCCTTCTCGAACGCCTTCTCGCTGTCGACATCGGCCCGCACCCCCAGCCGCTTCACCAGCCACGGCAGCGTGAGCCCCTGAAGGACGAGCGTCGCCATGATCACGCCGAAGGCGATGAACACGATCTCGTCCCGGTCGGGAAACGCCGACCCGTCGTCCATCGTGAGCGGGATCGCCAACGCCAGGGCCACAGACGCCACCCCCCGCATCCCCGACCACCACATGATCACGGTCTCCCGCCAGGACGTCGGGATCTCCTCGTCGTAGTCCCGCTTGGCGTGCAGCCGTTTGGTCAGCCAGGTCGCCGGCAGCAGCCACGCCAGCCGTACGACCACGACGACACCGACGATCGCGGCGGCCCAGCCGAGCATCTCGCCCCACCGCCCGGACGCCGTACGGATCGCGTTGTGCAGCTCCAGCCCGATGAGCCCGAACGCGACCCCGGTGACCAGCGTGTCCACCACGTCCCACACGGTCGCCCCGGCGAGCCGGGTCAGCACGTCGTCGGCGCCGAGCGAGTACTCCGCGAGGAACAGCGCGGTGGTCAGCACGGCGAGCACGCCGGAGCCGTGCAGTTCGTCGGCCAGGACGTACGAGGCGTACGGCACCAACAGCGTCAGGCCGATCTGCAGAGTGGCGTCGTCAAGGACCGACATCAGCTTGTTCGCGGCCCAGCCGAGCGCCAGTCCGACCGCCACGGCGACGACGGCGGACATCACGAAGTCGAGCCCGGCACGCCAGGGGTTGAAGGACCCGCTGACCGCGGCGGCGATCGCCACGTGGTACAGCACGATGGCCGTGACGTCGTTGAAGAGGCCCTCGCCCTCCAGGATCGACACCAGCCGCCGCGGCAGCCCGAGTTGGCCCGCGACGGCGGTCGCGGCGACCGGGTCGGGCGGCGCCACCAGCGCGCCGAGCGCCACGGCGGCGGCGATCGGCAGCCCCGGCACGATCGCGCTCGCCACGAAGGCCACGGCGAGGGTGGTGACGAAGACGAGCGCCACGGCGAGCAGGAAGATGGGCCGGATGTTGGCCGTGAACTGCCGCCAGGAGGTGCGCCGTACGGCCGCGTACAGCAGCGGTGGCAGCAGCAGGGGCAGGATCAGCTCGGGCGGGACGTTCACATTCGGCACGAAGTCCGCCACCGCGAGGGCCATCCCGAGGAGCGTCATGAGCACCGGCGCCGGCAGACCGAACCGGTCCCCCAGCGGTACGCTCACCACGGCCCCGAGCAACAGGACGAAAAGCAGGGCCAATTGATCCACGGTCAGGGCTCCGGCGGGATCTCGACGTTCACACAGCGGACGCCCCAGCCTGCCACGCCGCCCACCCGGCCAGCCTTTTCGACGCCCTACGGCCGCAGGACGCGCCGCATGACCTACAGGACGCGCCGCATCGCCAGGTGCGGTATCCCGGCGTCCGGGAACTCCGGGCCGTACGCCTCGTAGCCCAGCCGTTCGTAGAACCCCAGCGCGTGCGTCTGGGCGTGCAGGTCCACCGCGGCCAGCCCACGCGCGCGTGCCGCGTCCTCGATGGCCCGCACCAGCGCGACCCCGACCCCGAGCCCCCGCGCCTCCTTGGTGACGGCGAGCCGCCCCAGGGAGCCCACGGTGAGATCGCCGTCGGTCTTCGCGGCAGCCGCCTCGCCGTGCAGCAGACGCCCGGTGCCCAGCGGCGTCCCGTCGTCCCGCACCGCGAGCACATGCGTCGCTACGGCGTCGTACTCGTCGTACTCGAGCTCCTGGGGCACGCCCTGCTCAGCGACGAAAACCTCCTTGCGCACCGCGAAGCAGGCCTCCTGGTCGGCCGGGTCCTCGGCGACGCGTACCGCGTAGGACGTGGGACTCACGCGTAGGTCTCCTCGCGCACCAGGTCCAGGGCCTGCTGGAGGTCGTCCGGGTACTCGCTCGCGAACTCCACCCACTGGCCGTCGGCGGGGTGCTCGAAGCCGAGCCGTACGGCGTGCAGCCACTGGCGCGTCAGGCGCAGCCGCTTGGCGAGCGTCGGGTCGGCGCCGTACGTCAGGTCGCCCACGCACGGGTGCCGGTGGGCGGCCATGTGCACGCGGATCTGGTGGGTGCGGCCGGTCTCCAGCTTCACATCGAGCAGGGAGGCCGCGCGGAACGCCTCGATGAGGTCGTAGTGCGTGACCGACGGCTTGCCCTCGGCGGTGACCGCCCACTTGTAGTCGTGGTTCGGGTGGCGGCCGATGGGGGCGTCGATGGTGCCGCTCGTCGGGTCGGGGTGGCCCTGGACCAGCGTGTGGTAGCGCTTGTCGACCGTGCGCTCCTTGAACTGGCGCTTCAGCGAGGTGTACGCGCGCTCCGACTTCGCGACGACCATCAGGCCGGAGGTGCCGACGTCGAGGCGGTGCACGATGCCCTGGCGCTCGGCGGCACCGGAGGTGGAGATGCGGTACCCGGCGGCGGCCAGGCCGCCGATGACGGTGGTCCCGGTCCAGCCGGGGCTGGGGTGGGCGGCGACGCCGACCGGCTTGACGATCACGATCACGTCATCGTCGTCGTAGACGATCTCCATGCCCTCGACCGGCTCGGCGACGATCTGCACGGGCGCGGGCGCCTGCGGCATCTCGACCTCCAGCCAGGCCCCGCCGTGCACACGCTCGGACTTCCCGACCACCGAGCCGTCGACCGTGACCTTCCCCGCCGCGGCCAGCTCGGCGGCCTTCGTACGGGAGAAGCCGAACATGCGGGAGATGGCGGCGTCGACACGCTCGCCCTCCAGGCCGTCGGGCACGGGCAGGTTTCGGATCTCGGGAACTGTGCTCACCCGGTCGAGTATGCCGGACGGGTCCGACACCGCCTTACGCGAGCCGGTGCGCCCGGCCCTCGTGGGCCTCGCGCTCAGTCCTTGTGGACCGTGCCGTCCGGGTCGAGGCCGCGGAAGGAGAGCAGCACGATCAGGATGCCGCCGCAGACGATCGCCGAGTCGGCGAGGTTGAAGACGGCGAAGCCCTTGGGCGCGATGAAGTCGACGACCTCGCCCTGGAAGATGCCGGGCGAGCGGAAGATCCGGTCGGTGAGGTTGCCGAGGGCGCCGCCCAGGAGCAGTCCGAGCGCGATCGCCCAGGGCAGGCTGTAGAGCTTGCGCGCCAGTCGCGCGATCACCACGATCACGGCGGCGGCGATCATCGTGAAGATGACCGTGAAGGCCGCGCCGAACCCGAAGGCCGCGCCGGGATTGCGGATCGCGTGGAACTCCAGCCAGTCCCCGAAGACCTCGATCGGCGCGTGGTGCTCCAGCTTGGCCACCACGAGCAGCTTGCTCACCAGGTCGAGGGTGTACGCGAACGCGGCGACCGCGAACAGCACGGCGATCCGGCGCTTTCCCCTGGGGCGCGCGGTCTCGCCCCGCTCCGGCTCGGCCCCCGCCGCCTCTGGGGTATCCGGCGTACCGATGATGCGCTCCGCCTCTGCCACGTGAGTCCCTCGAACCTAGGTACCTGACTGAGGAAGAGGGTACGGCACACCTCTCGGCACCCTCTGTACCGGCGTTCAGTACCGGCGCTCAGTACCGGCGTTCCTGCTTCTGCTTGCACTCGACGCACAGGGTGGCCCGCGGGAAGGCCTGCATGCGTGCCTTGCCGATGGGGTTGCCGCAGTTCTCGCAGAGGCCGTAGGTGCCCGCGTCCAGCTTCCCGAGGGCGCGCTCGGTCTGGATCAGCATCTCGCGCGCGTTGGCGGCCAGCGCCATCTCGCTCTCCCGCGTGATGTTCTTGGTGCCGGTGTCGGCCTGGTCGTCGCCGGCGCCGTCCCCGGAGTCCCGCATCAGACCGGCCAGGGCCCGCTCGGTGGACGTGATCTCCTCGCTCAGCCGCTCGGCGTCGGCCTGCAGCTCGGTGCGGGCCTCCTCGACCTCCTGAGGCGTCCAGGGGTCCTCGCCCGGGCGGACCGCCAGCTCGCCCGGCCCGGCCGCCGCGGCGAGCCGCGCCTTCGGAACCGGTGTCTTCGCCGCCGTGGCCGTGCCAGGAGTTTTCTTCGCAACCACCGTCGTGGCTCCCGTCTGCTCCGCGGCCCGCGCCGCGCCCGCCGTTGCCTTCTTGGCCGCACTCTTCGTGCGCTTCGCGCTGTTCGTCGTCTTGGCGGTCGCCGTCGACCCGGCCGTCGACTTCGCGGCCGACTTCTTCGCAGTCGGCTTCTTCGCGGTCGGCTTCTTCGCGGTCGATTTCGCGGCCGTCCTCGTGGCAGCCCCCTTCGGGGACTCGTTCAGGGCGACGGCCACTTTCGGGGTTGCCGTCTTCTTCGCAGCCGCTTTCTTCACAGCCGTCTTCTTCGCGTTCGCGGCCGTCGTCTTCGCGGCCGTTCTCTTCACGGTCGTCTTCTTCGAACCGGTCACCTTCTCGGAACCGGTCACTCTCTCCGACCCGGTCACTTTCTCCGAACCGGTGGTCTTCTTCGACCCGGTCGCACTTTCCGAACCGGTCATCCTCTTCGAACCGGTCGTCTTCTCCGAAGAAGCCGCCTTCGTAGCGACCGCCTTCTTCGCCGCGGTCTTCTTCGTTGCGGTCTTCTTCGCCACCATGGCCGCGGCCCCTTCACATTTTGTGATCACGCACGCGAATCGTGCTGGGACGATAAATCGACTTGAGTCCCGCGGCAACGGGGCACGCCGCCCGATTCGTCCACCCCTCCGGCCCCGCGCGGCGAGCCTTCATGCGTTGTGCCCAGCTCCCCGCCGGGTAATCCGCCGAGCCCGCCACCCCGGACCTCGAACGCGCGTTCAGCGCCATTCGAGTCACGCGGCAGGCCGGGAAGCCCCCGGCCGAGGCCCCCGCAAAACCGGTCGGCCGCTGTCGGCGCGGGCCCGTACACTGGGCGGAGCGAGAAGCGTGGATGGGGACGAGTAGCGGCGTACGCAGCCCAGAGCGACCCGGGGACGGTGGAAGCCCGGGGGCGAGCGCGACGTGAAGATCACCCCGGAGCCGCCGGAAGAAAGCCGCAGCCGACCGGCCGCGGCGAGTAGACCCGGTATCGCGACCCCAATGAGGGGGCTCATTGGTGCGCAGGGTGCACCGGGGAGCCAAGGAGGGTGGTACCGCGGGAGCGCGCCGCACACGGCGTACGGAAAGTCGTAGCTCTCGTCCCTCCGGACGGAAGGCAGAAAGTCCGCCGGAGGAAGCTCGCTGATGACAACGCCGACGTACCGCCAGGTGCCCGCCCAGGTCGACCTGCCCGCGCTCGAGCACGCCGTGCTCGACTTCTGGCGCGAGCAGAAGATCTTCGCCAAGACCCTGGACCAGTCCGAGGGGCGCCCCGAGTGGGTGTTCTACGAAGGCCCGCCCACGGCCAACGGCATGCCGGGCGCCCACCACATCGAGGCGCGGGTCTTCAAGGACGTCTTCCCCCGCTTCCGCACCATGCGCGGCTAC
>Ga0307516_10010508_pt1 | contig 10165 bp, 12 predicted proteins | sample 19_EM_MG_FD_203310 | JGI IMG/M metagenome (GOLD analysis project Ga0307516, IMG submission 203310) | Populus trichocarpa ectomycorrhiza microbial communities from riparian zone in the Pacific Northwest, United States - 19_EM | ecosystem: Host-associated > Plants > Roots > Unclassified | place...
AACGATGAAGTCTTGTGTGTATTGTCTTGTCTTAGAGAGAAAGGCAGGAAAAGTGAAAAGTCTGAATACACGTATATGACGTGATTCTACACGTGACAAAGCTGAACGAGTGAGATATTGCAACAAATTTGGTTTACTCTAAATGAGTGATGCCCTGTGACCGTGGTCGTGAATACAAGACTTCGGCCGCAAGCTGTTTGAGCGCCTGCCTGCTACCGGGCAAGGACAAGCAAGCCATCCTGCTCCTACGTTTTTGGGAGGAGGGAGGACCTGCAAATTCGGTTTCGAGGTCGTGCTTGGATCAGAATTGCCGCCAATTCTGTTAGTGATGAATTTCCACTCCTTTCCCGGTCACCGCTCGACAACCAGATATTGCCCTGATCATGAGCCATTCATGCGTGGGTAGGCCGCCAGCTTTGACTTAGTGGCCATGGATTGAGCAGTCCGCAGCAGCGACATTTTGCGGTCGTTTTCCAGGTTAGGTATTACTCGATGTTGGAATATAGGGATCGATAGAGACGAAGATAGTGAACTGATTGATACAACGTCGAAGGAAAAACATTCTCTTTATATACAACGCGCCTGAGGGACTCGCCAAGGGGAAAGGACGGAACACTGTCTCCCGAGCCGGTGCTCGGCGACTAAGGCTGCTGTCATCTCCGGACATGTTGCCTCTGGTCCGTCATCTCCGGACGCCATCTCCGGTCCATCATCTCCGGACGCCCATTATTCTGACACTCGAGATGAGTGCTACCTAGTGGTCAGACTCGTGAAGACAAGACTGCGGCCGAGAGAAGTTCGAGCGCCAGTGCGCTATTGTGCAGGCATGAAAGATGTCCTGTTTTAGCTCTTGCAGCTGGGTAGATCAACAACTTCTCTGTTGAGGTGGTGGTTAGATTAGATTTACCGTCAAATTCTGTGTCTGATGACCTTTGAGGACCATTCCGGGCGCCGCTTGAGAACCAGACACTGTCTGAGCCTCAGGGCTCACGTCTTAGTTGGGGAGACGTCAAGCCCGCAGGCCAGAGGGCAAGCACACAGGCTTCCAAATGTGGTCGGCGAGGATTCATTGACTTCTAGGATTAGGGGTTGCTCCGGCACCCTAGATCCCACAACCTGTCGTGGCACTACGGTATGTACCCATGCGACGGCGGAATAAAAGGACCGCAACATGCAGCCGGAGTTGGAGGCGTCAGTGCATTCCCATGGCGTCTGGAGCCCGCCGCTGCTTAATGGTATGGTGGGGTTGCTCTACGGTACGGTGGGGCTGCTCTCCAGTCCTGTGGGGGTCGGTGTGGCACGGTGTATGCCGTTCGTGAGTGCTCTCCAAAAATCCCACAAATCGACCTTTATATGTTGGGGTGGTTACCGTGGTCCTACTTTTCCTTTCTACCATCGACTACCGCCCTATCCCCAACCTTACTCTCTTACCATATCTATTCACATACGTCACCCGTTGTTTACATTACACCCTATCCCCCCTGACAACCGCCATGGATTACTACTTAAAGCTGTACAGTCAATGCTACAGGCAAAAACACATACCGCCCTCCGATGAGGGGGAGAGGGTCCTGCAACTATCCAGTCCGATCTCGTCTCCCCCCCCCTCCTCCAATTCGGACGTTTCCATGGATGATGACGACCTGGAGCAGGAGGTTGAGGAGGAGACTGCGATTGCCCAGGCGCCAAGCAAGAGGCAGCAAGCACCTACGACGGCCCGACCGAGCAAGCGCAGGCGCAAGGAGGCGTCTCGCAGTGCGCAGCCGTCTGCCCCTGCGGCGACTGCGGGCATGCAGGCTGTCTTCCCCTCAACAGACCCCGCCTACCTCCCCGCAGCCGGTCCAGCGGCCCATCCGAATGAAGTCCCCACCTGCCTCTGGAGTGGATGCGGCAAAGTACTCGACAACAGGACGGAGTTGGAAGAACATCTATACCGAGTCCATTTGGACAGGGACATCCTTGGGCCGGTCTCTCCGCAGGCTCCCCAAGCGTGCCTCTGGACCGGGTGCCCTCGAGTGGGCGCATTCTCGAAGCGTTATCTCCTAACGTCTCATGTAGAGACCAACCACAGTTACCCGCGGTTCGTGTGTAAAGTGTGCCATGAAGGGTTCGCGAAGTCGACAACGCTGGAGGCGCACAAAAAAGCGACCAAAGCGTGCAGTGGTCAGGACCAGCACCAGCAGCAGTAGGTGTTCAGGTGCCACGTTTCGATTGTGGTATAGAAAGCCCTTCTCGCTTGGTAAAGTGGCCCCCTCTGAGCCAATTGTCGCCAGGCTAACATCGAAATGCGCGTGGAACCATGAAGGAACGGCGAAACTCCCGCACGAGCCGGTCATCAATTTGCGCCCGTTTTTCATTGCACCTGCCTTACCATGTCATTTACTGCTCAGCACCAGATATCATTTTTTTTTCGGGGAGCGGGGGCGGGCGTTTATGTGGTAGCCTTTAAAATAACCTACTGGTTTTGTTTTCACGCCTACATACTTTCTTCCGTCCACAAACGCCTAAATTCGGCCGTCTCTTGGAAAACAAAACTCTTGCGGGCAGACTGTGTGCTAATAGTGATGGACAACTCACACCCCTCATGAGTAAATCCGTTTTCACTACGTGTTGGCGCCGCCGTGCTCGTTTCTCCGGAACGCCTGTTCTGGCTGTGCCGTCGTCTGCTGCTGCGGAAAATACTGTGCTGGTAGCGTTGGCATGTACTGTTCTATCGGAAGATACTGCGGAGACAGCCCGGGCTGTGTCACTTCTGGTACCGTGACTGAAGTGGCAGGCGGAACCTTAGGTAACTGCCGGCGTCCCTCTGGTCTAGCTATCGGGCTGCTGGGAGGTTCTTCAATAGCATGACATATCCCTTCCATGGCATCATCGTCTTCTGATTCGGGAATGACCGATGGCTGTCTGTACCCATGACGTGCAAGGTGGGTTTGTGGGGAACGTTCTCGTTGTTTGCCACGACGCTTTTCAGACTGGCTCTCTTCAATGGCAAGGCGTCTTGATGGCGGATCAGCAAGTATCTCATCCTCGTATTCGCTCAGTGAGCCAGCAGGACTATATTCTCTGCGTTTCAACATTCTGCCGCTACTAGACATGGTGTCTAAAGCGTCTGGTAGGTCTAAACTGACTTCGGTGCTAGCGGCTTCCAGTCTCGAGTGGGTGCTGTGCTCGATCAGCGGGACAACCTGTGGCTGATCGAGCCGAGGTTGGACTAGCTGTAGCTGAACCTTACGCTTCTTGCTTGAGTTCTCTACCTGGATAGGAATGAGAACAGTACCTGGCGAGCCGGTTACGGCACTTATACTAGCGGGGAGTTCGTACTCTATCTGCAGGCGGCGGTGCGCAGTCTGCTTGGCAGGCTGTATGGACAGCTCCTGATCCTGATGAACAGGTTGTACGGATGGTACTTGCGTTGACAGTCTTTGGGCCTGATGAACAGGTTGTATAGACAGTCCTTGTGCCTGATGAACAGGGTGTACGGACGGTCCTTGTATTGACAGTCTCTGTGCCTGATGAACAGGTTGTATAGACAGTCCTTGTGCCTGATGAAGGTTGTATAGACAGTCCTTGTGCCTGATGAACAGGGTGTATGGACGGTCTCGGCGTGGGGAAGGTAATTCCTTCAGAACGTGCCCAGCGGATGGTATCGACCAGTAGCCGATCCTCAATGGCGGATAGATTCTGAACAGTGACTGTATGAAAGGAAGTGGGAGTAATGCGATTAGTGATGAAATTGTCAAGGAAAGCTAAGAGAGAAGCGGTAATAGGAGTAGGAGAAGCCTGTGTGCTTGGAGAAGCGTAGTAACGGGCTAGGAGGGTGAAACTTCGCCTTATTTCCCGTGGAATAGAAGCGCCTGGAGTCCTAAAGCTGTCTGGTCTAGAAGCGGATGCGCTCGTGTAACGAACGAGCGCGTTGCCCTCCACGGCCTCTACCTCGACCTCTGGCCCGACCTCTGACGCCACTTGTAGTGTCCTCCCGGGAGGGAGCGGTTCCTTTGGCTTCGCAGTGGTGAGTTCCTTGTCGCGATTGACCCCTGTGGTGTGGCTGACTGCCGCGGTGGGGCTGTCTGACGCGGCGGTTGAAGCTTCCACGCTGGCGAGGCCTCTCTGGTGCGTGAGGATGTCTTGCCGGCAAGTGGGTATGCTCTGTGTAATCGGGGACGTAGCGATCTGTGGTTTGTCTGGCCTGTTGATTCTCAGCGATGTAACTATCCCAGCCAATTACTGATGGGGTAGGAGAATGCAGCGCTCGTCCTGGGGTGTCTGGTAATATCTCCTTGTCTTCCCCTGGCCGCTCAGGAGATGAGGATGGGCGCCTGGGAGTAGGCGGGGTACGAATGCCCGACGAAAGTAGACTGGGCCTCTGTCTGTAACTGGCTGCAACCCTCGGCGGCGAGGGGGAGCGGGAGCGGGAAGGGAGCGGCTCCCGCGGGGAGGTGTAGCAGTTGCGGCTTTCTCGCTGTAGCGAGTTGAAGGCTTCCAGCTGCGTCCGGGCGAGATTCAGGAAGTCCTGGTTTACTTGCGGCAACCGGTTAGCAAGCTGATTAACCTGGGTAGAAATACGTCTCTGTTCCCGTTCCGAGCGAGATGGGCGTGGGCGGCGATGCTGTTGCTGCTGCTGCCGCTGCCTCTGATCGCTCATGTGCCACGAGCAGCCGTCGCTCGCGAGGAGGGAGAGTGAAGGGGTGAAAGGGATGGTCGAGTGACGGGGTCGAGGGGAGGGTCGAGCAAGGGTAGGGGGTCGAAATATGGGGTCGAACGACAGGTCGACCGGAAGGGTCGAACGACGGGGTCAACCGGAAGGGTCGAACGACGGGGTCAACCGGAAGGGTCGAACAACGGGGTCGACCGGAAGGGTCGAAAGACGGGGTCGACCGGAAGGGTCGAATGATGGGGTCGACCGGAAGGGTCGAAAGACGGGGTCTAACGACAGGTCGACCGGAAGGGTCGAACGAAGGGGTGAGGAAAAAAGGTGCTACGGGCGAGCGGTAGCGAGAGAGGGGGGGAACGAGAGAGGGAGGAGCGAACGGGGGGAGCAAAAAGTACTGGGGGCGAGCGGGGGTGAGCGAGAGAGAGGGGGGGAGCAAAAAGGCAACGGAAGCGGGGGGGTTCATTGGCTGGATGTTTATGGTCCTGGTGGTCGAAAAAGACTGGTTCGGCAGGTGTTGCTACCAATTGTCACGATGTCACGGACAACGAAAGGAAGAAAGAAGAGAAGAAGAAAGTCATGTCATTCTATCTACGAGCGGGAGGAGCTTGCTTCTTATATATCCATTGCCAAGCCCTTCCTGCGCAGTCACACTTCTGCTTCCGGCAGTGTGCAGCTCAGCGCCAGCCGGCCCACTGTCCTCCGGCGAGGTGCTGTTCCGGTGAGGTGCTGATTCGGCATGCTGCCGTCCGGCACCGTGCCGTCGTGAGCAAACATGCACCTGTATGAAACCATTGCCTATGCCGTCACTCGTCTCAGGGTCACATAAGATAACCGATCGAAATGGACAAGACTTGGGTGACTGTGAAGGTGGATAGCTGACAGGAAACTTTGGTGAGAAAAATTTGACGCAAAAAATTTGACGCGGCAGTACAGGGTAGCGCCGCCGAAGTTGTGCACGAAATCTACAGAACCTCCCATTTTTCGTGCACTAGCTAACCTATTTCGTAACCCCTGCATAGTTCTTGTTCTTGTGCACGGAATCTAGATACAGAACCTCCCTAATGCCTGTCGTTTTACTAAAAGAAAATAATTCTTCTGTTGCCACGCAAGAAATAGAAAGTGAGATGTGGCTGGTGGCAAGGCTGAATGTAAATCAATACATGAAGAGGCCCGCTGCTCACACTCGCCCTCACCCTCGCCCGACCTCAACCTCGCGGCCCTCGCCCGTGCCAATATGTACCCGCCGTATCTACACCGAGATCTCCTACAACATTATACCCCTCCTGCTGACACCGGCAACACTTCTACGACATCCGATCGGGGACCTCAGGTAGAGCTCCTCTACAAGTAGCACGTCGGCCTCGCTGCTCTCCAGCTGTAAGACGTACGGTCTGAGGCTGCCCCTTCACTTTCTTCAACAGCGGCGGCTGACACTCCCACAGAACAGGATCCCCAGAAGGTGCCGTAAGGTATCCACATCGATGGTCGACATCGTACTTGTCGCGTCTTACTTGCTATCATCCACGCCGCCCGGCATCCTCATCGACATCGTACTCGTCGCGTCGTATTGTACAACTTCCCACTGTCTGTCGCTCTGAGAGCTGCGCTAACAATATGACGAAGCTCGTCGATCTTCTCGTCGCGTCTTACTTGCTATCATCCATACCGCCGGCATCCTCATCGACATCGTACTTGTCGCGTCTTACTTGCTATCATCCACGCCGCCCTCACCGCCATCCTCATTGACATCGTACTCGTCGCGTCTTACTCGTTATTGTCCTTGCGGCTGGCATCCTCATTGGTATCCTCTTCATTGATGTCGTTCTCATTGCGTCGTGTCTCATCCGGCAAACTGCCTTTGTTACTGTCACGCAGAGCGACGCTATCTACGGTGACGTGGTATATAGATGTACATTAGATGTAATGAATAGAACTGGTTTGAGTTGGAACCAAATGCGTGTTTGATAGTCTTCGCTGCAATGTACCGTGTCCTGACAGTCGCGTATGCTACCACCGTGACCGCTCTATTACCTATGTGTGGTGCGCCATCGTAAGCCTCGTCTGGATTCCATTTGCCTTGACACTCTGCGTCTGTAAGACACGCGCTGCATCCAGAAGGCAAATGCCCTGACACTCCGCGTCCAGACGGCAAATGCCCTGACACTCCTCGTCCGGAAGGCAGATGCCGTGGCACGTGTCGTCCGGACGACATTTGCCTTGACACTCTGCGTCCAGAAGGGAAATGCCATGACACTCCTCGTCCGGAAGGTATATGCCGTCGTGCGCGGTTGCACATTGAAGCGATTGGAACGCCGATAGGTCAATGACGGCCACGACCTAGGTGGCTCCCTGGATCTCGCGAAGGGAGCCTCAGCTGCGGCCGCAGCAAACTTCGCCATGGTGGCCGAGGTCTTTCGGGCTTTAATTGAACTCGCCGCCGTCGCAGTGCGCAATCTAGAGCGATAAGCGCCCCGACTCGCTGTTTATCAGCTCAGGACGCGACACGCCTTGCCTGGCGAATACTTCACAGTGCACCATGCAATAATGCCAGGCGACTACCGTCACTCCAGTCATAGCACTCCACAACACTGCCAGTCGTGGTCTCTACTGGTGGACGGACTGCCCATCGTAGTCCAGTCCAGTCGGTAGATATACTAGGACACGTAAAAAACCGACACAGCAAAACAAAAGAATCCCAAAAGTACTTATCTATATAACCAGAATGCACAGTGACGGATGCATAAATCTATAATTCAACATGAGTGTTAATGTAATCCACGCGCTTCTTGGCGTCTTGGCATTGAGGCTCCAAGTTTGGACCTAGTCTACGCGTAGATCCTTAATCATCCTTCTGTTCTCTTGTTACGCGATAGTCCTCCTCTCCACCGACACGACACCCCTACGTCGGATCATTCACCTCCATCAATTCCAGCATGACGACTAGTGGCCAGGCAGACTCCAGCTCGTACAATGGACCCCCGAGCTCTTCTCTAAGTACCGCGATATCCAACTACACTGAGTATTCCCGCAACCTGGAACACGTCAAAGAAAAGTTGGGAGCATACCAGACGACTGGCACGAGCGACAAGACCTTGGACGTCCTTCTTGGGTTTCTCGATTTCCTCCCGTTAGACGGCCGTAGGTACCTGATGGATGACATTATCGGCTGTGGTTCCGATGATCACTTACGACAGCTTGCCTCCCACTTGCTATCAGCTGTGATCCTTCCTAGTAAGTGCATTCCTACTGGTATTCAGCTCCTACCGTGACCCTTGCAACTAACTTTTCCTATTCTCGTAGTAAAAGCGCGTGGCCGGACACCGGCGGCGGTTACACCATCACCGCGGTTTGGGGCTGCAGCCGATGACGAGGAGATGGCGTCAGAGCTTGCAGAGTCGAGCAGCCGTAACGACCAAACTTGGCTCAAGAAGGCCTGTCTCAAACGAGATGGGAATAAGTGTGTTCTCTCAGGAATGGTCGACAAAAACTGGGCAAAGGCGAAACTCTCTCCGGAGCAACAAGCGACGGTCTATACTTCGCGAACCGTATGTGCGCATATAATACCGTTTTCGCTTGGCAAGTTCACCGAGCGGGAGGTGCGATAGCCTACTCTGAATACATGCAGGATTAGTATCACTAACCGATGACCAGGCTCCGCATTGTGCCATCACCTGGAACGCGCTGTACCGCTGTTTTCCGAGTTTACGTTCTCGAGCTGGTCTCACGCCGGAATCGATCAACGAACCGTTTAATGCCATCACTTTGGCGGAAGTGTTTCACACTCCCTTCGACGAACTCGACCTAGTATTCGATCCCACGGTACGTCTGTTGGCAAATGTTGAATTGTTACCTAAATTCCCCTTCTGACAACAATGACAGTCTGAAGACAACGTTTATCACGTGATAGAATACGAACCGCGTGCTGGATACCAGGCGCACATTCCCCGAAGTAAAATGATGACGCTGACCAGCCACGACCCACTCGTTGCCCTCCCCAGGGCAGCTCTTTTCGAAGCTCATGCTACTCTTGCCAACATTATGCATGTAAGGGGCCTCGGTGAATATGTGGAGAAGGTGATGAGAGACCGGGAATCCGTTCGTTGCCTTGCCGCAGACGGCAGCACGGACATTCAGTCGCTGCTGCTGGTCTTCTAGTGGGACACACTCGGCCCTTTCTTCCTGCGGTTGTCTTTCTTTCTCCACTTGCTGTATAGTATATTTCCAACTTCATATCTGGCCAGTGGCAACGTTTTCTGGGGGGGTTTTTTTTGTTTTCCGTTTTCTCCGCGGGAATAAGTGAGATGTCGGATAGAAAGCGAATGGTGTTGGTTTGATTTTGAAACGATGGCTCGGACGAGAACGAAGAGATATGGGCCAGTAGATAGACGAATAGAAGACAAGCAACACCTCTTGCACACTGTCACACCCTAAATACTACGGGTCGGACATTCGGATACGGACCGGGCAGGAAGGTATCGGAAACCCGTCACACGGTCTTAGGACGGCGTACCGAGACCGGGCTACCGGCATTGAAGGGGCTCGGCTCGGGTCGACCGACTCCGCAGCACCAGGAAACCCCTGGGCCAAGTACCGGCACTGACCGGGAAAGCGCAAGCACTGCCGTGGAGAAAGACAGCCTTGGTGATCATACGGACAAGCAATCGGAAGGAAACGGGAACGCAAAGAGTTGCGAGTATAGATCGCGGAATAGGAGCGGGGTTGTTTCCAGAGGCACGGCCCAGAGGAACAACACCACGAGGCGGGAATCGCTGTATCGTCGCAGAAGGCCCGAAGGCCCGAGGCGATACTGCTGCACCCGATTGTCAGGAGACATAAGGGATCATGCTACCACTCGCATCCTCGTCATTGACATCCGATTATGGCTATGAACTCTGGGCTTTGCCAGCGCTTGAAAGGCGTGAGCGTATCCCCCACTTATCCGAGACGCTTACAACGATTATGATGCAGGGCATACGCCGCACCAAGGTGAGGGACGTCGAGTTGAACGAATACTGAAGCGGCGGCTTGACTTCAAGCCAATCCTGTACCGCTGGGTGGCCCCTGGACCAAGTACCGGCTCGTGTTCGGGAAAGTGCAAACGCCGCTACAGGACCGCACCTAACAAGTTCGGGCGTCTGATGGGAGAGATATGGGGCGGATCTATCTCGATGCCATTGCGGCCGAGAAGGATTAGCTGGTACGGTTGAGGGTTCGTTGCTCCGGCTCCGGTCGGGTGACGTAAATCAACCCCACACACAACCCAATCGCTCAACCCAATCACGACAAGAGAACTGAGGCACCTGCTCTGGCCACTCTCAGAAGGATACGTGGAAGCACTACTGTCCAATCCAATCGAGAGATGTTGAATGGTTATGGCCGTAGGTGTACGTAGATGGGATTCTTCACGTTGTGGTGGGGTTCGGACGGGGACAATCTCAGTTGCTATATTGGTTGTAAGAGTACAGAACAGAAGAAGCCCGCCGAACCAGGAACACTAGGTACATCCACACTGCC
>Ga0307516_10010509_pt1 | contig 10165 bp, 12 predicted proteins | sample 19_EM_MG_FD_203310 | JGI IMG/M metagenome (GOLD analysis project Ga0307516, IMG submission 203310) | Populus trichocarpa ectomycorrhiza microbial communities from riparian zone in the Pacific Northwest, United States - 19_EM | ecosystem: Host-associated > Plants > Roots > Unclassified | place...
ACGTACCCCCTTGAGATCGCCGTGGACCACCTCCTGGCCGTGCAGATAGACCATGCCCTCAGCAACGCCTCTCAGCTACAGTGGTTAACGTTGAGTAATTGCCAAGAGTGACAATGGCGGGTTTGGCCAGAGTACTTACGAGCCCCAATCGATCCGCGTCAACATGTGCCTTCACAAACTCGTTCACGTTACCATTCGTCATCCACTCCGACGCCATCGCCAACCGGGTTTCACTCATCGTGGCTCCTAGCAGTGGCAGTATGTTTGGGTGATGAAGGGATCTCCACATCGTAACCTCCATGCAGAATCTCTACAGGTCACGGTCAGTTCGCCAATGCACAACCGATAAAGGGCGCTTCCGGTAACCTACTCTTTTGGCCCGGTAGAAGTCCTTCCTCGAGTATATCCTCAGGACCTTGATTGCTATGTCCTGGCCATGTGATAAACCCTTCCACACATCGGCGAACCCGCCATGGTACAGCGGGACTTCTGTTGGGTCGTAATCGAGCGATATCAGAAGTGATTTTGGAAGGAGGGCTTGCCGGCCGCAAATCGAGTGCAACGAGGAGAGACACTTCCTGCGGGTCGGTGATGCGTGCTCAAGACTGTCCAACGCCTAATTGACAAAACACAGAGGTTTGACTAAAGTTCAACATCCTGTCCTTCGCTGGACATAAAAAGTGTGGAGACTTCCCTCGTCTATCACATCGACAAAGGCCTGTGCTTCATTGTTACCCCAGGCAGAGAGCCTTCTGGCTATCTCATTCTCGCCACCGTCGGAGTAGAGGGTTATGAGAAGGGGGGTGCGTTCGTGTGCAGCACACTGCCCACTAATCAAACGATCCCAGGCTTGGGAGTAGGGGTCGGGGGAGGGACTTGGTTCATTTGCTGACAAATAAACAATCGTGCCTATTCGATGTGAGGGACGTGGTGGGACCCAAAGGTCCCAGTCGCTGGTGGGGGTTTGCTGCCTGGGTTGGGGGGGTGGTGTGTGATAGCTGCGCCACGAGAAATATCAACAGTTGGTCAACTGCTGGACCAAAAGAAAAGCTAACGAATTGCGTAACACTCGCAAAACTTCTGAAACAACTGGCCGCGAGTGTGGGTCCTGACCCCAGCAGCATTTTGTCAACGCCCACAACCTATCTGTGAAGGTTGGGTGGGTTGGCCGTGACGGGCGCTTGCCTTCCATTATAGCCAACATAGCTGCGGTATGTGGACTTTCGCCGAAAGGCACCGCACCAGTGAATACCTGTGTTGGCGCAAAGTAAAATTAAACAGAGATTTTAGGAACAGCGAACTGCCCGTAGCGTACCTCGATTGTGACCATCGCGAAAGAGAAAACATCTGATTCCTTACTGTATAGCCCCTCCTCGTTCAATATCTCTGGTGCAGTCCATCGCGCCGTGTACTCATCCAAGGTGTTCTGCACGGGATCTCGGTCCTGAGTGACCGTAGCAGTGCTAAAACCAGCGATGCGGGCGTGGCCGGATCCATCCACGAGGATTCTCGACTATCCGTGGCTGAGTGTCAAAACCATTACACGATAAGCGTTGGGAAGATCGCATACCCCTTTGAGGCCCCTGTGAAGGACATTACGGGAGTGGAGGTATTTGAGGCCGTCAGCGACATCAGATAGCTGAGGAGCAGTTAGCAATGTGCCGCCTGACGTAGCAGGGATACCGCTTACAAGTCCAAGTCGATTTGCCCGGGGGTGCTCCTCAACGTATTCCCTCAGATTTCCTCCGGACATCCAGTCTGAAATACACCGAAGAGGAGCGGTTGTGACACCTGAGAGGGGTACAATATTTGGGTGCACCAGACATTTCCACACCACAGCCGCTCGGTAGAACCTCTGCGGATCTCATCAACGGCAGTGAACAGGGAAAGTGGCGGCATTGATGCCGTACCTTCTTCACCTCCTGCCGATCCTCCTTAGCGTACCTCCAACATTTGACGCAAACCTTTGAACCATGTAGGGTCCCTTTATACACGTCGCCCGAAGATCCGGAGATAAGGGGCAGGCGATCGATACTCAGAAGAGCGTCTGGGAGTGCGTATAATCGAGTACTCCTCAGGGCCTAAGCTGGTATTAACGTGGGCAGGAGAAGCAAGCTGGATACGCACATTGTCCAAATACTCAGTAAGCCATCCAGAGTCTGTGTCTTGATGGTTTGCAACGCTCTCTCTGTACTTCTCCCCAAGGAGCTTGGCGGGTTGCTGGAGTTTGGGCAATAACCGGTTGGAGTCACGAAGTCGTCGATATGGTGGATGGGGTAGGTTGGTGGAGAGCATGGAAAATGGCCGCAATCTCCTAGTACTTCCAATACCAGGGCAACAAATGGCAAAAGGTTGGGGACGATTCGCTCACTGTAGGCGGGGTACCTGTGCTGTAGATTGCAAGTGTACCAAATCCTCAAAGTAGGCCCGCGAGATGGGCGGTGGGTTGAAACCGGTTGCTAATTGTATATTCGGTCGGGCCCTCCGTAGCGCGGAGTCGGACCTTGCCGCGAGTCTGGGCGTGACGCGTGACGGTTTATGCTGTTTTTGTACCCTTGTAGGGTTTCCTAGAGTCCACTTGCAGCGATGGGGAGGCTCCAGTCCCGTGTGAGACACGCAGTGAACGGATGATTTGAGACGGCCAAGTTGTAGAATACAGCCAGTCAGATATATCGGCGAACGAAAGTCAGCATGATCAAGGACGTATGGGAGAGATGAGATGAAAGAAAGGGAGACCCCAAAGGCGTGGCGACGGTCTGACTCTCGAGTTAAGTTGGTACGGCTCAACTCACCCTCTCCAGCCGCGTAACATCCCATAACGGGTTCCGACGGGTGAGACATATACACCCCCATACTGTCTGTCGGTCGACAAGACGCGAAATACGTCAAGCCCGAGAGGTGTCACCAAACGGGCACTCGCCGACGCTCCCGTGCACGGGTTGACTACTCCAGCCGTCGCACCCTTCGCAGAGGTTGGCAACCGACTCAAACCTAGATCAACGGCTCCAGTTCCAGACTCATGTGTGGCTCAAATAGGTGGTGGCAATCGTGTACAGGAGGGTGGAAGGGCGGTCGTTCATAGCGAGGAAAAGATAAGTATGCGTGTCAAGAGTGAGACAGAGTAACAGCGGTCGTGGGTAATCGTGTTCTCGGAACCGGCGAGTTTGCTAGCGGACACGCTAGAAACTTGAGCGGAGGCCGGTTCACGACGCCATGGTCTACCCATTAATCTGAAGGTCATCATCACAGATGTGTGCATTGCCCATGATACGCACTATCGTCCATGCTACCGTGACGCACAATCCTAATCCTACGGATGGCTTCCCCGACCCCAGGCCCAGTCTCTAAGCGAGTGTTATCACCCGCCGCCCTGACGACGCGTCCATTTCCTCAGTATCCTCAACAGCGACCGCCTCCCCCGCATCGTAGGGGCGTACCCAAGTAGGTGGTGCAACATCCCCAGCAGGTGGACACGAGAAGATCAATGGGATACTTCTTCAGCTCCCCCGCGATCGCGACGGGACATCGAATACTATCCATTCGAAAAGGGACATGTCGAAGCCATCGTCATATTCCTCGCGTGATCCCAGCCAAACCCGCCAGATACGTGCACCGTCGGTGCTGACCCTAGGGGTAATCACATCCAAAGTCTGTGAGGTGCACGGGATTTGGAGATCGTCCCGGCGACACGTCGACTCCTTCACCTTCCCTCTCAACCGCGACAACCTCCTCCCACACCGTAGGGTCACACCCAAAAAGCTGATACAATCTCCTCAACTGACACACTTGAGCCAGAGGCAGATCGGTGGGATAGCCCTCGAGATCCAACGTCCGCACCCCCTCCGCAATCCGAACCGGTAACCGAACGCCCTCCACTCGACACCGGGGGCCGCGGTGGTGAACTCTGAACGTGACAGCGTCCATAATGTGCCGTGACAAAGTCTTCAGCCGTTCCGTGCCATGAGTTTGGTAGAACGCGAGGGTTTTGCGTCCAATCAGCCTCCAGGCGTCGTGATCAACGGCGTCCACAACCCCGGAAGTCCATGCCCAAATATACACGACTTCAGCCGTGTTCGGACACTGGAGCTCTTCGAGACGCTCGATCGCCACGATGATCTTCGTGGGCGAGCAAAGGAATTGTGGCCAAGTCCAGTCCCCCACGAGTCTCATGTAATAGGAAGCGGATTTCTTGCCCCCGACCGTGGCGGTGACCTCTTCGCAGGTTGCGAAATTCGAGTGATGGAGGTGATCTTGCCACAGATCCCACGACGCGAATTCGATCAGAACGATTGCCACCTTCATAGGTTCGTACCTGTTCGCTAACGCAGGCTTTTCATCCCGATGGGAGATTTCTGGGACGGATTGGAATGGGTCCCCGACCGCCTGGAGAAGCTTGGCGCGGTCCTTGCTCGAAACGCTCCCCATTTCACGGAGCCATCCAGAGATGAACTGGCAGAGGACCTTGAGAGCGATCCTGCGAGACGACAGAGGGTGGGTGGGTAGCAGCATCGAGGTGAGGACTGGCAGCGTCGCCGGACCGGAACCGTCATATCCCGAGCTGGCCGACAAGATCCGGAGGGCAAGTGTACCTGGAGCTGATTGGTGTTTCGTGGAGTAGAAGTTCTCGCTGAGCTGCAGAAAGCCCAACAGGGGGGGAATCCAGGCGGTTTTCACATCACAGAGTTTAATCTGCGTCCAAGCCAGTTCCACCACTCTTCCAGCCATCCAGTACTGTTCCTCCGGTTTGTATGGGGAGTTCAGAATATCGGTTATCCACAAAAAGCACGACTCCCGGATGGTCACAAGATGGAAGGGGTCGAAATAATTGAGCGCGGTGAAGATAAAACAGAACATGTGCATATCGCCCACTCCTTCCCCGATGGCCGTTCGTAGGTGTCGGTGGAGACCATCAATAGCCACCTCCAACGCGTCCCTGTCACACAATTAGTATGTGCGGTGAAAAAGAGGGGTAAATTCCGCACCTATCAAGAGGAGCATATAGATCGTGAATGTCGACGACGAGTCCCAGTGAAATCGCCATGATGAGGATACAGTTGGTTTCAAGAATAATAGGTGTTCGATCGCCGTCCGCCATAAATCTCTTGCAGGCGAACTCTATTGAGTAGAAGGGGAGAACTGCGGCGGGATCCTGGACGCGTCTCCACCGCCAGACCGTCTGGAGCATTATCCTGCTCAGCCAGAGCTTACACGTGGTGGATAAGTGTTCGGGTGTCTGAATTTGCGGGATCTTCCCATTCGGGATGCGGGACGGGGTCTGTGCAATGAATTTGAGGGTCGTCACCACCAGTCCGAATGTGGACTCGAATGAAGGTACACGTTGAACTTCGAAATTGATACGTTCACAGAGTTCTTCTAGACCCTCACCCTCGGATGCCGCGCAGAGTTGGGTGCTGAGAACCGACGCCAGTGCCATTCCAATCGAGCTCGCATGTTCCAACCGATCTGGAATCACTCGTCCGTCCAAAAAACACTCGAAGAAAAGGCCGGCGAGGATGTGAGGAGAGAGGGCTGCTGCGATTTCCGGGTACCAGATCATGTCTGCGGCGAATTGGACGGTGGAGTGTATCACATCGCTGTCGGTGGTAGAAGAGAGCATCCAAGCAATGCAACGGGCGTCTGCCTTGCAGCTGTCCCAGTCGATGTGAACGCCCTCAAAGATCCGAACGGGTATGGCCACAACGGCGAGCGGTATCTCAGGAGTTTCCCATAGTGGAACCGTAGCGTCACTGAAACCGCCCACAATGCTTCGAGTGTCAGGGTGAAAGCCCTGAAGAATTCTTCCAATGTTTTTTGTAGAATTGGAGTAGGTACTGGTAATAGATGCCATAATGGATTGCAGTGAGTGAGCGAGGGTGAGCCGACTTCGTGCCATGTATCGGAAGGAGGTCCTAGCGATGATGGATAGGGGAGTTTGGTAGGGACAGCTGTAGGAGAGTGTTGCCGCGAGGGTGAAGAAGACGTAGGAAATGATCCCGAAGAGCGTGAAGGCGATGATGACCCCGGCAACGGTGTGACTGATTGTCCAGAGATGACGCGAAAGGGCACAGCCCAACAGCAGTAAGGCGAGTTGAAGTATCATCGGAAGACTTTCGATGACCAAGCGGAAGTACCACCTCTCCAGACCATCCAACTTCAGCTGCCTATCCCGACTCTTGCCCGCAGCGGAACCACCACGGTTCCTGAGGTACCGGTTGACCCACTGTTTGCCGAGCATCGCGAGGAACGATGCAAAGAGCGAAGTTGCGAGACTGGTGTAAAGAAGGGACTGGACGGTGATGATCCCAGAGGGTGGGCCATTCCAGGTGATTGGGTTTGGGTCCGTGTTGGGGAAGAGTGAACCGTTCACGGCGTGGATGAGGATTTGCATGTAGGCGGCGGTCACTTCGTTAGGGTCGGGTTCCAGTTTGGATTGAACGTCGATTATGAACGCCGAACTGACTGCGGAGAACAATCCGGCCTACGCACGAGAGAAGTCAACGTTCACAGTCGGGCCTCGCGTCCAACGCACATGTGGGACTCACGAAGATAAGGGATGTGTTCAGGTCCTCATCATACTTCTTCGCGTACTCTCGGTCAAACACGTCGGACTCCTTGCGATATACGGCGAAAAAGTCGGCGCGTGGGTTGTCCGTTCTCAATGGTTCGAAGAATTCCTTCAGGGCGGAATGGAGGCTATATGCGGGGTTCAATCCCTGCTTCGGCAACCGTTGGATGAGATGGACGCACCATTTTGGATCAAGCTGGACGATCACGGGCTCCCGCCCTTGCATTCTGTCTGGAGGGAGAGGTTCCCCTGCCTGCGTTGATGTGGCGGGGTGGGGCAAAGTTTAACCTTCGGCGTCCATCTACCAGCGCCAAAAGCCCAGGGTGCTGTGATCCCTTCGCCGTGAGCACTGCGGGCCATTTGGACTGACTTCGAATTCGAGCTGGACGGTAGAGTTCGGCGAATAGACGCGTCGGTGGCGGATGAGTGAGAAGTTGTTGATGAGCTGGCAGGTGGGGGGCTTGATCGATTCGGAACCCTCCCCTTCGCTGTCGCACGAGCGTCCGGTACCTGGACTTGTTCTTGAATTTTTGGGGATCACGGACACTGCCCCCATCGCGACTGTCTCTCACATAGGTTGATATTCTTAGATCCCTAGTACGGTTGAAATCGAAGGCCGCGACTCCCGAGCTCAGTCCTTCCTAATGCCCGTTGCATCGCCCGTGTTCTGAAACCGCCAACCCTCGCTATCGACCTCCAGCATCAACTCAACCGGTCATCGATTCACCTCGGCCAGCCGTTCTTCTCTCCTTTCGCTTTCCCCCTACCCAGCGTAGACAACCCCACTTCGACCTCCTCGCACTGAGTTTGCGCCAATGGGAAGCTTAATTGTACTTGTGTTGCCGCAAACAATATATGGGAGAATAACGTGAAAATGTTTTTTCTTACCGTGCTTCAGGTGGGCACCTCGTTCTGCTCCCGCCTGTATATTCCCACTGGTGGCCCTATCAGGAGATCATTGACCGGATGCATTCCGAGCAATCGTCCGAACTCCCTTTCGACCACGGGCCCGCGTCCGACGATAACAAATGCACACGTACTCGATATAGATATAGTGCCCAGAGACGCAACCCACGTCCCAAGGCCATACACCCCTACGATTGCTCGAAGTCGGATACCAATTCGACGTGACATCCCAGGTCAGCTGGAGACTAAGTGTTCATGCGGATCATGCAAGGAAATATGGATATATGGATATAATCCATCGTATCTGCCGCCACGGTTAGGCTACATCGTCTCCCACTGGGGGGGACTCGTGTCTTTGTGCGCCTTGGCTCTACACCGATCCTGTGATCCACAAACCCTGATCAACGGAATGGGGGACACCGCGCCCACAGCCCCGGCCGCTTTCCGGGCCATGTCCTATGGTCCTCTGAGCCAGGGGATGTTCGAACCGCGGCTGAATCACACTAGCGGGTCGCCTCTGACGGACCCTCTGTGTAGTTCTCCAGTTGGACACGAAGATCGATGAGGTACTTCTCCGTCTCCTTCGTGGTTGTGATGGAACGTCGAACGTTTTCCACCCAATAAGGGACATGCCCAAATCCTCGTTGTATTTATTCCCTTAAGCAACCCAGGTCTGGTTCACCAGGCGTGTACATTGTCGGTTCCTATCCTATGGATAATCGCATGCACAATCCATCAAGGGTGCAGAGCCCAGAGGTCGTCCAAACGACGCGTCCACCCCTCCACCCACCCCGTCAACCGCAACTATCTCCGCCCACGTCGTGGGGTCACACCCAAAAAGTTGATACAACATCCTCAATCGGCACACCCGAGCCAAACGCAAATCGCTAACGGGGCCCTCCCCGGAATCCAACCTCCGTGCTGCCCCTGCAACCCGGACCGGCAATCGAACACCCTCCACTCGACACCGAGGATCCCACCGCTGAACTCTGGGGGAATGAGGGAATGCGTCGCAGTCTTTGATATGTTGCGCCAAGATCTTCAACCGCCCCGTTCCATATGTCCGGTAAAACGCGAGAGTTTTGCACCCTATAACCCTCCAGGTGTCATGATTGACAGGGTCCACAGCCCCTAGAGTCCATGCCCACATGAGTACGACTTCAGCAGTGTTCAGACACTGAAGGTCTTCGAGACGCTCAATCGCTGCGATAATCCTTGCAGGCGCGGAAAGGAATTGACCCCGTGATGCCCCCGCTACCTGTTGTATGTATCCGAAAGCGGATATCCTGCCTTCTATTGTGGAGGTGACCTCTTCGCAGGTAATGAAGTTCGAGTGGCAGAGGTGACCTCGCCACGCAGCTGATGAAGCGAACCCGACCAAAACAACCGCCACTTTCATAGGCTCATACCCCCTCATAAACGCTTGTTCCCCCTCCCGGAAAAGAGTATCCGGGGCAAATTGGAATGGGTCACCGACGGCCTGAAAAAATCTTGTGCGATACCTCTTCGGAACACTCTCCATCCGTGAGGTCCATTTTGGGGTGAGATTATGGAAGACCTTGAGAGCGGACCTGCGAGACGACAGTGGGTGGTCGGGTAGAAGCGTCGGCATGAGGATTGGGAGCATTGTCGGACCGGAATCGCCGTATCTTGGGATGGCTGACAAAATCTGGAGGGCAAGGGCGCCGGCTGCTGGCTGGGGTCCTGCGGAATTGAACTTCTCACTCATTTGCAAGAAGCCTAGTAAAGGAGGGATCCAGGTAGCTCTTGCACCATAGAAGAAGCCTGTTTCCGATATCATGGGCTTGATCTGTTTCCAAGCCAGTTCCACCGCTTCTCCGGCCATCGTATATTGTTTGACCTCTGCACATCCGGAGTTTAGTATGTCGGTTATCCACAAAAAGCACAATTCCCGGATAGTTGCAACCTGGAAGGGGTTGAAATGAGAAAGCGCGGAAAGGACCGAACCGAACATCTGCATCCCATCCGTCCCCTCCGTAATGGCAATTCGTAAGTGTTGGTGGAGAAGGTCGACCGCCTTCTTCAGAGCGTTTCTGCTGCATAGTTAATGGGTGTCATACAAACGAGGGTGAACCACATACTCATCGACAGGAGCATACAGATCACGAATGTCGACGGTGAGCCCCAGTGAAATTGCCATGATGAGGACACAGTTGGTCTTGAGAATTACGAGGCTATGATCGCCATCCGCTATCAATCGGTTGCAGATCAACTCTATCGAGTGGAAGCGGAGAACGGTGGTAGGATCCTGGACGCGCCTCCATCGCCAGACCGTCTGGAGCATCACCCTGCTCAGCCAGATCTTATACGTTGCGGGTAAATGTAGGTGATCGGGTGTACTTTGAGATAAAGTCCAAATCTGTCGGAATTGCCCAGATGGGACAGGAGTCGGGGTCTGTGCAACAAGTTTGAGGACTGCCACAACGAGTCCAAACGTTGACTCAAATGGGGACAACCACTTGGTGCTGGAGCCAATGCGCTCGCAGAGTTCCTCGAGTTCCTTGTCCTCAGATTCCACGCTAAGTCGAATGCTAAGAACCGATGCCAGGGCCATTCCGATCGAAGTTGCATGCTCCAACCTATCAGGAATCACTCGCCCATCCAACAAACACTCAAAGAAGAGGTCCACGAGGATGTGAGGTGGGATGGCGCCTGCGATCTCCGGATACCAGA
>Ga0307516_10010510_pt1 | contig 10165 bp, 9 predicted proteins | sample 19_EM_MG_FD_203310 | JGI IMG/M metagenome (GOLD analysis project Ga0307516, IMG submission 203310) | Populus trichocarpa ectomycorrhiza microbial communities from riparian zone in the Pacific Northwest, United States - 19_EM | ecosystem: Host-associated > Plants > Roots > Unclassified | place...
GGTTGGAAAGTCACATTGCGGAGTTTTGTTGCTTTCGAGAGGTCAAACAACTCTTCTAGCTCCGATTTGGCTGGTGATAGAATTTAAGGCATTGCTGTGGACCGAATACGAATGGACGTACAATTGAAAGTGCGAGCAACTTCGAGGGATTCTAGGGAATGAGAACACAGTGCCACTAACTCCGTTATCCACTCAGCGCCTTCTAAGAGACCCCACGAGAGCGCGAGGCATCGGAAGTGAACACCGTTCGGTAGGTCCAGTAGTTGACGTACAACCTTTCCTGCCCCTCCGACCACATGAAGGTCAAGGTCACCACTGAGCGGGGGGGAAGTCGAAGGGATAATGATCTGTGGTCCGTAGGGATCGTCGTCGTCGAGCCAATCGTATAGACCATCCAGGCTCAGGTTCTCAAGAAGGGGGAACGAACAAACGAGGTCGAAGAGTTGTGGGTATGGGAAGAGGATATAACCCACGCGGAGCGACATGAGGGTGGGTGAGAAATTGCGGAACGGGGCGAGAGAGACTTCCCAGGCGTTGGGGTACCGATCTCCGTCGCCAATCGTGACCTCCAAGCTTCTTGCACCAGAGAAGGCTTGAATCCAACCACCCTCTTCTGCATCTGCCGCTACGACGAGCCAAGGGCAACCAACCAACAGCCCGCGAGCGTGACACGCAGGGGAGTTCGCAACGTCCGGGAACGTCTTCTTCCACGACTCGAGGTCACTTGCGGAACGGAGCTGGATATGAGCGAATAGGTGCTTTCTGGTGCGTGGAACCCATGATTTAGAGACAAGGAAACACTGCTCGAGTGTCTCTCGTTCGCTGTGTAGGAGGTCGATGATGTAATCGAGGGTTTCTTGCGGGAGATAAGGTTTTGACATCGCAGTTTTGGCCACGAGCCGGCGCTCCCGTTTTGACGCCCTGATCTTCTCATCACTTCTGCCAGCCTCGACCGTCATGACCCAACCCATCGCCCCGGACACTATGCGCAGCGTAGGACGTAAGGCGTTATGGAGTCCGCCTCAGCCTCGGGATTTCTCCCTCACAGGTTCAACGCGAGGTTTCACTTCACCGGTTACAACGAGAGGGACACACGATTTCATTTCGCAAAGCAACGCGTATTGGGTCGGGTTGCGATTTGGAGAGGGTACCGGATTGCGTCGCGTTTAATGGGTTGTGTTGATGACCATGCCGTAAGGGAGGAATGTGTCGGTCTTGAGCCTAAGTGGTGAGTGCTACTTTTCCTGACGTTCTTCAGTTGTTGATAGCGATCCCGAAGTACCACGATATCTATTCTCGGGGGTAGAGCCCGATGGAATAGTACCTCGAACGAGAGCCTATTGGCCGTGCGGGATACCACGCAATGCAGAAGAGCCCGGATGACCCATGAATTCGAGCGCGGACCAGCGTAAACATTGTATATTCTGACATCCTATGGGTGGCCACAAATCCAGTCGGTGAACTGGCCAGGCATTATAAGCCATCCAAGCTACACATCAGTTCCACCTATCCCCACTCCCACTCCCTCAACCGTCGGTATCCCCGCGCGTCACGGGTTCACACCACAATTGATGATACAGCCTCCTCAACTGACAAACCTGAGAGATACAAAGATCGGCAAAATCACTACGTCGTATTACCGAGGTCGGTGGTCTTCGAGTTCGACACGGGGTATCCCCGTACCGTTTTACTAGGAGCTCGATGTGCATAGTCGCCATGGTGGTGTCGGTTATATGCTGCGACAAGGCAGCCAGGCGTCGAATTCCGTGGGTTTGATAGAACCTGAGTGTACAGCGTACAATCAACTCCCAAGCACCGTGATCTATTGGGTTCACGACACCTGTGGTCCAGGCCCATAGTATTACGACTTCAGCTGTGTTCAAGCACTGAAGGTCTTCGAGGCGCCTGATCGCCGCGATCATCTTTGCAGGCGTGTGAAGGAGTTCCAGCCGCGAGCAGGTTACTAGGTCAAACATGCAGTTGAGAGCAGCCATCTTCCCATCCTTTGTGGACATTATCTCTTCGCAGGAGGTGAAATTCGAGTGGCGGAGGTGGTTCCGCCACAAATCCAATGATGCGAACTCAATCAGGACGACAGCGGCCACCATGGGCTTGTAACCGGTTACAACCACAGGTTTCCCGTCCTGGAGGGAGAGGTCTGGAAACTGGAACGGATCGCCAACTGCTCTGAGAAGCTCATTGAGATCCCAGCTTATGATGTTCTCCGCCTGGGAGGAGAACCACTCGACTTTGAGTCCATTGAAGATCCTCAATGCCAAGCTGCGTGATTGTAGAGGGTGGGTTGGTAGTAGCGTCGATGTAAGGATGGGAAGAACCGTTCCACAGAAACCGTGATATCCCGGACTGGCCGATAGAATCCGGAGTGCGATGAACCCTGGATGTGGCGGGGATTCTGTGTGATAAAACTTCTCGCACAGTGCCAAGAAGTCCAAGAGGGTAGGGACCCAACTACGACGTACGACGGGGTAAGGCGTAGAGTCAAACCACTTCCCTAGTGGTCGGACCACCTCGCTGGCCATCCTATAGCGATCCACCTCCGCATACCCAGAACGGAGAAGGTCGGAAATCAGCGAAACACCTGGTTCCCCGTCCCCCAAAACTTGGAACGGGCTAAGGTGAGCCAATGCGGATAAAACTGCTGGTAGATATGACTGTTCAACCCTCCTTTCCCTGATGCACATTCGTAATTGTTGGAGGAAAAGGTTGACAGCCACCCGCAACGCGTGACTAATGCATAATGAGCAAAATCCATGGTAAACAAGGTGGACCACATACTCAGTGTTGGGGGCATACAAATCACGAATGTCGATTTGGAGGCCCAGAGAGATAGCCATCATGAGGAAGCAGTTTGTTTTGGGGATGGGAAAAGTCTGATCGTTGCTTGAGGCAAACCTCTGGCAGATTGGCCTCATCGTTGGAAAGCGGAGAATTCTGGTGGGTTCCAAAATACGCCTCCACCGCCAGAGAGTCTGAAGGATAACTCTGCTCAACCAAAGCTTTTGCGTTGTGGATAGATGATCAGGTATGCTTTCGAGAAGCTCCCAACTTTTGAACATCGGACGCCCGACGGTATCCGCAACAAATCGGAGGACGTCTGTGACCAGCATGAACGTTGGTTCGGGGGAGGGTATTCGTACGCTGAGAATACGTCCGCAGAGTTCCTTGAGTGCCTGACTCTTTGGTTCTATGATAAGGTGGACACTGAGAAGAGATGACAGCGCCATCCCTATTGAACTCGCGTGTTCCAGCTTGCTGGGGACCACTCGCCCATCCACCAGACAATCAAAGAAGAGGTCTACGAGGGTATGAGGTGACAGGGCTCCCACAATCTCTGGGTACCAGATTATGTCTGCAGCAAACCGAACGGTGGAGAATATCACGTCGGTATCTGTGGTCGAGTAAAGGACCCAAGAAATACAGCGGATGTCTTCCTTGGAAACGACCAAGTCAATAGGAACGTCCTCGAAGATCCGGGTGGGTGGCGCCATAACGACAGCGAGTTGTATGTGCTCCGTTTCCTCTGCTCCAGTTGGAATGCAATTCAAGCTTTTCAGCGCGCTGCGAGCTCCGGGACGAAGCTTTCCAATAATTCGCCCGATGGTTTTGACGGAAGGAAAGGGTGTAATAAGTGATCGTGCCAAACGAGCGAATGCTGTGTTGCTCTGCATTAGGTATCTGATGGCCGTTCGAGTGAGGATGGAAGGAGGGGTCTGGTAGGGACAGTTGTAGTAGAGTATTGCCGCGGATGTGAGGAAAATGTATGAAGTGACTCCGAAAAGCATGATGGTAATAACGACCCCAGCGACCGCATGGCTGGTTGTCCAGAGGTAGTGCGATAGAGCACAACCGAGCAAGAGCAATGCGAGCTGAAGCATTATCGGGACGCTCTCGATGGCAAGGTGAAAGTTCCACTCCTGGAGACCATCCAGTTTCCGCTGTCTGTCCCTGCTCTTGTCGGCGACAGAACCTCCGCGGTTCCTGAGATACCGGTTGACCCACTGCTTCCCGAGCATCGCGAGAAATGCGGAAAAGAGCGAGGTCGCGAGGCTGGCATAGAGCAAGGACTGGACGGTGACGATTTCGGAAGGAGGGTTTGTCCAGGTGGTGTGGTTTGGGTCCGCGTCGGGGAAGAGAGAATTGTTCACATTGTGGATCAGGATCCGCATGTAGGCAGCGGTCAAGTCATTTGGATCCGGTTCTAGCTTCGATTGAACATCGATTATGAACGCCGAGCTAACTGCAGAGAAGAGGCCAGCCTGTGCACCTTCGGATTGAGCCATTAATAACTAGGGCGGAGATCAGACAGCTTACGAAGATGAGGGACGTGTTCAAGTCCTCGTCGTACTTCTTCGCATAATCACGGTCAAACTCTCCAGATTCCTTGCGGTACACGGCGAAAAAGTCGGCTCGTGAATCATTGGTCCTGAGCGGTTCGAAGAATTCTCTGAGAGCGGAATGGATGCTGGATTTGGATGTTAGCCGTTGTCCGGCTGTCAAGGTTGTCGAGCGAATTGGGCGCACCATCTCGGATCTATCTGGACGACCGCTGGATCTGGTAGTTGGGGTTTTTCTCCCTCGTGGAAGGGTGAATTCATCCGTGGCGATGGCGGGGGTGGCGGGGGGGGGGGAGGGTGAGCGCTTAGGCGCTTGATGTTTTCGGGTTCGTCCATTGCGTTGTCAGCGCTTCAGCGCTTAGGCTTACGGCGGGCCTAGACCTCTAGGGAGTGTTACCCCATAGTGATTCCATGATTACTGCTGCAAACTCGAACTATTTTTTCCACTGCTCGAGAGGGCTGAACGGGGCCACCACGAGCTAGACCGTCAAGAGAAAAGCAGAAGTTGGCAAAGCAGAGAGAACGCAGGATAGTAGTACACAGGAGGGTTCTACGGCTACAAGCGCAAGGGGCCGTAAGTACAGGGTACTCCGTGGGTTGGAATCGAGAACAGAGAGTCAATTAGAGGAGAGGAAGCTGTGAACCTCTTCCATTGTGGGTCGCTGTTCGCATTGAATAGACCAACAACACAACATAAACTCCCACAAAAGATCCGAGACGCGGCCCGTCGGACCAGGCTCATCTGGTCGAGGCGGGTACCATTCCCCAACGGTCCTCTCCCCAATAGTCCTCGCGTGGATGACCGCAGCGTTGTCGGAGAGGTTGAAGAACGGTACTTTCTCCGTGATGCATTCAAGCATCAGCATCCCAAATGAGAATGTGTCGGAGACAGTCGTTTCGAGGGCATTGGCGTCTTTGATGAGTTCAGGGGCCAAATATCTCACGGCCCCTCCAGACACGCTCCCTGGGGCTGCGCCTTCGACGCACCTGCCCATGATCCCCGTCATCCCAAAGTTATAAATCTGTGGTTCACCCTTGCCGACGCATTGTCAACTTTCGGTTTACGTTTAAAAGTCGTGAACATGGGATTTACCTCACTAGAGACGAGCACATTTCCCTGCGGGAGTTCAGTCGACAGGTTTTTACGGGGGTGCGAAACGCTCACGCATTTTACTGTGGAAGTAGTCAAATCGTACTCACTCGTCGAATATATATGTGACATACCATTTCCATGCACGACGCTCTGCGAGTGAAGGTAAGCCAGGCCAGCTGCAGAGCCGCGCAACTAAATTGTAACGGGTGAGTCCACATTCACCCGCACACCTGTGACACCGCCTACCAGAGAAGTTTTGTTTGCTTCAGGCGTATTTTTGACGTATGTAAGTAGGCTTCCGTCCTCCTGCCATGGTGAAATCTAAGGAACTTGATTCGGCCCCATGTTTTCTCGGGTGCGGCGGTCCACTTACCATGTAGAAGCGTGATACCGTATCTGTAACTATACCTATGCAAGCTTAAGCCGAGGGAATCTTTCAGGGGAGCAGTGGGGAAGTACACACACCATAGAGTGGCAAGACGTTTTGGTGATGGAGTTCCACCCAACGGGGCAGCTCACGCCCGAGTCTCTAATAGCCGTGGAAGGAGACATGAGGGAGCGGCGTAGGGGGGGAGTACACAGTGGTCAAACCTTCCGTGCCCTCTCCGATGCCTTTGACGTTCGGAGCGCTCGCAGGGCGACCTACGACCAGCCATGTCAGTAAGATAGAAGTAGTGAGGCCTCAAGCCCACCTTCTCCTCGTATGCTTTCTCCCTGTCGTCTTCGCCACATTTTTTCCACCACCCTACCCAAACATCGCAATACGTTCCTTTGGAAAATAGATCCCCTTGCTTCGTGACTTCCCCATCCAGTCGCTTGACGGGCGGTATTTTGATGACATCAACAGACTGGCTCTCCCGAGCCCCGCGCTTTGAAACAGGACGCGGTAGTGGTATATTGAACTGGACCCTATGGGTGCCGGGCGTCTGAGTGGGGGCGAGCACGAGATAGGAAGGGAGAAAACTGACTGTATATTTGAGAGGGATATTGCGCGTTATATACTACCACATTGGCGGACGCGTGCATGATACTGAACAAAAAACCAAAAACAAGGTACGGGTTCAGCTGATTGTCTGGTCTAGCCGTGCAAAAGTCGATTGTGAAAACGGTTTACCTTTGTGGCTGGCGACTGTGTGAATAGCGTGCCGTCACGGCGGCAACACCGGCGTAGCCATCGGCATTCATGGTGGACACGGCAAAGGTACTCACGGCGTGACCAGTCCGTGCCGCAGCACTAGCGAACCCTCCACACGGCCCCACCCTATTGTGGATCCCTCCAGAGCTCCCACGGTCAGGAGGGTCTATTCCCTGGCCACTGGGCGAAGCAACGGGGGTGGGTTGAATAGCCGGACGTTGTAATATGCCGCCCCATTGGCATGAGCGTGTATCAGACACTCCGAGGGGGGACTTAACCCGGCTCACAACAGAACCGAGCTGCTCGGCGCACGGTGACGCCCAACTCAATATCCACCCGTGAACCAATGAACCACGGAGGGGGCAATATTAATCCGGGCCTTCCGGGTGACTATATTTGGAATAGCCCCCCCAACAAGGTCCCACTCCGTGTTTTTCAGTAGCGAGGCACAACAGGCAGGCCGTTTGATACCATTGTTGCCGGGCCTTTGTGGAGCGAAGGACCGATCGCGAAGACACTGAATAACATTGTCGCATGGACCCATGAGCAACAAAGGTTATTCCTAAATGGGGGAGGGGCGGAAGGCACCGACGCACGGTCTGCACGTAACCTTGGCTGCGGGTGCCTTGTAGCGGTGTTTGTGAATTTGGTCCACGAGTTGCTTAATATCCTCTAAAAGAATAAGGAATCTCGAAGGGTCCACACTGCTTGACACTGCACCTCAAAGCCGTCTGGTACCGAGCTTGTCTCCTCCTAACCTCGTGGTGTGGAACAATGATCGATCGATCGCCGGCGCCCCGATGGATCCCCCCACACCTAAGCCCGTCGCCGTGCTGTTATGCCCTCGCGCAGCTATGGTAGAGCTAATCGAATGTCCCCACAAGTCACTAGACGTCAGAAAACGGTTCGGTCAACGGAGGGCGATCCCCCAAAGGAAACTGAGACTCACATACAAGGCGAAGTGGAGTCAACGAACCTGAAACTTCCGGATGTAATCGATGGCCATGGTCCCAGCAGCGTTGAGCTAGGTTCTGCGAAGGTTGGACCCGTCGACCGTGCTCGGCGCCCGCCATCTTTTGTGGCCTCCGAGTCCATGGCAAGAGAATACCTGTGTTCACGGAGCGACAGTAAGCCAAAGTGCGCAGTAGGCTACCTACGGCACACCTACCTCATGCACGGCGCTTCCGTGCTACTCGACCCTCTGTTCAAAGCCTCTGGTACAGTCCACCGCGTGTAGCCAAGCTTATCTGAAACGCCCCGTATGGGATCCGGGTTTCCATTAACCGAAGTACGACTCAATCTACTATGTTTGCACGACCGGACTCGCCCACAAGGACGTTCGGCCGACTGGAGTTCGACGCAACGGCGGAACAAGATTTGGGGGAATTAAATGTTCCCTTGACTTCCATGTGAGCCGCACTGCAGGACTGTGGGTAGTGTAGGACTGTAGCGACATACCTGGCAATGGAGTGAATGTAGGATAATACAACAGTGGGGATACCCATAAGTCCAGTTCAGTCTGCATAGGAGTGCTGGTCAATGTACTCCAGCAGACCCCCCTTCAGATATCCAGCTCGAAATAAGCCGGAGGGGTGTGACGGTGAAACCCAGAAGAGACTGAATGTTCGGGTGTGCTAAGCGTTTCCACGTTACAGTCGATTGGCGGAACGTCTGCGAATTTTGTTAGCGGAATACAGCGGAGGCGAGGGCGGAAATACTTACTTCGGTACCCTTCTGTAAAAAACTGCTAGTGTATACCCGCGTACGTTCGACGCGAACCATCGAGGCGTCGAGGATTCCCTAGTGAACATCTCCATCACTGCTGGGGTACACGGGTCGGGACCGGCATTTAGGGGAAGCGAAAGCGTGTGAACTTTACTGGAAGTGTCCCCCTGGTGCCGCACGCGCTGTCAAATTCGCATAGGCACTTGTTGGAAGCTGCACCAGAAGAATCGAGACCGTCAAAAACACGTGCCGGCCTGAACGGACAGTGGGGAAAGATGGCACGTCGACGTACCTCGTCCAAATAATCAACGAGCTACACTGTGTGCCGCTTTGAAGGCTTGACACACATCACTGATACTCCTCCACATAAAATCTGTCGCCGAGTTGATCGTGGAATCGGGACGGAGACCCGTCGGGGCGATCGAGTCTTGCGAGGTCGGGTAATCGGGTGGGACAAGAGGAATAACTTTCATTGGGGCGGTGGGAAGAGTGAGAATGGGCGTTGCGGGGAGCCGTACCCGAGGAGTCAACGAGGAGGGCATGCAGGGGGAAACGGCGATACAAACATGTAACAGACCAGGTACTCCAATGAGTTCGCGACATGGTCTAGCGCGGTTCCCGGATGGAATGCTGGAAGCCTTGGTACGGATATCATCATGTACACGAGTCCCGAGGAGATCCAAACACACCGGTTACTGGACGCGATTAGGTGAAGAGAACCGTGACCGAGAGCCGTGGGAAACTCGGTCGGAGGCACGTACCCCTGGCCGTGCCGACCCACCCACAACGCTTTGGGAGAGCTGATTCAGCACCAAGAGTTACTCCGTGCAGCAAACCATGGCGTGCGCCTTCTGGACACAGCTCCCCACGGCGCCCCAACGTCGGATGCTCATTGTCTTCTTTGATTTTTCAAATTCCCCCAGTTATCACGCCTCCACATTGCCGTAACCATGGACGTGGAAGCCGTCGGGTGGATTAGACCCTTTTCTCGTCTCTCGTGGGTGAATTCGCCTGGCCGTGGGTCACGCTCGGGATCCAAACATGTGGCAACCGGAGCTCGCTTCTCGCCTTTGCATATTTGAACAACGGACCATGGATCTGGATACGACAGAGCAGGGCCTCGTTATATTCACTGTCAGATCGTCAAAAGGCTTTGTATACACGGTGAATAAAGCAAGAGAAGGGAAGTCTATGCGAAGAGAACGTGAGCGCGTGCATGAGACGGTTCCACGGCTACAAGCGCGAGGGGTTACAAATCCAGCGTGTTTCGTGGGTCGAAATGGAAAGGAGAGAAGGCAAAAAAGACAAAAGCCATACCTGGTCACGAGGCTCCCGCCCTTGGACCGTCCGTGAGCGCGTACAGAAGAGGGCTCCAGGGCTATGGGTAGGAGAGATGACGGGTGCAGGGTATTTCGTTGGTTGAAATGGAAAGCAGAGTGTGAATGGAGGGCAGAAACTGCACTTGGTCGTGAGGCTCTCACGCTTGGGCCGTCCTCCAGGCCGCTTCACTCGCGAGAACGTGGGCGGTACTCGACCAGGTCAACGAGTCCCCTCTTGGTGAGCTCCGGGAACAGAATCGGTGGATAATCTCTTATATCCTTCCTTTCCTCCCCCGCCTCATACGTGACCCTTGGATGGATCGAATGGAAAGTCTGAAGTTGGGCCAACAGACGGTCCAGGTCATGCCATTGCTGGCGGTCCAGTTCCGTAGTCCCGCGCGGGAAGGCGCCATAAAAGAAACACACGGTGACCCATCGGAGTTTCTTGGGTTCGAGTGTTTGGAGCGCCTTGGTGACCCATTGCACGTGCGGCCGCGAGCATTTGAACGCCAAATATGTGAGTTTCGTGGCAGTTGAC
>Ga0307516_10010511_pt1 | contig 10164 bp, 5 predicted proteins | sample 19_EM_MG_FD_203310 | JGI IMG/M metagenome (GOLD analysis project Ga0307516, IMG submission 203310) | Populus trichocarpa ectomycorrhiza microbial communities from riparian zone in the Pacific Northwest, United States - 19_EM | ecosystem: Host-associated > Plants > Roots > Unclassified | place...
GAGTGGGAGTGCCATGAGAAGTGTGGTTCCGGCCTATTGAGAGATAAGAGACCACGATGACAATAGAGAGATAGCTTGATGCTCACCACTGTGAGTACGAAGAGGTAAACCCACGCTACCAACGCGTAGGGAAAGTTGACGAAGAGGAGGTGGATGAACGAGCGGTAATACACCGCCTTGGTCATCGGGCGGAAGTACCTCCTCCAACTCGCGCAGGAGAAGAGCGCCCACACCCCACTGCTCCTAGTGCTGGTATTCGCCCTCTCCTCGGGCTCTTCCCAGTCTTCCTCCATCAAAAACGACCTCACGTTCACCCACCCGGCCGCCAGCTCGTCCTGGTCCTCCTCGTCCTCATCTGTGCAGAACAGGGAAAGGCATGTCTGAGCCAAAGACGGAGCGCGGGGAACGGCTACGCTGCTGGCATGCGAGACGGACGAGAGTCCACGGGGACGAGGGCGGAGTACCCTGCTGGCGAGGAAAGGTGTCGACTCGCCGGTAGATTCGTCTTCTTCGTTGTCCTCAAGAGCTTCGGATGTGTTTGGGGCTTCGCCAATTGGAGAGGGTAGAGAAATGGTGATAATACCTGTCTGGGGGGACGAAGGGTTGTGGTCGTGGTCTGAAGATTCTGGTGGCCGGGCTAGGCGTGGTGATGAGTTGAGGTGCCGAGACCGCCGCGCACGCCTGCGTGGTGATGGATAGGGCGGTGGTGGGTCTCCGGGGTTCGGTTCTGAATCTGAGTAGGGGAGGAGGAGGGCTTGATCGCATGAGTGGAAGATACACGGTGAGTCTGCGGCGATCATGTCGTCGGGAGAGTTCTCACGCCCTAGTGACAGATGTCAAGTTAAACATCAATAGTACCTCATCGTATTCAATGAAGCCAAGCATGATTTGATTCATCAAGGTATAATGTCACGGACAGTCTACAAAGTGATTCATTGCACCCGAATTACGTTGAAACCAAGATTCTCCTGTGGGTCTGGAGCGTGTTCAACGCCTGCTGGCTCATGACGTAGCACCAACCAGGGGTGTTGTCCATCCCAGGTGTGACGCAATTCCCCTTGGGAGCGTTCTTGCCCTCCCTGAAACCATCGTTAGAAACTGATGCGCATTGGTGCGCAAAACAAGGAACCGCGGTGCCTGTGCATCTAAGGGAACGTGAGTTGAGATAGAGTCTCTTGAGATGAGACAAGCGGCGTAAACATACTGATTGGCACGGGCGGTGAGCCTCTGGGAGACGTCGCCTTGCTGCTGTGGTGCCACTGGGTAGGCGGAGGATGGCAGGATGGAACCCGCAACGAGGATGAGGAGAGTGGTAAAAGAAACACGCATGTTGTTGATGACCAGCGTTCAACGTTGGTGGGTTTTGAGACGAGGTGTGTTTCGAGAGGAATGAAAGAACCGGCCTTTGTGAAGACCAATGAACGATGATGGGCACAATATTTATACCTATGCCCTCCTAGCTTCGCGGAAGCTCCTGATTGTTAAAAATAAAAATAAAAGACAACGAAAAAAACGAATGTATGGATTCTTGGACCTATCCACGGTGATCTCGCGCTCTGCCTCTGATTGACTGGAATGGATCCGGTTGTCGGAAACATTTTTTCGAATGAATTGAGGATCTCCTACGCGGCTCGTATCACGTCGCCAGTCAGTATGATCAACTGAAAAATACGTCAACTTGCCGCAACTACGGTCCCGCGAAGATGGCTTCTAGCTTTGTGGACAGTGGAAGCTCCCCTTTTTTTTCAAAAAAAAAACGTCTGGATTCCAGGACCTCTCCACAGTGAACTCGCGCTCTGATAAGTTCTGATTGATTGGAAAGGATCCAGTTGTTAGGAACATTTTTCGAATGGATTGAAGATCTCCAACGTGGCCTGCATCACGGCACCGACGGACAGAATGGAGTCACAGTGCCTCACGGTGCTGCAAAGATGGCTATCATGTACCTGCGAACCTATAATTAGCTATATTCATCGATGCATCGCTAGAAAAAAATTTTCGTTCATCAACGTTCATCGCAGTTCCTAGATTTCATACCCGACGAAAATCAGACTCAATCGATTGGCCGATGTTGCGGTGGTGGCGCATTGGGTACCATGTCACGCTGCGGAAAAGGAAAAGTCTCCAAGGTAGAGGAAGATATTACCTGAACGAGAGGACGAAGGGGCGTGGATGTGGTCTGGACAGGATTCAAATCAGCAAATCCTGGGAATGCTACAGGCACTACCGGTTGCTACGTAGAGCTATGTAGCAACCGGTAGTGCCTGTAGCGTTCCCAGGGTTTGCTGAAGGGCCTTCTAGTGGTTGGCGGAGTGATGATGTGAGGTGTCGAGACCGCCGCTCAGGGGCTTCTGAATCTGAGTAGGGGAGTTGGAGGCCTCGATGCGAGCGGGGGTCGGGGGATGTGCACGGTGAGTGCTACATAGTACCTAGAACAAACAAAAGTATTTTTAGACAATGAGGAGCACAATTGGCGTTGCGCGTGCCCTCACCATGATCATGTGGACGTCGTGGGCAGATTGCGTCGTGGACCGTCGCGAAGGAATTTGGTCAATTAGCTGCACATGGAATACGGCGGGCTTTTTGTGATTTTGTTTTGATGTCCCCTGATGTCCCTCCCCGTTTGTTGAGAGCGTTTTCCTTCCTTACAGCGAACAGCCATCGGCTCTTTTGAGAGCCCATATCGTTGCCGAATTCGGCTTGTGTTGTGAATTAACCAACTTGAATTGGGGAAGGAAGCAGCTTGAAGTGATTTGTTCAGTAAAATGCATGTGAAAGAGCCTAGAGGAGACGACGGCAAGGGCTAGACCGGTGGTATGAGGCAAGCCGGAACATTGAGTTAATGAGTCACGTGCCGATGTTGTCTATCCGGCGTCTACCAGCGTGTACTCCAGCCTTCTGGCCAATCTGTATCCCGGGCTGCAGCCTCATGCCAAAGCCATCTGACCCGCCGGTCCTCCCTTCGATCTTGACCCCGGACAGACAACCCGTCTTTCGGTGAGGGCATCTTCATATGCGACGTCTCCCCCTCATTCCTTTTTTCGCATCGAAGGAGAAAAAATGGGGAACGCACTTGAAGGGACTGGATTGGCAAGGTTCATCCTCCACCTTCTGTCCGCATTATCAAGTACTACTACTAACGCCATACATACTCATCTAGCTTCATTGACGATGTTCTCAAAGCCGTACAGGTGCTTCGTTATTGAGCTCGACGCCGCGCTCCACGGGATTCGTGCTTCGGCTCTAGTTGACCATCCGATGGCCTCATCAAGCTCAGCAGCTGCAACGTCGCATTTCGATCCTATCCCCTCCTCTTGTACAGTGGCACATCCTCCCGTGGGCGGATATTCTCAGTTCGGTCTCCGACAGTTTCCTACTGAGCCATGGCATATATTATTCTCGAAAGAAACCACTTTTCGTACTGTCGTATTGCGAGGAGCACCACTGGTGTTTGCCATGCCGTGGACCTGGATTGATTGGCCAGTCTGAAATACATCTGAAACTCTATGCATGGAAATCGGACGACATTCATCTTGCATTCATCTCCAAGTCTGCGACTTCATTAGCTTTGCCAGCTTCCCTACCCCTGCCGGTAGCCTTGGCGTGCGTGGGTCAGTGTCCCCTCTGGCCGCTCGAATGAGTTTCGTAAGTATGCCCAACCCTGTGGTATCGGTGATGCAAGTGCCGCTGAGGGTACTGCTCGAGACGGGCCATCGGCACTTCTTGTCGTTCTTCGAGGTGAAACCAAATAGATGCTTCTGGGGAACTTGTGCGCACAAGTTCTCTGGAGCCGCAACCTCGTGGCCAAAGCATCTAAGGGAACGTAAGTTGAAAGATAGGCTTGAGATGAGAGACAAGAGGGTAAACATACGTAAGTTTGCCTCCAGTAAGGAGATCTCTCTGAAAGACGTCGCTTTGCTGTGTGGACACTGGGTAGGCGTAGGATGGCAGGATGGAACCCGCAACGAGGATGAGGAGAGTGGTAAAAGAAATATGCATGTTGTTGATGACCGACGTTCAACGTTGATGGGTTTTGGGACAATGTGTGTTTGTAGAAGAATGAAAGGACCGGCCTTTGTGAAAGCCAACGAACGACGATGGGCAGTATATTTATACATATACCTGAGCGGGAAACCGGACCCCCCCGCTTATCACATTGGCAGGGTCGGCCTGTTCCAAGTCGACAAAACAGGACAAAAGTCGGTGGATAGCCTGTTCGCCGTTCGAACAGATTGCCTGCGCGCAGGCAGACCCCAGAGTTTGGACCTGGGAGCAGTATTGGAGTTAGTTCGAGGCGACCTTCACACAGATAGATTGTCAACCGCCCTTCAGCGGCGGCCCGGCGGGCGAAACAAGTTGTAATACGTTGACAAGCACGTACTCGCTGGACTCGGCAAACGTCGTTCAAACACAGGCGCTTCGGTCTGCCACGAAGCGCTGGCACTTAGTATCCTTTCGACGATCGTCTAGGAACCAGGACATTACCGATTGCAGCCAGACCTACACACGGCGCCCGCCAGCACCGCCCCCTACCAACACACTCTCCGCTACATTCCAGTATCGGAGCACGCCATACAGGCTACAGGTACCATCTTGGTTTCATTTCTATCCCATTAGACGTCCGACTCGTATCTCTGACACCTCGCCGCCAGCGCCGATGGTTTTATCTTCCATCTCGTATCTCTAGACCTTCAACTCAATTAGAATATAGTTCCATTTCGCTCTCCATAGTTTCGGACTCATAGAATAACGTTCCGACTCGCATACTCTCTAAACTACAAAAGCGCTGCAAGTGCACCTCAATAAAGCAGTTTTCGAACACTCCCTCTTAGCACCGTCGCTGAGTTGTCTCCGCCTCCGCTCAGTTATCGAACTTCGTCCTTCGTCCTCGTCTTGCAACATCGTCCAACCTCCGTTCGCAGCGCTTGTCGTGCAAGCGCCTTCGTCATCCTCCGTTTACGTTGCATCACTTCCGATCTCTCCGTTACCCATCGGTTTACAGGCGCCCGCCGGCGCTAGTCTCATTCTCAACTTCCCCCAACTTGATCTTCTACCGATCATCCCCCTCGAACCTTTACGAATGGTCTTACGCATTACAGCAGACTACTTACTGTCATTTTGGAGCCCACCGCGAGGGGGTTTCAAGTCAGTTTGAACAACGCCACCCCGGCGCTCAGCAGATTCCCATCCAGAAGATCTCCGTTTTGAGATAATCCGAGCCTTATCAGACCCTTCCGCTTCCTCCACCGACACTTCACCTCTTGACACCCCCTCAGCTACCCCCAATATCACTCCACACCTCTTACTTCCTACTGGGGAAACACGCTTTAACATCCCCGAAGAGCATATGCACATAACTCCAGAAGGATCTGACTCCGAACCAGGGTACATCACACACGCCGGATCTCCTACAGATTCAGGAACATCTCCTGCATTCACAACAAGCCCCTTTGATACTAGTCCCTCGTGCAACGTTACCCCGTTTGATCCCTCAACCCTGGCTGATAGGCTAGACATCGCAGACCTCGGTCAGAGCTTCGTAAACGTACCTAACCCATCCGACCATACATACCCCCTTCGCTCCGCTTACTGGACCCCGTTTAACACCATGACGACACCCGCTGCCACTTCTGCCTTGCAGGAACCCCCTGTAGCCCCGAAACCCGAAGGAGTGCCTGATGGCATTCCACCCGCTGTCAATGCACCTCCCGCCGCTGCGCCAACTACGGTGCAACTAATAGAACTTCTTGGACACTTCGTTGCGCAATCGGCTAACCAGCCTGCGCATGAGCCTAGAACGCCAGAAATGCCTGCGAAAGGTCACTCCGCTGCGCCTAAATTCGACGACGAGCCCGCCAACCTAGAAAGCTACTTCACCAAGCTTGAATATCAGTTCGACAGATGTCGCATTACAAGCATGTACGATCGTAAGGTCCAAGCCGTGCGCTACCTCGACACTGCTCCGCGCCGTGTCTGGCATGGCACAGACGCATATGGGAACGACGATAGAACTTGGGAGGATTTCAAAGACGAAATCTACAAGCTCTACCCAGGTTCTGGAAGTGAACAATGTATCAACCTCTCAGACATCCTCACTTTCGTTGATGCCAACGCCCAAGCACCCTATCCTAATGAGAAGGAACTCAGCGCCTACTACCGCCGTCTCCTCAGCGATACCACAATGATGATCCATGGAAATCGCATGACCCCTCGTGAACAATCCATCATTTATCTTCGCGGATTACCCGATCTCCTCCAGCATCAAACCACGTGTCACATAGGCATGAAGAATCTAGATCGGCACCCCGAGGACTTCCCACCGATTCCCAAGTTATACAATGCTTCCGCCTTCTGCGTGTTAGGAGGCGGCATGACAATGCCTATCTCAAATACATCAGCACCCACAGTCCCATCCATCGCACAGACCCTTCCCTACGGCGGCGCATCCTTGTTCGGCATAATGGCACCCTCCGCCGCACCTATAGTCCCCATTGCGCCTACCATCCCATCCACTGCACCAGCCCCAGCTAATCAACCTCTACCGTTTGCACCTGGACTCCGTGCTGAGGAATTCAGTGCTCTGCTTGCCAATAGCATCGCCGAAAAGATGAGCGCTCTCTGGGCACCACAACGAAACTCCACACCACGAGATCACCCATCCCAAGGAGGGAACAACTGCAATTTCTGTGGACAAGCGAACCACTATGCCTGCAATTGCGACACCACCACTAGGTACCTTAACGAGAATTGCTGTAAGCGTGACCAACAAGGACGCTTTGTTCTCATGGACAGAACGGGAATTTGTCGCGGGTTTGATGAAAACCTCCAACAAGCCATAGATCGACTGGCGCCGGTTCGTGTAGCGGCAATGATTGAACTTGTCTTGCTGCAGCTCGCCGCCGCCGCCTTTGTGAATTGCGTAATTCCCACTGCGGTTTCCATGCACGTTGGCGCTCAGGATGAGGAATCCGACGATGAAGAACCTGAGAATCTGTACGCCGCCAGCTGCGAAGAGGATTTAGATCACCTTTCCAATGATGAATTGCAGTTTTTAGTACACTTGCTCAGTGGTCAGCTCAAGAAGTCAGGAAAGCCTGCAGCCTGCGGTGCTCATGCCGCACCACCTAAGAAGAAAGCCGCTGAAGTCACACTGTCGGCGCCTGCAGCGCCAGTACCCACACCCCCAGCGCCTACATCTACGAACTCGACCTCCAATTCGCAGGCAGTCGCCAAGGTCGTACCTGCCAAGCCTGCAACCCCTCAGACCGTTGTGCCACAAATCCGGAACACCGATTACAAGAATAAGGGCAAAGAGGCGCCCGGCCCTGATTTCCATTACCAGTGTCCAATTGAAGATAAGGCAGATGCCAAGAAGGTCCTTGATTGCATTCTCGATGTATCCATCCCAGTCACTGCCCGCGAGCTGTTATCGCTCTCTCCCGATGTTCAGAAGCAGGTCAAAGAATCCACGACGACCAAGAAAGTCAAAGCCGCCGCCTTCGTCGGGGTCGACCCCATCTCTCACTTTCTTAATTCCCTCGACGCTTGTGACTGTCATGAAGGGTTAGTGGTAGCCAAGGAATCGCATGCGCTGCGCTTGATCATCCCCATCATCGATGGCTGTCTGCCGATCGAATGCATTTTAGATTCAGGATGTCAGATCGTCAGAATGTCCTGTGCCGTCTGGATGGCGCTGAGATCGCAGATCAATCCGAAGCACATGGTTTCCATGCAATCCGCAAACGGTACTGTCGACCGATCCCTCGGTATCATCGAAAATCTCTCCTTCTGCTTCGGCACTATAGAATTACAGCTACAGGTTCATGTCATCGAGGACCCCACCTACAACATCCTCCTCAGGCACCTGTTCGACGTCCTCACTGAGTCATCTGTGAAAAACTATCACAATGAAGATCAGACCATTACCATCACTGATCCCAACGACTCCAGCCGCGTCGCTACTATGCAAACCCATCCACGCAGACCCCCTCGACATCATGCACAAAAGCGCCGAGAGGGTTTTTAGGTATCGATGATCTGCGGAACCATCCCCAGGGAGACGCCCTTGAAAGTTTTAACGTTTCGTTACATAGAGTTTTGGACCTCGTTGCGGCGCACGAAGATCTGACCCAGTTTGACACCGAGTTGCTGCCTGGATTTGCCCTTTCTATAGATGCCGCTCCGTCTCCTCCCACTTCCCCGCCTGATTTCACTACATATATGTTGTCTACCTCCGGCCCTATCGTCCCCACACCCTCTAGATTGTTTATTGCTGAAGACTCAAATAATCACTCCATTTCCACCTATTACCGTGCGCAACCGATGGTCTCAGCTCAAATCGCTGAAAACGAACGATTCCTTATGCATACCTTGGTCCACATCAAGAGCGACGGATCATTTTTAGATACCCTATCTACCCCATTCTCCTCGCACTCTACTCCAAGTACTGGCACCAACTCGGACGCACACGTGTTCAAGTACAAGCCAGTCGCCAAGAAAGTCAAATCCGTTCCTGCGATGCTTCCAGAAGAATTCCGCACCACACGCAAGATCATCGGTGATCCGTTGGCGGACATGCCATCCCTCTCTCCACATCCTACCAACTTCGTACCGACCGGCCGCTATAACGAAGCGGCGCATGATATCATAGATGCGAACCACCCTGGTAGCTTCCTCTTACCAGAGGAGCGCAAGCTGATGCATCATTTTATGATGATGTTCGAACGTGGATTTGCCTGGGACAAAAGCCAGAAAGGGAGCTTTCGTGAAGATTTCTTCCCTCCCATCAAGATTCCGGTTATTCTCCACATACCATGGGCGCTGCGCAATATTCCCATTCCTCCAGGAATCTATAACGATGTTGTCAAGATCATTCGTGATAAGATCGCCACCGGTACCTATGAACCTTCGAGCTCTTCGTATCGCTCATGCTGGTTCACCGTCTTAAAGAAAAATGGCAAGCTTCATATTGTCCACGATCTACAGCCGCTCAATGCAGTCACGATCCGCGACTCCGCCACCCCTTCCTTCACCGAACAATTAGCAGAATCATTCAGCGGTCAAAGTTGCTTCAGGCTTCTTGACCTATTCGTCGGATATGACGAGCGCCCCATCAATATCCACTCCCGAGATCTCACTACCTTCTCCACTCCATTCGGTGCCTACCGTCTTACCTCAGTCCCAATGGGCTGGGCAAACGCAGTCCCCGCATTTCATGCCGATGTCACTTTCACACTCGAAGCAAAGATTCCCCACATCACCATTCCCTTCTTAGATGACGCTGGAGTAAAGGGACCACCCACGCGCTACGAGCACCCCGACGGAACATACGAAACCATTCCGGAGAACTCTGGAATTTGGCGCTTCATCTGGGAACACTTCCAAAACCTCTCGCACCTCATCCAGCGTATGATCCACGTCGGTTGTACTTGGTCAGGACCCAAAGGAATACTGTGCGTTCCAGAAGCACTCATTGTTGGACACCTTTGCACATATGATGGTCGACGCGCCGATACTGGGAAGGTCGCCAAGATCGCAACGTGGGGACCGTGCAAAACGCTCTCCGAAGTGCGCGCCTTTTTAGGAACAGCAGGACTTATGCGTATTTTCATTCACAACTACTCTGCGATTGCGCGGCCACTCACCCGCCTCACACGAAAAGGGATTGACTTTGAGTTTGGTCCGGAAGAGATCGAAGCGCAGCAGTCACTTCGGATCCATGCTTCTCAACCCAAGGGAAGCGAAGTACTCCCAACCGAAGCTCGAACTCTATGGTCTATTCCAAAGCTTACGCGCTGCACGCTTGTGGATTATCGGAGTATGGAACTTAGTCATCGAGGTTGATGCCAAGTACATAAAGGGGATGCTCAACAATCCCGACATTCAGCCTAATGCGACCATCAAACGATGGATTGCTGGGATCCTACTCTTCGACTTCACTCTCAAGCACGTTCCTGGCACTACCCATGCACCAGACGGATTGTCCCAGCGGCCAGCGCAGCCAGATGACGAGCCCGATCCTCCCGATGATTTTGAGAACTGGATTGATAAATCATATGGGTTTATGCACATGATTAATCCCCGCTCTGTCCGCCACGGCGCTGGTCCAGTGCTTTCGCTATACACCCTCGCAAGCCCCCACGACCAGCAATCGTCTCTGCCGCC
>Ga0307516_10010512_pt1 | contig 10163 bp, 11 predicted proteins | sample 19_EM_MG_FD_203310 | JGI IMG/M metagenome (GOLD analysis project Ga0307516, IMG submission 203310) | Populus trichocarpa ectomycorrhiza microbial communities from riparian zone in the Pacific Northwest, United States - 19_EM | ecosystem: Host-associated > Plants > Roots > Unclassified | place...
GCAGCACGGATCGAATGGAAATGGAAATGGTGGTGGGCAGAGACGTCGGGCATGGATGGTTGTACTTGGAGAGTAGTCAGTCAGGTGAGGTGTGGCACTCGTCCCGATCGAATCGATGATTGCCTGTTACTAGGATTTGTGTTGTCAGAATGCGGATGACTGGTATTCCGAATGGAAATGGAAACGGTAGTGGTGGTCGGGCACGAGGATGGTTGTGCGGTGCCTCTCCCGGGCCACTTTACCTTTCTTTTCAACGGCCTCAACTCCTGATCCTGGTATGTGTCATCCAGGGGGTGTGGCACTTCCTCTTATCGAGTTACCCCTGTCGTCCATCCTCGCCCAGTCACTTCACGGTAGCCAAACTCTCCTGATATGTCCAATCCAATACTCTGGCTCTTCGTCGAAGGAGATGACGAACCCTTTATAGTCACAATTAATTCACCTGATAAATTTGTCGCCCAGGTGCAAATAATGATCAAGGAGGAGAGGAGCAAATTTCTGCAAGGTATCTCTCCCGCACAGCTGACACTTTGGAAGGTGCGTGGTTCCTAGTAATCCAATTTGACATTACGGTTTACACCATTTTAGCCTACGAAGGACATCCCCATCGAGCAATCTGAACCTGGCGACCTTGCTGAACATATTCGAAAGCTAGGACCGAATTTCTCGGAATTTGCTGTAAAGTTGAAATCTACTCATCGAGTTGGTGATGTATTCCAAAATTTGTATCAACGTCCAATATCTCGTCACCTCGACATCATCGTCCAATGTCCCACTAGGGGTAGGTGGCAAATTTTGCCAATTGTCATTACCATTTCACTAAATCTCGCGTTCTCGCTACTACCCCCTTTATTATACCCCACTTCACTGAACCCCCCTTTTCCCCCATTGTTGGTGTTCCTGTGGGTGCACTTGGCTCATCGTGCTACAACTATGCTAACCCGTGTTTGGTAACATGCAGCTCCTTGGTGGTCGTTTCCTTTAGATGATGGTAGTGTATCTTATAATAGGGGAGATCACAGTGGAAGTTTCGGGTCCAATGTGTTTAAGATTTTTTGAGTCCCATTTTGAGTCCTTGTTTCGAAAAAGGTTTCAACTTTGATTGTGTTTTCATTTCTGTTTTCGTTTTCGAACTGCAAGCAGAGCAAGGAACAGAGTCTCAGTACTGTAGTAGCATACACCATTGTCACTACTTGGTCAATACATGCATCTCTAATCTCTTTATCTCTGGTTATTCCACTAAGTGTGAACCGAACGCAAAACCAATTGTCTTCCACTCGAGGTCAATTCCTCATGTAACAGGTGGAATTGTGGGTTCTGCTTAGACACTTTCACTTCCACCTCCCGCATGTACAACACGACTTGGCGTACAGCCGGACACAACTTCCATTCTCCAATAAATTCGGCGAGTGCCATCCACGTCTTGACAGACCACTCCGGAGAATCCGAGTCGACGCAGATCCCGAGGCGCTGCAGTGCATCGTGCACATTGGCCGGCGCGGATGCGGAGACAGCATTGACAACAGTGTTATCCATCGGACTCCAGCCGTTCAAGTGTCCACAGCCGATGCGCAAGTTGAGTTCCTCTAGCTCAGGACAAGCGTTTACGATCTCGCGCACATCGTCCATCCTCATACCATCTCCATCTCCATCTCCACCAAGCTCCAACTGCACAACGCGCACCTGTCCCCCAAACGTCCCCCATAGCTCCTCGAACGCCTTGGCGCGCCCGCCACCTTCCACGACGACGTTCTCGAGCGCGGGCATCACCCAATACGACGTCTGCAGATTGAGGAATGGGCACCCGCACGCTCCGGAACGGAAACGGATCGTGCGGAGCGCACGGAGGGGTATGCGATCTTGGCGGAGCGCGCCGTGGGGCATCGGACCTGTGAGAACTAGCTCGGAAAGCGACGGTGCGGCTTTGAGCATGTCCGTGAGGGAGTTTATGCCGCCTGCGCGCGCGGCGGCACCCGTTTTGTAAAATGCCCATTCGAGCCGGCGGAGCGCGGGTAAGGCTGGCGCCGCTGTTGGGAATTCGAAGCGGAGAGGGGAGGGAAGGGAATAAATGGTGGTGGTGATGGGTATGAGGGTGCGGCGGTGTGATGATGGGGAAGATAACGGTGAAGGAAGTGGAATTAAGGGTGGGCGCACAAGTACCTCTAGGTGTGGGAGGAGCGCGAGGAGCGCTAAGGCCGGTGGGGGGTGGTATGTTGGGGTTGCGGTGCATGCATAAGGCAGGACGGCGCGACGGACGCGGTGACGCGATGGTCGTGGTGGTGGTGAAGTGGTATTGGTATTAGTATTGGTGGTAATGGTATTGTTATCAGTATTGGTATCTGCAGCAGGCTCGCTCAGCGCCGCATGCAGCGCAGCGATACCGCGCCCAATACGTATATCTTCGTAGCGCATATCACCCGCGAGCGCGCGCCATTGTCTACATACTAACGTGATGACACATCTATTGCGCACGGCTGCATCGGAGAGTGCGATGGTGCGTGACTGGAAAGGCTCGTAATGTCTGGTGGATTCCGCGTCGGCCGGGGGGTATGTTATTGGAGAAGAGGTTGCGAAGCGAAAGATGATCAGCCAGAGCTCGGGGGGTAGTCTGGGGTTATGGTTGACTGTTTTGGTCGACTCGGTGGTGGTAGTGGATGTGGGGATGGTATCTATCGACATTATGGTATTTTGTGTGGCATGAAACTTCGCCCTTTATAACGACGAGAGACATGAGACAGATAATTACTCTGAGACGAGCGATCGAGAGGTTGAGCGGCTGATAGTTGGCTGTGTTCCATCCATCAGAACAAAATAAATAAATCAAATGTGTAGAGCTGGAGGCCGAAGCGCGCGCCGAATGGCGAATATCTGCCGGGCCAAGCTATTGCATCTTGGGGTCTACAGTACTGTGAAGAGTCACATCAACACCGTACTGCCTCTGGTGAACTACAACTGTAGCCTAGGTCTGGGCCTTGCCAAGATCCCTCAGCGCGCTCACAAAACTCTCCGGGTCCCAGATCTCTGTCCCACCGTACGTGACCCGTCGCCCAGTCTTAGCAGCCCATTCCTCCAAGTTCCCATACTCAACGTATCCCGCACCACCCACCACAAAGACGGATCCCTCCGTGAATTGGGTACGCCTTACGGGCACGCGTGCAGTCGCAGAGGTATTACGTGCCGCGCGCGGGTCGAGCATGATGTATTCGTCCGTCTCTTGCAACGATTGGTTCGTCGCCGCGCCTGAATCCATCAGCGCCTCTGTCAACCGTGTGACCGTACAGAGCTTGTTCGTAGGAAGGAAATTCCGCACGCCCGAGATCAGGTTCTCCAAACCGCCTTCCTTGAGTCGGTCTGTGAGCTATAAAAATCCCAAATGGGAAACAAACGAAGTATTGATTTTAGCAACATGGCATATTCCGACTTGGAGGATAAAGGACGTACGCGGTTGCCCAATGAACTGAAACCTTTGAACAGCTCTCCACCGCCGCCAGGCACGGCAGGCACAGGCGTCGAAGCACCCACGGGTACGATCATGCGTGAAATCTCTCGCAAGCGCCGGACATATTCGAAAGCGGCAATATCTGCACCCTGTTTTTTTAGCTCGGTTTCAAGCTCGGTCACGTCGTCCTTCGAGATCGCATTATCCTGCGAAGAGAGGTAAAAGACGAGCACTAGGCGGAGCTTATCAATCGCTGTCGGCTTTCCCTCCCCTTTTGGCGAACGGAGGTACTCGAGCACGGTCGCAACGGTCTACTTGTTGATCGCCTCTTCGGTCGAGAAGAGTTCGTCAAGCCCGCGTGATTTGACCTGTTCGAGTAGTGCTGTGGCGATATTCATATGCGAGTCGAGCGTTGCTTTGCGTGCTGTCAGTTCTGGTAGTTGCGTGATTGCAGTTTTGAGATGCGCCGCATTTGCAGAGAGGTCACTGTCCCCGCGTAGTTTTAGTTTTAGAGTCCGAGAGGAGAAAAGAAGGACACAAAGTCGCACAGTTGCGTGATGTCGTCGACGTCGCTCACACCCGTCGATCGTGTGATCTCGGCGGCATCTTGTTTATATCGATTGAGCTCAGTGTCGATGTCTTCCGCGACTTGTGGGAAGGGGTTCGCAGCGTTTTTCGCCCAGAAAAAGTCCTTTGCATCGAGGTCATATGCCTTCTTCTGCGGTGTCGCGACCGTGACGCGATTCAGCCTCATTTCGAGGCAATCAGAGACGAGGGCCTGATATGTCCAACCATGTGAGAGTAGTGGGACAAGATCAATGTTACGGTCAACGATGAGGAGAACTGTGCGTAAGTTAAACGGCAATGTACGTGCGTAGAACAATGAGAGGCGCACTGACGCGGTCGTTGTAGCGTAGATAGCCCACCCGGCTCTTGGGAGAAAAGGGACGATGAACCTTGTGAGCGGGAAGCTGTGATGATTGAATCCCGTATTTTCGTTTCCACTTTCTTTGCGATCATCTCTGCGGCATTGCCCCTCGGTGCGCGAATGATAGGCACTTGGCCTGCCTGATGCTAAGAATCAAATACCCTTTTGCGGGACAGAGGGGTCACGCACCCATCGTAGCGACAACACTGAACAACCCATTGGCTATACGCTCGATTTCACCTTCAATTTGGTCTTCAGTGGAAGAGGGTGAGTTCAAGATGGAGTACGAGGAGAGCTGTTGGGATGGTCCTGACTGGCTCGACATGGGCGACGTGGCTATTGGCGGCGGTGGCAAGAGGGAATATAACGACGCCGACGGGGCGATGAAAGAAAGGTACTGATCCACGACCTGTGATCGCGAATGAGTTAGATTGTTGTTCGAACCATTTCGCTGCGAGCTGACCTGATCTACAAGCTCGTTCGTTCCATCCTTTGCAACCACCGCGGCGAGTTCTTCTAGCAGGGACCGCGGAAGCGGCTCTGAAAAGTTGAGGTGGAAAGATTCATAGAGATCCTTTTGAAGGTCTTGTGCGATTCTCCTGATATTTGCCAGGGTTGGAGCAACGAAGTAGATGGCAGGGACATCGGACAGCGGTGGCCGAGACGAGTGAAGTTGCCTTTGTGTTGAAAATTGTCACTAACCCAACGACAAGCCGGGAAGTTAGGAAGGATAAAAACATACACGTGAAGGGTAACGCCAATCTCTCGGAGGTCCTGCACCCGTAATACAGTAGCGAGGATGTCCTTCGTTTCTTGGTCCAGCACTAGGATCTTCCATACTGGAGGCCCACTAGCAGCGGGAACCTTGAGCCCAGACGCAGCCTTTCCCGAAGCCGAGACGGTGGAAGCTGAGGGTTCAACGGGCGTGTTGAGATTGAGCATAGAGAGTAGTGCATTCGTTTGCGCTTGTTGTACAGTGACGGGGGAAGTCGCCTATGGAAAGAAGATATATTACTGCTTTCTCGAAGGATGGATACGATAACACACTTGTTTGAGTGCATGGCTCGCCATCGTGGGCGCGTCAATGAGATGGCGGAGACGCGTTTCAACGGTTTGGTCGATGTCGGGCCGGGCCGATGAGAGACCACGACTCTCCTGGAAACCATTTATTTGACGTTGAAGAGTACTGTGCCTGTACTGTACATCACAATCAAAATCAAATGCCCGCGCCCGACGTCGCCTCAATTTCCGTCTCTCAAGCAAACCATCATCACGACTACCCTTCCACTCTTTAAATTTTTTTGTGAGTAGCCTCTCTTTATCAAGCATGAATCACGTCACTCAGTTCGTCAATAACTTGTAGTCGCATATCGTGATGGGTTGTATTCCGAGCAAGCAGGGCGTCTTTGAACAATTCGATGGGGATGGGTCGTTAACGTCAAAGGAAAGAACCCCAGAGACGAAGCAAAAACATCCGAAAGTCTCAAAGCACCAGCGAACGCCGTCACCAGTTATTCCGGCAGATGCGCCGCCGTGGGTGACGGGTCATAAAGTAATGGCTGTGCATGAAGACAAGAACACCGGTCATGTCTACCTGACAGAGAAGGATCGATAGCTGCTTCCACGGTACGAGTGCTAGCTCACTCTGTTATGCTACCCATTTCTGAAATTGGTTTTCCTCAGGCTACTGCCCTTACCCTACTGTGTTTGTCATTGGATAATTTACAAAGTTATGCCTCTTTCCTCGTGGGCGTAGCGTGTATGTGTTCTACTGTGTGAAGCGGCAACGTACTGTAGGCAACCATGACAAGTTAGGCGAGGTCCAAGAGCAAAGAAAAAGACGCACAACCCGGGAGCGCCCGACTGTCGTTTCATCGGCTAAGTCGGCTTGGAAACACGTTATGGAGAAGTGGTCAATTGACATTCAAGGAACACCAGCGGAAAGGTAACTTTGACGAAAAGCATTTAAAATACAGTAGGTTGGGAAATAGACGGGAGAACGTGATCGATAGCGAACGACAGACAGGTTTGAAATTGTGAGTGTAAGCGAGAGGGTGAATGTTCACGACGTACGGTAAGCAAGCAACAGATGGGTTGTTGATTTGCTGAACTGACTCGGGCTACAGTAGCTCTTGATGCACTGACGGGGTGCAACCACAGCCATGCTCGTGCCATGCATGCATGACATACTGAGCGGCAAGAAGTGTCGTTGGGTAACTTTTCACAAGCGTCTTGATCGCGGCTTCCTAGATAAACCAAGTCACTCCGTTTGATATGCGCTTTGACGGTCTGCAGATCGGCTGAGAGAGGGAATTAGAGGGACGTGTTGGCAAAACAGCAGCTTGCATGCATCGAAGCAGATGTGATTACGGTCCAGTGCGGAGAATTACTCCGAGCCATTCCGCACATGGTGACATGGGGAGCAAAGTCTGACCCACTGTCGATGCTGCTCCTGTAGCCTCATTGCTTTCGGGGCATAGAAACCAATGAGAATGAGTTGCGGGTGGAACCCACTGTAGCTCCCACCAGTCTTGGAACGAGAGTACCCAAGAATTCTTCCGTCGCGGTCCGTATAAAGATCATTGATCGGAGATAGCATTTTTTTGTGGTTCAAAGAGCTTCGGCGTCATAAATGCCCATCCTTACACGTTGCACTATACGAAGATCATGTTCGGAATCGCGCTATCCCCGAAAACGTCCAATTCCATGGGTATCTATATGTAAGGCCGATGGCGACACACGTTGTGCCGATATCCGTTTCGCGAGGTGTTTTGCGGAATTTGAACGTTGTCCTTTACATAAGCCAAGGACAAAGGAAGGCCACGAAGGGAAGAGAGCCATGAGGATGATATTAGCCTGCTAGCCATGCCTTTGCTGTGTTCTGACGACGACGAGGGACCTCTTAGGCTGATTGGATACCCCGCTTATTTTGATAACCCCATCCTGTCATGTCCGTTTTAGCCTTTCCAAGCGATGAGCGCTCCAAGTTGAATCTTGCGCCGATTATCCGAGAGCGGTGGTCTTCAGGCACGCCATCCCTTTCCGCCCCCTCCGACTCGTGTTCGTGCGACATCTCATCATCACCCTCCTCTGGGATGTCCTCCACGTCTCCCCCATATACCACTCCGACCTCGTCTCTCTCTACTTCCCCTTCTTTCACTTCCTCATCCCTTTCTCTACTCTCTACTACCGACTCTTTTACGAAAATACCTCTAGATTCCCAATCATCTTCCACTCAAACACGCCTTCCCTCGACTTCTCCTCCAATACCTGCCAGTGGTCGGTTATCCCTTGCTGGCAACACGGTCTGTCTAGGCCACGGTTTGGATGCTTCCGTCGATGGTCTGTTAGCTACTATCGTTCTTTTTGGCTTGATAGGTTTATTGCTATGGGTGAGTTTCACCCTCTCGTTCCTCTTTTTCCTTCAATATCCTCTACCTCACAGTTATTATTTGCGCTTATTCGGCCGCATTGCCGCCAAATATACGGGCTCCGAGAATGGTTCGTGCCAGAAAGGTGCATACATTCCACATCCACATAACCGAATCCCTTGTGCTCATTCCGTCTAAGGATACGACCTTTGCCACTGCGCCCAACCTTATGGTCGTTTTTGAACCCTCCCGTTCCTATGGTACCGTCCATCTCCGATGTCCCCTCAGACCCCCGCGATCCTGCTGCAGAAGACGCTCGCAAATTCCCTTCAGATGAAGAGTTGAGTCAGCGCACGCTCTGGCTTTGTTTCGTTGTGGTGTTGGGTTGGTCCTTACTTGGCCTTGCCTGTGCTCTTCCGCTTTATATGATCTCCCTACCTTGTTTGGCCGAAACTGCGCCGGCACCACGTTACTTGGGGGGTTATTCGACCCTACAGGACCTCAGCATCATGCGAGTTCTCCAGCTCTTCGACAACCGCGAGGTTTCCACGCGAAGCAACGCTAATGTGTTTGAAATCGTGAATGGGGAGGATCTAAAGTGGCGTGCACGCCTCCGCGTTATCATCGTGACTGCTCTTCTCATAGTCGTTGGCCTTTTCCCCGCGTTGGTCAAGATCCTACGCGAGTACGGCCAGCTCGTTGCATTTCGACGCAAGTGGACCGACGTTCACCTGCAAGGAAAAGAGATGGGTTGGATCAGCGCGCGTGCTGCACCTGGGTTCATTGGCTGGGGTGAGAAGCGTCTTAAGGATTTCATCCTCAAGACAGGCCTTAGCTCGTCTCTGGACTTTAGTGCAGAACCGGCGAGCACCGGTGTTGGTCGGCGCGAGAGATCTGGGCGACGCGGACATGGTCCTTATACGCTCGAGGAGGATACTGGGTTTGAAGTGGACATGTCGAGCCTCTTTACGATCATGTATGTTTCTCGTTCAGATATTATTCTAGCGACTGATTGAAGGTTTACCTAGCGATACTCAACGTCTCGCCCTGCTTATTGAAGAGCGTGATGTAATTTTGGAGCACCTTGAGATTGCGGAGACCAAGTACATTTCCTCATTCCGAGTCACCACTCCCGAGCCCTCGATCGCCGATCTCAATCCTGGACCCGTCAGTGACACTGAAGGTATCGCATTCATCAGCCGCCCAAGAGTACTTGCTGGATCATCTGTAAGGCGCCCGTGTTCGTCTTTCTCGCTGTTGTCCTTTCTCATCGAGATTTTCTGTAGGGAGGTCGTAGGCGAAGGGGCCGTAACCCTGCCGATGCCTCTTCTTCCCTCTCACCGACATCTTATCTTGCTCCTTCTTCTTACTATAAGCTTGGCATCCGCGGGATAAATGGAGGTCGCTTCGCTGATGATGACAATCGCACCAGTTTCTCAGAGTCCGTTAACCAGCGTATCATAGGCACACGCTTTCAAGAAATCAATCGGAGCGCGATGGCATTGCCTCGCTTCCCCATCGGGAATCTATTTCGATTGACTACGAGTGGCATCCTTGATTCAGTGCCAGAGCCCCAACAGGAACTGGAACCGGACGCTCCTATTCCGGATCCGATGGTGCATGGTCCAAATTACGTCGCTCACACGACGGAAGAGACTACCAACCCTGAAACAACATTGTATTCACCCGGCAATGCCCCCATGCGCCTGTCGAGTTCGAATGGTGAAAGTGACTGGGTTGATGTGGGGCGCGAGGCGCCGATCGACTTTCGTTACTCCCACACACCGAGTGCACCGAGTGCACCTTCACTTGTGGCTTTGCCACACGTACTACCACCTGCTCCAGATGTGCCCCTCCAACCCGCTCGCGCTTCCAGCATATTCCGCTTCGTTCGGCGGCCCAAGATATTTGGTCCCGCTCCATCTGAGCATCGCTCCACATTTCCGCTACGAGACCGGATGGTGACGGACACCGGCGGGTATGGCCGAGGTGAGGAGGTGCCCCCTCATATGCGCGTACAACGCGCTCCACCATTCGTGCGCCCATTGACTGGCCTTAACCATGACGAGCTCGGCTCAGTGTATTCTGAAATCCGGATGTGGCGCACACGATTAAAAACGGTCAACGAGGATATTCGGATCGCGCAAGAGGAAGGGTATCAGGCCATCGTTGATGGAGTGCATGTGAAGGGATGGCTTATTACTGGACGGGGGCTGCGGTTCTTGCCTGGCATACAGCTTATTGAGGGTCGCGCCAAGGAGGATGTGCGATGGGATATTCTTCAGATGGGCGGGAGTGATGGGATGAATCAGGTTGCGTTCTGGACAGTGGTCGTGGTCATCGCTGCATCACTACTTCTCGGACGTGAGCTCTTCCCGTTTTTCGCTTTCTTATCTGCAATACTTATTTGCGCGCAGTAATCGCC
>Ga0307516_10010513_pt1 | contig 10163 bp, 11 predicted proteins | sample 19_EM_MG_FD_203310 | JGI IMG/M metagenome (GOLD analysis project Ga0307516, IMG submission 203310) | Populus trichocarpa ectomycorrhiza microbial communities from riparian zone in the Pacific Northwest, United States - 19_EM | ecosystem: Host-associated > Plants > Roots > Unclassified | place...
TACGAAGAATGGTCCAACCAAACGAGGCGGGAGGCGCGGGTATGTTTCTTCGGTTCCGTCACAAAAATCGAACAGCATCATTAACCCGTCGTTCAGCGAACGGCGCGGATGGAGCGGTCACAACTTACTGGAGAGCAAAGAGCCAAGTTCGAAGCTGCACGAGCTCGGGATGCCGAGCGCCTTATCCAGCTACACCAAAGGGCAAAGCAGGAGATTGAGGAGCGCCTCGCCACCGTGGTTACAAAAAGACAAGCTTTCAAACAGAATGTGGATAACAGCACACAAGCTCGAGCCAAGAGAACGAGGGACCGGATCGAGGCCGTCATAAAGTTCGAAGAGGATAGGCAGAGAGAGGTCCTCGAGAAACAACGACTGGCCAAAGAGGCAGAAGAGAGGAAGGCGCAAGAGGAGGAGAGGCAGAAGCAGATGTCCCTCGAGAAGCAGAAGGAAGAGAACCTTCGACAGGAGCTCCTCAGGTCCAAACAGGACGCCGAGAAGCGGAAACAAGAGCAAGAAAACAAGGAAAGGTCGGAGAAGGAGGCGACTCAGGTTGCCCTTGGTCTCTCAACCCCATCTGTCGATTGGGAGACTGCACGAGGTCTATTGAAGGCACGACCAGCTTTACTATCTCTCTTGACCACACAGAATGCTGACAATTATCACAGCGGCTCAAGGCTGGGCCACTGGCGAGGGTGAAGGCAAACCGTGAGGTGAAGATGCGATGGAACAGGATCCGACGGGAAATAACCCCCAAAATCGGACAACTTACCAACGATATCCAGGTTATCCAGCGTGTCGTGCGTGTCGTTCGTTCGTGGTCACGATTCGATCACATTACTCACAATAACTCAGTGCAAAGGGCTGCTAGATTTATGTCACCTTGGCAACTTCGGTGACAACCACGACCTCTACATGGTCGTGTTGTATTCGCTATCCAAGGCCATCCTTCTTCAGGCGGAAGTAGAGGTCACCGCAGAGAAGCGCAGCGCAATTCCCCTCGCACATGTCACATCCTTCTTCGTCCAAAACTTGGAACGTTTCCCCCAGATCTTCTTCATGAAACTCGTCCAACGTACAGGCGGTTGGCCGATCCCCGTGAAACCGCCTCCTGAAGAAGGCGTGGAGTACTCGAAGTTGGCTGGGTTCAGGGAGGACGAAGGCCTTCCCGAGTACACATTAAGAGTGGCGGGCCTTATGAGGGTATATTTCCACGTGCTCATCACGCCCACCAATCAACCCACCAACACATTCTTCCGACCCACGATTTATTGGACCTATTTCTCGAGGTTGATGTGCAATCGCGGCCTGCTCGAGAGTGGGCCGGTCGGACCAGAACTTTTGGCCAGTGAGTGCAACTCGTCATACCGTCCCCACATCTTCGTTGAACCTCACCTCGCGCATCCAGCTGCGCTCGATGTTGGCGGCGCCCAAGCAAGAGATATCTTCGGCAAACAGTGGCACAAGCTCATGGAACTGCTGTACAGCGGACTGACGGATACAACCTCCCCCAGCCCCATAGGCGGGAGGACTCCAGAAGGAACGGCAGCGAGAACACGAGCGTTATTAGAGGTCGAGAACGTCATGAATTCTTGATACAATCATTTCCCTCGTGGCCGGATTCACTCGTTCATCAGCTATCATCTGTACCCGGTATGCAGGTTCGACGACGTTCCACAACATAATCATACCATCCAACTCCCCTGCAGTAACCACACACACACACATACAGTAATACACCATGTAACCTTTCGCTTTGTAATGCAAGTTTTATTTTCGATGAGAGTTCCATGCGGCTCGTCCTGGAGATTGATGGGTGTACTACAATAAAAGAAACAGAAAAGGTGAAATGAAGAGGCAAGGAGAAAATATGCTAGAATACACAACATGTGTGAAAATCCAACGTGCGAAGCGGGAGAAAAGGGAACTTAGGGACGAGAGTAATAAAGGGAAAGGATATATACGCTAGGGGAGATACGAACGAAGGAGACTGAGAGCTAGGAACATATGTGGAGGGCAGGAAAGTAAAATTAGGACTGGGGAGAACGATGAAGGTCCAAACTAAAACACGAACGAAGAGATGATAACACCTGCTGGCCATGGATCAAAAGCGGGGGACTTGGAATGCCGAAGTAGGACGTGTATACTCCTCTATTCCTCCTCGTCCTCGTCTTCTTCCTGGATGACGGGAGCGGTGGAACGCCCTCCTGGCAGTTGCCTTCTGGAGGTTCTCCCCTCGATCGTCTCACCAAAGGGGTCAGCGGTTTGTGGGGGTTGTCCGCCACTCGATGCCGGTCCCTTCCCACGAGAACTCGTATTCCCGATGCTCAACCATTGAGGAGAAACCTTTCTGTTCTTTGAGCCTCTGTTGGTAGTCTTGGAGGAAGTGGAGGAAGCCGGCGGCTCGTTAAAGAACCCTCCGACAGCAGGGCTTGGTTGTTGTACGGTGGTGGGTTGTCGGTCTGTAGATCCCGCGGTCGATGGAGCCTGACCGAGTCCCCCCACGTAATGGGTGTGATCGTCCTCGTCGACCCAATCCGAATCATCATCTATGCCAACGCTGAGCGATGGTCTACCAGAAAACACGTCCCGAATGTTCGTCGGCTTCTCCGGGGCAGGTGAGATAGACAAGACCTCGACGGTCGTCGGCCGAGTGGCTCTCATTTGCCAGCCAGGTGGTTCGACACCCCATGCCTTCTTCCAACTCAAACGGCCCACAGATCCGGTGAAGGGGCTCATGAAGTTTGCCTGCCGTTTCTGAGCAACGAACTTCGTGGCTCCGCCGCGCCGAGGAGTGGTCTCGTCGAAAGAATCCCTGTGCGTGCGGTAGGGGGAGGTCGTGTGTGGTCCTTCGGACTCCGATTGTTCATAGAACGAGTTGCGGCGCGAAGAGGCTAACGAGTGGACCGACGATGTGGCTGAATTAGACCGGACGTGAAGAGGAGGCGCCCTCGTGCGATGTGGAGTGTGGAGTTGCTTGACAACGCGTGTTGACGAACCCGACCCTTCCCTGCGATGGTATTTGTTGGCGGTGGGAGACGCTGTCCTCGCCCGCATCGATCCTGAAGAACTTTGTGACGGCGACTTCCGATGACGACGCCCGCTGACGCTGAGCACGGATGAAGGACGTGAGGAGTATTCCCCCCGCTCGGAACTGGGGGTATGAGTGCCGTAAGACTTGCGACTTGGATCGCTCCTCTGGCGAGTCATTGCAACACTCCCGTCGATCATGGCGACGGAATTGATCGACGACCTGCGGGAATTCACACTACTCGACCGCCGAGATGCAGAGTGCTTCGTCCGGTGTCCTGTATTGCGCTTTGAGCTGCCGCTACCACGCCGTTTCATCGCACCCCGGGCCCGCCCATTCGACGGGGTGCCAGGTACGACGGGCAACCCAGTGACCCTTCCCGCCTCTTTCCGCCTCGCTCTCCGGCCCTCGTCGAACCACATCCTGAAAGCAGTCAAGAGGCTCGCCCTATTCCTTCCAACACTTCCACCTTTGGAGTTGACTCCTCCAAGATTGGGCAACGCTGTCAGAGTATCGCCGGGAGATGCTGCTTCTGTAGGGGAGGGGGACTCGGAAGACTTTGGTGGTTTGGCCATCACCCAAGGGGATGAAAGGTGTGACGGATCTAGGTCGTAGTCTGGTGCTGCTGGTCCTTCCAGTTTGGCGAGTGGCGATTTGGGTCGTTTACTAGGCAAACTCCCGTGCGAACTCCTGGTCTCATCGCCACTCCCATGTTTTCTTTCACCCTCTTTATGCTTCTCCTTTTCCCGATCCTCACGTACGACCTCGGCTGACCTCTTCCTGACCAAGCCTGCAGCCTCCAAAGCAGTGGTTGCACGCTGCATGATACTGACGCTTCCGGCTCTCGTCTTCCGGTTCTTGGATGTGTCCTTGAAAGAACTTCCGGGGGTTGAAGGGAAAGATCTTGTCAAGTCGGCGGAGGATGACGGTGACAGTGCCGGTCGCGATTTGGTGGGTTGAGGGGGCGTCGTGGGTGCGACCAAAGCGGGAGCAGTGGGGGTGGCTGGGATGAGTGCAAGCTCGGGCGCTGAACGAGTCATGGCAGAGAGCACTTCGAGCTCGCTCGGCCGCTGCTTGTGGTCAGACGTTCGTGACTTGCCTGCCCGTTTCTTGGAAGAGGAATGCTTTGGCTTGCTTTCTGCGACGGCGTTGTGTCCCTGCTCCAGCTCGGTAGCCTCTGCCTTTTTGACGAGCATCCACCAAAGCGACCCCGAAGAATCGCAAGCATCGCTAAGGACTGAGTGCACGATCTGACCAGTATCAAAGCCCAAACTGCTTAAAGAGTTCAAGAGCCGCTGTTCCACGGCAGTCGAGAATATCATTGGGGCTGGGGAGTCCAACAAGGTTGAAAAGTTGTTATGTTGGGTAGCTGGGGGTTCTGGGGTGTTAATCACACTATCCTCGTGATCAGAGAGAGCGGAAGTGACCGAGCGTCGTTTGGTCCGGACCGGAGTGCGAACGGGGTACGCCGGAGGGTCTCTCGACGAAGAGTTGGAACGCGAGACTTGTTGGGGCGTGGATTTGCCGTTGACAGTCAGAATAGGTGTCTGCTCCTCGAGTACAGTTTCGGTTTGTGGGACTTTGGACTTTCCATTGCTTTCTGCGGATTTCTTGATCGTGACGTCACTTGCGTTCCGGCGGATTACGTGGGCAGCGTGGTCGGAGGTAGGGCCGTCTTCTTCAGACCCTTGCTCAGGAGTGGTTGTTGGAGAGGAAAGAGTTGGAAAGTACTCCGATGCGGCGGAAGTATCGGAGGTGTTTGATGACCCATCTTGGAAAGGTTCGAGACCAAGATCCATTGACCCTGTTTTCCGGGAGATGACGGGGGAGGTAGGTCTGTGGGTAGAGAACCACGGGTGGGCGAGCGTTTGGGATATTGTCAGCCTCTGAAGAGGGTCCTGGTTCAAGACCTTCTTAATCAAGTCACGAGCCTCTGTGTGATCGCGTCAGGGGTGAACGATCCCCATCAGGTGGAAGTGGAATCCCTACCGTCCGAGAGCCACTCAGGATCCTCGTACCCTCCCTTGATGATCTTCTCTCGCATCACAATATCGTCGTCGTCGTCAAACGGCAAGCCGCCGGTGAGCAATGTGTACAGGATGATCCCCAAAGACCAAACATCAACCTCTGATGTAATTAAGTCAGGTTTGATATGCCGGGTCGTTACGAAACTCACCTGGCCCAAGATACTTCTTCCCTTGCAACATCTCGGGTGAGGCATATCCGGTGGTACCGCAGAAGGTTTCCAGCAGGGTGCCGCGTTCATACTCACGCGTAAAACCGAAGTCTCCTAGTTTGACGCGACACCTTTCATCCAACAGAACGTTCTCTAGCTTGAGGTCGCGATGGAGGATCCCCTTGCCGTGAATGTACGCCACAGCGAGGCAAAGTTGACCGAAAATGATTCTAGTCTCCGGCTCGGAAACCCTCCCTTTCTCGACCAAATAATCGAATAGCTCCCCTCCTGAACAGAGTTCGGTGACGAGCCAGATGTGATTTTCGGTGGCGATGACTTCATATAGTTGTATGACATGTGGATGATGTAGTTGACGGTGATGGTGTATTTCTCTGGTGAGGGTTGTGGACATTGCTTTCGGGATTTGTTTGACGGCCACACGCGTGCCGGTGAGTCGGTGCGTCCCGAGTCTGACAACTCCATAGGTTCCTATCACAGGGAGGGGTCAAAAGGCTGATCGCGGTATCGAATAACCGGAAGCCCACCTTCACCGATTACTTTTCCAAGGGTATAATTTCCGACAACCCTAATCTTCTGGGAGGCCAGCTCCTTCCCTAGTTCGTTATAGGCATTGGCGAGTTGCGCCTTGTGATTCTGAGACAATGATGCAGAATGACCGTGCCCAGCGCTCATGATGGTAGTTGCATTGAATTTGTGAGATTGTGAAAGAGGGGCGCAGACCCGATGGTCTGAAGATGAAGAGGCGTGGGCGAAGATGTGAACGTATGAGAACAAAGAACAATCAAGGGGGGAGCTGGTCGTTGTGTGTGCACTGAGCACTGTGATGGACGATGTGGACAAACAAGTCTTGATTTGGATCACGTGCTCAGCGAGGAGGTGTTCTCTTGCCACCGGCCGTAGCGGGGGGTAAATATGGCATCCCGAAGGGGGTAGGGTTAGGTGTATTATGTGTCTGGGGTACAAAACGCAGTGCATATCTACCAACGTAAAGAGCGGTGAGATCGAGGCACTAGAGAGCCATCAGTAAACCGAATAACGAAGGCCAAAGAATGAAGACAAATCGGAACTTCCAATCCACGCTCCGACTCCCACGTGCTGCGTTCCTGGGTACAGAGGTAGGTTCGGAGCGAGGGGGTACAGAGGTGGGAACCAGAGCAATGTTTTCAGAAGCCGAAGACACTGAAGTTGCCGTGAGAGGGAACCAAGAAATGCCAGTCATATTTGGAATCGTGCGTGTGGACAGAAGTTCGCCGGAAAGGGTCGGCTGAGATTCGCCAGATAAAGTCGTAGGAACGCCTTTCGCACCCGCAGATAGTCCCAGGGAAGGCGTTTCGTCCGCTGAATTCGATCCTTGCGTCTGTGAATTTCGGATCGAGAAGTATGCGGTATAGACTGTAAGAGGAGGTTCTTCGCAGGTAAACTGCAGATAACTATGGTTCGGCTCGTTAGGGAACCCAAAGTGACACAAAAATGGAACCGTGTACTATCTGTCACTCTCGGCGAGATCCAAGGGGATGTCGGCGTTCAGTGCCCGGCTCACGGGATCAACACCAGTCGCTAACGTGGCAACAAAATCCTGTACAGCAAGTCAACCAGAGCCACAACCAGGACAGATCGGTCAGACAGACATCGTTATCGTGGTACAGATCAATCTTGAGCACAGAGATTTCGTAGAGGTGGGGTTTTGGGTTGTCATCGATCCATTCGACCAAGTTCTGGCGACCAGCGCCATAGACAGTGTCAGCCACCGGGCTTGTAGGATACAAGGATGCGAGAACACCGCCGAGAGCGAGCGAGACAATCAAGAAGGCTTGAGCGCAGGTCATCGTGCGGAGACACCGGTAAGAGGAGAAGAGGATGGTCGTAGTTCGAGACGAAGGACAAGAAACGGTTCAACTCGAAAGTTCAAATTCATCCTCGAGGGTCACGTGGGAGCCGTCGCGCCTGTGGCATCAATGGTCAGCCGGCTGGCGTTGGGCGCACCCAATACTTTGCTCTCCGCTGTCGGTTCATGCTGGTCTTTGACCGCGCTTTCGAATGCTTCGCACTCTCCTAACCCCGCTTAGTTCTCGGTTCTCTGCCACTTTCCCGAACACACCCCACACCGTCGATGAAGAGGACGACGTCTCGCCCGAGGATTTCGCTCGCGATGTCCTGATTGAGCTGATGAGGAATTCGATTGCGAGGCTGAAGGATGCCCAGGACGTCGGTTCCAGGCTCGAAGTCCTGGAGGAGATCCTTCGAGTTGCCCAGCAAGATGCATGCACGAAGGATGTCTTCCGTGAGATGGATGGCTTCCTCGTCCTAATCAACCTGTTCACCACCGTCGACACTGGCGAGCCACGGACAGAACAGATCCTGGAACAGCTGCGCCTCGCCTTTGCCATCCTTTCCGCGGTTCTGAAGCGGCACGCGACCAACATGGCTTACTTCCGTGTGAGTTGGTCTTGAAACGAATATCTACGTCTATCATTCATGGCAGAATAGCTTCGTGTTGGATACGAATCCCTCTCCAGGGCACTGTCTCCATCCATTTCATCCGCACCCACACAATCGCAAACGTTGGGTCTGCTAATATCCTTCGCAATGCAAAATTTTTCCCTGTCGGATTACTACCAGCCGGGTCAGTCCGACACCCCTGCAGTCCAAGCACATCTGAGCGTCATTCGTCAGCCTGGGGGCATTCGAGTTCTCTGGGATTCCCTCGCGGACATGACTCCAGAATTCAGGGGTGTCACTCTCCAGGCTCTCGAGTACCTCTCGTCCCAGTGCCTTCGTAACCGTGCGATCTTAAGCGACCTCAACACTGCGTCCTCCCTTCTCCAGCTTTTCCTCGCATCGCCACCAGACTCCCGGGAAAGGAGGCGAATCCAGAAGACTTTGAGGCGTGTTCTGGAGCTCGGAGCGTCGGTCTCGGAGGCCCGGCTTATCCTCCAGTCCGCCGTCATTTCTGGCGATCGATTGCATCCCGACGTGTTGGAAATCGTTCGCGGTGCTGCTCGAGGCAGGTGGCCAACCCACGTGTCCTTCATGTCCCCCGCATCCCTCTCCTTCTCCCACGGCAAAGCCCTGCCGTATGGAGGTTTCACGTACATGGTTGGCAAGCTTCCTCCTCAGAAAACACAGTTGTCTGACACCCCGCAGGCTTGGTTGTGGGTCGAGAAATTCCCGACGCGTGGCAGCCAGAATCTATTCGCCTTTGACGTTGATTCCGTCAGGCTGATATCATTAGAAATTCACCCAGACGGGAAACTTTCCCTCAAGAGCGCCGCGCAACAAGAGGCCGGGGTTTTCCCACATTCACTGATACCGAAGGCACGATGGACGCACGTTACACTAGTCCACTATTCACATAGATCTCACAATCCCACAATCCGTAGGTGCTTTCCTGCCCAATCGCCCAGAGTATGCTAAACCACTTTCAGGGTTATTTATTGATGGTGTCCTTTGTGATGGATTGAACTGGCCCTATCCGAAAAATCCCGCGACTGCGACATCTGCATCGTATATCATCGGTGATGACGCTTCGGGCGCTACAATGCAGTGGTGCTTATCTACCGCATACTTGATTTCACTCCCATTAGGTCAGTCTCACCACAATCTAACCGCAATATCGCTAAAGTTACTCTCAAGACAACGAGTTACCACGCTTCATTCATCATCTGGGGCCCAAATATGCTGCAAATTTCCAGTCAGATGAACTGATAAAACAGCTGACCTATGAGGCTTCGACTTCCCTAAACATCCACTTGTTCAATCTTGGGCCGCAAACCGCGACGTCTGGATTACTCAAGGTTCTGAAGTCTGGCGTTGGTTTTAGCGAGGATTCAGTGGTGTTTTTACTCAAACCTGGCCTCCTGACCGAGAGCGACGGGAAGTTCTCCGATGCCCCCGGGGACGAGCCGGTGCAAACGTCCTCCAGCCAATGGGAACAACGAGGGGACATAATGAAGGTTGAAAGTCATGGGTTCGATTACGCTGTGTGGAAGCTGGGGGGAGCTGCAGTCTACCTCCGTCTGGTGCAGCTTGCGAGCGTAAGTCTATGCCTTGTGTGGGTACTGTACCAATGATAACCCAGATGATCACGACCCTAGAATCCTCACGAGCTGTCTCGTGCTTTGAGTATCCTTACCGACGGGTTGCGAAACAGCTGGCAAAACTCGGAGGATATGGAACAGCTACGTGAGTACTCGTTTCCCTTCTCCGTTCAAGAGCACTGTTTGAGTACATCGTAGGTGGTTATGATGTCCTGAACCACCTTTTGCGATCGAAGGCGCATTTGATCAATATGACCGGGTTTGAGACCTTGTTCGAATTCCTGGGGCTCAACTTCCGCTCTACTGAGTAAGAGTTACTTTTCCGCATCGTTCCTGGACTACGATTCTACCCTGACAGTCACTCAACGATAGTAAACACCGTTGCGTATCGGGCGATTGCTTTGGATTTCTTGCTATGGTCGCGCACCGGCCCGGAAATCCAACGTGCGCATCTAGAACACTTCACGATCCTCGTGCAAACCAGCCGCTATAAGCGTTTCAATGTCAAACAAAGATACCACAAGATGGGGATCGTCCGCAAATTCCTCTTTGTCTTGCAGACGGATCTATATGAGCCCTCTTTATTACCCGCCCTGACAGATGCCCTGCAAGCTATCGTTGAAGCTAGTTTTAGCACAGACGAGACCATCAAACCACTCCTCTCTATGATCGCGGCGAATGTCCACACCGGTTTGTCACGTATTGGCCACCCTCTCACACTCTTCTAATCCACGAATAGATACGGGTCCCACTGCTTCCCCCCACTCAGCTATGTCTCGTATTGATCATGCGAATCAACGTGAACGTGCGGAGCATGTCTTGACCATGCTCGTCTCGCTCCTATCTTCCTCCCCCCAGCTGCTACAGAAATTTGCCGCGGCCGTTCCTTTCACCCGGATTT
>Ga0307516_10010514_pt1 | contig 10163 bp, 9 predicted proteins | sample 19_EM_MG_FD_203310 | JGI IMG/M metagenome (GOLD analysis project Ga0307516, IMG submission 203310) | Populus trichocarpa ectomycorrhiza microbial communities from riparian zone in the Pacific Northwest, United States - 19_EM | ecosystem: Host-associated > Plants > Roots > Unclassified | place...
ATTTTGGTCATATTGCAACAAATTGTTCTCGGAAATTTTGTAATTATTGCAAAAAGTCAAGTCATATCATCTCCACTCGACCTCCTAAGAGACATGAAAGTGTTTTTCATGCCTTGATTGGTGCATCGACTTCTGCCACCATTTGTTTTGCTCCATGAGTTGTTCCCATAGTCCTTGCACATCAACCCACCCTCACTCCTGAAACGGTACAACAGATGATAGTTTCTGCCTTTTCTACCTTAGGACTAACAGGTAACAAAAGTTCACCTTCTAAGCCATGGTATTTTGATTTTGAAGCTTTTAATCACTTGACCAACACTACCTCCCCTCCTACCAATGTGAAAAACTACACTAGAGATCTTAACATTCACAAAGTTGGTAGCAATTCTCTACCTGTTACTATTGTTGGTGATGGTTCTTCCAAGTTAGCTAATGTATTTGTATCTCCTACATTGTCTACTAATCTTATCTTTGTTGGTCAATTGGTTCAAATTAATGATTGGAATGTTAATTTTTCTTGTGATGGATGCATGGTGCAAGATCAGGTATCCAAGAAGATGGTCGCAAAGGATCCTAAAATGGGATGACTCTTTCCTCTACACATTAACCCTATCACCAATACTCAATTTCCATCTTCATTTTTTGCTTGTGATGCTGTTAGAATTGATAATCAAGGATGGCATAGGCATCTTGGCCACCCTAATTCTAATTCTCATGTAATTCGTACTTTATTCAATTCTGGTTTGATAGGTAATACTGAGTCCTATTTTATTAATGATATCAGTTTAACTGTGTCAGTTGCAAGCTTGGTAAAAGTAAAGTTTTGGCATTTCCAACTCATACATCTTGGGCATCATGTTGTTTTGATCTTATTCATAGTGATTTAGGGAATGTCACATCTTGTCTCACATGCTCATTTCAAATACTTTGTAACATTCATAGATGATTAGAGTTGTTTCACTTGGGTTTACTTTCTTCGATCTTAGGATGAAGTCTTTGATGTTTTTCAGATTTTTCTTAGCTCTTATTGAGACTCAATTCTCAGCTAGTATCAACATCTTACAATCATATTTTAAGAGAGAATATAAGATCTACTAAGTTTCAAAAATTTCTTCAAAGCAAAGGAATTTTCTCACAACGTTCATATCCTTCCACTCCTCAACAAAATGGTGTTGCGGAGAAAAAAAATCAACTGCTTGATGTGGTAAGAACCTTGTTACTTGAATCCTCTGTTCCTTCTCGTTTTTTGGTGATGTTTTTTCCACTACTACTCATTTGATCAATCAACTACCATCTCCTAATCTAAACAATAATTTACCTTTCTATAATTTGTTTAAATATTATCTTGCCTACTTTAATCTTAGCATATTTGGTTATATATGTTTCATGCATCTTCCACCTCATAAATGTACTAAACTTAGTGCACAGTTTGTCAAGTGTATTTTTTTGGATTATGCTTTCAATCAAAAGGGTTGTGTGTTATGATATTTATGCTCGTCGAATCTGCGCTCCAGGAATGTAGTTTTCTTCCAAAATCAATATTTCATTCAAATCATGTTAAAGTCTTTTTCTCCTACCTTATATGTTTTACATGATTTTTTTAACTCTTAAGCATTCTCTGGAAATTGTTTATATTGACTTGAATCAAAATTGTTTGTATAAGGTTCCTATTTAAAGGAGAATACAAGACATGAAATTAGGAACCAAATCAAATCATATATCATAATTAGAAGTGGCTTTTAATTTATAGGAGTGACTAATACCACCAAATTTATAGACAACCTCATAAAATCTTCTATTTTACAACAAAACACATCATCACCATGAATCTGGTTCCACTCTAAATTCTTATGTTCCTCCTCAAGATCATGTTCTGGAACATAACCCTGCCCAGACTAAGCTACTGATCTAGCTACACCTCTATGTCATACTACCTTCTAGACCACCTGATTGGTCATCACCGTGAATCTGGTTCCATTCTAAATTCCTATGCTCCTCCTCAAGATCATCTTCTGGCACCTGATCCTACCCCAAACCAAGCTATTGATCCAGCACCTCTCCATCACACTATTAGACCTTTTAGACACCTAATTGGTTTGGTTTCTCATCACCTGTCTCTCTTGAAGTTCTGTTTTGTCTCTCTTGTAACTACTTTGTCGCTTATTTTCATTCCCTCTTATTACAAATAGACCATGGAACATGAATGTTGGCAGAATGCAATGGAAGCAGAACTTCAAGCACTTGAGATATTGTGCCTTGCTGAAACCTATATGGAGTAAATGGATTTATTCTGTTAAATTATGATCCAATGGTTTTCTTGACCATTACAAAGCTCGACTGGTAGCTCTTGGTAAGCAAGAATATGGCATTGACTACAAGGAGACTTTTGCTCTTATTGCTATAATGACCACAATTAGGATCTTTTTAGCCATTATAGCTTCATAATCTTGGTCATCGCATTAGATGGATGTGAAAAACACCTTTCTTCATAAGGACCTCAAAGAAAAAGAACTAGATGACAATTCCTTATTGTATGACTACCTCCTCTTCACATGATGTTTGTAAGCTTAAACATTTTTTATATGGGTTAAAGCAAGCATCCCACACCTGGTTTGAGAAGTTCCATAATACACTGCTTAACTTCTCATTTGAACAAAGTCAATATTATGCTTTGCTCTTCTTCCACAAAGCAGGTAAAGGTATTGTTCTTCTCTTAGATTATATGGTTGATATTATCATGACTGGGACTGACATTCCTTTAATTACTAAGCTTCAAAAGATATTGCATGAATCTTTTCATAAGAAAGATATTAGTCATCTTACCTATATTTTGAGCTTGGAGGTACATTCTCTATCCAATGGGGTTTTCTTGGACCAACATAAGTATGTCCAAGATCTTATCACCTTGGCTAGTTTGGCGGAGACTAGTTCAGTTGATACTCCTTTGGAGATGAATGTCAAGCATAGAAAGGCTAAAGGGGACCTCCCATCTAATCCAACTCTTTATCAGAAACTTGTTAAAAGTCTTATCAACCTTGGCTAGTTTGGAGGAGACTAGTTCAGTTGATATTTCTTTGGAGGTGAATGTTAAGTATAGAAAGGCTTAAGGGGACCTCCTCTCTAATCCAACTCTATATCAGAAACTTGTTATGAGTCTTATCCTACTTTACATGCTGACAACATTAGCACTATTCATATTTTAGCCAATCTTGTCTTCAATGAACATACCAAGCACATCAAGGTTGATTGTCACACAAATTTAGAAGCTTTTGACTGTAAGGTGATCTCCCTTGTATTTCTACCGATTATTAGGTTGCTAATGTCTTTAAGCTATGACTGGTCAACTGTCAACGACATCAATTTTTCATTGGCAAATAGTTGTTGGTTGACTTACAAACATCAATTTAAGGGGAGATGTTAATGGTAGAAAGTTAGAGACATTAATTCCTAATAATCATCCCTATAAATCAGCCTCCTAATTAATATAAATCAGCCCTTATGTAGATAGATTAATGCCTTGTAAATCAACCTCCTAATTGATGCAAATCAACCCTTATTTAAGTAGATTAATGCCTTGTAAATCAACCCTCAAATTGTTGAAAATCAGCCTTATAAAGTACTATATAATGGAGGTCTCTAAAGGTGAAAAGGAGAAAAAACACAAATTTCTTTCATACTTTTGTGTCTTAATGTAGAGACAAGAACATTTTGTTAAGTTGGGTGTATTGGAGGGAAAGAAAATGGGAAAACAAACAAGAAAGACAAAAGGTGGGAGAGGAAACTTGGATCAATATTGCAGCGAACACAACCCTTTCACATGCTTCAACAGTATCTAAGAAAACCAAGAAACAATTGCCCAGTGATTTAACAAGTCAAGTTAAGTTTTAAGCTTCCAAAACTTGGTTCATCTGTATTGCTACTCATCTTGAGTTTTATTGAGCCCATCTAGACTTGAGCTTGAGTAGTTTCACATTATATGAGTAAAATTATAAGTTGAACTAGGCAGTAGGTCCATAAGCTAATTAGTTTAACTTGATACAAAAGAGGAGTTTAGTATTGAGATCATTCTCAACCATAGATATAGCTGATTGGGTTATTTTTACAGGTCTACCAATAAGGAATCATTTCATCAGGTACAAAGAAATATTGATTATCTCAAAGGTTAGATTAGTTAATTTGATATACAATAACATTTATATGAACAAGCGAGGCAATGATGAAATTTACTTTCATGTTGAACATATCAATGCATGCATCCAAACACCATTATCACAGTAACACCATTGTAGTTCATTTTATTTCAAAATTTTCACAATCAACACCCAATAGCATTAGGAACTATTAGCATATGACAGTTTGCACGCTCCATAGATCACAACATAAAAGTTGGAGCCCTTGACATATAGCATAGTAAATACGCAAACCAATTACTCATCTTCATTGAAAAAAATAATGTTACCTGTATTCCTCCAACAAGCATCTCCAGAGAAGGATTCAATATCAAATTCTCTATTGTGATTCCATGAGCGGTGGCTACCAGCTGAATCCCACGCTGTGCAATTGTACTTGCAGCCATTGCTTCAAGTTTTGTCCCAATTTCATCTATCACAATCACTTGAGGCATATGATTTTCAACTGCCTCTATTAATACCTAAACATTAGAAACTTGTAAGCATTTGCCCCCGCTGACAATAAAATTACAAAATAACGCATCTAGGTCTCCGGATCAGGAAGTAAAAACAATAAAATCATGTTGTGAACAAAACTAAAAAAAATGGCATGCATTGCTCATTGTAGTAGTACAATGATCATATGCCAATTACTAAACAGTAGTGTTATATGCTTCAGAGATTTCATTTCCCAAGGGCATAACATGCGTATATGCTTAATTAATGCTAGTCATGTCACTTTATAATTGAAATATCTATTAATGTCATTAACAACACTTCTTATCAAACTTCAGCTAGTCAACTTTGTTTCATGAAAACAGATGCACTGTAGACAGGCCCATAAAGGAGATCACACACTTCCAGCCTATACCTTATGTTGCATATCTAAATCAGGAACTTGCATCCGTCGAGCATTGCCTATTCCAGCATGAGGTATATCACCATCACCTCCTATCTCATTGGATGTATCAACAATCATCACTCGTTTCTTGTAATCATTTGCAAGCATTCGAGCAATTTCCCTGCAAAACTTAGGATTTTAGGTCACCCTAAAGAATGATGGATGCACCAAGAGTAGCAACAATCTACTATTAGAACAGCCCAGATGCAAACTCGGTACTCAAATCCCTGAGTAAGACTGGTTTACACCATTGTTAAGCATATAATAAATTCAGCAACGAAAATTCTCTCCTGCTACAAAATATAAGCGAAAGATAGCATATTTTGACTTCATCTATTTTCCCACGCCCGGGATATTAGATGTCTTCAGAAATGGAACAAAACATTTGCATAGAAATATTTAAGGATGAATAACAAATGCAAAGATGGTCTGAGTCAACAGTAGTGGTGAAATAAGGGGCATTGAGAAATTGAAAAGCATAAGAAAAACAAACAAGTTAGCCGGGGGAATTTTAAGAAAGCAAAAACCTATAGAAGAATACTAAATTTTCCAAAACAAAAACTATTATACATTGCTCTTAAAGTAGAGCACCATGGTTCTTTATAACATGGGACTCTGACATAGTTTAAAGCCAAACTAACATGAAACGCCTTTTACTTTTAGGACACAATTCATTAACGAAGTCTCACATCTAAAAGTAGCATGCCCACTTTAATTAGGCAGGCAAGTAGATTCAGGTGAAATAAAATAAGAATCATTATTCTTCTTCTAAATAAAACCTTCAATAATCAAGAGTCAGTAGCTCACTACAGTGCTCAAAACACTCCTCAACCTAATTACAACATAGGCAATTGCTCATTTCTTTTAATGCATAACAACTCGATGCAGAAAACAATTTAGAACAAAATAGAAGCTTTTGTGTGAAATCATATCATGTCCATAAAATCAAGAACAGCTAACCTGATAATTGTAGTCTTTCCCACCCCTGGAGGACCAATGAACAAAAGGGAAGCACCATCGTGAACTAAATCTCTCAGCAAACTAGCACTGCCTGGTATTGCCCGACCAACACGACAAGTAAGACCAATGATTTGGCCCTCTCGATTTCTTATGGCACTAATGCGATGCAATGTTTGGCTGATGCCTGCTCGATTGTCAATAGCAAAGTCACCAACCTACACTATACCATTCTAGTAAGCCAAAAGCCTCTATTTACCATTAATGATTAATCAAGAGATATAAAAAAAAAAACCAATTATATAGTATGGAAGAATGAGGTAGTGATAGTTTAACTAAAATATTGCTATTGAAGATAAAAAAAAAAAATTCAAACCAGGAATTTAAGCAAAATAAAAAAGCTGAGAGGGAAATGCTTGAAAAATGGATCATAAAAATTTAGTGAAGAATCTAGGTCGTTCTCCTTGGAGGGCTAAACTCGAAATTATGCTCCTTGAACTTTTGATAAATGGTTCAAGACTTTAAATTTCATCCAACTCATTTCTCCTCCTAATTCTGAAAATTAAATTTGTCACACTTAATATGTAAAACTTAAAACTTTTTTCTTTTCTTTTCAGTTAGTAAACGTTGGAAATACAGTCAAAGCATCCTTTATTTTTTCTTTACTTTCTCAAAAACAAATGTCGCCAATATTGATAATTTAAGAATTATGAAGAATGGTATACTATTATTCAAATCCTTTAAAGTAGTGACAACAAAGACGATGATGATAAAGAAACTACTAATGAAATAACAAAGACACTAAATCAATCACAATATATTATCAAAATTGAATCACAAACATTATAAAATAGAACTCGTTGAATCCTCAACACAATGTATTCGAGTGGTGAGTAAAAACACGAAAAGAATTTAGAGTATACAAAGAATATGCATTCCATGATGACAAAACGAGCTACCAATAATGTTGTTGTGAAAGAAACACAGAGTGGAGCTGTTGTATCTAACTCATGTCACGAGGGGTACAACATTTGAAATATTACAGCCCCACATCAGAAAGAGAAGGAAAAGTAATGTTGTACACACCTTAGAAACCTATTATTAACAGCTTGGAGCTCAGCTTTATACACTGGACTTGTCTATTTCAAGAGAAATTTTTCAAGTTAGTTAGCAGGTGGAAACCACCAGTAGAATCCTGCTAGGTCAACAGCTGAAGAACAGGTCATCAGAAAAAGAAGGAAAAGTGAGCATGTACGTAACTACCTACTTAATCCACTATTGATAACTTGATTTTTAAGTTCTTTCGCTGCATGGAAAGGACTATGTTGCACGGCATTGTTAGGCCAATGAGTTACTTGGGCATTGCAATATTACCCTTGTATCTTTTTTTATCTCTAGTTATGTGAAATATATATGAACCTAAGATTTGTCAAGGATAATACGTGGTAGCAGGAAAGTTTTCAAATTTTTGAGAGTTAAGAATATTGTAGAGATGTGATCTTGCCATCAGGTTGAGATTAATTTGCAACCATTCATACAAAGAAGCTCTCCAAAGAAAATAAAATGAGTTATATGGTTCAAAACTTGACAGAAAATAAGGTATTTCCACTGATTCATCCTTGAAAACTACTAGAAAAAATAAACGACTAGTCTTTTGAGCCTTACATCTCTTTTCCTCTCAACAAGAGCCTATTATTTATGTATATTGTTGTGTTCGTAGCTATCTCAGTTATTATGATCAAATAGTGGGAACTGGAAAGCATGTCTCAGCAAAACTATCTTAGAATCAAACCCAACAACATCGCCAAACAAGTAACTCACCACCAAATGAGGAGTCAATAATTCAAATATGTGATTAGTACCTCGGTCGCTATCATCTGGTAGTTTAAGGTTCAAGAGCAACTTGTCAATGAATACAATGTCAACAATATAATGAGTAACGACTAAAGAACGACCACGACCTCCCAATCTACTAGGCTTCAGCATTGCAATATCACTGAAAGCCCTAAAAATTGAAATGACTTTCCTTGCACTCAAAAAGCTGACTTGATTGATACTATCTCAACAGACATAACACTGGAAAATTTTGAGAGGTCATAAGTTTACAAAATTGTGATTACAATTTACAAGCACGAAACATTTATCATTCAACTAAATAATATCCTCTACCCAACATTGAATTAGAAAAACACAACATCAACCTAGACTAATATAAATTATAAGCGCATTTTATCAAGAACTTAGAAGGCAAGAATAACAAAACAATTCAAAACCTGTGAAGTAGCATGTTGGAGATCCTGAAGAGTGATGGGGCAATCAGACAGAACAAAGTCCCCAGATGGAAATCTCGCTAGTGGCTTCCTACCCAAATCCATAACCACCTCAACCAAGTCAAGAAGCTCCGGGTGTTCACTAACTCTTTTTCTCATTTCTTGGGGTAATAAGGCCAAAAGGCGACCCAACTCCACCTCAAAACCATCTTCTGGCGAAGGAGAAACTGAAGAATTCGAAATCGAAAGAAACCCACAAAGTTTTTTGGAGAGAAATTGTCGAGGAAGTCGTTGTTTTGGAGAGAAATGAAGGGTTTTGGAGAGTGGATAAGTATGGTGTGGGATTTCGGTCAAGGGAGGTAGAGGTAGATGATGTGGGATTTGCAGCAGAGAAAAAGAAAGCATTTGATTTTGGCGGGAATCGAAAAGAAATTGTTTTGGAATATTAAAAAGCAGGGCAGGATTATAGGTTCTGCAGTGGGATGGATATCAGATCAGATCAAATTATCAATGGGAGAAAGAGAAGAGAAGCCACAGCTTTAATGGGGGTTGGGGTGTTTAGGAAATCTATCCATTCACGGATAGTTTATTAGGAATTTTTTTGTCATATGCTTACGATGGGTATGTTGTGCTGTTGGCGATGTTGATGTTTTTTTTTTTGTTATAAACACAGAGTAAACTTCTATCAAACATTACAAGTACATGTATTTGCAATTACAATTATAATTATAATTATAATTATTATAAAATAAACTAAAGGAAATCATCATTCGTGGTTCATTTTACATTAGAAAAGCCCGTTTGGCTCAGTGTTTGCGACAACAATTGTAATATATTGTTTGGTTATAAAACAAGCTGTAACTTTCATGCATAGGCTTCACCATTATCTGCATTCAAAACTCAATTTTGTTGAAGCAAAAACTGCATGCTTTTCACAATGCTACGTTTCATGTTTATAGCAACTGTGTTTATAAACACAAATCGTTCTCCTCTTCCTTCCTTGACCAGTGCTTCGGGTATGGGTGGATTTTGTCCGGATAAGAAAACCACGAGGGCTGTTCTTACCTGGGCGTGCCGCTGCTGGAGGCATTGAGGGAGACAGCTGGGCGCACTCACGGTTGTCAATCCAACCTGCTGCTCACGATGGAGTTGGGGTGCTGTCGCGGAGGAGATCTTCCTAACTATTGCTGCACTTGAAGATGATGATGACGATGATGGAGGGTTGGCCTACTGAAACCATTTTCTTCTCTTCTGTTTTTCTTTTGTTCTTCCCCTAGTCTTCCTAACTATTGTTGCACTTTAAGATGATGACGACGGTGATGGAGGGCTGGCCTAATGAAACCATTTTCTTCTCTTCTGTTTTCCTTTTGTTCTTCCCCTAGTCTTCCTAACTATTGCTGCACTTGAAGATGATGATGACGGTGATAGAGGGCTGGCCTACTGAAACCATTTTCTTCTCTTCTGTTTTCCTTTTGCTCTTCCCCTAGTCTTCTTTTTGTGCTCTCCTTGTCTGCTCGTCCATGGAGAGTGAATTAATTCACTCTACACACAAAAGTGAACAGTAAAAAAATTCAATTTTTTTTATTTTTAATTGTATTTTATTTTATTTAAAAACTAGTGTTTAATATTATTCAATGACACAATATAAATTAGAAGGAGATCGCATGATGGCGTAGCATTTGCAAAATTTGATCGTAATCCCAATTTTATTTCTGATGATATTTTACCTGATTTTATTGCACGCTCAAAAAACCATGGAAACTATAGTCCTTGTCGGATGAATTTCGTACGTGATGGAATTGTATATAGTTTAATGGAACAATAAAAAATATTTTATATAAAGTATTATTTATTTCATGATATAAT
>Ga0307516_10010515_pt1 | contig 10163 bp, 6 predicted proteins | sample 19_EM_MG_FD_203310 | JGI IMG/M metagenome (GOLD analysis project Ga0307516, IMG submission 203310) | Populus trichocarpa ectomycorrhiza microbial communities from riparian zone in the Pacific Northwest, United States - 19_EM | ecosystem: Host-associated > Plants > Roots > Unclassified | place...
AAGTGCGCTCGTCGCGTTCCCGCCTCCTCCGCAGCCCCAGCATATGAACGCTAGCGAGACACACCTCAGAGTCATTAGCCGAAGAGTTCCCACGGAATGAGGATAGGCTATCTGAGCGGGTTGGGCACGAGCGATCTGGGATTCGCGGCACGAATGATTCGGGATGCAATTTCAGACGCGGGCGGCGCCTGGCTCGTCAAGGACGTGAAGCGCGTTGGCGAAAGGCTCGCGAGACTGCAGCTGCGCGTCCCGGAGCGCGTTGGGAGGTGTAAACGGGGCTTGGTGCTCAGGGCGGGCACGGTACCCGTGGGGGGCGCGCCGCCCCTGCGCGGGCGCAACGCGCAAGATGGACACAGCGTGCCTGCCCAAACCCATCAAGGTCGTGCAGATCAGCGCAATGCCGAGGACCGCGTGATCTTCGGAAGGCTCTCCGCAGTTCATGCTGGTGGCTAAGGGCGCCGGCCTTCACGGGCTCGGCTGAAGTCGAGTGTGACCGTTACTTGAACAGACCGAGGCCGACGGCGTCGGCGATCGCTTGGAGGCCGGCGACGTTGGGGTGCAGGCTGTCGCCGGAGTTGAAGGCCGCGAGCCAATGCGTCGGTGCGGCGGGGTCGTGGGTGGCGGTGTCCTGGTCGACGATGCCGTCGCAGCCGCTGGCGGAGCCGCGGATGAAGGCGTTGACGGTGCTGCGGCCTGGTTCGGCTGGCTCGTAGGGCGTGAGGGTCGAGCACAGGAACTTGACGCCCTTGGCGTGCGCCTTGCTCATCATGGTGCTCATCTGGTCGATTTCGGTCTGGGCTGATGGCTTGAAGCCGCCAAAATCGTTGATGGCGTTGTCGGAAAAGATCACCCATTTGACGTTGGGCTGTGACAGCACGTCGCGGTCGAAGCGATTGACCGCGTTCTTCACCCCGTCGCCGCTGATGCCCTGATTCAAAACGCCGACCACTCGACTATTCATGACCAGCCGAACCGCCAAGTCGTTGGGCCAGCGTCGGTTGGCATCGGCGGGCGCACGGAAGCCGTCGGTGATCGACGCGCCGAGCGTTACCACGGCCCCTTCGGCGTCCGGATTGAGCACGTCGAGATTCGAGAGGAAGTTGAAGTGGTCGTTGGTTTGCGCGCCGGCCAGCGAGGCGCTCGACACCATGTTGCCGGAGACCGAGTAGTTGGTTTGAAAACCGGCCCCATGGCAGGTGGTGCCGTTGTGTGAGACCACGAAAAAGCTCACGGCCACGTCGGAGAGCGGCGCGACCGTGAAGGTTGCGCCGTCGCTCACCGCGAACATGCCGGCCGCAATCGTGACGTCGGCCTTACCGTCGAAGGTCAGCGCCCGATCGGTGGCTGCGTCGATGCTCGAGCCGCTGGTACGCCGGGCGACATGCACGTCCGTGATCTGAACGGCGCCGCCGCTGAACGTGTTCGAGATGCGCACGCGGGCGGAGCTGCCGCCGATGCTGGTATGCACGATCTGCCGCAGCGTGCGTTGATTGAAGTTGCCGTCGCAGCCCTGGGGCGAGGCCGCCCAGGTTCCGGTCCACACGTTGCTTGGCGCGCTGCCGCCAGAGCCACCACCGGTGCCGGCCACGTTGAGGCCACCGCCCGAGCCGGCCGTGCTTGCGCCCCCGGTGCCGCCGATCGGCATGCTGCCGCCCGCGCCACCGACAGTGGCCGCCCCGCCGCCGCCGATCGGCACGCTGCCGCCCGCGCCACCGACGGCGGCCGCCGCGCCGCTGGCTTGGCCGCTCGAGCTGCTGGACGTGCCTGCGGCGGCGCCGCCCGCGCTGACTACGGCTCCGCCACTCGCGTTGGTTCCTGCCATGCCGCCCGAGCCCGCGACCGCGGGGCTGTTGCCATCACCAGAACAGCCCACCAACGAGCCGACGAAGGCGCAAACGACGCACCAACACTTGGCGCTCAAGCGACGATCTCGCTGATTAGGCCCGGTGCCGTCGGATCACCGAAATTGTCGACCAAATCACCGTTCGGCTTGCGACAGCCGGCGGCGCTGGCCACCGTGCTGAGCACGCGGTGGCTCGCACCCGGCGACGTGACGTGAAGGCCCGTCTTCAAAAAGCCTCCGGCGCCGCCGCCCAAAATGTACGGAATGTTGGTGCTGCCGTGGGTAGGGCCGTCGTCGAGCGAGTTGGTCCAAATGTTCACGCTCGAGTCGAGCAAGCTACCTCCTTGCGGCAGCTGGTAGGCCGCCAGGCGATCGAGCAGTCGCTTGAAGTAGCGCGCGTGAATGCGATCGATCTCGTGGTGCAACTCTACCGAGTTGCTGATCAGCGAGCCGGCCTGGCCGTCGGAGTTGTTGCGGTGTGAAATCGGGTGGTACGGTGGGGCCAGCATGCCGTTGATGGTGTAGCGAGTGTGGTCGTTGCAACTGCCGACCTGAAGCGTCGCCGTGCGGGCCCGGTCGGAGGCGAAGGCGAAGGCGATCAGATCGACCTGCATCAGCGCCGCCTTCTCGATGTTGGCGTCGGTGGTGTGGCTGCCGTTGATGGCCTGCATGCCCGGGACATCGAGCAGCGGCTCGAGCACCGTGCTCATGTTCATTTCCATGTCGCGCACGCTCGAGAGGTGCAGCTCTATGCGGCGCCGATCGTCGGCGCTGAGATCGGTGCGCGCCAAAAAATCTTTGAGCTCGCCGCGCACCAGGTCGTTGACTGACAGACGTTGCTGCGCGATTTTCTTCAGTAGTTCCGGGTCGGCCTGCGTGGACCCCGCCAAACCAGTCATGCGCTGGTAGACCGTCCACGGATTGTTATCGCCCACGCGGAGCGCGCCACCCTTGCCGAACGACAGCGAGTCGTCACGAAATTCGCCCTTGCGGCCCGCATAGAGCGTGAGCGGCTCTTGCCCGCCTGCGGCGTTTTCAGCGATGTAAAAGTCGATCGACTCGGAGACCGGCAGCTCGCGCGGATACGTACCGGTAACAGGCGCACCGGTCGAGGCCGCGACGGCACCGCCGCCGTGCAAGTGCGAATACTTGAAGCTGGTGCCGCGCAGGAAAATCAGCTTCGACGCGTAGTCGCTCAGCTCACTGGTGGCCCGATCGGCGTCGACGCCCGTCATGGTGGCGGCGCTGAGCGCGCCCATGGCGCGCGGCCAGAACATGTCGGTCTCTGCCGGCGCGTTCGGCACCACGTCGGTGACGACGCCGCCGCCGCTGTGGGGGCCTTGGACTAGGCCGTTCTGCTGCAAGATCAGCGCGGAGTAGATCTTGCGCTGGGTCGGCTCGGCCGCGTGGACCCTGCCTTCGAAGATGTCGAGGGCCGGCAGTCCGAGCACGACGCCACCCAAACCTCTCAGCAGATGGCGGCGCGCAAACTGGGGACGGCGGGTCATGATTCGCTCTTACGGTGCTCGGTTGAGGAAGACATCTGACGTGGCAAGCGCGACCATTAGGCTCTTGGCCGAGGGCATGCTCTTGGCGCGCGCGCCCGCTTGCGTGACGAGCGCGCTGTCGGCGCCGCTGTTCGGGTCGAGATCGCGGCCATAGATGAACTCCGCGAGGTGGCGTGCGTAGCAGTCGTGGACTTGCTGGCTATTGGCGAGCGCTTTCATCAGCTCGACGGGGCCGTTGAACGACACGTCTTTGCCGTCGATGTTGTAGCTGCCGCTGGCGTCGATGGGCTTGCCGTTTTCGGTCGTGCGGTATTGGCCCAAGCCGTCGAGCGGTTCGAGCGCGAAGCCGAGCGGGTTGATGAGCGACGTATGACAGCTGCTGCAGGGTGCGTTCATGGTCAGGGTCGCGACGCGCTCGCGATTGGTCGAGTTAGGGTCGAGCGCGGGCAACGGCGGCACGTTGGCAGGCGGCGCCGGCAGCGGCACGCACAAGATGTCTTCGGCAATGTGCACGCCGCGTGGAATGGTGCTGGGCGTCTGCTCGACCGCGTTGGCCGCCAGAAATCCGATCTGGGTCAAGAAGCCCGCGCGCTGGCTGGGGTCGAGCTCGAGCCGAACGAAGGCGTCGCCCCCTGCGCTGGCCGGCACCGACGGGCTCGCTCCGTAGAGTGCTGCGATGCTGCCGTTCGCAAACGTGTACGGCGCCGACAGCATCTCGGCGATGCCGCGGTCTTGCACGTAAACGACGTTTTGTACGAACGCGAGCGTCTCTTGCTTCAGCGCCGGCACGAGCTCGGCCGTGAAAGCCGGAGCGTTGGCGGCACTTTTCTGGATTTGGTCGTAGTCCGAGAGGTGCAAGAGCTGTGCGTGAAAGGCCAGCGCCGTTGCCTGGCCGCTTGGCATGCTGACGAGCCGCTCGGCTTGGACACTCACGTCGGCGGGATCGTGCAACTTTTGGGCGGCTGCGGCCGCGAACACGGCGTCGTCGGGCATGCTGCCTGTGAGGCCGTAGGACAAGCGCGAGGCGATCTCGTAGTCGCTGAGCGGCACGCGGCCGCCCACCACGTTCGCGCTGGTCTCCAGTCGATACAGGAAGTTCGGCGATTGCAAGAAGGCGCGCAGCGCGAGCTCGACACCGTCTACGAAAGCATCGCCGCTGCCGATCAGCGAGGCGCCTTTGTCGAACAGGGCGCTGTAGCGCGCGACGTCTGCGACCGTCAGCGGGCGCCGGAAGGCGCGCAGGCCGAAGTCGCGCAAGAAATTGCCCTTGCGCGTCGCGGTGTCGGCAGCTGCCGGCGCCAGGGCCGCCAGCAGCCCGGGGTCGTGAGCCACCTGCTTGGCCACGGCCTCGGCGGCGGTTCCGTAGTCTTGCCAGCGGTTCGCGTCGACCAGCAGCTGGCCACCGTAGGTATCGAAGGCGCCCAGGCCAGGGTCGGCAACGAAGGAGCGCGAAAGCCCGAGCGGCGCGGGCAGCCGGAACAGATCTTGGATCGTGACTTCCCACTGGGAATTGCTGAGCCGCATCGCCCGAGAAGTGGCGGGCACTGAAGTGGCGGGCGCTGAAGTGGCGGGCACCGCGCCCGATCCGCTCGTCGCTCCGGCGGTCGGGTCGAGGCCGGTCGTGCCACCGCCGCCGCTCCCTGCAGAACGACCGCTCGTCGCTCCGGGGCTGCCGACAGAGCTGGTGCAACCGGCCAGCAGCAGGATCCAAAAACAGCGATGGGCCGCGCGTTCAGTCATTCGCGTCGGCCGGCTCCGAGAGGCAAGAAACGCTGCTGTGTCATAGCCGCCGCCTTTCGTGAAGCCATGGAGTCGTCGCACTCGAACCTTCACTCCTGAGCGCCAGTAAGCCGCAGAGTGTCGCGCGCTTCACGACATGACGCAGCAGTCAGGTGTATGTCCTCGACTCTCCGATTCGGCTCACAACTTGTCGCCAGAAGGTCGACCTACTTGACCGATCGGAACTTGGTTTTCGCGTTCGCGCTGGGCAGCGAGGATGCAATGTTCCGCAATCGCTCCGCGACGGAGCTCTCGGCTTGTCACCACATCCGGATCGCGCTCGAGCTGCGGGGTTGGTAAAAACATGCCACGACCGTTCGCGACCGTTCGCGACCGTTCGCGGACGTTTGCGCGCGTCGCACCCCAAACCATCGCCAAAGGCAGCCGGTTGTTAGCGTAAATGCTGAGGCCATGCGCCACGAGGGGTGGCACGTAGGTTGCTCGTGGGCGCCGCCATGAAGGTTAGAAACAAACGGGGAACGATGAATTCAATTTTCAAACTGTCCTACGCGCTGGTGCTAGCGCCAGCGCTGCTGGCGGGCTGTAGCGCAACATCTGACGATTCGGAAGCGCTCGGCAACCAGCAGCAGGCCCTCGGCGCCTGCGGGAGTAATCCAATCACGCTCGTGTCGAACTATTGGGGGGACCAAGGCGTTCCACGAGACTCGGTGTTGAGGAGTATGCACGCCGTCGGCGTGTTGACCAAGAATAGCTGCGCCGGCGCGTACCTCGGCAATGACTACTATCTCGGATCTGGCACCTGCAACTATGCGGTCAATGACAATATCCAGATCGGCGGAGGCAACTACACGGTCAAGAACATCGTGAAGCAACGGAACGACTCGACCTTGAAGTATGCGCTCGTCAAGCTGGTCAACTCCACCGTCGACCAGGACGTTGGCACATTCCGCGTCGCCAAACGCGCGCCGATCGTTGGCGAGAACATGGGCGCGATCGTCGGCGGCTCTGATTTCTGGTTCGTGGGGGGTCAGGTCACGGCCACGATCGGCACCACCAAGTTCAAGCATATTCTGGATACGCCCGCGCCCACTTTTTCAGGATCGCCTGTCATCGACAACAACGGCTACCTGATCGGTGTGCAGACCGAAGACACCTGCCAGAGCGCCGGGTACAACGTGGCCACCAGAATCGACGCGATTTTGGCCGATCTTCCGACGGCGGATCGCACCGCGCTGACTCAAAGTATGCCTTGCTCGGGCTCGACGCCCATCAGCAATACGGCGTGGGTGGACGCGGGTGTGACCGACGTGATCAAGGTCAACATCGACACCAGCGCTTGCGGCTTCACGGGCACGCCGCTCTACTTCACCTCGCTCAGCGGCTACACCGCCGAGCAAGCCTCGAGCGCCACCGCGATTTACGATCGCACGAACATCGGCTTTCGCGTCAACGTCCAAAAAGCGGGTATCACGCCGCTGATCGCCAATCAGTTCGGCTACTCCATCAGCTGGACGGCGTTTCCACCGAACTTCGACGATCCGGTTCATCACTACCGCTGCGCGGGCAACACCCCGTCGACAAACTGGGTGCAAGTAAACTCCACCACGATCTATCGCGACGTGACGATTCCGGGTGCACCCAGTTGCACCACCAACGCACCCCGCTACTTCTTCACGTCGCTGGTCGGCAGCCAGGAGCACCGGACCGCCTCGGGTGTGAACACGATCTACCTGAAAACGGACAACACGTTCCGCGTTTATCTGCAGCGCGCCGCCGGCATCACGGCCGCGCAGGCGCAGAGTTGGGGCTGGGCCCTGAACTGGGCGGTGTCGGACAAGTTCGGCTCGGGCCGCATCGAATCGGTCGGCGAATCGAGCGGCGGTTGGTACGACTCGAGCCCCGCTATTGCCAGCAGCTTCTCCAACCCGGCAAACTGGGGCTACACGCCCAGATATTTCGCCTCGCTCGTGATAGGCAACACTAACGAGCTGCCGCCGATGACCGGTGTGGGCTCCATCCAATTCCCGTGGGAGGGCGGAGGCGCCATGGCAGTCACTCGAGCCGGCAGCACGGTTGCAGGCGCCAACAACGCCACGACCGGCTGGAAGCTTCAGTGGGTGTCCAGGCCGTAGCGCGCAAGAACAGCATCCCAGTCCGCCAGCAACGGGCTGGGATGTTTTCGTCCAATCGCGAGGAACATCGAGCGGCTGAAACCTGCTGCCGCCCAGCCTAATGTCACGTCAAGTCAGCAGTCCGGGGACGCTGCCTTCGGCGTGGGCGGGGTTGCCGAAGGTCGTGTCTTCGAAGCCGAGGGCGTTGAGGGTGGAGACGAGCAGACGAGTATGCGAGTAGCCGTTGGCTTGGGAGCGATCGAGATCGGTACCGGTTTGGAAGGGTAGTATCAGGTTTCGGCCTGTCTTGAGGGCTCCGCCGCACTGTCCGAAAAGCAGGTAGGGCATCAGTTTGGGCAGGTGTGTGAGGTTCACGTGCTTGCCAGTTTCGGGGTCAGCAGGCAGGTAGGCAACGGGGCCGTTGCTGCCGTACTCGTTGTTGGTGAGGACGAGCATGTTGTTGAGGAGCGAGCTGCCGCCGGGCTCGCTGATGGCCTTCAGGTCGTCGATCAGCAGTGCGAGTTGCTCGGCGTGCCATTTTTCGATCTGGGTGAGCTCGGTATCGCTGCCCTTTTCGACTTCGTGGGAGAAACCGTGCCAGTCGAGCCGCTGCGAAACGCCGTCGATGTAGTCGAAGGTTCGGGCGCCGCCGCTGCTGCCAGCCACCGTGAGCGTGACCACGCGGGTGAGATCGCAGGCCAGCGCGGCGACGGCCAGTTTGCGCTGCAAGGTGAGCAGCGCAGGCGCGTTTTGGCTGTCTTGCCACCAGGGCGTCTGGCCCGGCGTGCTGGGATCGGGGCCGACGTCGGGCACGCTGCAGCTGCCGAGGCGCGCTTGCAGCGCGCTGAGCTCGCGCTCCACGCCGCGCACCGATTCCAAGTAGTTTTCGATGCTGGCCCGGTCCTCGCTGCCCAGGCGTTTTTCCAGCGTGCTCAGCGGATCGAGCACCGTGTCGATGACCGAGCGGCGGTGCGCCAAGAGCCGCGCAGCTTGGGCGCCGTCGGTGACCGTCGCGCTGCCGCCCCCCATCAAGCGCGCGTACACTTTGAACGGGCTGGCTTCGGCGACCACCGACTTGCCGGCCGCAGACCATGACACCGCGCCCTGGCCGTCCTCGGCCTGGCACACGCCGAGCTCGAGCGAAGCCAGCGGTGTCGCTCCGGCGAGCTGCTGCGCCACGTATTGGTCGAGCGAGACGCCTTTCGACAGGTACTTGGGCGTACCGAGATCGACGTAGTCGTAGCCGGTGAGCGAGGTCACGTACTGATGCCCGTTGGTTTGGTACTGCATCAAGTTTTGCACGACCACCATGTCTGCCTGGTGGCGCTCGAGCGGCTTCAGGATTTCGGAGAGAGTGAAGTCAGTCTCGCTGGCGCCAGCAATCGGCAGCCAGCGATCCATGACGGTGCCGTTCGGCTGCGTCCACACCAGCAAGCGCTTGGGCGGCGCTTGCTCCTGCGCGCGCGCGTGGCGGGGTAACGCGCTTTCCAGCCATGGCAACGCCAGGCACAGCCCGGCGCCGCCACGCAGCACCAGGCGTCGTGGAAAGCTGCGGCGACTGCTCATGGCCGGGCTCCTGGCTCGATGCGGCTCCGAAATTCGTCGCTCAAAACCAGCTCGGTTAGCAGCGCTTTCAAGCTGAAGCCCGAGCTTTCGAAGCTGCGGCCCAGCTCGTCGAACCACGCCTGATCGGCGCTGGTTGGCGCCCGCTCGAGCGCGAACGCGAACAGCTGCTGTACCGCGCAGGCGCGCGCGCTGGGGCTTTCGGCTAGCGCCTGTGAAAGCTGCAGCGCTCCGTCCACGTCGGCGTGCAGGCCAGGCTCGTCGAAAGAGACGTGGGTGTCGAGCGGCAGCTTGCCATCGTCGTCGCGCCACCCGCCCCCGATGTCGAAATGCTCGAGAGCGAAACCCAGCGCGTTGAAGCTGCTGTGGCAACCCACACACGGCGCCCCCGCAGTATGCGCGGTGATGCTCTGACGCTTGCTCACACCAGCCATGAGTGGCGGCAGCGGGACCGCGACTCCAGGCGGCGCAGACGGCAGGCGTCCGCAGAGCAGCTTGCGACGCACGAACGCGCCGCGATAAATCGGAGAGCTTGGCTCCGCGTGCGCCAGCGTCGTCAAGAAGCCGGCTTGCGAGAGCAGACCAAAACTGTGCTCGCCGACCTCAGCGTCGTACGGCACGATGCCATCGCCCTGGCCCAGTTGATCGCCGTAGAATGCCGAGAGCGCCGCGTTGCGAAAGCGGCGTCTCGAGACGAACAACTCGCGAAAATCGCGCTGCAGGAACACATCTTGCGCGTAGGCGCGAGTCTCCTCCGCGAGCTCGCCGATGCGGGCGACGAGCAAGTAGGGATAGCTGCCGGAATCGGCGGGCAGACCTGCAATCTTGCCGAGCCCCAACCAATCATCGAAAAACGAGTCGATGGTCGCGCTGGCGCGCGGATCTTCGAGCATGCGTCCGACCTGCTCGGCCAGGCCCGCGCGAGAGGTCAGCTCGCCCCGCTCGGCCGCCGCCAGCAACGCTTCGTCTGGGGTCGAATCCCACAGCAGCAGCGAGAGGCGCGCCGCCACCTGCCAGCTATCGAGCGGGAGCACGTCGCCAGGCATTCCCCCCGAAGGCAGCTCGATGAACAGGAGCTCCGGCGCCACCAGCACGGCTTCGACCACCAAGCTGGCGCTCTGCTCATAGGTCTCGTTGACGCGCGCCTGATCGAACGTTGCCAAAAACCGTGCGCGCTCCTCGTCGACCAACGGCCGGCGAAACAGCCGCAGGCCGTTGGCGGTGAGCCAGCTGTCGATACAGCTGCGCTCGCCGGACAGGTCGGGGGCGCTACATGGCATCAGATCGCGGATCGTTGGCAGCAGCCTCTCACCGACGTCGAGCGCTGCATCCAGATAGCGATCGGCTGCCGCCACCGTCGTGAGCTGGTCGGCCGTGCTGCGAAAGCCTGCGTTGCTC
>Ga0307516_10010516_pt1 | contig 10163 bp, 4 predicted proteins | sample 19_EM_MG_FD_203310 | JGI IMG/M metagenome (GOLD analysis project Ga0307516, IMG submission 203310) | Populus trichocarpa ectomycorrhiza microbial communities from riparian zone in the Pacific Northwest, United States - 19_EM | ecosystem: Host-associated > Plants > Roots > Unclassified | place...
ACCTTCATGACTGCTCCGGTTGCTTCCGGCCGGAGCAAATTGGCCGGGTGGGGCTCTCACCCACTGGAAAACGCCGCCTTGTCACGGCGCACCCTCACTGCGGACTCTTCGCAGTATTCTAAGGCTTGATGTATAACATCCAACTCAGCGCTATGTTGCGGTTATGGCAGGTATGACAGGCAGACATTTCAGCGTGTTGATAATTGCTGCAATTTTGTCAGGGTACACCGACGAGCTACCTTCCTTCGCCATGACAAAAAATACGCCAAATCAACAGCTTATGGTAAGTGATCACGAAGGCGGCCTACCCAAGCCTGCCAGGTTTCTCTCCGGCGCTCCGGAAACGCTACGCGAAGAGGTAGTACAGAAGATCATCAAAAAGATCGAGAGCTGTTGGTTTCAAGGCCGGAATGCTCCGCTTAAAAATTTCTATTACGAAAGAGGTGCGGGCGAACTCGATTTAGGCAGACCTCGCACAGTGGAAGAGATTATTTTGGGCGAAGGCGAAGATTCACCGAGGGAACGATTTAAGTTCAGCGTCGCTATTAGCCCAGTTTATGCTCGCTCTGCTTTGCAGAAGGCTGGTGTTGAAATATGGACCATCAACTACAAGCTGTTACCTGCTCTGGCCGGGCGGCTGGATCGTGAAATGCGTGCATGGGAGTTGGATCGGGCGAATTGCGAGCCATAGGAGCCCTGCCTGTGAGCGGCCACTTTCACCACGTTGCGGTCGATCACCAGACAGACGAGAGAGTCGGCTCGGCGGCGGTTCAAGCCGCGAGCGCGCGGGGGCTTGCTCTTCGCCCAGCAGCAATTGGCATCGCGCCGTGTGCGGCACCCTTCGACTGGTGCTGAGGGTTGAGCTGCCGTGCGCCTCAGAGCCGCGAGCTTCGCCCGTTCGGCGCGAGTGAAGGATACGCGCGCGACCGCACGGGGTGAAAAGCGGCTGTCGAGGCCCATGGGCGGCACACCCGCTTGCGCCTCGAAGCAGCCGATTTGTCCATCGGAGAGTTTCGGCCAATTGCTCACCGTGGCGCAATGTTGCCTGCCACGGTGAGAGTGCGGTGATTCTCACCGCGCAGATCCCGGTCTGGCGACGGTGAAGTTGGGCCACTTCCGGACTTGTGCGTAAGGGCAACGATGCTCATCGCGCCGCCAACAGCTTCGAATATGTTGACGGTAGCGAGGGCAGCCGGATCGGAGTTGAGGAACAATCTTGGGTGCGGCAGCTGCGGGAACACCACGGAGCTATGCTGAAGAAATTTTGTTATTCCGGCGATAGAATGATCGGCCGCACGACCGCGGTCGCTTGGGAGGGCCGTCGTCATGACTAGCAATGAAACCTATGGTCCTGAAAGTATTCGCGTAATTGACAATTCGGCATACGTCCCGAATGTAATTCTGACATATGTCGCACTTGGTTTTTTTGAGGAATATCTGGGCCGCGGGTGGATAGAGGGGAGCGAAACCGTTGAAAGATTTTACCCCGGCGAAAAACAGCTCGTTCCACGCTTTGTGTCGATCCTGCACGACGTCGCCACCGAGCGAAATATAACGACGCAGATTCGTCAGGAAGTTGGAAGACAAGGGCATATTGCCGTTATTTCTCCTGAGCTTGCTGCGTATTTCAATGGCCTCTACCCGCTGGTGCAGTCACAAGGCATCACATATCCCCCAGATTCTGATGGTTGCGAGCGGCCCGTGATGTGCGCAGAGATTCGGGCAGAAATGTTTCCGGAGATGCTATCCCGGGAATACAAACCCGACGAAGTCGATTGCCGCTTCTCCTTTCTGCTCGGCTGTCACATCAGGTATGGGAACAACAATTCATTCCAATTCGCTAACGCGACGCATAAAGTGCGGCTCCTCATTGAGTTTCTGGAGCGGTTGGGAGCGAAATGGATCTCATGGACATGGACCGTCAACCGCGCTCCTCAGTCGAATCGAATCGAGTTCGGGCCTGATGCGGTGCTGACCCGATTCCTGGGGTTGAAGGCAGAGTATGGTGCCTCGAAATAGGTCCGTTCGCTGCCCGCTCAGATGATAAGGGTCTGCTCAGGGGCAATTTCTACCGCGACGGCCGATGGCGCGCCAGGGCGAGAAAGAGGCGAATCTCTCCGTTGGACGGTCTAGCCGCCCACGGAGAAAAGTGAGCAATGAGCCGTCGTCGCTCAGCGTCGGCTTCCACCAGACCTGCGACGGCGGTGGCAGCGGGGCGAGCGGCGGCTTAACACCCAACTCCAGTCGATCGGCAAAGGGCGGGGCACGCCGGCCCTCGGTAGAGCCGAGATGTGGCGCGATGACTTTAGGCCGAACATATCCGTTTCCGCCCCTGCATGACTGCTCCGATTGCTTCCGGCCGAAGCGTTTGGCCGGGTGGGATTTGTACCCACTGGAAAGCGCTGCCTTGCCACGGCGCACCCTCATAAGCGACGAGCCCAGGAAGAGCGCTCGCAACCCCAAGCGATCATCGCGGAGTGATCCAGTCCTTTGGCAAATTCTGTATGCTGGGCCTGGCAGCTGTGGCGGGCGCCGACGGCGCTGTTTTCATAGGCGACAGCGTGGTGGTGCTTTGAGCCAACGGCACAGCAGAGGTCTCAACCTGCACTTCCAGAGGCTGAGGAAGCTGCCGCACGAGGGTGAAGTCCTCGCCTGTCGAGCCGAAATGCGCAGACTGCTTGTCGTTATGGAAGCCGCGCACTGCGACCACCGCGATACCTTTCTCGCCGCCTTCTCTGCTCAATTCATCGCTGAGTTTGGGGACAAGGCCTTGAACATGCATGACCAGCTCAGAAAGCTCGATTACGCCATTTCCATTGCTGTCGCCGCGATGCAGGGCGTCGATCACAGCGAAAGTGAAGACGCCGTGGCCCTTATATCCCTCGAACGCCGGCTTGCCCGAGGCAGCAGCCGTCAGAACCGGGCGCCCTGTCGCCTCATGCAGACGCCCTATCGCCGCCTCGGAAGCGGGCGCATCGGTGCGCGACTTTGTATAGCCGCTAACAAGCGCTCCTGATTCACAGGTATCGAGAAGAATAATTGCTTTCTTTGCTTTGATGCGATTGGCGACCCAATCCTGCAAACGCTCCTGGCCAATGGCACGGCTGGCGAGCGCCTCCGGATTACTTCCACCCTGGTGATCCTGTGGGATCAGATAGAAACGGCCATTGGAGGAAATACCGTGAGCGGCCGCGAACAATACAAATGTATCGCGTGGATTGATTTGACCCGAGATTTGCTCGAAAATCCGATCCAGATTGGCGCTCGTTGCATCGGTATCGAGCGCTTCCGTTACACGCACCTCACCGTAGAGCCCAGTTCCAGCCTTCTGCATTTCAGCCGCAAATGCCTTAGCATCTGCCACGGCGAGGCTGAGCGGCGGGAAGAAAAGCTTCTCGGTGCTGTCGGGCGGTGTCCAGCCTTCATCCTTATAGGCGTTAATACCGATGGCCAGGATATGCAGCCTCGGTTTCACTGTGTCCGCGGGTCCATCGAAATTGATGGTCATACGCGCCGGTTGCGCCGCCAGAAGATTGCGTCGCTCATAGGCGATGACTTCGATCCTGTTCTTGCCGGGATCGAGAGGAAGCGTGCGTTCGACATCGTAGTTCGGCCCGGCTCCGGTGGGCACGCCCATGACGCTGGTGGTGACATCGTTGACACGCCACTCGATACGCCCGATCCCCTTGCCGCTATCGGTGATGCGCACAGCCACCTTCACGAGATCGCTGGTCGCCCGGCTGTCGGGTTGAGGCGACAGGATGGCGACCTTGGGCGGCGGTCCACTGTCGAGGACTTTCTCCAGATTGACGACCTTGGCGGCGCGCTTCATCTCGCCATAAACGTCACCGGCGAGCGCCTCGCGCACGAGATCGGGACTGAAGAGCGACTGATGGATCTGCCCGATCGTGGTCACCTCCAGGCCACGCACGATGGCGAGCATTTCCGTGTCGCGATAGGTGCTTGAAAAGAAGCCCTCCGGCGTCAGAGCGAGCCATTCGCCATAGGGGCCGGCCATCATCCGCGCCCGCTCCCGTCCATTGCGAACGTCCCAGATGCGCGCCGTGCCATCATCACCGCCGGAGAGAAGCAGGCGCCCATCAGGCGAGAAGCTGAGGGACGTGACATTGCTCCTATGTCCGGAAAAGCGCCGCATCTCCTTGCCCGTTGTCAGATCCCACAGGATCGTCCCCTCTTCACCGTCCGTAGTCGCGGCGAAATGGCCGTCTGGCGAAAACCCGACCGTTTCACTTTTGGCCGGCAGGCGGGCAAGCAGTTTACCGGTGTCCAACTGCCACATTTCCAGCGCATCGGCGGAGGCGGAAAGCGCCTGGCTACCCTCCGATGAAAATGCAACGGCAACTCCCTGATAGAGGAAGTTTGCGGGGGAGTGCGCTGTCGGCACACTGCGCTGCTCGCGTCCCGTGGTCACATCCCACAGCCTCATGGTCTTGTCCCAGCCGCCGGAAAGGGCCAAGCGCCCGTCTGGTGAGAAAGCCACGGAGGTGACCCGTTTCGAATGACCTGCAAAGCTGCGCAGTTCCGTTCCTGTCGCTACGTCCCACAATTTTACCGTTGTGTCGGCATTGGGGGTGGAAGCGGATGTGCCAAAGCTGCGCACCGCCTTCCCAGTCGTTGCGTCCCACAACGTCAGCGCCCATCCCCCGGCAGAGAGCGCAAGACGGCCGTCGGGAGAAATTGCCACCGATCGTCCGCCAGGGTTATCCATGAACCGCTTTTCGAAGTCGCCATGGGTACCGGAGAGGACAAAATGACCATCGGGCGAAAATACCATCGCAACGCCCCAGGCTGTTTCCCCGAACCGGCGCAGCTCCTTTCCTGTGGCCACATCCCAGAGCTTAAACGTTCCGCCCACGCTGGCGAGAGCTTCCCGGCCGTCGGGCGAAAATACAACCGAGCTGACCTTGAAGCTGTGTCCGATGAAGCTGCGCAGGCCTTTGCCCGTCGCTGCGTCCCACAGCCTCATTGTTCCGCCGCTATCGGAGAGCACGAACCGGGCGTCGGGAGAAAACGCAACGCGCGTCGAAATCCCCGTGATCCTTCCCGAGGGCGAGGCCACCGGCTCGCGCCGCTCGCCGAAGCTGCGCAGCTTCTGGCCCGTTGTCAGGTCCCACAGGGTGATCGTCTCAGCGGTGGAGAGACCGACATGGCCATCGGCCGCAATATGCCGAGCGTAACTTGAGCCTGCGACCGCGATACGGCCATCTCCTGAGAAAGCAACCGACGTGACGCCGTTGTCATGGGCGAAGCTGCGGAGTTCCTGCCCCGTCGCTGCATCCCAAAGTTTCATGGTCTTGTCTTTGCTGCCGGACAGCAGCAGGCGGCCATCGGGTGAAAACGCCACCGATTCAATGGCCTCGCCATGCTCGAAATTGTGAACCACACTTCCGCTCGATACGTCCCAAAGCTTTGCCGTCTTGTCTTTGCTGCCCGAGAGAGCGAAGCGGCGATCCGGTGAAAATGCCACTGTTTCCACAGCGTCGTGATGGCCCTCAAAGCTGCGCAGTTGTTTGCCCGCAGCCACGTCCCACAATCTTACCGTGTGGTCCGACCCTCCGGAGAGCGCGAAGCGGCCGTCGGAGGAAAATGCAACGGATCCGATGCTTCCACTATGTCCGGCAAAGCTACGCAGCTCAGCGCCGGTAAAAATGTCCCAGAATTTTAGAATGCTGTCGCCACCGCCGGACAAGACAAAGCGGCCATCGGGCGAAAACGCGACGGCGTCGACGCTATTGCGATGCCCGGCGAAGCTGCGCAGTTCCCTTCCGGTCGACACATCCCACAGTTTCAAAGACTTGTCGCTGCTTCCGGAGAGGGCGAAGCGGCCGTCGCGCGACAATGCCAGCGCGCTGATCGCTCCGGAATGCCCGATTTGCGGCACCATCTCGACCGTGGGCGCCACGCGTGGCTTGGGCGTCTGCGCGACGTCGGTCTCCGGCTTGCCGGCATTCCCGACAGCCGTGAGATCGAGGCTGGCGGCGGCTGCTTTCACCTTGCCGCCGGGATCGCCGGCAAGTTTCTCGCGAACCAGGTCCGGACGATAGAGGGAGGGGGAAAGCGGTTCGATGCTGAACGTGTCGAGCCCGCTGACAATGATTAGCGCCCCAGTCGCGGCATTTTGAGCCGGGGCGTCAAAGAAGCCTTCCGGCGTGACGGCAAGCCATTCTCCGTTTGCACGCACGAGCAGAGTTGCAAGCAGGCTGCCCGTGCTCAAGTCCCAGACCTTGGTGGTGCCATCGCGGCTGCCTGAATAGATCCGCCGACCGTCGCGCGAGACGACAAGCGATGTAACTTGGGCCGCATGCCCCTCAAAGCTGCGAATGAGCTTGCCGGTTGTAACGTCCCACAGGCTGAATTTGGCTTCTGCGCCTGCCGAAAGAACGCGCGCGCCATCGGGCAGAAAGACCAGCGAATGCACATTCAACTGTCCCTCCCAGTCGCGCACCATCTGCCCGCTCGTCACATCCCACAGCTTCATCCCCGAACCTTCGTCGCGCAGCGTGCTGCCACTCTCCGCCGAGAGCACGAGACGGCCATCGGGCGAAAGCGCGACCGCTGCCATCTGCTTGGCCCAGCTCTTTTCCGAATGCGACTCGAAGGCGCGAACCAGCCGTCCCCCATTCGCGGTGTCCCAGACCCTGATCGTGCCCTCCCAGTTTCCCGACACGATACGGTCGCCATTGGCCGAAATGGCGATGGAACGGACGTTGTCGGACTCTGCGTCGAAGGTTTGGACCGCCTCGTTTCTTGAGGTGTCCCACAGATTGATTTGCTGGCTCCTCTTGGCTGGCGTGACACTGATTACTTTGCTCGCCCCCGGTGCCACCAAGCGCGTGCCATCGGCTGAAATGGCAGCGGTCTCACCGCTGGAATAACCATCGAACGAGCGCACGCTTCGTCCCGTATCGGTGTTCCAAAGGCTGAGCGTGACACCACTGCGCGAGACGGCTTTTGCTCCGTCAGCGGAAAAAATGATCGATGCGATCCTCTCGGCTCCCCTGAAATTTCCTTTCAGGCGGCTGACCGAGAGATTTTTTCCAGTCACCGTGTCCCAAAGCCCGATCACGCCGCCTGCGCCGTCCGACAGGACGCGGGTGCCATCGGGAGAAACGGCGACCGACGCCACCTGAGGCGCGAGGCCGACGAGATCGCGGACGGGCTGACCCGATCCGAGGTCCCAAAGCGTCAGCGTCGGCTCCGCCGAGAGGGCGCGGGTGCCGTCCGGTGAGATGGCAATGAACCTGGCCTTGTCGTCCCCGGGCTCGAAACTGTTGACCCGGCGGCCAGTCTGAGCGTTCCAGATCCCCGCCCAGCCGAAGCCACCGGAGAACATCAAAGCGCCGTCGCGGGAGAGCCCGACAAACGCAACACCGCGTATCTCACGCCCTTCCAGCGGGTGATCCATCTGGCCCGATGCCGTGTCCCACACCGTCAAGGATCTCCCATCCCCGATCAGAGCATGGGCGCCGTCCGGAGAGAGTACGAGGTGGGTATTGCCAAACGCCTCTTGAGATGCCCCGAAAGCCTGCAGGAGACCGCCAGTGGCCGTGTCCCATAGCTTCGCTACCTTGTCCCCGCGCCCTCCACCGGTCAGTAGGCGGGCGCCGTCGGATGAGAGCGCGACCGAGGTTACGCCGGGATAGTTCTTGCTATGCTGAAAAGTCCGAACCAGCTGTCCGGTGGCGATTTCCCAGAATCGCGCCAGGCCATCCTTGCCGCCCGATAGCACAAAGGCGCCATCGGGTGAGAATTCCGCGCAGGTGAAATCCGCGCCTATCTTTCGCTCGAAGGTGCGGATATGCTGCCCCGTGGCCGTATCCCAAACCTTCATATCCTCGGAGCCGGCCGATACCAACCGGGCACTGTCGCGCGAAAAGGCCAGCGCGCCGACGCTCCCGCGGTGTCCCTCGAAGGTGTGGATGAGCCGCCCGGTCGCCGCGTCCCACAGCTTCACCTTGCCGTCTTCGCCCCCCGACACGATGCGGCCACCATCAGGCGAAAACACGGCGCGATCGATCCGCCCCACATGGCCGATGCTGGGCGCGATCTCGATTCTGGGGCGTTCCTGGGCACTCACAGGTTTATGGAACATGGGAGTCGCAATCAGTGCCAATCCAAGTGCCAGCACTTGGGCAGCCATTGATTTCCGCTTTTCTGTCATCTTCCACCCACTTGCACAGCATCTTGAACGAGCGGGGGTGGGCGGCTAGATCGTCGGCTGTCTTGGAAGTATCGGCACCCCTGCATTCCACCGATTACATGCTTGAATGCGACCTCAGTGTGGCAGTTCAGCGGTAGATGGGACTTGCTAGGCGTCCATTTCCAAGGCTTTGTGGAATAGCACTTGTGCTATTGTCCAAAACCGCTGATCGAATGAACGTTGGTCGCGCACTTTCCGTGACAATTCTCGATGGGATTTCCTCAGGTGTCATGCCCATCGGTTTGGAAATGGGTGGACGAGGCCTGCCGCGCATGCGCATGTCCGGCGGCACCGCAGGGCCGCCGAACCCAGCTGCGCAACCAACGGCGGATTATCTCTCAGCACCGGTCGTTCGTTGCGGCGCAAAGCACGGCCGCAACCGCCTCGGAGCGGACATGGTCACGGTTAATGTACGACTGGACGAGGGCCGGCACAGAGCAGTTGGGTCGGGTGTTCGGCACAACTTATTGCCTTTATTGCAGGCAACGATCACGCGAGCTAGATCTTCTCCCCTCCCTGGTTATTCCCAATTTCCATCGGTCCTATGAGCGAGTTCAGCACTAGCTTCCATATCCGCACAAACACCGCGTCAACGACAGAGCAACGTCTACGCAAAGCGAAGATGAGCGGTCTAGTCTTCGGCCCCAAGAATGGATGGCTGACATTTGTGCCCTATCTCAACTCCTGCGGATTGCCGGACATTTACGACGCGTTGGGCGTTGGGGGCGCAATTGCCAACGCGGTCGTGGCTCCTGTTCTTCAATTTCAATACGCGGCAGATCATGGATGGTCATTGGCCTTGGCACGACCTGACCAGCCGGCGCCTGCCTTCTTCTGCACATGGGACCAGGACGGGCTCGCAACCAGCGCATTTGATCAGCCGTCGCTCGATGGCATCATCGATCTCTCACTGATAGAGCCTTTTCTTGCCGTGGCAAGAGGTGCGGCTGACGGAAGGCCGCTTGCTTATGATGTCGCTGATGCACTCGGCCTTCCCGTCTGCCGCTGGCTGTCACCCGATTATATCGAAAAGGATACCGAGCATTTCATCAATGCAGGCGGGCGTAAACTCGGCAGGAAACCGGCAAAACCGAAGGAGACCAGTGTTCCGCCACCGACCAAGCTTGATTTGCCTGAAGGAGGTGTGTCGGCGCGGCAGGCGCTTGCTTTGCTCAAGCCAATGATGACATGGTGCCGCCCACCCTGGGCGCTCCGGTCGCTCAGCGGGTCAAGGCGGCAGGGTTGGGATTTTCGATTTTATAACTCTACTCTTCGAGAGACAGTGCAGGGATATGTGGCTTCCGCCGGTTACGCCGGCTTCAAGAGCCTTGGCCGTGAACCTGAGCCAATCTCAGACGAAGAAATGGAGAGAAGGCTTGCCGTTTGGCGTACAGATCCAAATCTTGAAGAATGGGTCAGACAAATCGAAGCGGCTAAATCAGCGCCTCCATTGCCTACTGCGTTGCCGGCTCAGTGGTTGGATAGCGACGACGTTTTAGCAATTGCTGCCACGGGTCAACCCCCTCAAGAATTGGGCGAAATAACTGCAAACCCGGTCGTTGCTCTTGATTGTGACCGGGACCCGCCGGCACGTTGGCGCATACTCTTCAGATCTACTGATTCAACGAATCGGATTTCTTGGAGCATCGAGCTGGATGCCGAGACAGGTAAACTACTGCGCGAAGTATTGAGCAAGCCGGGAGAAGGGAACCAGAGCTGCGTAATTTATCCGTGGCGCGAGCGGATACGAGGAGGACTTTGGAAGGAAATCTAGCGCACGAAGCGGTGGCGCGTAATGACGGTCTATTCTGCCCGCCCCTGGGATTCGGCGACTCGAGGATGTCCGCTCCCACCGCGACTCTGCCGATCGCGGCTGCGGGGCGCGCGGCGGCTTTACACCCAGCTCCGGTCGATCGGCAATGCGCACGGCACGACGGCCCTC
>Ga0307516_10010517_pt1 | contig 10162 bp, 9 predicted proteins | sample 19_EM_MG_FD_203310 | JGI IMG/M metagenome (GOLD analysis project Ga0307516, IMG submission 203310) | Populus trichocarpa ectomycorrhiza microbial communities from riparian zone in the Pacific Northwest, United States - 19_EM | ecosystem: Host-associated > Plants > Roots > Unclassified | place...
GGGCACCCATGTTGCGCATGGTTGTCCAGGACGGCCACTCCTTGTGCAAGGCATATTTGCATCTGTATTTCGCATGGTTACCCATTTGCAAATGGCCATCCAGGACGGCCACACCGCACGCATCCTGTGTGCTCAGTATCCACCCAGCCTTCATCTGCGTTACTCAGCACAGCCACCCACACTTCTCACACGCACTAGCTCTCCAACATGCAGCCATATGCGCTCTGTAGCCCCCTGTGAAGGTCCCACATCAGTGCACTCTCTGTATCTCTCCCTGTGTGCACTTTGGTCACTTGGAACAGCATCAGGTTGTCTCTGCTTGCTCGCGCTTCTCAGCACAGCCATGCATGCACTCCATGTGCACTCCCGCATCTGTTAGCATGCTCTTCAACCCGCAGTGCTGTGCGTCAGGGTCCTGCTCTCCCCAGGGGTTCCCCAGACTTGTCCGACGTCATCAGGGACAGTATTTGGTGTGTTCTGCCCTGTGTCTCCATCCTGCTCCTTCCCTTTCCTGTGTGTCACCTTTCCTGGGCTTGTTCCTGTTCCTTGTGCCTCAGGGCATGTGTGCTTTTCCTTATTTGGAAGGATTCCATCACTATTGGTCCATTGTTCGCTCCCTATTCATTTCCGCATCTCTCTCTCTTGCTTTACATTCTAGAAGTGCCAGGGTCCACACTACTGCTCCCCATTTAGCTAGGATCATCGCTTCTGTGCACTTCTTGCACACTTTCCCTTATTTAGCCTTCCCATCACATACCTACACTCAATTCACTATATAGGCCTTCTCCACACAAAAATAAGAAGCTTTTTCCGCCCCCATCTGAGTCTTAGTGTGTGTCCTGCTGCGTTCCCTGTGTCCTGAGGTTTCTCCTGTGTCCTGCTGCTCTTTTCTTGTGTCTTGACGATTTCTGACAACCCCTTCCCTTTTGCTCTGGTGATATCCTGTGGTTCCCACTACTTCCGCTTTTCCTTGCATGTGTCTACACGTTCTAGGCAACCCCCAGGCTGGCTAGCTGCGCATTCCCTGCACATTTGGCTGTGCTTCTCACCCCCTCTCTGCTCTCTTGACTCCCAGACCCCTTGAGCGCGCTCCTACACTCCGGACCTCTTAGCTCCTCTAGTCCAGCCAGACCAAGTCTCCTCGGGCAAACACCATATTTCGCACCTTCAAGGGACTTACCCCCTACATTGCAGTGGTGGTGTCTGTCAGTGTCATTGCCGTCAACAACGTTGGTGGTGTGTGGTAGTGTCTGTCGTCGTCGTTAGACTTCATGTGGTCATGATGGCCCTGTGGATGGGGGTCCAATATAGCTCGGCAGAGGGAAATAAGCTCGTCCAAGTCTGCTGCAGCCTCCAGCTTCTCAAATCTGGAGCTAAGACAGTTCGAAAGCTGGTCGAGCAATGTTAGATGAGCAGAATGACCCAGCAGACAGAGGTCCAATGCTAATCGATGCAGCAAAACAAGCCCATGTACCTGGTTAGGCTGTATTTTACGGCCAGCTGGGGTTGACAATCGGCCGTATCTTATGGGCCAGCAGGGGTCAGGCTGGACTACAGGGTGTTGCCATGATATATGGCCCAGCCTGTGTGTAAAATTGTCACCATAATATATGGTCCAGCCTGGGGGTGGGTTGTCACCATAATAAGGGTTGGGCCAGGATGCAGGTATCACCATAGTGTATGGTCCAGCCAGGGTGTGTAGTTTAACCATAGTATACAGTCCAGCCTGGGTGTGGGTGTCACCATAGTTTATGGTCGGGCCAGGGTACTAGTGTCACCATCATATAGGGCCTGGCCTGGGTGCAGGTGTCACCATAGTTTACAGTCAGGCCAGGGTACTGGTGTCACCATAATATACAGTCCAGCCTCGGTGTAGGTGTCACCATAGTTTATGGTCGGGCCAGGGTACTGGTGTCACCATAGTGTATGGTCCAGCCAGGGTACCAGTGTCACTGTAATATACAGTCTGGCCTGGGTGTGGGTGTCACCATAATGTATGGTTGGGCCAGGGTACTGGTGTCACCATAGTTTACAGTCAGGCCAGGGTACCAGTGTCACCATAGTATACAGTCCAGCCAGGGTACCGGTGTCACCATAATATACAATCCAGCCTGGGTGTGGGTGCCACCATATTTTATGGTTGGGCCAGGGTACCAGTGTCACCATAATATATAATCCGGCCTTGGTGTGGGTGTCACCATAGTGTATGGTCAGGCCAGGGTGCTAGTCTCATAGGCACTGGAATACATATCTCATTCCATTAAGTGATTGTTTTGAGTTATGGTGCATATCTGTGAGTTTGGGATCATTCCTCCAGCCTATGGGACATGAAACTGGTCCCTGGCATATGCAACTGGTCCCTGGAACATTACACTGGCCTCTGGAATGTTACACCAGCCACAGGAACATCACATCGGGCTCTGTAACACACACTGGAAGCCATTGAATGATGTTATTAAATTATGGTGCATGTCTGTGAGTTTAGGAGAATTCCTCCGGCCTATGGGACATGAAACCGGTCCCTAAGACATGCAACTGGTCCCTGGAACATTACATCGGCCTCTGGAATGTTACACCAGCCACAGGAACATCACATTGGGCTCTGTAACACACACTGGAAGTCATTGAGTGATGTTATTAAATTATGGTGCATGTCTGTGAGTTTAGGATCATTCCTCCGGCCTATGGCACATGTAACCAGTCCCTAGTACATGCAACTGGTCCCTGGCACATTACACTGGTCACAGGAACATCACATTGGGCTCTGTAACACACTGGTAGCTATTGAGTGATGTTATTAAATTATGGTGCATGTCTGTGAGTGTGGGATCATTCATCTGGCCTATGGCACATGCAACCAGTCCAGGCATATATGTTATGAGTTTTTGTTTCTTGGTCTGTGCACACTGGGTAGCTAATATCAAATTGCATTCATTATATGTACATGTCAACACCCTTTATCCCTTTCTTCCCTAACATTGAGCTTGTCTGTTTAGGTATTGTTGTATGTCATCTCCATTCATCAGTGAATTGGTCTCTGTTCCAGTAGTCAAAGCCCTGCGGGTCATGGTGAATATTGGAGTTTTGACAATATCCAACCAACCTCTCCAACATCACATGGATATCTGGAACATGCTCCAAAATTCATTAAGTGATGTTATTGTGTCATAGTGTCTATCCATGATTTCAGGATCTTTCCACTACCACAAGACACATCCAACCAGTCTCTGGAAAATCCACCCAATTTCCAGAACATGCATCTGATGCTTCAAAACCAGATGTGTTTAATCATTATTTGGTCATCATTGTGGTGTGGCACTCAGTGTCATCATTGTAATTTCATGCATGTTGGTGGTGCATTATTAAGTCATTGTTGGCATGGACAATGCTGGCGGTGATGTCATTGATTCACAATTTGTTGTGTTTGCAGTGTACTGTATCATATTTGTCCCCTTGAATGATTGTGATGGATTTCACATAACACATGGCCAGTGCATAGTACACAACAATTATATGACTATTGTGTTGCATAGTGATATGTTCTAAACACCATTTGAATATCCATATTACAATGTCATGTTACAAAGACAGGTTGCATATGCCATACTAGGCTGGAGGAATAATCCTGAATGCATGGACATGCACCATAACTCACAACCATCATTGAATTGCTTTGGATGTGTGTTCCAGAGCCTGATCCAATGTTCCAGTGGCCGGTGTAATGTTCCAGAGGCCAGTGGACTGTTCCAGGGACCAGTTGCATGTGCCATAGGCTGGAGGAATGATCCTACACTCACAGACATGCACCATAATGTAATAACATTACTCAATAGCTACCAGTGTGTGTTACACAGCCCAATGTGATGTTCCTGTGACCAGTGTAATGTGCCAGGGACCGGTTGCATGTACAAGGGACTGGTTACATGTCCCATAGGCCGGAGAAATGATCCTATGGTGCGAATCACTTAGAGGCCACTACTTTTGTGCAGTGGCCAAATTGACTGGGATAAAACCAAACCATAACCCTAACCCTATGAAGGTGTGTATGTGGGCAAACTTGGATCAATCTTGAGAGGCTTATTGCTTCTGTTTCAGAAAGTTTCAATGTTGAGTAGAATGCAGTTGTAAGCTCACATAGAAGAGATAGTTGATCCAGGTCTACAGTCATCTGGTGGGTTGTCAGACACCAAAAATATGCTCATTGGACACAATAACATAAATTTAAATAGACCATGAATTACAGTGGTAAAGAATAATAACTTGTATGCAATGGTGAAACCTTGCAAATTATGTGACTGTATGTGGACATACTACCCTTTGAGACACCTCAATGATGCTTATTATTTGCCCTATAGCTACTTTGCTGCATGGTACATAGCTCAGTATTCCTTGCAGAATTCCATGTGCATCATTACTTAATAAAGTGTGGAGGTGTGTTGCATCAACAGAATGAGAAAAAAATGTTTACTGTCTCAAAACCTGTCAGACGACTGCACCAGAGTTCACATGTAGTGATCATGGTTACAGTTAGAGGTGGGTGTGGATTTGACAGGTAGAGATATGTGCCCCGCATCAGCATGGTTTTTCATGCACAAACAAATCTAACAAGTGCTGTGGCACTTCCTGCCAGCATCCCCTGGTGGTGCTGAGCTTGGAAACAGCATTGCAATTGAGTTTACAAGCCTGAGAAACCATTGTCATTGAAGGAAAACCTAGTTGCACAGCATTTTGATGAATATGGAAGGTAATACATACTATATTTGGTGATAGCCCCCTGTGTGGCCAATTTCATACTTCTTGAAAAATTTTATCCTTCCAAATTTGACCCAATCCAAATTTCCTCTTACAGTTTTGTTCCTTGTGTCAAAAGGAGCATTTTTGTCAGAGGAAATTTTAATTGGACCTTTTGTTGTGAACCAAAAATATTTGCACAAAAGTAGTGGCCTCTAAGTGATTCACACCATACACTCACAGACATGCACCATAATTTAATAACATCACTCAATAGCTACTGGTGTATGTTACACAGCCTGATGTGATGTTCCTGTGACTGGTGTAATGTGCCAGGGACCGGTTACATGTGCCATATGCCGGAGGAATGATCCTAAACTCACAGACATGCACCATAACTCAAAACAATCACTTAATGGCATCAGATATGTGTTTCAGTGCCCATGACACCAGCACCCTGGCCTGACCATACACAATGGTGACACCAGTACCCTGGCTGGGCCATATATGATGGTGATGCCAGTACCCTGGCCAGACTGCACACTATGGTGACACCTGCATCCTGGCCGGATTGTATATTATTGTGACACTGGTACCCTGGCCAAACTGTAAACTATGACATGGGTACCCTGGCCCAACTGTAAACTATGGTGACACCTGCACCCAGGCCAGGTCCTATATGATGATGACACTGGTACCCTTGCTGGACCATACACTATGGTGACACCCACACCCAGGCCAGATTGTATATTATGGTGACACTGGTACCCTGGCCGGACCATACACTATGGTGACCGGTACCCTGGCCAGACCGTACACTATGGTGACACTAGTACCCTGGCCTGACCATAAATTATGGTGACACCCACACCCAGGCCAGATTGTATATTATGGTGACACCAGTATCCTGGCTTGACCATAAACTATGGTGACACCCACACCCAGGCCGGACTGTATATTATTATCACACCGGTACCCTGGCTGGACAGTACACTATGGTGACACCAGTACCCTGGCCCGACCATAAATTATGGTGACACCCACACCTAGGCCAGATTGTATATTATGGTGACACCAGTACCCTGGCCCAACCATAAATTATGGTGACACCCACACCCAGGCCGGATTGTATATTATGGTGACACCAGTATCCTGGCCTGACCATAAACTATGGTGACACCCACACCCAGGCTGGACTGTATATTATTATCACACCAGTACCCTGGCTGGACTGTACACTATGGCAACACCGGTACCCTGGCCCGACCATAAATTATGGTGACACCCACACCCAGGCCGGATTGTATATTATGGTGACACCAGTACCCTGGCCTGACCGTACACTATGGTGACACCGGTACCCTGGCCCAACCATAAATTATGGTGACACCCACACCCAGGCCGGATTGTATATTACGGTGACACCGGTACCCTGGCCAGACCATACACTATGGTGACACCTGCACCCAGGCCAGGCCCTATATGATGGTGACACTGGTACCCTGGCCTGACCATAAACTATGGCGACACCCACACCCAGGCCAGACTGTATATTATGGTTAAACTACACACCCTGGCTGGACCATACACTATGGTGATACCTGCATCCTGGCCCGACCCTTATTATGGTGACAACCCACCCCCAGGCTGGACTGTGTATTATGGTGACAATTCCACACACAGGCCGGACCATATATCATGGCAACACCCTGTAGTCTGGCCTGACCCCTGCTGGCCCATAAGATACGGCCAATTGTCAACCACCGCTGGCCATAAAGTATGGTACAATGTAGGTTCATTATGTGGCGACACAACTGGCCAGCACCAGTGTGACACAACGACAACGACGAGACACAGCTGGCCTAGGCCAGCACGGTGCAATGACGAGATGAAGCCAGGGTAGCACGATATCACAATGACAAGTCAACGCGATCACCACTACAACAACCAACCCCCCATCACCAATATCAACAATGAAGTCCCTAATATATTTACTACTCAGTTTGTTCCAGTGTATCACTTATCTAGGGGAATACAATATATTGCAAAATGAAACTAGGTACAGAGTATTGCAATAGGGTGCAATATTTACAGCAAGCCTGATGCAGGTAGGTGCGAGAGGTGTTGCAACGAAAGCGAATGGATGTGGTTGCCAGATGGGTCGTGTTGCAACAGTGGACAGATCGGGTGTGGGAAATGTATTGCAACAAAATACATAGAGCGGTGGGATGCAGGTGGATAGGTCATGTTGCAATATTTGGCGGATGGGAGATCGGTGTTGCAACAGGCGAATGTGTTGCAAGGCAGGTGCAGCTGTGCAGGCAGAGGTGGCGCTGCAATGGCGGATGGGATGTTGCAATGGCAGACGAGCTGTTGCAAGGGGCAGGTCAATGTACAGGAGAAGTATTGCAGTAGCAGACAGATTGACCATTGCAACATGAACTGGTCAATGGACTACCATGAATGGTGCAACACCTCAAGACGGTAGTAGTTACCATTAGTATTGCAACAAACCTACAGGGAGTGGTGACAATGCAGAATGGATGAGGGTGGCATAGGGGACCCACTGGCAGAGATACCTCCTGAGATCCTTAGTAAGGACCGCTTGGCATCCTAGAGACAGGTCACCAGTGCGATATTCACTCTGTGAAGTGAAGCGTTGAGCTGGCTGCGCATCCGGATTGAAAAAGTACATAATACGGCAGCTGTGAGGTGTACCTCACCTCAACCTCACAAAAAGGTGACCTTGCCTCGTGGCAACACCAGTCGCACCATAATCGTTATCCTGCAAAGGAGTCCCTGTTTGGTTAAGCTTTGTCATAACTGAATGAGTCTGCAAGCGTGTATTGCTGATCAGTGGACCAGCTTCCATGAAAAGTCCACAACCAACCTATATAACCACAGCTGCAAGTTGTAGCCTTGTCTCCTGGAATCATTTCAGCTTCAGAGATGCAGTCACAGAATCCCCCCATCAGCCCTATTCGCATATGGCACAAATGTTGTATTGCTTGTGCGGCATGCAAGCAGGCACATGTGAGGGTAACGGTTCTCACATTCTATACCTTGCCACTGTGATTAATTCTCCCCTTAGTGCATCTATGTTGAACGAGAGCCTTGTAAACAATGCCTGTCACGGGGGAAAACATGTAGTTTGTCCCCACTACAAGAACCAAGCACCAGGTACATGTGTTTTTTCCTCCCCTCTAAATGTAGCCAACCAACGTGGTGCACCAGTTCATCTTTCCCACCTGAAGAGTGGTCCCGAAATGAAGGTCACCAACCACAACCTTCATACCCCCTTTCCTTATCAGTCTTTAATACCCCTACTGTGACCTACATGTGGCCTACATTTCAGGCTGCATTGCAGATGAGGCATCCACCTGTCATTTATGTCAACTACCACAACACTCGGGGAGTGCTGACTGGCGTTGGCGAGTGCTGGCGTCCACAGATTGTCCACAAATGAATGATCTGAGCACATTGAACATAGGGAACTGCATGGGTAGGGGTATCTATTACTGTACTATGTAGTAGGTAAATTCCTGATGGGCAAAGCCCTCAAAACCCGCGACCCTCAATACGAGAGTGTCCGCAACTGGTCCTACAAGGACATTGCTTGCTTACCCCAAGCTGAGCAGAAACTCTGGTGACTTGCTTGCCAAGAAGAGCTCAATGTGCTGCGAAAGCGCAAGGTCTTTGAACTAGTTGACCGTCCCCGAGACCGGAAGGTCATTAAGAATTGATGGGTCTTCAACGTAAAGTCAGATGGCCGCAAGAAAGCCCGCTTAGTAGCGAAAGGCTTCTCCCAGGTCGAGGGATTAGATTTCAACCAGGTCTTCTCACCAGTCGTGCACTTTGAAACAGTGCGCCTCATGCTTGTGCTTGCCGCACTTGAAAACTGGTATATCACTGGACTCAATGTTCAGAGCGCCTACTTGTATGGCAAGCTCGACGAAGAGATCTATATGGAACAACCCAAAGGGTTTGCAGTTCCCGGGCAAGAGCACAAAGTGCTCCGCCTCTGGTGTGCCCTCTATGGCCTCAAACAGACCGGCCTAGCTTGGTGGCACACACTCGATGAGTCTCTCAAAGAGCTCGGGTTTGAGCGCCTTAAGTCTGAAGCAGGCATCTTCTTCTACAAGGAGAAAGGCACCAACATCGTCATCGGTATTATCTACGTTGACGACGCACTATTCTGCGGCCCTAACAAGGCTGTTGTTGATGCCATTAAAGCGCAGTTTATGCGCAAATGGGAGTGCCAAGACCTTGGAGAACCTAAGGAGTTCCTCCGAATGTGAATCACTCGCAAAGGTCGCACTATCCACTTGGACCAATGCATGTACCTACAAAAGGTCATCGAACGCTGCGGCATGCTCAATGCAAAGTCCGCAAGCACCCCACTGCCAGCTGGCTACTATGCCACCAAAAATACAGAGCCTGTTAATGCGGAACTCCGCTCCCGTTTCCAGATGGTTATTGGGTCCCTCCTGTACCTTATGTTAGGCACTAGGCCCGACATTGCCTTTGCAGTCACGCATCTCTCGTGCCATGCTGTGAACCCATCCCAGGACCACCTGTCCAAAGCGCTTTATATCTGTTGCTACTTAATTGGGACACCTACATACTCCCTAGTATACAATGGTGGATCCGGTGCTGGCCTGATTGCATGCACGGACTCAGATTGGGGATCAGACCCTATCTCTCGCCTCTCGCAGACAGGTTTCTACCTGAAACTTGCAGATGGCTTGATCAGTTGGACTTCTCGTGCGCAGAAGACTATTGCATACTTGTCCACTGAGGCCAAATACATGGCTTTGAGCGATTGCGCTTGCCAAGTTACCTGGATTCGGAGTTTACTCGGTGAGCTTGGCTATAAGCTAAAAGCTATCCCGATTTGTGGTGATAATCAGGGGTCTATATTCATGGCATCCAACCCTGTAACGGAGCCTCGCTCCAAGCACATTGACATCCGCTACCACGGAATCCGCGAGTCAGTCACGAAAGGTAATGTGGAACTATTCTTCATTGATGGTGCTGAGAATCCCGCCAATCTGCTCACCAAGAACTTACCACGCGAGAAATTCGCGAAGTTCAGAGCTCAACTAGGCTTACAATTTCCCTCTGGCAGCATCTAGCGCCTTATCCGCTGAAGTGCTCTACGTGCAGCACAGCGAGGGGGAGTGTTGAAGTTGCACGTGCACCCAGTATAAACCGTCGACGAAGTGCGCACAAGACTGCAACCCATTTTAGTGTAGACTTAGTAATAGTCCTCTTTGGAGTAGATGTCACATGTCACACGTCACGTTGTGAGTCAAAGTGTGGATTTGGGTCAGAACAATAACCCAAACACAACACCAACAAAGGACTACGAAAAAGTGCGAGTGGTGGTTTACCTCCGCGGTGTCCAGAGAGGATGTGCTGAGGAGGGGGA
>Ga0307516_10010518_pt1 | contig 10162 bp, 7 predicted proteins | sample 19_EM_MG_FD_203310 | JGI IMG/M metagenome (GOLD analysis project Ga0307516, IMG submission 203310) | Populus trichocarpa ectomycorrhiza microbial communities from riparian zone in the Pacific Northwest, United States - 19_EM | ecosystem: Host-associated > Plants > Roots > Unclassified | place...
ATAGGGCCCATTAATTGAACTTATGATAGAAGAGAAAAATTGAAACTCACCAAAGAGAAGAAAAACAAGAAAAAGCATGAACATGGATTTCAAGCCGCCTCTAGGATACTGAAAATAAAAGAGAGAGAGAGAAAAATTATTTTAATTACCTATAGTTTTAATTAAACAAACACGCTACTAATAAAAATTATTTTGGTTAAAAACATGAGTAAAATAAGAATAACTAACTTACTTAATATATATATATTCTCCATTTTAAAATATGTATTTTTATATTTTCAAAAAAACTTTAGAGACTTGAGTGATTTTTCGAAAATCCTGAGACATCATAGTGATTTTTGATAATTTTAAAACAAGTTTTCAATTACATGATTAATGTGCGCACGTGCAAGCAGAGGTCATATAAAGTTAGAGATAGAAAAAGAAAATCTTCGTAAAAGTTTTGTCTCCTCTGTTTTTGGATGGATCTTTAAAACTGGCTTGCATGAGCAACACGTGTACTCGTATCTTGGATATTCTAATTTCTTTGCTGTCTCTCTATATTTTGAATGCTCAAAAGACCTTTCTTGTACCGAGTCCAAAATTTTCAGAATCTGACAGAAATGTTTCCTTATATTAGTTAATAGGATGATTGCTAATAATAGTTTTTTTTTAAAAAAAAAAACCTATTACATCACTATTTTTAACAGGATCCTGAGTTGATTCAATAATTTGAGTGATTCAGATTCTAGATCATATCCAGTATTTAAAAAAAAACATTAATGTGGTAAAAAACTCAAGTAAACTTAATTAATATTTATTATATTTTTTTTAAAATAATATATATTTTTTATGTTTTTATAATATATAAAAAGTTGGGTAAACTAGAATTATTTGATTAACCTATCTTTTTTATATCCTGAAATTTATTACAAGTCAAGTTTAAAAACTATGTATTAAAGTTTACAAAAGAATTAAAAATTAAAACTTATATTAAAAACAAATATTGATAAAACAAAGGCAAGAACTAAGCAACTCAACTCCAGACCAAGACCAAAATGTTATTGTAATAAAGATATCGTGTTAATATGGTGGTGGTTTGATCAAAAGGTTATTAGTCTTTTAAGTCTGTGAATTTTTTATTTCTTATAATCATTTCTTGAAGCATTCAAAATAACATTTCTTGTATTGAAATAACATGGGGGTTTAATTATAGCTGTGAATCCATGCAACACTGCATGCATGCTTAAAGTTTATTTTGTGTAATAAATAATGTCCAAGTGCTCCAAATATGTTTTAAAGCATGATAAAAAATTCACGACTCGAGTCATGGACTTGATTAAATCAAATAAATTGGTTTTATTTTAATTAAAAAATAAAAAAAATTGACAACAACAATAGATGGACCAAATTAAGAAAAACAAAAAACATGATCACAATAACCTAAAAATATATTTTTAAAAAATAAAACAAACAATGTAACTCAATTCTCAACTCATTAAATATTAAAGGACAAAATTAGGTTAAAACAAAAGGGCTAAAAAATTCATTCCAATTCAACCCAAGTTATCATAGCAAACCTATAACTAGGGTTAACTCACTAAATTCGCGCCACCGGTCATGAGATCAGAATAACTTGATATAAAAAAAATAAAAATAAAATCACAAAACTCATTTTTGTTTTTAAAAAAATTCAATGTTGAATGATAAAAGTTGCAAAGAAAATACATAATAAAAAAAACTATGTGAACTCGAGTTAACTTTTCAAACCCATGAACTGGGTCATTAGAGTGGAAGCAACCTATATAATTTATCTTTGTGATATTTTTAGTTATATTGTAAGCTGCATTCCAATAATTTAGATCTCAAATCGATTGAGTCTGATCTAATATCTAGCAAACACAAAATAAAACAAATTATCTAGTATAATCCAAAACACATCAAATATAAAACAAGATAATTATTTATGCCACGCGTGCTCCTTCATTTGACCACACAACACCATCCCCGCTGCCATATGCCAATTCACCTCGGTCTGGTACGAACATGATGAACACACCTTCTCCTCAGCAACAAGTTCAACAGCAGCAGCAAAGGCAAAAGATGATGCAGTTACCTCAGCATCAGATACTTGCTCAGCAACAGCAAAGGCAAAGGATGATGCACTTCTATTTCTTTTTGTTTTGTGTGTATGAAACCATAATATTTTTAGTTGTATTGTGAGCTGCATTCCAATGATCTAGATCTCAGGTCGATCGAGTCTCGTCTAATGTTTAGCAAACATAAAATAAAACAAATTACCTAATATAATTCAAAACACATCAAATATAAAACAAGATAATTATTTATGCCACGAGTGCTACTTCATTTGACCACACAACACCATCCCCGCTGCCAGGGGCGGAGCTAGTTGCATTTTACAGGGGAGGTCAAAATTAATATAATAATATATATTATTAAAAATCTTATTTATTTAAATTAAAAATATTAAATAATAAAAAATTTTAAAATGTTTTGCAGGGCCCGGCCCTGCTTGCCACCCCTGGCTCCGCCCCGCTGCCATATGCCAATTCACCTCGGTCTGGTACGAACATGATGAACACACCTTCTCCTCAGCAACAAGTTCAACAGCAGCAGCAAAGGCAAAAGATGATGCAGTTACCTCAGCATCAGATACTTGCTCAGCAACAGCTGAGGCAATCTTCTTTGCAAGCTTTGGGACAGGTGTTGGTTTTTTTCTGATTCTTGAATTTTTCTCGTCATCTCTTCTTTTATGATTGGCTGACTTAACAATCATATTCTATTTTATCCAACAAATTTTAAACGACAAATGAACCCAGAGAAAATATTATTTTATCCATGAAAGACAACTTTGTGTATTTTTTTTTGAAGGGCAAAGACATTAATGTACTATTATAATCCAAGATAATTAAAGGTATAATATAATGTTTTTCTCCACACAGCTTAAGTTTTGTTAATAATAAGACATGAACTGAAGATATATTTTGTTTAAAATTCGAGTTATTAATAGATAGATTAACTTAAATCTATTAGATCTAAAATCTAGGTCATTGCTCGAGTAAATTAACCCTATTTAATCTTAATATATTTTTTAAAATTAAAATATCATCATATTAGACTTTTTAAAATGGAAAGTAAACTTGAAATGACATGATTTTGAAATAAATTATTTTGTTATAAGTATTGTTTCTTAAATTACAACAAAACTAATCACAATCTTGAAAGAAAGTTTTAACAAAATAAAATTTGAAAATTATATCTAAAAAAAATAAGAAAAAGATTAATCTAATTTTTTTTATTAATTTATAATAAAGAATTACAAAGCAGAAATCTTATATTTATTGAATATTTATAATCACAAATTTAAAAATAATTGATCCAGAGATGAACTTGTTACCGTTGATGGTAAAAAAAAAGAAAAAGAAGAAGAAGCAGGCATAACTTTGTTGCTGGCTGATCATGGCAGATAGGGGGCATATGCTATGTTTTTTTTTCTCTCCTTTTTATTTTCAGTGTCCTAGAGGCGGCTTTTCTACTTGAAAATGTGCAATTATTTTCAGTGTCCTAGTGATAGCCTCCCTTGATGAGGACCAGGCATAATAACTTATCAGCATGCAGCAGAGTTCAACCGAAGAAGGGGTTACCGGGACAAAAAGATGGAGCTGATTTCTCTTTTCTTGGTGTTGGTGGCGGAGATATCGACAGAGAGAGGGTGTTGGCTAGTATTGGTATTTGTTGATTCTCGGAGAGAAAAAAAAAAAAAAAAGTGGGGTCGGTGGTTGGTCTTAAAGAAGGTGATTCTTTAGGGTTCGCCACCCCTTTTTTTATGTTTCTATTTTTATGTTTTTCTTTTTTCTTGTAATGTCTTGTGTGCATGCACTTATATATGTATTTATAATGTAAGAGTCACGCGTATAAGAAATAAAATCTCAAATAAACTTTTTTTTTTAATTTGAATTTGATTAAGAATCAAATTTGAATGTTAATAACTATTATTATCTTGATGATAAGGATAGAATGATAAAAGCACATTGTAGTCCCTAGTTTCCGCGCAAGTTGACAAATCACACTTTTCATCGAAATAAATCTTTTATCTTTTAATTTTACATTTTAACCCCTGTAAAACTAAATTAAAAGCTCACGGGCCAAAATTGAGTCATAATAATTGCCCCATTTTTACAATGCTTACGGTGTAAAATCATTAAAAAATTCATTTTCTTTTGACTTTATATAGTAAGTTTTGTAAAGAAAAATAAGCATGAAAACCCTTCCTCTTCTTTTCTTTTGATTATTTTTTTATTTTTTTAAAATGGTCTAATTGTTATAGGCAACCTACTCGATAATAAAATGTGAGGGATCTCATAAGTGGTCTAATTGTTCCAAGCGACCTGCCCGATGATGAAGAATGCGAAGAATTTCATGAGTGGTCTAATTGTTCCAAGCGACCTTCCCGATGGTAAAGAAGAAACGTGAAGAATTTCACGAGTGGTCTAATTGTTCTTAGCGACCTGCCCGATAATAAAATGTGAGGGATCTCGTGAGTGGTCTAATTGTTCCAGGAGACCTACTCGATGGTGAAGAAGAAATGCGAAGAATTTCACGAGTTGTCTAATTGTTCCAGGCGACCTGCCTGATGATAAAATGCGAGGGATCTCGCAAGTCGTCTAATTATTTTAGGCGACCTGCCCGATGGTGAAGAAGAAATGTGAAGAATTTTGCGAATGGTCTAATTGTTCCATGTGACCTTCCAGTTGATAAAATGCGAGGGGTCTCGCAGGTGGTCTAATTGTTCCAGGTGACCTGCCTGATGGTGAAGAATGCGAAGAATTTCACTTGTGGTCTAATTATTCCAGGTGACCTACCCGATGATTAAATGCGAGGAATCTCGCAAGTGGTCTAATTGTTCTAGCCGACTTGCCCAAAGGTGAAGAATGTACATAGAGATTTGTTTTTGTGAAAAATAAAAAGATTTTTCAGAAATTGTCTCATTGTAATGGGTAACCTACCTAGATGGAAAAATACGAGGATTTTTCAGAAGGGGTCTCATTTTAATGGGTGATCTACCCGGGTGAAAAAATATCAAGATTTTTTGGGTGGCCTAATTCTTGTGAGCGGCCTTTCCAGATCAAAACTCAAAGAGTCTCATTATGATAGGTGACTTTCAAAAAAAAATACGAAGATTTTTTGGGTGGCCTAATTCTCGTGGGCGGCCTGTCCAAGTCAAAAACAATTCTCAAAAGTGAGCAATTTTCACAAGCATTTTTAGTTTTTGGCCATTTTAAAGTGGCCTTCCTTTTGAGGGATCCCATCGCAGATTTCTCTTATGAATCTTTGCAAAACACATTGTTCAATGTCTCAAAGTTTAGATGACATGCATGCATCCTTACCTGATTTGAAATATAGGTCCACATTTATTCTCAATCTTCTTGTTGGTTGATTAGTAAGGACTTGATATCTCTGATTTGATCTTCGTCGTTTGGCTTGTAGCCCACTCGAGTTGGCCAATATAAATCTTTTTATAGATTTGTTTACACAACTCAGCCTTCATGGTGCCCATCGTGACCCACTTGCATGCTAGAGATTTTCTGTTTCGTTGAATAATTTGAGAGGATCATTTATTGCTCCCCGTCTAGCTGCTAATTACATTCGGTGTCACTTGTTGAAAGGATTAAGCAGCCTTTTGTAAACCAAAATGTCGCCCTAGTCTTATTGTAGGAAATGTTCCTCTCATTTTTTTCTAGAAAGGATCGATTTTCCTTCTAAACACAATGTTTCCCCTTTGTACTAGTCATTGCCTGTGAGTGTGCTCTGTCAACAACTTAAACAAATAATGGTTTCGAGGAACAATTCTCTCATTTCTCTCATTTTCAGTTTGGTGAAGGAATATTTGTCTAGAATGAATCTTGAAATCTTGATCATATATTTTGAAAACAAAAATTGTTTCGATGTGAGTTAAAGCAATTTGTCTTTCGAAATCTTGCAACTCCCTGGTTATATTTCCTGGAAAAGAGATGACTTGCTCTTGTGTTGGCGATATTGTCATTGGTGAAAGTACGTGATGAGGTGACCTTTTTTATGGGTTTTCAAAGTGAAGGGCTCGAGAAAAAGCTCGAGGTTTTGTTTGAGAAAAATTTATCTCTTTCTGAACACTCATTTTATCAGCATGAATAATAATGAGTAGCTTGTTCTCGATGTCATGACTCTTATGAAAAAGTACTCTTTGCATTTCGAGAGCATTATTTACTATTCCAAGTTGCTTGCTTGCTTGATTAGAAAAGACTTCTACAAGAACGTAATGTAGGCTGTGATTTTAGGCTATGAAAGAAAAGAATTCATAAGACTTAAAGAGTGTTTCAAGGTTTCAAAGACTAAGGATCAATATCAACAGTTCGACTCTTTGTGTCTTTTATCTCTTTTTTTCTGCTCTTCTTTGATTTGCCCCCTTTCATTGTTTTGGCCGGGGCATGCTCACTCTGTTTAGGCTATTAGTTTTTCTTGTGATTTGGAAATGCCCCCTATCATTTGAGTTTCTTGGGCTCTTTTGCCTTTTTGGCTTTCTCACGGCCTTTTCCTCTTTTTTTATCATTGAAATTTTTGTTTGCCCCCAGTATGGGGTGTAATCATAGTCAGGATTTTCATGAAAGAAAAATTTATTCAGGCTAAAAAAGGAACCACAAGAGATATATTTATTTCAGAACGTGAAAGGAATAACAAAGATGGTATGTTCTCATTTTAAGTGCAAACAGTTAAGATCAATAAACTTTGACCTCGTCCAGTGTGATGATTTGGTCTTTCCAAATGGATGCATTTCATGAGTCTATGAACAACGAGTCCACTACATACCATTATGCATATATTTAAAACACATGGCTTTAGAGTCATGGTGTGAGGGTGACAATTTAATTTTTATTCGTGCACTTTGGTTTAGAGTTTAGTCACCTCAATGAACGAGTTGCTTGATTCATATGTCATTCTACAAGTAAAATGTTAAAAATATCATTTTAAATAAACATAAAATCATTTTAGAAATCAAAAGGCAAGTTCAATTTTCTAAAATTCCATCAGGGGAAAAGATTTTGGTAAAAGAAATTAATTGAGTTTATGAGATCATGTAAGGCTTTAAAGGTGTATTTGTGATTTCTTTAGGGGGGAACCCCTTTCGAGATATTTGGTTGTAAATCAAAGAAAAAAAATGTAATTGGAAGATAATCTCATTATTTCATTGAAATTTTAGAAGGGAGGCTCAACAACAAAGACTTTATACTAACATCTTGAGCTATGATTACTAGCAAGGTAACACATAAAAAGGTTAAACACTTAGCAATCATTGATTGGAGTTTCTAGAATCTTCCAACAGTCCCTCTCTTATGAATTCCTCAACAGAGGCACCTTTCCAATAGTCATTTGAGGTCATATATAGACCAGTCTTAGCCTAATGACATTGTAGCTTCGTCTTCATGACGAGTGATCTCTAGATGTCTTTGTTTTTATAGTTATTTCTCTCGCCTTTGTAACCACCTTTGATATTGTGAACCTCAGTTTCTTTCCTTTTTCCAGTGAAACTTTTCTCCTCAATCGAGTCATCAATCCTTCCTAACCGGATGACTTGTTCAATCCTCTCGTCTATAGCAACCGGGTCAGAAAAAGTTGTGCAGAGCTTTCAACCAGGTATTCAAAGTTTGGGGCCTTGAAAGTGTTGGCAAATAAATTGATCATCTTTTTTTTCCAACAAAGGAAGATTAACTTGTGAAGTTTCCTCACGCCATCTTTGGGCGTATTCCCTTATTGACTTATTATTGTCCTCCTCTATAGCTTGCAAGCTTGACCTATCAGGGTCCACGTCCATATTGAACTTATATTGTCTAATGAAGGCATCAACTAAGTCCTTTCATTTTTTTTTTACCTTAGTATTGCCCAACCGCATATACCAAGTAAGGGCAGCATCACTCAAGTTGTCTTGAAAAAAGTGAAGCAGCAGTTTGTCGTCACAGACCACCTCAGCTATTTTGTTGCAGTATACATTGAGATGAGTTACAGGACATTGATTTGATGAATTTAGGCACTCTAAAATTTTTGGGCTGATCACATTGGGACCAAACAAATCTCAATAACCTTTATATGGTCATGTAGGCTAGTTCCCTCGAATGCCCTCATCCTTTGTTCTGGGGCAACCAATTTATCCAGGCCATCTTATCTTACCATCTTGTCCTTTTCAGATTCCTTCATTGTAAAATCAATGGTAGACGACCTTTTTATGAGATATGCTGGTTGAGCAATTTGGGAATACGTAGTCTGTTGAGATTGAAATAACACCTTTTTTTCCTCTAGATTTTGCGGATTTGCGAGCAAAAGTTCAGGTTGAGCTGTAAACTTTGCTTCTCTGAATTTAGATCCTAAGGCCTGTTCGAGTAGACTAGTAAGCCTTGCGACTTCTTCTCTAAGACTTCCCAACTCTTTTTGGTGTTGAGCTTCCAACTAAGTTGTTTCTTCATTATCCATTTGTCTTTTTCGCAGTCAAGTGTTATAGGTGTGTTTCAATGACGAACCTATATTTCAACCCATTAAATGAAAGTTATGCAATCATGCGGAAGTAAGGACGCTATCAACAAGGAAAATGCAGATTCAATGTGGTCTCGCCCTTCATGGGGTGGCAATGGTCATTATTCATGGATTTTAGGAACCTGATGTCGTTATCATGCCAATGAAGGGATCCTTGTCCAGTCTTGCTTAAGTTTGAGCTTTCGACTTTCAATTTAAATTGATCCTCTTTTGTCAAATGTAACAACTCAAACTCTTGTATCTTATATGATGGTCATTTATCATCCACCAATGGTCTTGGAATTCAAGATGCCGCATGTCGGGCTAGCCATAGTGAGATTATACAGGGTACAACCTAGTAGGTGAGTTCTAGTCGTTTAAGTGCATCAAAGGATAGGTCACTATCTAGTCTCAAAGGGTCTCTCGCATGCTCAATAATCGTCCTTGAAAGGTTGATATGAGGCTTACTAGTAGTGTGAAGATAGAGGTCCTGAGTAATATCAAATCGGCATATCAATTACTATCGAGTAAACAATCAAGCGAAAGTTGGATGGTTTCACGAGTCTTGCTCAGGCTAAAGCCATTGGGGTACCGTTACTCCCCCACCTATCATAAATTTCAACGTGTGTGCTCTTGAAGTGATGCATGACAATATGGATGCGTGCTAAAACGGTAAAAAACGATAACCATATAAACACAACACAACAAACATTATAGCAATTTACAAATAAAAAAGCAAAGCTTAGTCCTAGAAGTCCCCATTGAAGTTCTCATTCTGTCACACCTAGACATCACAGCGACCAATAAAAAATATTTGGAAAAAGAACAGATATATGGTATCTTGTTATTTTGGGGAAAATGTCTAGTTTAAGGAGTCGTCACCTAATATTATGGTCACTAGGAACCCTAACTGGTCAACAGAGATTCTATGGTATGAGACTAGTTATGTGAAAGGGAAGATGCTATCACCTCTTAAGCATTCTATATGAGACAGACTGCATTGCTTGTTTTGTCTAAAATTGTTAAGAATTTTTTTTCCTCTTTTTCTAGTCTTCCTATAATGTTCCTGACTCTGACGTCAATGAACATTTATTTACAAATATTTCCAACTCTGACATTGGTAAATATTGCACAACCCAAAAAGTGTGATATTACTGACTCTTACGCTAGTGAATAAACCCGTAAAATTTGAGTTTTAAGAAAAGGAAGCTATTTTTATTATTTTTATTTGTTTTATTTTTGCTCGATCTAGCCCAGCCGTACGGGTTGGGCTACACCTAGTGGCCCGACCTGGTGATTGGCCCAAGCCAGTGACTTGGCTGGCCACTGTTGCACGTATGCTTGAATGGTTCATGCATGCATGCAACCGTAACCAGTTAATTATTTTAGCAAGCAAGGAAGGAAACTTACCTGGACGTGTCGATGCTGGAGGCAAAGTCGAGGGAGATGATTGGATGACGCTGGAGACTAATGGCTGGGCAAACATCTCGATTTTCCGTTCATTTTTCTGTGTTTCTCATTTCTCCCAGGTCTTCTTTTTTCTCTCTCTCTCCCTTTTCCTTTCTAGTTTCTATTACTCCTCGCTATTATGAAAGGGGAATGGAGTTGTTGGCCGGAGGATCAC
>Ga0307516_10010519_pt1 | contig 10162 bp, 8 predicted proteins | sample 19_EM_MG_FD_203310 | JGI IMG/M metagenome (GOLD analysis project Ga0307516, IMG submission 203310) | Populus trichocarpa ectomycorrhiza microbial communities from riparian zone in the Pacific Northwest, United States - 19_EM | ecosystem: Host-associated > Plants > Roots > Unclassified | place...
GCTGGTCCAGATCTATTCTCCTTGGTCATTGGAACTAATCATTCGTAGGTTTTAATCTCAGGGAAAACACATATGGTTCAAGGTATCTGGAGCGGTCAAAGTGGCGACGGTGGCTCTCTGCTATGCTATACGCCGTTTCTCTTAGGTAGCATAGAGGCCAGTTCATGGTTGCCAGCAGATCAGAGTGGTGGCTATCACCAAGGCCAGACCAGTTTCGCTAATTAGACAAGTCACCGAAATGGGTAGCCGTTGTTTGGGCAAAAACTACGCTCAGGAAGTCAAAGAAAAAGCACCCCAGGTTTCTAATTCTGTTTAAGATTCCTCATCTTCCCAGTTAATTATGTTAAAATTATGCTCAGGATACTAACTTATTGGTGCTTTTTTTTGGGTTTTGAATGCAGTTTTCGAAGGATATCGAGTGGGATTTCTTGGGCAATTTATAGAGTAATCAAGTTAAATCCTTACGAGGTATTGTTCTTTCGCCTTCTTCGTTGGTTTAGAAATCGTGGTATAAACTAAAAAGCAATTATATCCATTCATTAATTCTCTAGAACTTGGCCTACTGGTTTACCAGAAAGGAGAACAAGCCAAAACTACATGTCGTTCAAGCTTTAAATTATTTAACTTTTGGATTTTTAACCATTCTTGCTTGATTAATTGTTGGTCAACAGTGATTGGATTTGTTTTTATGATTACCTATGTTTAATTTGTTCTTTTACATTCTTGAACTTCATCTAAGAAGAACATTATTGGTTTGGTTACAAGAAGATGGTGTGGGGAGCTATTTTATTTTTAAAAAAAAAATTAACTTGGGTATAGTTTAACTTGAAAATTTGCCACATTCTACCAAAAATATAATAATGTCTTGTTTTTTTAAGATTTTCTATAATATCAACCAATGCCTTCTGATATTTCTATAAGACTTTCTATAATAATTATTGATAGTGATGGTGGTATTCTTTCTACTCAGGGAGGTGAAGAAGAAAAGCAAGATTACTACAAATAGAAAGGAGTTGGATGGAACAATATAATTGGTTAGTTATTCTTCATTAGGAGAATATCTATGAATATCTAAGTGGTATGATTACTAATTCATTACTCGAGTTTCAACATTTAAGTTATATAGATTTGAGTAGAAATCATTTTGAAGGGAATCATTTTTTATATTTCATTGGGTCCCTAAGCAAATCGAAATACTTGAATCTCTGATAATTTTTTAACTGGAACTCTATCAAATTAGCTTTGCAACCACCTCTCAAGATTGTAATCTTTTGATCTTAGTTATAATTCTAGTGTTAATTTTGAAAGTTTTGACTACCTCTTTAACTTTTTTTCTCTTGAACATCTTGACCTGAATAGAAATGATCTTAGTCAAGCCATTGACTAGGTGCAAACGGTTAACAAATTTTCTCTTTTAAAAGTTTTATTGTTAAATGATTGTTATCTTTAAAACAGCTGTCCTTTCTCTCGTTCTTTTATAATTTCTTCTAAATCCCTTGTTGTCACTCTCTCTCTTACAACCATATTGCTTCTACTTTCAATTGGTTGTCCAAACTTTAGTAACAACCTTGTTTATCTTGAACTTGGATATAATTGGGATATCAATTTTGAAAATCTTAACGTTTTTTATTTATTTTATCTTTCTTCTTTAGAGTCTTGACCTGAGTGGAAATAATCTTAGTCAAACCAATGATTAGTTACTAGTGCTTGCCAAACTCCCTCACGTACATGAATTGTATTCAAGTTTTTGTAGTTAATTGTATTCAAGTTTTTGTAGTTTTTCAAATGTCATTCCTCCATCTATTTCTCCTGCAAGTTTTTTTAAATCTCTTGCAGTCATTGATTTCTCGAAAAACTATTTTACTTTAATATTCAATAGGTTGTCTACCATCAATAATAACTTAACTGTTCTTGACCTATTATATAGTTTATTACAAGGTTGAAGAAACAAAATGATTGTAAGAAAGAGAAATAGGATAGTCATTTAACTTAAAGACTTTTAAAAGAAGAAACTTGTTAATTGTTTGTACCTAGTTAGTGGCATGACTGAGATCGTTTTCGCTCAGGTCAAGATATTCAAGAGAAAAGGAGGTTAAAAAGACAATTAATACTTCTAAAATTAACATCAGAATTATAATTTTGATAAAAAAAAATTGCAATCTTAAGAGGTTGCAAAGCTGATTTGAGAGAGTTCCAGTTTAAAAATTGTCGAAGAGATTCATGTATCTTAGTTTGCTCAGGGACCCAACAAAATATGAGAAATGATTCTCTTCAAAATGATTTACACTCAGATCCAAGTAACTTAAATGCTGCAACTCAAGTAATAACTTAGTGATCGTTCCACTTAGATGTTATGATGAAAATCAAGAAGAGTAACATAATTAGTTATGTTGTTGCATCCAACTCCTTTTTATTTATAGAAATTTCTCCTCATCCTTAAGTAGAAAGAATACCACCATACTCATAGTCACCATCACTAATTATCATAGAAAGTCTTACATAAACAAGACAAGACAATTATTATATGTTTGACAAAATATGGCAAATTTTCAAATTAAACTATGCCAAAGTTGAATTTTCAAAAAATAAAATAGTAAATCATCAAATTCTCTTAAGCATGGTATGATGACTAATTTAGTCAATTACGTAACTATCTTACAAACAAAGCACCATTTCAATTTGTTTAATGTGTTAATAAATTCGAAAGGAATATATATAATTCCAAACTTCGAATGAAGATCAAGAAGAGTGACAAGACTAGTCGCTTCAAATGAAAAATTTTAATAAAAACTTTTATGGTATTTGAAGAGTAATTAATAATATCGTATTAGTTACTACTTTACTTTTGGGATCCATTTTATATTCTCTTTTATTTATAAATTTGTCTCTTTCTTTGAAGTGAGCTACAAAGAGTAGCTAATAGTGTCACTAGTTATTTTTTGGGCATTGTCATAAACCTTTTTTGGATTATTTCCCTCAAATTTATCTATTTTTTTCTTATGAAAATTAAGAATAGAAGTAATAAGACTGACAATGTGGTAAAAACAAGTTGAGACGGTTTCAAATATATATAAAAGAATCAAACTGGAATTTTGGATGAAATTGGGAGCTTAATCATGTCTTATTGTACCCAAACCTAGAGAGACAATGTAGATTTAATGTCAAGTTAAATGATTATTAGAAGGAACTGCATGAAAATTATGTCCAGAGATTTAATTAGATTATTAATAGGCCAATTTGATTTAATCATGGGTCAAATTAAAAGTTTAATTATGTTTAAGAATTAATTTGGGTCAAATTAAAAGATTTAATTAGGTGCAAGGACTTAATTATACTTTTAATGGGTCAAACTAATTTTATTAGCGATTTAATTGGTGAAAAATTAAATTTGGGAGCTCAATTTGGGTTTAATTGAGAAGATTAGAATTTTAGAAGACCAAACTTAATTTTTTCAAAGTCAATTGATTGAAATCATGGGTAAAATTGCAAGAAAATCAAAGTTTAAGGTCAATTAAGGGTTAAATTGAAGAAATTCATAGTCAATGATCTTTTTCAAAAAGACGCTTAACTTCGGGGATATAATTTGTTTGAAAACATGGGTGAAATTGAAGAAAATTGAGAGTTTAATGATCACTTGAGAGTTAGTTTGCATAAACCCAAAACTAAGGATCAAAATAAAAAAGACGTTGAAATTCAGGATTGATATTGGAATTTGATGAGGGTAAAATTACATAAAATTAAAAATTTTAAGTCAATTAAGGGTGCGGGTATGACTAAAAGAAATAAAAAACCAAATGACTAAATTGAACTTTAGTCAAATCTCTAATTAAAACCCTAAGTAGTCAAAATAGTGTCGTTTCATTTAAATGAAACGACTCATTTTGATCAAAATAACATCGTTTTGACCAGCAGAAACAACATAAAAGAGAAAAAGAGAGAGCCAGATGACTTGTCTAGTTACTGTTCATCATCTTCTATATTTGTACCTGAAAAGGCTGCTCAGGTTGCTATTTTTTTAGAGCAGTTAATGATTTGTCTCTCAACCAAATCAGACAAACCATACACCATTATGATGGCCTAACATTGTACTATATCCTAATGTAATTCTTATTGGCTAATTGCCTCTACAGTTGTTGCGGTACCGCCCCCAAAGAGGCCAACCTGATCAGCATTTAACAACCTGATTTTTGCAAATCACGATGACAACTTTAAACCAACAGTTGAGATCCTTCCAGCTTGAATGAAGGACCAAGATTGGTCCCCGATAAAGATAAGATGTTCCTCTTCCACTCCTTATAAATAGAAGTGGATTTTGAGTATTGAGGGGCAATAAAGTTGGGTGTAAAGTTAGCCAAAAAATTAGCCTTTACACCATTTTTTTTACCAACCAACCTTGTTTCCTCTTCATCCTCTTTTTCCCATACCAACACCGTGAGTGATTCTTACCAGCCACACCGCTAGCTAGAAGGCCACCATCGGCGCTTTTAGCAGCTTCAACAACTTGAGCAGCAGTTGTCAATCGCCAGCTTCTCCACCATTTCCTTGTCGGGCCTCCTAACAAAGGCAGCCAATGCTCCCCCCCGGCACCCCCCCCCCCGCACCAGGCAACTAACTTCATCACCCTTCCTTTTTTTTCTTCTTCTGCGTGTAAACATGCAGAGAGTGACTTATAATTCATGTTTTGCAGTTTACCACAGTTTAGTCATTGGGTTAGGCCAATTACTAAGTTGTATAGATTGGACCCTTAGCCCAGCCCACACGGTTGGGTTAGGTCCAGCCCATTATATATAAAAAAAGGAGAGAAGATTGGTTGGTTGTTAGTTGGCCCAACTCAATCTGAACGGGTCATGCTTGGTCTTCGTGCCCGAGCAGCCCATGTATTAAAAAAAAGATGATAATACTTAAAAAAAATTAAAAAAATAATTTTTCAAAAGACCATTCTAAAGTTATATATGGATCCGTCGCGTTTTTTTCTAACAATTTTGTCTAATATCGAACCGCAAACTTACATTGTAAGATATAGACACAATATTAAAATATCTGATTTTCTCTCATAAAAAATAGAAAAATCCAAAATTTTGAAAATGAACTTTATTTAAAAAAAAACAAAAAAAAAGATGTTTTGTTTTCTTACATCTGAAAGGATTTTTTTCATGCATATTTTTCTAAAAAAGATAAAAATCATATTTCTATCATGTTTTAAAAATTCAACAATGAATATTGTAACCGGTTTATGATTATCCATTGAGTTTTGGTCAAAAGACCAAAAATCTCATAATAACTAGTTTGTTACCCGAAACATTAGGAATAGGAAATAAATGTCATGATAAATCTTGGACTTAGAATGATTAGAATTTAACCCAATAAGGTAGAAACTTTTTCATGACAGAAGATTTGTCTTAGATGAGACTAACAGATAACATGACCTAGAAAAAACAATTGATAAACAATGCAGCTTATCTTAGGTAGAGTGCACTAGAAGTAATGTGTCTTTTCCTTGCACAACAAGTCCTCTTACCCGGACTCTCGCAGACCATTAGGTTTTCTAGTGACCATAATACTAGGTGGCGGCTCCTGAACTTAATAATCATAATTTTATGATTAAATCCAAAACTCTTTAACTTCCAAGAGGTAGCTCCGTTGTGCACGTCGTGACAGGCATTATAATTATTTTTTAATTTTTAACATGTATTTTCATCATTTTCTTATTTCTTTTGTATAATTATTATGGATATTTGAAGTGTTGATTGAGACTATCATGTTGCATAATAGATGTATGATGCTAATGAAGAAATTTTGAGAGGTTGGTGCTTGATAGTTACAAGGTTAAAAGATATTTGAAAATGTAATAGTAATTATTTTTCACTAAAAAAATTATCAAAATAATATTTTTTATCTTTTAAAATTTATTTTTAACTTCAACACATTAAACAATCCAAGAACATTAAAAAAAAAATCAAATTTTAATAAAAAAAACAATTTCATATTCACTCCCAAACACCCACTTCTAAAAAGATGAATTTGTTGAATTGATTAATTAGTTTATCCAAAATGTAACAATTTGGTCTCAATAAGAACTTGTATGGTTTATATAACTTGTTGTTTTTGTGATGACTTGTATAATCCATGATTTTCAAAATCACAAGTGTTATATTTGAATCCGTATTTTAATTACAATATTGACATAATACATAACTTGCCTGAAAGCAATTGCCTTCTCCATAAATGTTCTATATATACATAATACAAATGTATATATCTCGGGTCAGAGTAAGGTTGGGATATTCATTAATCATTGATTATGGTAACTATCCAAATTTCAGGTCAGTATCTATTGGTTCAGATGAAATTACTATCCCTACATACGATGTCAAATTGTCTGCAAAATTGTATCTACGTCTTGTATTCCTAGACCACAAATAACTCTAGGGCCCCTGACAAGCTCCCGTATACTCCTCATATCTTATGAACCCAGCTGCAAGCTCCCGTATACTCTTCGTATCTTATGAACCCAGCTGCTGCGATGATGCTCGTCCCTGCCCTCGTGGCATTTTCTTCGACCCCGCTGCCAAACATAAAACCAAATATCACTAAACACAATGTAGCTCAATGTCATATCACAAGGAAGCACCTCTTCGGTACGATAAATTAAAACAATTGTGGATTGCCATCATTGCAAAGCTAATAGCAAGATTTCAACCGTCCTAATGATAGATGCATGCACGTAGAACAAGCTTTTTTTCATCTAATTTGCATGCATCATGTTCTTACTCTCTACAAGATATTCAGAAAGAGTTCCCATTTTAAATTCTCAAATGGAAGCAAGAATTCCAATCTAAGCCCACTCAAGACGACAAATCATTGTTGGCCAAATCTGGCCATTCAATAACATGCAGAAGGCAATCACTTTCCAGCAAGGGTAAGCTATTTATACTTGGCATTCGTGGACGCTCATCTTATCTGTTTACTATGTTGTTTATACTTGACTGGTATTGGCTTATAAGTTGTGTCGTCATTGCAAGCTTGAACAGCAATAATATTCAGGCCTTTCAGTAATACGCAAAAGCATGCACGCAAATATACAGAGAGATAAAGGGAGAAAGAGAGCATACGATCTTCAACATCCTTCATCTGGTAATAATGGGGAGCTATTTCTACCAGCCAGTCTGGCTTTAGTTCCGTTACCTGCAATTCGTGTTCCAAATTTCAGCTATAACCCAAAACATATTCCAATTTCCAAGTGAAGGCCTTGTTGATGGGAGTAATATCTGAATTGTGTGTTTGAGATGAGTAAAACTTGCCTGCCTCATGTACTCCTTAGTAGTAAGAACCAACTCGTGGTATATAACCCATCTTGGGAGCACCTGCATTGAAATAAATAAAATATATAAACACACAAGAAAACACTACTTGGATAATGGGATTTGTATGAGTTGAAATAACAAATGCAGCCTGATATGTACTTGACTCCTTGTGAATTTCCCCAGCCAAGAAAACGCTTGTATGGTGGAGCACATTAGAGAAGAAAAACACTTCAGGACAAGCTTATGGTGGAGCGCATTAGAGAAGAAAAAAACACTTCAGGACAAACTTATGCACAATATAATTTTTATTGGAACAATATTATCTTGAAGGAAAAAATCTTTAACAAGTATTACTTATAGCCTACATGCCCAACTGATGAGTGAAGATGACGAAAAGGAAATTTCCCTATTTAACACAGGTTAAAGCCTTCTAACGTTGTGCAAAAGTTTAGCTCAAGCATTTAGGTTCCTTCGACAACTTAAAATCCAGATAGATCAGGAAACAAAGAAATGTCAACATCTGTGAGATTTATAAACAGTTTCCATAGTCATTATATGCCTAATCCCAAAATTGGTCTCGGTTCAACAACCATCCTGGTCTATATATGCTTATGCCTAGTGTTTATGCAAACTAGGCATTCCAAAATTATTTGCAGCAACCACACCAGATAAAAACCAGAATCACCCATAGCAAATTCCCTACCTAGATAGTATACAAATCTTTTCAATGGAAGATGTCATCCTGAGGTTAAGAAAATAAAAAGCCACGGCGGTTTACTTCAAACTCATTTCAAGTATAATACAGAAACCAGGGACAATATCTATTTTGAATATGTTGATATGCCATCCTAGACAATCACAAAGAATCATTAATGACAAAGGGCCTGTTTAGCGTGCCTATAAGCAAAGCACCCCTCTTAGTTGATTATAATAGAAGCAGGAGAAGGTGATGTTCTCTCATAAGCATCTTTTACCTGCTTTTCTGAGATATATGCTTGCCTTTTCAAAAAGCAAGCTCCTTACCAAACACTTCTACTTTTAAAAGCTAGACAAAAGCTGCACACTAATATGCATAATAGCAAGGCCAAACAGAGCCAAAACACATCTCACCTGCGACAACCCTGAGCTGGGATGAATGTGAACTGTCTGTGAATGTTTCACAGTTTTGTAGGATCCATTCTTCTGTAGCCTAGCAGAATGGGGGAAAAAACCTAGAAAGGACAATTAGAGTTGAATTAAATACCGAAGATCACGAGTATTTTGACTCCAAATAAATAGTAATAGTTATTGCTAGTAAATTTACCAGAAGTTATGGACTTCTTTATCGCATCTAAATCATTGGGGTTGGATGATAGCTCAATTTCAACCCTCTCCAAAAGGCCCTCCAACTGGTCTCGTACATCTCTGGCTCGCTTCATACTCCTTACCTGATACCATGGGTAACAAGGTACTACAGATCAGATATCGCTAAAAAGAAAATTGAAGGGCTAAGCTGAGTGTCAGATGAACTATATTGTCAAATTTGCAGTTTAAAATATATACACTTCAAGTCTACCATGAGTAAAAATCTGTAAAAATAAAAATCTATGGTTAAAAATATATTAACATGAACAAAATAAAAATCTGTAACCACTCATATTGTGATGGCCAGCATCAATCAGTGTCATAATCCCGAGGTGAGGCCACACAATATTTAAGATTATCTTCATGTCTATGGTACCAAGAGTGTGGAGCTTAAATTATAAACTAAATCTATAACGGCAGCAATGCAGCTGGAAGAACTGCTTGGCTTTCCAAGTCAACAAAATTCACACAACACTAAACAAGTGAAGAAATTAGCCCACATTTTGGACTCCAGCATGGGTAGGAAGTTAAATTTTCGAACTTGAAGAGGGGGGGATATCAATCAAACAAACTTCCTGCCGTCATGCTGAATTGTTCATTACTGAGTTCTAGGCATTTTCTTAGTTCTAAACTCACAAACAATTCTTTATGCCAAGTTAAAAGGTTTAAAGTGATAAAAGGTTGTGTGTGTGTGTGTGTGTGTGTGAGAGAGAGAGCGAGAGGGAGAGAGGGGGGGAGAGGGAGGGGGGGAGGGAGATCAAAATTAAAATAAGAGTTATCATTATACTGCCACGAATAACTTAGCCACATGCTGGCAGTGGTCAGAGATCAGACTTTTATGAGAATTGGCTTTGGAGGCTATATTTAGTTTTTCAATTACGATGGGAGCAATCTATTTGAAATTCAAGTCAGATCTCCAGATGCCATGTGCATATTGTGCTGCTTGAAAAACTTCATGTTCGGTTTTACTAAAAGGGCTCAAGTGTGCTGATATACCAGCATGCAAAGAACTATTTATCCAGAACCGGGGGAGAAAAAGGACTATTTTGGAACCTACACCCTGCACCCATTTTATGGATCAGAGGCCTCAACAGTTGGAATTTCAATTAACACGAAACTTGGACTCATGTCTATTTTGAACACTCACAGTGGGTAACATAGCACAAAGAATCAGGAATTTAGATGACAATATGCGATTCTAAAATATTGAGCCATACCTGAATATAATTTTCATAACACCATTGTGTCGAATAATTAGTTTCCTTCCAAGAACTATACACCTAAAAACATCAGCAACAAACATGGTGAGGCAACCATTCTGGACACCTTGAATCAAGTAAAATGAGTAATTGAAATGTAGTTCATAAAAAAAAAGGGAAAACCACAATGATAATGCAATTCATATCATAATTTCTGAAAATGTAACATAAAAATCTATCAAAATCAGAGCAATATATTGCATATCCACTCTAAAGTAAACTGGGAAAATTACCAGTTCAGTTTTAGGAAGTAAA
>Ga0307516_10010520_pt1 | contig 10162 bp, 10 predicted proteins | sample 19_EM_MG_FD_203310 | JGI IMG/M metagenome (GOLD analysis project Ga0307516, IMG submission 203310) | Populus trichocarpa ectomycorrhiza microbial communities from riparian zone in the Pacific Northwest, United States - 19_EM | ecosystem: Host-associated > Plants > Roots > Unclassified | place...
GCCACCAACGTCACCGACAACATCCTCAATCTGCCCGAACGAGTCGAGGCGGTCGCCAAAGCCTGCGCCGACACCGTCGACCGTGCGAAGGAGGTCATCTCCGATGTTCGCTCGGCCTACGACGGCGGCACGTATGGCGCGGCTCCGACCAAGGGCGACGTCACGGCCACGGCCCTGCTGAAGAAGCACGACGGCACCACGGCGACCTACCTGGAGTCCGGAGCCACCTTCGACGCCTACGGCAGGGTCCTCACCAGCACCGACCTGACGGCGAACGTCACGGTGAAGGGCACGGCCGCGCCGGTACGGACCGTGCGCACGGACGGCCGTACCACCACCACGAACCGCACCCCGGCGACCGGATTCGTCACGAAGACCACGACGACCACACCGCCGGCCAAGGCCGGAGACGCCAGCACGGCGCTGGTCAGCTTCGCCACTCACGATCCGCTGCGCGGGCTGCCTCTGACCCAGACCGATGCCAACGGGAAGGTCACGACCTTCGCCTACGACGCGCTCGGCCGATCCTCGAAAGTCTGGCTTCCGGACCGGCAGACCACGCTGTCGCCCAGCTACGAGTTCGACTACCTGGTCACGGAAGGACAGCCGGTCGCCGTGTCAACGAAGGCGCTCGGCACCAATGGCAGCCAGATCACCGCGTACAGCATCTACGACGGGTTCCTGAGGCAGCGTCAGACGCAGAAGCCCGGCCCTGACGGTGGACGGCTGCTCTCCGATGTCTTCTACGACGAACGTGGCCTGCCCGCCAAGACCTTCGAAACCTACTACGCCACGGCCGCACCCTCACGGACCCTGTTCAAGCCCGCGGATGCGCTCGCGGTCGAGACCCAGACCCGCACCACGTTCGACGGCATGGGCCGAACGAGCGTGACCGAGCAGATCGCGGGCAACGGCGACGGCGGCAAAGTGCTGGGCACCACCCGCACCCTCTACGGCGGCGACCGCACGACGGTCATCCCGCCGGAGGGCGGCACGGCGACCACCACGGTCACCGACGCCCGCGGGCGGACCACCGAACTGCGACAGCACCACGTACGAGCCGCGGACGCCGCCTACGACTCCACCCGTTACGGCTACACCCCTCGCGGCACGCTGGAGAAGCTGACCGACCCGGCGGGCAACATCTGGAAGTACGCCTACGACCTGTTCGGCAACGTCACTTCTACCGTCGACCCGGACAAGGGCTCCAGCTCCACCGCGTACGACGACCGCGGCCGGGTCATAACCGTCTCCGACGACCGGGACACCGACCTGTACTACGTCTACGACGGGCTGGGCCGGCAGACCGAACTACGGGAGAACAGCGCCACCGGAACACTGCGCGCCAAGTGGGTCTACGACACCGTCAGCGGCGCGAAGGGCCGGCTGGCCGAGGCCACCCGCTACGTCGGCAGCAGCGCGTACACCAACAAGGTCGTCGCCTATGACCGGCTGTACCGCGTCCTGCGCTCGACCGTCACGATCCCCGAGAGCGAGGGGGCGCTCGAAGGCACATATCTGTCGGCCACGGCGTACAACGTGGACGGTACGGTGCGCACGGCCGGTTCCCCGGCCGCCGGCGCCCTACCCGCCACGACGGTGGCGTTCACCTACGAGGACCAGACCCTCCGGCCGATCGCGCTCAGCGGCAGTCAGGGAATCGACGTCGCCACCAGCTACAGCCTCACCGGCAAGCCCCTGGAGCACGAGGTCTCCAACAACGGCGGCAAGAAGTCCTGGGTGACCAACACCTACGAGTGGGGCACGCAACGTCTGGCCACCTCCGAGGTAAACCGTGAGGGCGTGCCGGGTGTGGACCGGCAGAACAGATATGGCTACGACCAGGCAGGCAACGTCCTCTCCGTCTCGGACGTTTCCCGCTCCGGCACCGACACCCAGTGCTTCGACTACGACTACCTGCGCCGGATGACAACGGCCTGGACACAGTCCACCGGCACCTGCGCTACGGCTCCCACCGGACAGACGGTCGGCGGCCCCGCCCCCTACTGGCACTCCTACACCTACGACAAGGTGGGCAACCGGCTCACCGAGACCCTGCACGACATCGCCGGTGACACGACGAAGAACACCGTACGCACCTACGACTACCCTGACCCTGGCCAGCCGCTCCCGCACGGTCTGAACTCCGTGACCCAGACCGGGCCGGGTGGCACCGCGCGGGATTCCTACGACTACGACGTGGTCGGCAACACCACCGAGCGCACCCTCGCGGGCACGACCCAAAAGCTCGACTGGGATGCTGAAGGCAACCTGGTCAAGGTGACCAAGCCGGTCGAGGGCAAGCCGGACGACGTCACCGAGTACGTCTACGACGCCGAGGGCAACCGGCTCATCGCCCGCACAGCGAAGGAGACCACTCTCTCCCTTGATTCCACCCGTGTCACGGTGGCCAAGGGCAGCACGACGCCCAAGGCCACCCGCACCCTCGATGTGGGCGGCGGGCACCAAGCGTTGATCGACGATGACGGATCGGTCTCGTTCACGCTCGCCGACCATCAGGGATCTGGGCAGCTGGCGATCGGGGCGTCGGACCAGCAGTTGACCCAGCGGCGCACGCTTCCCTTCGGCGATATCCGCGGCAACAGGCCCAGCTCCTGGCCCGGGGTGCAGGGCTTCGTCGGCGGCGTGGACGACTCCGATTCCACCGGGCTGCAGCACCTGGGCGCCCGTGAATACGACCCGGCAACCGGCCGGTTCGTCTCAGTCGACCCGATCCTCACCCCGAGCGACCCGCAGGCGCTCAACGGCTACTCCTACAGCAACAACAGTCCTGTCACCTTCAGTGACCCGGATGGACTGCGCTGCATGCACGGTGCTCCAGGTGGAGGGGCGGACGGCATATGCGCGGGCACGCCCAACGACACTGACGGTGTAGTCGGCCCTGACTCGAACAACTGCCAGCGGACGGACACCTGCTACGCGGCCGCGAACGACATGGCCAGGCAGGCCCGAAGGAACGGCACCTACGGCAAGTCGCCGATCGTCGTCCAGCGCAAGGGCGACTCGATCACCATCCAGGGCGTGTATGTCCCCACCCAGGCGGAACTTGCCGAGAACTTCCCGTACTACCACGAGCGCCTGGACTACCAGCACAACCTGCAGAACTGGGCGAGGGCCCGGTGTTCGACTCTGCAGGCCGCGGACTCGGGGTTCTGCGGCGCAGTGGGCAAGCTCGGCTGGTTCGGTGATCAGAACGGCCCGGGAATATTGGAAGTCCTGGGCATCGACGACTACGTCAGCTGTGCGCAGGGTTCCGGCAGCGCCTGCAAGGCGGCAGCGGTCGATGTGGGCATATCGGTGGGGACCGGGCTCCTCGGCAAGGGTGCCAAGGTCGTCTTCAAGGGCTTCAAGGCTGCCTTCAAGAAGGCCGACTCCGTGCCCATCCAGTGCCTTGTGGGGGGCGGGCGGCACAGCTTCACCCCAGGAACGCGCGTCCTGATGTCAGATGGGTCCACCAAGCCCATCGAGGACGTCCGGATCGGCGACGAGATCGTGGTCACCGACCCGGAGAGCAACCGGACCACGACGCGGACCGTCGTCGCCACCATCGTCACCGAGGACGACAAGCGCTTCGTCGACCTGACGGTGTCCCGGAAGGAGGCCTCGGGCGCGGACTCGCTGACCGCCACGACGACGCACCCGTTCTGGTCCCCCTCCGAAGGCGCCTGGGTCGACGCCGGACATCTCAAGCCCGGCATGACGCTGCGCACCGTCGATGGCAGCACGGTCGAGTTGGAGAAGACCAGCGAATTCCGCAAACTGCAGCGGACGCACGACCTGACCATCGATGACATCCACACGTACTATGTACTCGCTGGTCAGACGCCGGTTCTCGTTCACAACAGCAACTGTGATCTTCCTGAGGGGTACACGTCTTCCCCGGCGCTCAAGGGTGATCCGTATCATCCGGACTCGGTAGCCGCGCGAAGTGCGCAGAACCGGGAGTTGTACGCCGGAACCGTAGGGGACAGGGCGGGGGCCCTTGGGTACAGGACGAGAATCCCTGCGCAGAAGGCTCCGTTCAATTCGCACGGACAGGTGGTCTTCTCGAACGGGAAGAACTACATCACGCCAGATGTTGACGGGCATAATGTGTCGGACGGCTGGAAGATGTTCAACCGCAAGGGCCAACGGATCGGTACTTATGACCCAGACCTCAACTATCTCAAGGAATAACCGATTCGCGATCGAAGTGATCGGTGATCCCGCCTCGGAGGGTGGCGTTTCGTCGCCTTCCGAGGCCGCCGGTAGGGTCACGGTCGGGGATTTCTCAGAATCATTCCCGATGGACCTGAGCTTCTGGACGGTGGCTGACTACTCTCGGAGTTGGGAGAGAGCCCTGAGGGAGCTTGAGGCGAGCGATAATTCGACCTCGTGCCTCATCTCTTCGATCACGGATCCGGAGACCGCTAACTTCATCTTCTGCTGGCCCATTTACCGGGAAGGGGAATCTGTCCAGGTGCAGAATTCGATCATCTTCCTGGATGGCCTCGAAGAAGAGTTCAATCCGCAAGAGCCTTGGCGACATGTGGAGGCTCGAAGTTTGGTTGACGAGGACGGGAACCGAATTTCTGAATGGTCGACGACCATCTCTGAGGTGCGGCGGTTCCGCGAGTCCATCGGGGGCGAGTAGCTCAGGTACACACGCAAATCTGAAGCCCCGCCAGGCAGCACCTGGCGGGGCTTCAGCGTGCCGTGACGGCAGTAGTTGACGGCAACGTCAGCGGACGGGAGCCGTGCAGAGCGGTGGTTCGTCGCTGACGTCGGGCTTGCCGGTGATCTCGGCGGGGTTGCGGAGGGCGTGGCCGAGGAGGTCGATGGCGTCGCGTTGGAGTCGGAGCCGGACGTGGGCGTAGACGGTGGCGGTGACGCCGATGTGGGCGTGCCCCAACAACTCCTTGATCACGATGAGTTCCACTCCTTGCTCCAGGAGGAGGGTGGCCGCCGAGTGTCGGAGGTCGTGGAACCGGATGCGGCGGAGTCTGGCCTGGCGGAGCAGCGCGATGCCGCGAGGGCCGTCACCTACTACGACAGCGGGGACGAGCACCGGCAGGCCCTGCTGGCCCGCGCCGAAGCGCTGCGGCTGGCCGGCACCTACCTCACCCAGGTACGGCAGTACGACATCGCGTACGCCGCTGTACGTGGCGCCATCATGGACGCCCGTCAGGCCGGAGACATGCTTGCGGCGGGCTCAGGTGTCGGCTGCATGTGCTGGCTGCTGGTGCGCCAGGGCCGGTTGGACGAGGCGGAACAGGTCGCTGCCCGGAGCATGGACGCGGTGGAGCCGAAGATCACCGGGGCCGAGCCGGACCACTACGCGGTGTGGGGCGGCCTGGCGATGGAGGCCGCCGCCGCAGCCGCGAGGAACAACCGTCCCGACGAGGCGAAGGCGTACCGTCAGGCCGCCCGGGTCGCGGCAACCGCTGTCGGGACGGCGCATCGCAACGTCTCCCGCCACTGGTCCGTCTTCGGGCCGGTCACCGTCGCTGTCAAGGCACTCGAAGACGACATGGTCGTTGGCGACGCCCGCGCGGTGGTGCGCAAGGCAGGCGAGCAGGAGGAGTTGTCGCCCAAAGCATGGAAGCGCTTGGGCAGGCCCAGTACCAACGACGGGAACCGCTTCACCCTCGATGTGGCGCGCGCCCACACCCGGACCGGCGACCTGTCCGCCGCCATGGACGAGTTGACCCGCGCCAGGGAAGCCGCCCCGCAATGGCTGCGTCACCAGAACGGGGCCGCCGAGACCATGCAGGAGATCCTCGGCAAGCGCAAGCGCACCCTCACGACGGAGATGCGCGAAATGGCCGACTACCTGGGCGTAGTCGGGTAGCTGCCACACAGCGTGGCAGTTCGTGAACCAGGAGTCGCGAACTGCCATGACTACAGCCTGGAGTGACGATCAGTCAGTGCCTACGGTCACTGTGTCCACGATCAGTGACCCAGGCCGGGGGTGCCCAGTGAGCCAGCCCAGGAGCGATGCCGACCGCATGCGTCGCAGAGAGCTGTACGACGCCGCGTCCGGTGGGGGAGGTCCCCGCTTGCTGCCGTGGACCAGCCCGGAGGGGAAGCCCTGCTACCTGAGCAGCGACGGCCGGGGCTACCTCTCCACCCTCGCCGACAGCATCGAGACGGCACAGCTCAGCATGGGCGAGGAACTGTTGGAGTACGCCCGAGACGCCACAGCACCCAGCGCGAAAACCCTGTCGGCGACCGAATACCGCTGGCTGGCCCGCCGGTTGACAGAAGCCCTGGCGGACGCGCTCCTGGTCGCGGACTCACGCGGGCAGCGCATCCCGGATCACGAAGAGGCGACCGAGGATGCCTGACTCTCCGAACGCCGGCGCACCAGCGCGCGATGCCTCTCGGGGGCGCTACCGCTTCCGCGAGTACCACGTGACCACCGTCCCCGACCCCATGGCCCTGCCAGCGTTCGAGGCGGTCTGCGTCACCGGCGAAGAGCGCAACTGCGGCGCCACCTCAGGCACGCTGCACACCCCGGACGAGTTGACCCGGTGGATCGCCGAACACTGCGCCCAGAGTGGCCACGAACTGTACGAGCAGACAGTCCGCGCCCTCGTCCGCGCCGAGCCCGGCGCATGGCAGTAACGTCCCCCTGCGCCGACACCACGCCAGCAGCAACGCGACCGCGCGGCCCGAGCCCTTGACGGCAGTAGCGATGGCAACACCCACGGGTTTCCCCGCACAACCACGGACACCAGCGGAACGCAAATCACGTGCTGACCTGCGAAGAAGCAGGTAGAGGGGTACCGCGCAGCACACGTACTATGTGCTGGCTGGGGCTACGCCAGTATTGGTACACAATGATGGCGGCGAGCCTGTCACCGATGACTTCAACCAGGCGCGGAATCAGGCTCTGGATTGGCTGGGTTCTCGCGGATTCAAAGCTGAAAAAGTGACGCCGGGTAAGTTCGGGACGATCAAAGGTAAGCCCGTCGGCATGCAGACAGCTAACGGCAAGGCGGGATTCCGGATCGAATTCGATGATCGAAGTGGGGCTCACATCAACGTGTGGGCAGGCAAGGTGAAGGGCCCGCACTTCCAGTTCAATGCCACTGAGGCGACCGTGACGAAGCTTCAGGGTCTGCACGGATGCGGTTGATGGAGGAATGACTTGTCTGGTGACTATTGGGAAGAAGAGGTATTTTCCGTGCCGCCTCTTGCTGCCCTGAGGAAAACAAGCGCGTCAGATGTATTCGATTGGCTGGAGCTCCATTTTCCTTTCGCGGGAGGGAAGATCGATTGGCGTCGTGTGGATGGGAGGCATGAGCATTGGAGAATCGAAGATGAGCAGCTGCTCGCAGCGAGTGCATCCAGGGAAATCTGTGCACGAATCAGGCCAGGCTCTGCAGTCGAGCATGTGGGAGACGGGCTTTCGCTCTACGGCGTGCGCTTTACTGGGGATGAGGCCGTTTCGGTTACGGCTGCACTTCTTGAGGTGCCAGAGCATCACTACTTCCTCGCAGAGGATCGAGCGTGGATTGTGGTGGTCTCCTTCGAAGGTGACTTGGATGTTTTGGATCGAGCCAGCACTTAGCTAAGCTCCGGGAGGGACTAGAGGTGAGGTGCGTCAAGGTCACGTGGGAACACGACTTCGCCGATGATCCCGTGCTGTATCTCAGTGAGTTTGGCGGCGATGGCTACGAGACTCGGAAGGTGCAGTTCTATCGGGATGGTCCGTCCGACTGGGCCGATGAAAGTCACGAAACTGCGAACCTCGAACTCTCGGAGAGTCCATTTGCGTCACTCGAAGTGATTTTCAGTCAGGGAGAATTCAGCGCCGATCTGGTTGACTCGGAAGACTTTGAGCGCGCATAGGTTGAGGTGCAGGTCAATTCTTGATGGGCTCGCGATTTGCGGCACGGGGTGCTTGGAGTCGCAAAGTCTGCGGCTTTCATTCTGAGCCAACGCTTCTGGGGCCCACCGCATAGCGGTGGGCCCCAGAAGCGTTTGACGGCAACGGTGACGGCAACGTCAGCGGACCACGGCCGTGGTGGATGGGTCGTCGGGGTCGTCGGTGGTTGGTCCAAGGACGCCCCCGAGGGTGTCGATGGCCTGGCGTTGGAGACGTCGTAGGACGTGGGCTTAGATGCCAGCGGTGACGCCGATATTGGCGTGGCCGATAAGTTCCTTGATGACGACGAGGTCGATGCCCTGTTCGAGGAGCAGGGTGGCGGTGAAGCGCCGGAGGTGGTGGAAGAGGTTCGTCCGGAGTCCGGCACGGTGGAGGAGACGACGGAAGCGACGGGTGAGGTTGGTGGCATCGAGAGGTCTACCGGTGGGGGGAACACGTACCCGTTGTGCTGCCACTCGGCGCCTGCCGTGTCAGGTCGCGCTACTGCTCTTCATGGTGGCGTTTCAGCGGACTGGAAGCAGCGGGCGGGGAAAGCGATGCGACGTCCGGAGCCCGCGTCTTGGTGGGCTGTGTGGTGAGTCCGCCGGTGCCTGTGCGCTGAAGGGTGCGGCGGATGGCAGCGGTGCCTGTGTTGAGGTCGAGGTTCTCCCAGCGCAGGCCGAGGAGTTCGCCCTTGTGGAGGCCGGCGTGGTAAGCGGTTTCGAACAGTCGTACACATTTGAGGCGGCGATCGACCCGGTCGATGTGCCAGCGGGAGACTTCGCCTCGGTGGCGGGTTCGCCAACCTGCGCGCAGGCTCGAACGTGCTCTGGGACAGGTCGAGGAGCTGCATGAGCGAGTCGAGCGCCTGGAGCGTGTCGATCGCGCAGAACGTGAGGGAGCTGAAGCAGCCGCAGGGCGCAAGAGGTGCTCGAAGACCGTGGTCTTCGAGCACCTGTACTGCTTTTTTGCTACAGCGTCTCGTCGTCCCCGTCGTCGATGCCATCGGGGTCGCCGTAGGCCGGTGTGGGCAGGCGTGCTCCTCGGCTCACCGCGATCTGGTGCAAGTGCCAAGGGCCTCTGCCAACTGGACTGCCAGCAGGTGGAGTTCTCCCGGTGTCCAGGCGCGGTCCTAGAGAACTTGCTGGGCTTCGTCGATGAGCTCACCGGCCAGGCCGAGCTGAGCCGCTTCCTGGTTGTCGGCAAGGCGTGACAGGAATCCGGCCCCGTCTCCTGCGAGGTAACACGGCTTTCCCTCCGGCCCCGCCCAGGGCAACAGGCGCACTGCATCCGTCAGGCTCACGCCGTCATCTCAGCCTTGCCTGCGCCGAACGGCGAGTGGCCGGCGCTCCGGAGTTGGTCCGGAGCCGGTCTGGGAATCCGTAACAGCGGTTCGACGATGTGGGCGATGCGGTGCGGCATGTTGACGCTCCAATTACGGTCATGGCCCATATGTAGCGTCCATTCAGGATCGTGCATGACGGGAAGATCCTCGTGGGGTCCGCGGACATGCTGTACCTGCAGAAGAGTGCGGGAGGGCGGGCTCTCGACGAGTTCCCGCACGGTGTTCGACGCCCGTGTCACCACACTCAACGGAATGCTCGGACAGCTTCGGCCCTCTGTGGAGGGCGTGGCCGTGGGTGACGCGGGGGAGCTCACCGTGAGCTGGGCGCCCGCTTTCCGGCTCGTGGCGTTCCATGACTGTTCCCGTGCGATGCCAGCATGGCGGGTCTTCGTTCGCGGAGGTGCGCATTGCGGATTTCCGCCGAGCGTCTGACGCGAGCCCGGCCACACCACCTGGCCCCCTGCTCCGTACCAGGCCGGAGCCGGGGGCCGAGCCGTAGGCAAGACACACGTTCGAGTAGGGCGTGCAGCGGTGGCACGCAAGGTGGTACGAAGGGTAGCTACAGTGGTCATACCCTGCTACCGTGTGGATATGAAGATCAGTGTGAGTCTGCCGCAGGAGGATGTCGCCTTCGTCGACGAGTACGCGGCCAGAACCGAGGCCGAGTCCCGATCCGCCGTGATACACGCCGCGATCGAGCTGCTGCGCGCGACTCAGTTGGAGGCGGAGTACACGGAGGCGTTCTCCGAGTGGGACGGCAGCGGCGACGCCGGGTCCTGGGACGGGTTCACGAGAGACGGACTGACCGATGAAGCGCGGTGACATCTACCTCGTCGACTACGAACCCGTGCCGGGCGCAGAGGCGAACAAGGCGCGCCCCTCGGTGATCGTGTCCAACGACGGCGCCAACCAGTCGGTCGAGCGCCACGGCCGGGGTGTGGTCA
>Ga0307516_10010521_pt1 | contig 10161 bp, 12 predicted proteins | sample 19_EM_MG_FD_203310 | JGI IMG/M metagenome (GOLD analysis project Ga0307516, IMG submission 203310) | Populus trichocarpa ectomycorrhiza microbial communities from riparian zone in the Pacific Northwest, United States - 19_EM | ecosystem: Host-associated > Plants > Roots > Unclassified | place...
GGCGTTATGGTCGTCTTAGGGCTGGGGGATGCCCGTAGGGCAGGAGTGCTCTACGTAAACCATGTACCGTGCACTGGGGGGCGCGAGTCCTGTACGCATCTGTGGCAGCGTTCGGCCGGCGGACGCCGTTGAGGCCGCCGCCCAATGGCGCGGCGGCGAGGGCGGGGGAACCTTGGACAGCAGCGTCCGTCCTGCCGTGAGATCGGCGGCTTCCCAACATCGGCCTCGGCCTGTACCGGCTGCCTGTACCGGCTGCCTGTACCGGCTTCCTGTACCGGCTGCCTGTATCGGCTTCCTGTACCGGCTTTCTGTATCGGCTTCCTGTATCGGAGCAGGTACACGGCGCCCGCTCTCCAGCCGTGTATGCCCATACATACGCTCTGCGTCTCGCGGCAACATCCACTGGAGCACTTTTAGCACAGCGGCGGGGAGAGCTTATCCCGCGCCCCCACGAGCGTGTGGCGTGCATGGGGGAGGGGGCGGGGGTGCTTCCTCCCCTCGCCGTTTCTGTTTGCATCAGGAGCGAAATCCATCTCTCTCCTCTCGACGGTGGTGGAAGTGAAGGCGGTGGAGATGGCGGTGGAGATGGCGGTGGCGGTGGCGGTGGCGGTGGCTTGCGCTAGTTCGGATCCGTGGACAACGTATCATACGGCCGAACATCGCGGGGCGCCATCTCGCATGTTGTCGGTATGTATGTATCTATATCGAAACATAGATACCTTCTGCACCGTCTCGTGCTCCAGGGTCCTGCGATAGTTCTTTTCTTTTCTTTTCTTTTTTTTTTGTTGGGACGGGGCCCGTCGCGTTGCAGCCATCATACATCCCCCACATAACCACAACACACATAGATACAACATACATACCTGCACTTTGCGGATGCCGCCGTGTCGTGTCGTGGGTGCCATCGTGACTGCACGCTCTCTCTCTCTCTCTCTCTCGCGCGCGCGCGCGGTTGCTTGGGGAAGGAGCACCCGTCCGTCGTGGTGCTGTACGTACGTCCGTCCGTGCCGGGAAGGAATGCAGCTCGGAGCAGGAGACTTGTCGGCGGCGCGTGTGACCTGCGTGAGCACGCAGCCGGCCACATGACGCGACGCAATGACCGGGGGGGGGGGGGAGGGGGGGCACTCTGCGTCGACGGCGGGCGGATTGCGGAGACGGCGCATGCAACGGAGCCGCCGGGTCTGCGGAGCGGGGTTGGCGGCGGCGGAGCGGCGATGGCCGTGGCAGGCGGGTCGGTGGCGTCGTCGGCGGGGTTCGGTGGCAATGTGGCGGAGCCCCGGCGCGCCACAAACGCAGAGCACTCGACATATCTCCATAGATGACGGGTACATCACGGACGCCCAGAAAACAACCAACACCTCCGCCCCCTCCCCCCCCACTGCAGCAGCGCCGCTTCCGGGTGCAGCAGGTACACGCCGGCGCCGGATGGATGGGTGTGGGCGGATGCAGCGCGCAGAGCAACGGGCAACCACAGCCGAGGCCCAGCGTCTCGCCCAGCAGCGGACGTCCGCTGGTTGGCTATGTATCTCGGACGAAGCTGGCAGCTCTTCGCTCGAAGATACATACATACAGACAACAGACATACAGACATACATACAGACAACAGACATACAGACATATGTACAGACTGCATACATACATACAAGCCGGGCGCGATGCCGATAGACATCATCTACATACATATCGATAATCGCGTCGTCAGCTGCTGCTTGTCGAGAGTGCAGCTCTTCCGCTCTGGCCTTTCTGGGCTGGGCTGGTCTGCACAGAGTATGTACACACATATGTACGCTGTCTATATCTATACCGTGCTCCCCGCCCACGCCCCCAACGGTGGGGTGTCTAGATAATCCGGCCGGGTGCGTGGCCAGGAGCAGGCTCTGCGGATCGTGGAGATCGCAGATACGGACGGACGGACAGCAGAGACCACGCCAAGAGGTGTCAGGCGTTAGCGAGGCAGGGCTGGCAGCCGGCCGGTCGGCGCGGAATATTTCCCGCTGAAACTGCGGGGAAAGGGGAAGGGGGAAGCGGGAGCGAGAGGACGAGGGCGAGGGCGAGGACGGGCGGGCGGACTCGCTCCAACGGAAAGGGCGCGAACTGCTGGCGAGAAGCGGTAGATATTGTGTGCTTTTCTCGCGGGGGGAGGGGCAGAGGTTCCTTGTCTCTTGGGGCGGCTTGTTCTCTTCTTGCTTTTTGGACGATGCTTCCTCGCTGCGGGGAGAGGTTGGAGTCCGATTCTGGTGGTGGTGGTGGTGGTGGTGGTAGTGGCACGGCGAGAGCAGATCCCACCGCCTGGAGCCGTCTCTGTTGCTGTGCGGGCGCTGGAGGGGTCCACACGATATCCGCCGTGGCGACATCGATCGCTGCGGACTGCCTCCGTGTCGAGGACGAATTCGTTCTGGCCGCTTTCGACGACGAGGAAGACGGAGGGGACCCGCACAAACACACACAACACACACACACACACACACACACACACAAAACCCAAGTGGGTGAGCGATATGTCCACCCCATCCTGCAGCGCCCGTCACAGGCATAAATAAGGTATGGGGTAGATACAGCATCTGCTCTACTCTACATACGGTGGGGACGCAGGGCTTTTCTTTCTGTGGGTTTGAAGGGTTTGGGCCCCCCTACGCCTGCATATGTATGTACATACGGCTGGGGGGCTATTGTTATTATTATTATTGTTATTGTTATTGTTATTGTTATTGTTTTGTTTTGGTTTGTTTTGGTTTGTTTTGTTTTGTTTTGTTTTGTTCAGTTCTGTTTTTTGTTCAGTTCAGTTCAGTTCTGCCCTGTTCTGTTTTTTGTTTTGCCTGCTTCTGGACAGCCTGGCGAATTCCTAGCCGGAAATTCGGGGTGCGTTCGCGGGAGCCCGGCCGCGCCTTCACAGCCACGACAGGTCCGATTCTTGCAGCTCTCGAACACAGCCGCCCTGCCGCAGCGCAGCACTGATCGCTGATTCCGCAGCAGCAGCAGCAGCAGCAGCAGCAGCGGGTGGTTACGTATGTATGCCCGTCGCGACGGCCAGAAATAGCGAGTGCGGGGCGGGAGCGGAGTGGAGCGAGCAAGCGCGGGTGTGCTCATCTGGCCGGTGGCGGCGGTCACGTTCCCGTCTGCTCTCCGTTCCGCTTCCTCTGTGGCTATCCGCGTCGGCCGCATGCAATCCGACGCGCGCGAGGCGGACAGCGTCGCTCCGGGGGGGGCGGAGGGAAACAAAGAGAGGCACGCAGCTGCTGCCGGCTGCCACACCCGGCCGTGGATATGGTTGTATGTATCTATCTATCTATCGACTCTAGCAGATCTGGACACTCCGCGAGCCGAGCAGACAGCATCGCTCGCTTCGTCATCGTCGCCACCGATCGCGCGGATCACGCAACGGACGTCGCAGGATGTCTTTCGCTCCTCAACAGTTTCCGCTCCGCTCTGCCTCGTGCAGCCTCCACGCACCGCCGCCCGCTGGCCTGCGTCTGCGGTGGTGGTGCTTCGTGTGCGCCTGTCTGCCGGTGCCTTCCGCCGGCGCCTTCCACCGCCTTCCAGCGGATTCCTCTCCCAAGACACGCTGCGTGCTCCACTGGCCGCCCGTGTGCCCTTGCGCCGGATGCGACTGCCGTTCTATGTAGAGTGTGGCTATACATAAACAGGACGCTGGTGCTCTATCCGTGTATTATGGAGAGTGTGTCGCCTGGCCGGAGCGACTTGGCGATGCAGCGACGAGCAGCGCTCCGCTCCGTGCATACACACGCTGCATACATCCATCGTCCGTCCATCGCCCACCGCCCGCAGGACTGTCCGCCGACCACCCATCCACCCCACCCACCTCGATGCAGCGGGCTAGCGGCGTTTCGTCGGTGTGCCAGCACCTCCTCACGAGACGCTGGGGACGCTGGCACTGCACGCTCTCGCAGCAGCGCGCTGTGGGTTGTGCTCCGTCGAATCCCCTCGTTCCCTCCCCCCCCAATGCCGATCTATTGCCACAACCAGCCGCCAGAAACGAACGCGGCGGCCGCGAGCGCAAGCATTTAGATTGGCTGCCCGTCACATCATCTCTCTCTCCCTGAACGGTCGGCTTCCCTGGGCGTCGCGCCCACCCCTCACCCCCCCCCCGCTCCCGTCCAATCGAAAGCGTCTCCTGCGCTGCCAAACCGGAAAGATAAAATAAAATAGAATGGAATGGAAATAGAATAAAATAAAATAATAAATGCATGGGAAGGGGAGGGGGACAGAAAAGTAAATCAGAATATGGAAGTGTCTCCTGCGCTGCCAAAAACGGAAAGATAAAATAGAGTAGAATAGAATAGAATAGAGTAAGTAAATACTTACTTAGGTACTTACTTACATAATAAAAATAAAAATAAATAAATAAAGGCCCCACTGACCACCCATTGCAGTGCAAGCCACGGCAAGTGCTGAAAAAGCCGTTGTCCAATCATCGGCCGTGCTGCCATTTTATTCGCCCCGCCCCACCCCTCAACGCATTATCCCCCTCCTCCTATGTATGTATGTAGAGTACATACATATGCAGCCTCCTCTCACCAACACCTCCACGCACAGGTCATCCACCCCCATTTTCGTCACTCCCCATTCGTCACTCCCCTCTCCCTCCTTCCTTGCCCGGGTATGTGCTTTCCAGCTTTGGAATCCTTGCTCTGGCCAGCGCCGAGACTTCGGCTCCAAGAAATGATGAAGGACAAAGACCCAGTTTTATCGCAGGACCATCCGCACCCAGCAAGGGCCACCACCACACACCCAACCCACTGCCTCTCTGCGCCTGCACGTTGGGCCGGCGCCAGTACAGTCAGCCTGCAACGGAATAAAAATAAAATTCCCGAAAATCTTTTTTTTTTTTTGGATTTTCTTTTCCTGCTTGGTCCGAGATTGTTATTCGCTCGCCCTCGCACCCTTCTGGACCTTTCCCTCGCCTTTATCCCCCCACCACCCCCCCCCAATCATACCCGATCCGTGCTAACCCCCCCCCCAAATCCTCCCACATTCACATTCAACCCCCCCCCCCCAAATCCCGCCTCGCTCTCCCTTCTGCTCTTCGCTCCCGGACTGCACGGACTGGGTGACTGGGTGACTGGGCTGGCTTGACTTGTTCTTCGACTTGCTCCCGTTCCCTAAGTTACATACCATACCCTTTATCAGCAGCCAAGTTCCTTCGCCGCCCGGCTCTACAACCCCCCCACCCCCCCCAGTCATTTACTCTGCTGCGTTGTCTTCATACCAACCCATCTGTCCTCTGTCCTGAGCTCCCTCCGAAGCCTCCATCGTCAAAGTGTCCCCCGTCTTCGTCGATAATCTCCCTCCATCCTACCACCACCACCACCCCTTGTTCGCCTGCCGCCACTGCCTTCAACCTCTCCGAGTCCGACCCCTTCCTCCAATCATCCCCGCCTCCTCGGTCCTCATTGCTATCCATCAGCACCCAGAGATCCCCTTCTGCTCGCCAGCCAAAAACAAACAGACAGACATATCGACAGCTCCACGCATAAACCAGAGAAGGAAAAAAACATCATAAAAACCCACAAAAACAGTCAAGACTACACAGCACAGCGCAAAAGAACAGCACCACTACTACTACTATTACTACCCCATCGTCGTTCGCCTGCCTCGAGCAGAGATCTCTTTGAGCCGGATACAGAAACTCCCATTGCAGTGGTTCGAGCTCCCGATCCTATCCGACCCTTCCTTCGGCTTTCCACCAGCAACGACATCCGACTCCTCCCGCATCTACTACTGCACGCACGTACGATAGAGAGTACTGGGAGGCTTCGCTCGTTGGGAGGCATCGCACCGACAGTGTTTGCGCAGTCAAACGGTCCCCTAGATTGTCCAGCCTCGTCCTCCCCGAACCATTCGTTGCGCGTGCGGACAATAGCCCGTCTCGGGAGAAGAAGAAGTCTTAAAACCGCGGGCTCGCGAGAGTCCCTCTTCTAACGACTTTCCTACTCCTTCCTGTCAATCTTTACACAAACTGGTATGCCAGTGTTCACGACGGAGCGTTTGTGATTCTTTACTGACCCGTGTGTGTGTGTGACCCAGTCATACCATACAACATCGCACTGCAAATGCACTCATAAGCCCGTTCATTCCCTTCGAACCCCAACGTCCACGATTTTTTTTCGATTCCCTCTACTAGGCAATCAACCGCGTCTGTTTTTCATGTCGGTATCACAGGAGTTATAGGTCAACAGGTCGTCCACATTTCCCTTTTCGTTTCTCTCGGTCCAATATCGCCGCGCCCGTTCCAGCTAGACCCGTCTCGAACAACCGCCATCGGAGCTCTTGCAAAGATTCCCCCTGCTGTAACATCGTAGAACGGTCAGACCGCGTGCGTTCTGCTTCGGGGCTGCTCCTCCTCCTCTGTCGTCACCTCCGCCGTCACCTCCGCCGTCACCGCCGCCATCTCTGTCAACCCTCCCCCCCTCCGTCACCCCCTCCGTCATCTTTTCATTCCCTCAACCCTAGGTCTGGTGCCTCCGGATAGGAACGTCCAGCTGTATCAACACCCTGTCAAACTAGCGGATTACACCTGCGTATAGAACGTTTTTCTTCTTTTCATCGCAGGCTCTCGATTGATACTCGAGCGCCTTCATCGATTACCTTCTTAACACCACCATAATCGACTGAGCCCATCTTCAAACGTCCAACACAACCAAGCCGCAATGGAATGCATGAGAGATACCTTTAGGGAGGGTGTGACGCTTGGAGGGTATGTGGCTCTGCCTAGCAGAATGTGTATCTCGGGATCGAGTGGTCGTTCTGACTGGGGCTGCAGACGTTATGAAGCTATCAACCTCCTTAACCATGGTTCGTTCGGAATGGTTTTCCTTGCCAGAGACACTATTAGCGGCGAGCTCGTCGCTGTCAAGTGCAGCGTGAAGGCAGGCTCCGCAGCCGCTGCCGAGTCTGACCTCGCCGTCGACGAGCTCTCGCAGGAGCCTGCCGTCCACCAACAGCTTGGCAGTCACCCCCACGTCGTCAACCTCTTGGACTCCTTCGAGACCGAATCCCACAACTTCCTCGTTCTCGAGTTCTGCCCCAATGGAGATCTCTACGAGGCCATTCGGCTCGGACGCGGTCCCCTGGAAACCGATCATGTCAAGACTTTTATGCTGCAGCTGGTGTCTGCGGTGGAGCACATGCACTCCATGGGTGTATACCATCGTGATATCAAGCCGGAGAATATCTTCTTGACTCAAGACGGGCACGTTAAGCTTGGTGACTTTGGCTTGGCGACCACCGAACAATGGACCGAGGAGAGTGGTGTGGGCAGCGACCGCTACATGGCTCCGGAGCAGTACGACGCCATAGGAGGCTACTCGCCGGAGAAGGCTGATATCTGGGCCATCGGGATCTGTTTGCTTAACATCCTCTTTTCCCGCAACCCGTTCACCACTCCGACCGACGGTGACCCTCTCTTCGCCGACTTCTCCTTCGACAGGGAGGCCCTTTTCGACATCTTCCCGACCCTTTCGTACGACGCCTTTGAGGCCCTTCGTTGTTGCCTGCGCATGAACCCTAAGGAGCGTTCGCTGTCGGATCTCCGCGATGCCATCGAGCGTGTTGTCAGCTGGACTACCGACGACGAGAGTCTCGATGGCTTCCTCACCGACGACAGGGACGTTATTCCTGCCAGCGTCAACCGCGAGCCCCTCCGCACCCCCTCGATCCAGACGCCGGCCCTCAACGCGGACGGTGCCTTCTCGTGGGCCGAAGCTCTGCACAAGTCCCCTCAGCCTCGCCAGCTCTCGGCCATTCCGGACGAGAACGAGAACACCGTTCGCTACACCGAGGACATGTTCAAGGACAAGCCCGACGAGTACGCCCAGAACATGGGTTACTTCGTTGCTCACCCCGCTTCCTACGATTCCGGTCTTGGCGCCTCGTTCTCGTCCGTCCCTACGACCACCGATTTCAAGCCCCGCTCCGATAAGATCGACATCAAGGCCCGTCCTGCCACTGCTGCCGCGACTTCTGCCTTCGAAACCAGCGTCGCAACTGCCTCGACCGCCTCCAAGTCGTGGTCCGATTGGGTCATTGAGGACGAGGAAGAAGAGGAGCGCGAACGTCAGGAGAGGGAGCGGGAACTCAAGCGTAGGAGCTGGAGCTTCGAGTCCGACGCGGGTTGCTTCGCCGATGACGACGAATTCGCCGACGAGTGGGTCGGAGGCGGTTGGGAAGATCTCGCGCTGTGACGTGCCGACCTTTTTCTTCTTTCTTCTCTCTCTTTTCTTTCGTTTATTCCTTTGGACTTCTTTCGCTGTCAACATGCACGCATGGTTTCTTTCACCTTCAATATCCTGAGAGATCCGGTACGGCATTTGGTCACAAAAGTTTCAAGTTCATCATTGGCGGTCCGAGAGAGACGAACGAAGGTTGTTTTCAAATTTTCTCAGCCCGGCCTTGGGGATGCGATTCTCTTTCAATCTCGGATGTACTTATCCCAATCAACCCCCCTTTGATATGCATACTGGAAATCCCACCTTTACCCCAGTTGCATCCGTACATACTTCTTTTCGGTGTTTTTTTTTCTCCCCTCTGGAAGCTTTCTGTTGACATTCTGCGGAATTTTGCGACCTTTTTTACTGTATATTCTTGGTCTGAACTGTATCTTCGCTCCTGGCACGCACATTCCCTGTTCGAACACCCTCCTTTGTTTCATTACCACTCAGCATTTCCTTTGGTCTCTGGCGAGGTGTGGGTTCTTTGGGTTCTTGGGTTCGGTTTTTTGCAACTTTTTTTTTTCTTTTCACGACGGACTGTTTACTTCTCACTACCCTTCCTTTTCTGTTCAGCGGTGTCATTTTGGGTTGTGTGGGGCTCTTTGTTTGTGCTTGGCGATATCGATTTGTGTGGTTTTTTTGTCGGTTGCTTTCTGCTCTTATAACTAACAACAGCCTATGGAGTCGTCGACTTGTCGGCTCCGGATATTTATATATTTCTTATCATGCCACAAAGGGCTGCTGTGGCGAGAGGATGTGGGGGGTATGTATGTAGCATAGTGTTGGGTTCGTGGTGGCTCGGGGAGATGTGGGGGGGGCTGGGTGCTTGTTTCGATATGTAGATGGTCGCGGAGTGTGTGGATCGTTGGGGATATGGATGGTGGACGTGTGTCGGACATGGGAACACGCAAAGGTAACAGTCATCTTTACTCTACCACTGGCAAGAGGGGTGAATTTTTTTACTTTTTTTTTTTTTTTTTTTTTTTTTTACATACCATCTGACCACCGGGAAAAGAAGGCCTCTACTAAAGAATAAGGGGGGGAAGTATATAAAAGAAAAAAAAGCTCTTGTCTTCGTACGATCTTATGTTTCCTCAAAAAAATATGAAAAATCGATTTTTTCTCGCTCGCGGGATACCATTTTACTATCCCCATTCCTCCCGTTGGATCTATATATATCTACGAACATGAGAGATTATTCTTTCTTCCCGGATGGGCGGTGGCGAACTGGGACCACGATCTTGGATGTGTGTGCACCGTATGCATGCATGTAGTAAGTTTGTCGGACGGACGGCGGAGACGGAGGCGGAGGGGTCGGTCGGTCGAGTCGAGTCGAGTCGGGTGGCGTGCTGACTGACGCACGGGGGCGGGGCGGACGGACGGACGTGGTTAGATGCGGGAGACACAGCCCCGTCGCCGTCGTCATCACCGTCGTCGTCGTCGTCGGCCGTACGTACGATACAGTATCATTTCACGTATAAGGTATGTATGTATGTACTAGTGTGCAAGTAGTTATGTATGTAATACCAAATGCAATAATGTATGTATAAATAAATAAAAAACCAAATGAACATCCTTCTTACAATAATAATAATAATCATAATTAAGTACTTCCTACCACAGTAGTAAATACGGTGCCAAGCCCTCAAAAAAAAAAAAAAGTAGATAGCAGCGGTATGTATCTTATAAGTGAGATATTACGGTATCTAAGTACATGCATACCTAGCAGCCGAGCAGACTATGTATATATGCAAATATGTATGTATGCATGTATGTATGTATGATCTGTGTATTCCACCGCAGCAGTGTGGCGGCCTTTTTCTTTTAATTTTACATATACGTATATACCAAACCAGATGAATGAGAAATAAACAAAGTAGAGGGGGGGGGGGGGGGGGGGGGGGGCCAAAACCCCCTTATTTTTTTTTTTTTT
>Ga0307516_10010523_pt1 | contig 10161 bp, 8 predicted proteins | sample 19_EM_MG_FD_203310 | JGI IMG/M metagenome (GOLD analysis project Ga0307516, IMG submission 203310) | Populus trichocarpa ectomycorrhiza microbial communities from riparian zone in the Pacific Northwest, United States - 19_EM | ecosystem: Host-associated > Plants > Roots > Unclassified | place...
TCCCAAGTCCCAACGGTACAAAGTTGAAACAGTTGAAGATGTTTCCAACAAGGGCACGTGTGTCAAGCTTCTGTTCACATTAATCATCATGCCGCGATGAGAAGTTAGGAGGAAAGTGGCTGGCTACTGGGTGGAGAGCTGGCTCTGGCTAGCAGCATGTGTTTATCCCGTTATTATATATATATACACAACCCATCACGTTCCTTAAGAGGGATTGTGTGTTCACAACTGAGTCTGTTGGTCAAAGTTGAAGAAAAACGGGGAAATTCAGTTCCCACTTTTGGTCAGATAAGTTGACATTCAAAAGCTGGAAAATAACGGGAGAAAGATTGGTCGTAGAAAGGCACCTAACAATAATATTGTTGAAGGTGCAAAGCCCCCTGTTCTTCTGGTAGAGCCCCACCTCTCTCTGCTCATTTTCTTCTAGTTCCTGTATCTATTTATATATGGCTTGAGGTTTTTGGTTTATGGGTCGTTCTTTTTTTCTTGGTTGATAGTGTTTTATGTTTGGTTTCTGAGAAAAAGGTGAGAAAGTTTGGAAAAGGGAAGGAAAGTAGAGGATATTGTCGTAGATAACTTTTTTTCATATAAGCCTGTGAGAATGGAATCTAGGAGGATTGTTTTGGAACCCTCTGTTTCGATGCCAAAAAAAGATCTTGTTTTTTCAACGACCTTAAAGTTTTGCGTTCATTAAAGCTGTTTGCTTTCATTTATTTGGTAAATTGGGTGAGAGAGTGTTATGTGGAAGATAACTGATTGTGATTAAAATTATTAGTCTGCAGTGCTCAAGGTGGAGAAAGAGATGGCTGAGAATGGAAGGGTACATCCAGATTGTATGAATGCTTCAAACCCTTACCATGAATGTGGTGTAGCTTGCCTTGAAAGGATTTCCCAAGGGAAGAGAAGGAAAGAGAAGAAACAGTCAGGTAATTACTATTGTTTTTTTATATCTTGGACACTCCTTGTAAAGCTGAGAGCTGTAGATTTTGGCATGTTTACTTCACCAATAATATGTATCTCCTCACCATCACAGAAGAATCTTAGTTAGGAATCAGTTGAATGCGACAGAAAGTGCCATGTGCTTTAGATTCATACCTTTACGATAGCCATGATTTTGTGTAAAGCCTTGATCTGTTTGATGAAGAAAGTAGAGATAATGTTACCAGAATCTGCCAATCCACCTTTAGAGAGGTGAATTTGTATTGATCAGAGAACTATTATTTGGAAAGGGTGAGGCTGAGAAGCACCGGACGGCTTGTGTTAATTTACTCCGTCTACCTATCCATCTCTGTAGAGGAGGATTTTCCAATTAAGACTCTGATTGAGTTTGAAAACGCACATCTTAGACATCTATTTTTCCAGCAGTGAGTCATGGCTATTTTCTTGCAACATTTGAACTATTTTCACAATTCTAATACAGGTCTTAGATCAGTGAGTTTCTGAGTTAAGGGTAGACCGAACATTTTTAAATACAGCTTTAATTTATTTATTTTGTGTTTTAGATTATCATAATGGTGTAAATGAGGGTTGGTCTAGCAAAAACAAGGATGAAGAAAGAAGAGCACAGCCTACTTGTCCCAAAGCATCTAATCCTTACCATAAATGTGAGGAATTTTGTTCTAATAGAACTGCCGAGGTCAATCCCAAGGGGGTTGAAAAGGAAACAGGAGGAGCCCAGCCTACTTGTCCCAAAGCATCTAATCCTTACCATAAATGTGAGGAATTTTGTTCTAATAGAACTGCTGAGATTAATCCCAAGGGGGTTAAAAAGGAAACAGGAGGAGCACAGCCTACTTGTCCCAAAGCATCTAATCCTTACCATAAATGTGAGGAATTTTGTTCTAATAGAACTGAGATTAATCCCAAGGGGGTTAAAAAGGAAACAGGAGGAGCACAGCCTACTTGTCCCAAAGCATCTAATCCTTACCATAAATGTGAAGAATTCTGTTCTAATAGAACTGCTGAGATTAATCCCCGTGGGGTTAAAAAACAATCAGAAAGAGCACAGACATGCCCCAGAGCATCTAACCCTTACCATAAATGTGACGAACTTTGTTCCAACGGAACTTTGGAGGCCAATCCCCAGGGGGTTAAAAAAGATTCAGGTTACCCCCTTTTCGAATACTAATACATTGTTGCTCGTTGGGTTTCACTTTCATTTTTTTTTTGGGGGGGATCAGGGATCTCGCAACCTGAGGGCTCAAGCCATTAGAGATGGAAGAATGCTTTATAACTCTAATAAAAAATTGAAGTCCTTCAATGATATCTTTCTCCAATTTGCAACTCTTCTTTGATGCTCAGTTCCTCATGACAGCACATTGTTCTTGCAGGTTCCATTATTGATGCTGCTTTAAGCTTTGGTAGAAAAAAGAAGGAATCTGGATCTCAGCAGAACTCTCCCCGAGCTGTTAACAATGTCCCTGTGGTAAAAGCAGCTCGCCGTGGTCCATCACCTCTTCCTACTAAAAAGCATGATGAAGCTGAGAATAGTGGATCGTTTTCCTCATCTCAACAACGTTCTGATGAAAGTTATTCTGAAGATCATTCTTTTGACAAGGGGCCAGTTCAATCCCCTGGACCAATGCATGTGTCTGGGAATATCACGGTAGTTTATCATTCCTCTCCATCTCGCTAAATTTATTTTTCAATATTGGCTTTGAATTGTCTCTCAATTTATTCTTTCTCCACCAGCCTGATCCTCCCAAGAGCCCTACAAGGCTTAGTTTGGCCTGCTATAAAATTCCAACACCAGCTGAGCCGCAACAGAATGGGAAGCTCCATGGTTCACCAAAGGCTGCTACATATCCTTCTGCTAACCATGAGGGAAAAGTCACTGATGGTCCTATTTCCGAGTATCTGGACTTCAGCTTTTCAGGCATATCTCGTGCTTCAGAAGAGAGTGACGAGGAAGAGGTTCAATCTGTCATCTCTGATTCCTGTGTGTCGGTAGGGAAATATCACGTGAGAGAAAATATTGCCTCTATTCTACAGTTAATCTTGGACAAGTATGGTGATATAGCAGCAGGCAGTCGATTGGAATCAGCTTCCATGCGAGCTTATTATTTAGAGTGTCTGTGCTCTGTGGTTCATGAGTTGCAGTGCACTTCTTTCAAGCAGTTGACAAATTCCAAAGTTAGAGAAATGTTGGCTGTTCTCAAGGACGTAGAATCCGCACAGATTGATGTTAGTTGGCTACGGGATATACTCAATGATCTGGCCGAAGGCATGGAGCTGAGCAGTCAGCATCAAGCTGCGGAAGAAGCAAAATCAAAGTGTGATCATGCTATAGAGTCAATAAAAAAAGAACTAGAATCCATGATGGAGGATCTGGCTCAAAAAGAGAAGGCAGTTGCTGATGCTAAAGCACAAATCTCTGAAACAAGAGATCGCCTGAATAAGCTAGAGCTCGATTCTTCTCGGTTAAGTGAGACTATTTCTTCAATCTGGTCGACAGTCGAAAAGTTTCATGACAAACCCTTGGCAGATGAGATCTTGTAATGCAACTGCCAGGCAAAACAACAACTACTACCTGATACTTCTTGTATTCTATGTGTTCCATATTTACAATTTTACAGAATTTAATTGTATGAATCAAATTACAAAAACATGTAGATGATACTAGACATGGACATAAACATTGTACTTTGGTATGTTATAAAGTTTATTAGTGTATTATAAGTTCTGTGAAGTGGAAGATGTGATTGATTTGAGTTTAACTGATAAGTATTTTCCCTTTTTTTGATGAAGGGATTTCATTTCATTGATCAAAGAAAAAACAGCAGCAGCCGGTCCCTGCTACAAAGCAATGAACATTGGGAAGAACACATTTAAAATATTAATAATTTATTAATATATATTTTTTTTTAAGTAAAAAAAAATTACATACGGTTTGTTTTTGCATTTTAAAACTGTTTTTGAAAAATATTAATTTTGTTTTATTTTTTATTTATTTCAAATTAATATATTTTTTGTGTTTTCAAATTATTTTAATGTGTTGAAGTCAAAAATAATTTTTTAAAAATAAAAAAAAAACATTATTTTAATACTTTTCTGAATGAAAAACACTCTGAAAAGCAACCACAATCACACTCAAACACCCCCAAACTAAAAAATTATAAAAAAAGTCAGTTAATCAATTCAACTCACTTGGGGCATTGATTTTGAACAAGAAAATAAATTATATATATATATATATAAACAAACTATAAAACGCGTGGGTGTTCCTATGGCAATGATCCATTATTCATTCTCTCATATTTTATTATGGATCTACTGTTCAATTTTTTTTCAATTTCATTTTCAAACCTTTTTTTTGTAAGATTGCATCACTTTTAAGCCAAATTCAAGGGCAATTAAGTGAAACTTGTTGGCTAAGGATGAAAAATTGAAAGATGGGAAATCGAAGCAAAAAAGGCACCATAAATGGTAATGGCTTTAAAGTTCACACAACAAGTTTAATTTAGTGTTCGTACTTTAAAAACAATAAATATTTGGTACCTCAATATCGTTTTAATTTAATTTTTGTACAAAAGTTTATTTTTCTTATTTTTTTAGTCCTTGGTTTGGCAGAGAAGAGAGACTAGCCGCTGGATTCCGGTGTGGAGAAAAAAGAATATTGTTGACGCCGATTCTGGCCATCAAAATGATTAATCTTTATGTCAAATGGTTTCATTTGACAAGGAAAGTTCATATTAGGTGATTTTTTACATTGAAAGTGCCTAGAAAAATATATATATGATCTTAATAAGATTTTTAGTATCGGGTTGATTTCAGGTTTTGGGATGGTTTTTTGGGTTTTTGAAGCAATAAATAGGTTTATTATGATTTCTAAAGTGTTTTAGGTTAAAAAAAAAAAATGGGCTAGAAAATGGGATTTTGGGTAAAAAAAAAAAACCTTTATGGCTGGATTCTTGAAAAATCAGACGACGCATCATCTTATTTTTTTTATTTTCAAAACAATTAGGGTGGACAACATGCCGTGCACCCCAGATGGAACAAAAAGAAAAAATGGCCTAATTGGGCTGACCTGACTTATCAAGCTTAGCAGTGCCTGACCTTTTCTCTTTCTCTTTTTTTAAATTATTTTTTTCTATTTAAAAAAAATTAATGCTTTTTTATATTTTTTTCAAAATTATTTTTTACTTATATTTAGATTAATACCCTTTCTCTTTTTTATTTTGTTTATAGAGATTTTTTTAATAACAATTATTTTTTGTTATTTTATATACATTTAATTCTTTAAGATGTTTTTTCGATTCATCTATAATTTTTTATATATATTTTGTGTAGATGAATTTTATTTTTTCTAATATGTGCAACCTTTCATGATATTTTTTCCTTTTAGTTTATTCAATCAATTTAAAGCATGTGCCTATTTCTATTATCATTTTATGGAATAAAAAAATTATTTTAATTAATAAATTTAGCAAACACAACTGGATAAATATTCTATCTTGCGAGATTAAATATCTTAATTTATATCTGTCTCTCGATTTTTCTTGTTTTTTTGTGGGTATCGTTTAGAATTTTTTTTTCATTTATTAACAAACATAGTTTTCAATTTATTTAATTACATATATGCATAAACCTTTTTATTTTCATTAGAATTTTTTTAACTACAAAAACATGTTGAAAAAGCTTGTGTATACAATTTTTTTTGTTGGAAAAAAATAACTTTATTTAAAATAATTTTTGGATTTGATACTATTATCCTGTACCTGTACGTTAGAGAATGCAATACTATTAAACTATATTAGTGACGAGACAAAGGGGCATAATAGGGATCCAAAGGTATTTTGGTTATTTATTAGTAAACTAAAAACATTGTTGTTTTTAAACCATAAGGTTTGCTAAAAGACCTTGTCATTTCACTGTAACAATGAACACTTAAATACTTTGGCTTTTTACAATTTGATCCTCAATATTTTTTTTTTACAAATTCATTCTTCAACATTAGATTTAATTGCTATCGAATGTTATAATTTATTTTGATTTATTTTCTATGTAATTATTCTCGTTTTATGACTTGGATTTAACAGATTAACACGAGTTGACTTAATTTATTCTCGTCATTAGATTTATTTAAATAGTGTCGTTTCTTATGTTTTTAATTTTGTTACTCAATAAAAAAAATCACAAAATATATGTAAAAAAAATGGGAAAAGATTAGATTACAAAATAGTGATTCAGATTAATTTAGAGGGTTTAATTTTCCTGTATATTATACCTAGGCTAAAACTAATAAATAACCACAAGAAATTCCAATTCCAATAATTAAATAATTATTAATGCTGGACGGACGTCAATGGATAGTCTTTGTGGCCACAGATGGGCAGCAGAAGATGGGAAATATCTTTTTTGGATACACATAATTGCATTCCATGTCACTTGCAAATTACTAGACAAATCGATGTTGGCGTGCATGATCAAGTTATTAATTATTATTGGAATTAAATTGCAGGGAAAGGCCATAATCATCCTTGCCCACACACGAGGCCAAGTATTTGCACACCCCACAATCTCTGCCCTGCTCTTATCTCAAAATGCAATCAATCAATCAATCGATGCATGTGATTCCATAAGGCCTAATTGCCATCCTACACACCCCACGTTTTCGAGCGGATTGATAACGATGTGGCGATTATGATTTAAAATAAATGTGTTTTTAAAAATATATTAAAATAGTATTTTTTATTTTAAAAAAATTATTTTTAACTTCAGTATATTAAAACGATCTTAAAATATAAAAAATTTAAATTATAAAAAAAACCTTGTCATTTTACTATAACAATGAACACTGAAATACTTTGGCTTTTTACAATTTGATCCTCAATATTTCTTTTTGCAAATTCATTATTCAACATTAGGTTTAATTGGTATTGAATGTTATAATTTGTTTTGATTTATTTTCTATGTAATTATTCTCGTCTTATGACTCGGATTTGGCAGATTAACACGAGTTGACTTAACTAATTTTTATTTTTTTAATTGTTTTTTTTTTCAATTTCATCAATCAATATTTAGTTGATTGAGAATTTAACTTCATATTTTGTTTTTCTTTCTACGAGGTTATCATAGTCTCATGACCCAGATTACAAGTTTTGCAAGTTAACTAGGCTGGTCTAGGGTTTTTTTTGTCATTTTTAATTGATTTCTTTTTAAAATCTCATCATTCAATACCGGGTTGATTGGAAATTAGACTTCATAATTTATTTTGATTTGCTTTCTATGAAGTTATCTCAACCCCATGACCCGGGTCACATGTTTGGTCGGTTAACTTGAGTTGACTAGGGTAGTTTTTTCATATCCTTTTTTTAATTAATTTGTTTTTCAATTTTATCCCTAAATATTGGGTTGATTGAGAATTTAGCTTCACAATATGTTTCAATTTTCTTTCTATGCGGCTACCTCGATCTCATGAATAAGTTTTCACAGGTTAACCGCTTAGCTCATTTTTCTAATTGAATTTTATTTTCAATTCCATCCTTCAATATTGAATTGATTGAGAATTAAACTTAATGATTTTGTTTTTAATTTGTTTTTTATATGGTTATTAGGGTCTCATGATCTAGGTTGGAGATTTGACAGGTTAACAAAAGTTGATTCGAGTGAATTTAAGTTGATCCAAGTAAATCCAAGTAGATCTAATATATTAAAAAAAAATGATATCGTCTTGATTTTTTTAGCAAAGCTACATTTTTATTAGTCGTTAGAGTTATTTTTAAATTTGAAAAGTTGACTATATCACATTAGGTCAACCTTCATATAAATTATTTTTGCTAGAAAATATGTTAACAATACCTAAATATTTTTTTATGTTTAATAAAAATTTAATTGGACCAGCAAAAAATTATCTAGTTGCACTCTAAACCAAGTTAATGGCCCAGCCCATTTGTTATCTTATAAAAAAGTGTCTTAACTTTATAGACCCAAAACACTCCGTTCATTTTTTTTTTTTTTAAATAAATAAATAAATAAATCGACCTCTTTCACTGATTAACATCTCTTTAATACATTTCGTAAAATTTCTTCCGTTTTCTAGATTTTTTTTATATCTTATTTGATTTTTTTAGGTTTCAGGAACCTGTGAAAAACGAAAATAATAATCTGAATTCTTCTGTTTGTTTGTTTTTTAATTCAATATTTGTAATTAACCAATGGTAAATTGATAATTGGATTCCAAAGTCCTATGTTGAGACCATTGAGGCCCAAATCGTTTTTACGCCGCCCTAAAAAGCCTTAAGCGGCCCAATTTACAACCACCGTGTTTTTTTTTTTTTTTTCAAAATAAAAATCCTCAATCGACACGGATAACTCCCAGATTCACCCTTTCTTTCCCTATTTTATCTCTCTCTCTCTTCAATCAAACCGCACCCTAGAGACCGATCTCTAACAGGTTTGTCACTCTCTTTCATAATTTCATTCCCTCGCTTCTTAATCTCTCTAATTGCAGTTTTTTTAGGGTTTTGTCTGATAAAACATGAAAAATTAACCTGTTTTTGTGATTTTGAAGTAATTAAATGCATATAGTGTGGGATAATTAGGTTTATATCTATCCTGAGTAGCATTAATCGAACTTGATTAGTACTGTTAACGTTTGATTTATTAAGGAATTGCAGTGTTTTTGGTTTTGTTAATTGAAGTTTGTTGGGTTTTGTATTATTAATGTAACTGTAGGAGGAGAGAAGAAGGTGTGATTAGTAAAATATGGCTGATGAAAGGAGAGTGCATCCTGATTGCATAAATGCGTCGAATCCTTACCACGAATGTGTCGAATATTGCTTTATAAAAATCGCAGAGGCGAAAGCACGTGCGGAGATTAAAGAGACAGGTATTTTTTTTAAATTTTTAGTGTCATTGATTGTTGTTTTTGATTGTTAGTAGTGGTTAGAAAGAAGTCGAATTGCTCCCGTAGCTGTATATAGTGTTATGTGCTAGCTTGCTGACTGTGGTATGTGTTAGAGATGTTGCCTGAGGCTGGATGTTGTATTCCTTGCAATTTTCAAATGCATGTATATAACTCGGGTTTTATGGACCATTGATGTTATGATGGTTCATGTGCGTACTTGTATTGTTTGTGGTGTTTACAGAAGTTGTGCAAGCAAAAGGTGGAATTGGTTGGTCTAGTTCACAAGCTCCTGAGCAAGGTGAAGAGCTTGATGAAGAAAGACCAGATCATGAACATTCAGAAGATGATGATGACCGTGCTGTACTGGATAATGTGGAGGGAGATGTAACACAACTTACTGGGAGAAAGAAAAAGTTGTTTGAGTTGAGACTTAAGATGGTAAATTTGATAAACTTGTCAACTACGAATGTCCTTTTATGTAGCAGATTGTATATTTTGATTGGTGAGCTGTTTCATTTTATTGGGTTTTTTCGTATCGTGTCTATTTATTATACTTGGAAATAATCATGGCTTTTGGAATGCAGAATGAGGCAAGAAAAGCCAATCAAACTGCTATGGTATCTGAAAAAAAGAAAATGGAAGCTCCTTCAGAATCAAGGGGCATTTCTAAACAGAAATGGCTAGAGGACAGGAAGAAAAAGATAGGCAAGCTTCTAGATGCAAATGGCTTGGACATGACAAAGGCATACATGCTAGACACACAAGAGGCAGCAGAGGTAAAATACAAGAAATGGGAGAAGGATCCTGCGCCATTTGGTTGGGATGGTATGTTCATAACTCCACTTACATTTCAATCTTTTCACATTACTTGTACTTTTTACAGTGCATTTCATGTGGGTGTCTACCTCTATGTAGAGATTTTTTTTTTGTTTTTTTCTGAACAGTAAACACACACCCCCACATTATATATAAGAAGTGAGAATATGTAGAGCCACCTGAAGCAAGCTTCAATAGAATGCCCTCCTGTCTCAGTTGCTTCATATGTGCACGTCCACTTTGAAACTGTCAAAAGGACTCTGGCATAGTCCAGGGTGGCTGGTACACGCATGTTGAGTCATGCATCTGAATTCTTATATTAGTGGCATTGACTGCACCCCTCAATAAGAATTTGTTTCAGGATTTAACCTGAGAATTAAACTGATATATCTTGTTTTAACAGTTTTCAATCAGAAGACACTATACAATGCATATAAAAAACGGACCAAGAATGTTGATGTTGACCTAGAAGAATATAACAAAATGAAAGAAGCTGA
>Ga0307516_10010524_pt1 | contig 10160 bp, 11 predicted proteins | sample 19_EM_MG_FD_203310 | JGI IMG/M metagenome (GOLD analysis project Ga0307516, IMG submission 203310) | Populus trichocarpa ectomycorrhiza microbial communities from riparian zone in the Pacific Northwest, United States - 19_EM | ecosystem: Host-associated > Plants > Roots > Unclassified | place...
AAGAGTTCCTGGGGCTATTGAAAATCCGACCACGAATGTCGACAGCCTTCCACCCACAAACGGACGGGCAAACGGAACGGCTCAATCAGACAATTGAGGCGTACTTACGAGCCTTCGTGGACAGGGAGCAGGACAATTGGGTATCGCTCTTGCCGATGGCCGAGTTCGCTTACAACAATTCAGTTACAGTAGGCAACGGCACCTCACCGTTTTATGCCAACTACGGGTTCCACCCAGCCGCCGTCGACCCGCCAAAGGAGGAACCACTGAACCCAGCAAGCACAGCCTATGGCCACTGGATGCAAACGGTACACGAGGAATCTCGGAAAGGCCTGGAAGCGGCACAAGAGCGCATGCGACGGTACACCGATCCATCAAAAAGGGAACCCCCGGCTTACCAGGTAGGAGACTTGGTAATGCTCAACGGACGTAACATTAGAACACGCCGGCCATCGAAGAAGCTGGACCATAAAAATCATGGCCCCTTCCAAATCGAGAAGATCGTCTCGCCGTTGGCAGTCCGCCTCACGCTTCCCCGAAAATGGAAGATCCACAACGTCTTTCATGTATCGCTGCTTGAACCCTATCGGACCAGCGAACACCGGGCTCGGCCGGACCCATCGAAAGTTTTGCGAGAAGCCGACGACATTGAACAATCAGAGGAATATGACGTCGAGGAAGTAATGTCGGCCCGAAAACAGGGACGACGGATCCTCTACCTGGTCAAATGGCTCGATTACCCGGATCGAAAGGACTGGACGGAAGAACCATACGACAACTTTTCGGTAGGCGGTCGGGAGAAACTCCGGGAGTTTCACCAACGAAACCCAGACGCGCCGAGGGACTACCGGCTCACCGAGGGCTAGACCAGATCCACCGAGGACCTGGCGGTAGTGGGCTGAAGGGGCGGAGGACTTCAGCACCAAAAACCCCACGACGAACAAAAGACCCGCTTCACGGGCAACCACGAGAAGCCGCCGACCGGGCGCCCGGTGAGGAGTGCACGCGACCGAAAAAACCGTTGAGAGTCAGGAAAACCGTTCAGAACAGATGTATCGACCCCTCGGCAACCGACTTGGACCGGCGGAACCGGCGCAGATGGCACAAAATCAGTGAAGTGAGTCCCCAACAGCACGGTCACTGCTCCAGCATACTAGTCTCCCCCCGGCAGGACGTGGGCGCAGTCACTGCCGAGCATACCGGTTACTAGCATGAAGGACACCATGCCTCTCCCGATTCCCTGTACCAAACTGCGACCCCGGAACCCCACCAAATCGGCCACAGCCTTGGCGCAGCACGGCGGCGAGTACGACTCAATATGACACGGCAAGTATGAGTACGCATCGGCCTACTCTGAGGGCCCAGCCGTTCCGACGGAATACAGAGGAAGACGCCCTGATCCGGCGGCTGGGAGGGCTGCAGGGGCGGAGGACTGCAGTCCGTGACGCTGAAGGGAACTCAGCGTTGAAAGAATCACATGATCACGAAAAGAGAAGGGCTACTTGGAGAAAAATAAGTTAGCACTCGAGACGAGGCTAAGGGGGAGGGGAGGTAGTGTTACACCTGAACGTTTGGGCGCGAGTACGTAGCTAGATAGAGAAAAACCCAGGGGCTAAGGACGAGGGGGCTGAGGCCGTGGCAAAGTCAGAGAGTCTAGGCCAGGGAAGAAACGGAGTCAGGCCGAGGCCGAAGGGCTCTGGATGGATGAAGGAGATTGCAAACGAACGGGAATCAGAGACCGGGCTAGACTCCTGCGGGAAAATAGCCACTCGAGCCAGAATCCTGCGGGAGGACGGCCACGCCGGTCCGGCTCCTGCGGGAGAACGGCCGCGTCACCCTCAGCGGAACAGGGAGATCCTGCGGGACAACACCCGGTTCGCTCCCGAGGGAGAGAACCCCGCTCACGGTGCGAGGAAAAAAGTCTGGACTGATGCAAGCCCCGCTCCGGTGCATGAGCACTTCATCTATCTTATCTACACCCCGACTATGACCAATGAATCCACCCACATTCCTTTCGAGGTGCAGATACCTCGAAGGAAACCACGTCCAACCCACCCGCTTCTCTCCGAAGGTACGCAGATACCTCAAGAGAAAGAGCGGTCCGGATCACCCCTTCTCACTCGCGCGCTCGCTGATAAAAAGAAGATGATTTCTCGACCCGAAGGAAGAGAAAATCATCACGAACATCCTCACCAAACACTACCACCGAACCCACACACAAGATCTAAGATTATTCCATTGTGAATTATCGAAAGTAGCCTGATTACCCTTTTGATACCACCACACTCCGGTTTCGTGATAACCCCAGTGTCACAGGAGGTATGTAGAGGAGTAACCGCGTTTTTCGAGGGACAGGATACACCGGGATTCGTCCTACCAAGCGCCAGTTCTGTCAGGAGTGAAGGTGTGAATATGGATGTGAATATGGATGTCGGGCGAAGTCGGCACGCAGCGTCGGCTTTTCTTCGTTGTCTTATCCTGCACAGTTTCAGCGCTTGATTCCGTCGGACCCGTTCTGAGGGGTGTATTTAGGCTTCGGTGAGCCTGTAGTCTTTCGGCCAGTTTGGATTCTGCCGATGAAATGTCCGAAGTTTTTCTAATCCTCCCTCCAAGAAATTGTCGAATGGTTCCTCCGTCCAATCCTTTCGGTCCGGGTAGTCGAGCCATTTGACCAGATACAGGATCCGTCGTCCCTGTTTACGTGATGACACTACTTCGTCGACGTCATATTCTTCAGATTGTTCGATGTCGTCAGCTTCTCGTAGGATTTTCGAAGGGTCTGGAGGGGCTCGGTGCTCACTGGTCCGGTATGGTTCGAGCAGCGAGACGTGAAAGACGTTGTGGATCTTCCATTTCCTTGGAAGGGTTAAGCGGACCGCTAGAGGCGAGATGATTTCCTCGAATTGAAAAGGACCATGATTTTTGTGATCCATTTTCTTTGATGGACGCCGGGTTTTGATGTTGTGTCCGCTTAGCATGACCAAGTTTCCTACTTGGTATGCCGGGGGGGGTTTTTGGCCTGGATCGGTATATCGGCGCATTCTTTCTTGGGTGGCCTCCAGCCCTTTTCGGGCTTCGTCGTAGATGGTTGTCATCCAGTGGCCGTACGCCGTACTGGCTGGGTTGATTGGTTCGTCGTTTTCTTCAGGTGGATTCATGGATCGGGGGTGGAATCTGTAGTTGGTATAGAACGGCGTGATTCCGTGGCCCATGGTGACTGAGTTGTTGTAAGCGAACTCGGCCATTGGGAGTAGTCGTACCCAGTCGTTTTGTTCATGACTGACGAAAGCTCGTAGGTATGCTTCGATGGTTTGGTTCAACCTTTCGGTTTGTCCATTGGTTTGCGGGTGGAAGGCTGTCGACATTCTCGGCCGGATCCTCAATATTTTCAACAACTCTTGCCGTCCTTCCGAAGTGAAACGTGAGTCTCGGTCTGACACGATATCAGTGGGGATGCCGTGGAATTTCCATACCTCCCTTGCAAAGACTACCGCTAGATCCACTGCTGTTTTGCCGTTTTGCGGCAGTGGTAGGAAATGGGCCATTTTGGTGAAACGGTCGATAATTACCCAAAGCTGGTCGCATCCTTCCGACACTGGTAGTTCCGTAACGAAATCCATTGCAATTGATTGCCACGGCCCGTATGGCAATTCCAGTGGTGAAACCAGTCCGTAGGGTTGGTGGCGTGCTGTCTTGTTTAGCTGACATTCGGGACAGCTTCTGACGAACTCAATGATTCTTTCGTTTATTTTCGGCCACCAGTAGTTTCTTCGAATGAGTTCGATAGTTTTGTCTTGCCCCATGCGACTGGCCACCTTAGTGTCGTGTTCTGATTCCATAACCCGCTGGATGCATTCTCCGGGGACCCATAGTTTTTCCTTTCTGTACAGGAGATGATCCTGTAGTTTTATTCCGTCATTTTCCTTGCCCTCACGGGCCTCCGGTGCTGCTTCCGCCAGCGCCGTTTCCTTTTTCTTTCTGACCTCTTGATACTGTGGGTCCTTGTTTGCTGCTTCTCAGACCTCCTTCAGGAACGCCGGAGAACATTTCCTAACGGGGACTGAGGAAAGCCTTGCTGACGAGCAGACGAAGGAGACCGTTTCTCTTTCTGCCGGGGCTCCGAAGTGTTTTTCTTTCAAGATTGTTGAAATCGGTTGGTTTTCTATCCCCCGTTTTCCAGGGCAGTACTCCGGCCGCCTTGATAGTGCATCTGGTTTTCCATTTTGTGTTCCCGGTCGGTAATAGATTCTAAAATCTATGCCTGCCAATTCCTGGGCCCAGCGAGCTTGTCGACGGTTTAGCACCTTTGTGGTTGTAAAGTACTCCAAATTTTGGTGGTCTGAAAAAACCTGAATTTGGTGAGTCACTCCTTCGCAGTAGCGCCTCCAATGCTTAAACGCATCTACTACCGCTAGTAGTTCCTTATCGTGGATCTTGTAATTCATTTCCGCTGGCTGGAATTTTCTGGAGTGGAAGGCCACCAGGTGTAATCGGTTTTCGTCGTCTCGTTGGGACAGGACCGCTCCGATAGCGAAGCCCGATGCGTCTGTCTCAATGATCACTGGCTTTGCTGGGTCGAAATGGGCTAGTATCGGGGCCGTGGTGAATCGCTTTTTCAGTTCTTCGAATGCTTTTCCCGCTTCTCCGTTCCACACCCATTTCCTCGTTTTCTTGGTCAGCTCTGTGAGAGGTCTTGCTATCCGAGAATAATCTTTGATGAAGCGCCGGTAGAAGTTAGCGAATCCTAAAAATGACTGTGTTTCTGTGAGCGACGTCGCCTGCTGCCAAGATAGCACGGCATCGACTTTTGCTTGATCCATCCGTATTCCGTTTCAACCAATGACGTAGCCGAGGAATTCTACTTCATCTGTTTTCCAGATGCATTTTTCGGGTGAGACCGCCAGCCCGTTGCATTGCAGTCTTTCCAAAACTTCCTTGACGAGCCGGTCGTGTTTCTCTTCTGTTTTCGCATATACCAATATGTCGTCCATATATGCTAGGACTCCCACGTCCAGTATGTCGGACAGGACATGATTCATCATATCTTGGAATGTTGACGGCGCATTTGTAAATCCAAATGGCATGACCTGGAATTCGTATAGCCCGTAACGAGTTCGGAAGGCGTTTTTCCATTCATCTCCTTCTCGGATACGGATGAGGTTGAACCCGTTTTTCAGATCCATTTTGGTAAACCATTGGGCCCCCTGTACTCGATCCTGTAATTCTTGCATGAGGGGGAGCAGATACCTATTAGGGATTGTAATGGCATTCAATCCTCGGTAATCGACACACAGCCGTAACCCACGTCCGTTGGGTTTAGGAACGAATAGGACTGGTGAGCCCGCCGAGGAGGTGGATCTTCTTATTTTGCCTGTTTTCTCCATTTCTTTTAACCATTCTCTTAAAGTTTGAAGTTCTACCTCAGAGAGTGGGTAAATGGGTCCCCAGGGCACCATGGTTCCGTCCTTCAGCTCGATTTTGCAGTCGTATGGGTGGTGGTCTGGTAGCACATCTGCCGCCTCCTTTCCCATTATTCCCAGGTATTGTCTGAATTCCATCGGGACGTTGCCAAGCGGGTCATTGTTGACTACTGACACGTGACCAATAGTGCGTGCTGTGGGATCGGATAATATCGATTCGTCCCAAGACAGGGAGAATTCCACCATTTCATACTGGGTGCACTTTTTTAGACATTCGTGACTGTTGAACCTTATTTCCTCCGTTGACCAAGTTCCCTGGGGTGGGTGATCCTCCACCCAGCTGAACGAGAGAAATATGTCGATTCCTTCCTCCATTGGAGAGATTTTGAAAGTTTCTTTAGAGAAATGCTTCCAGTGTTGTAATCGTACCGGCCCCGTATGGAATTGTCCCGCGTTTTTGACAGTTTGTCCGGTGAAATTTTCGATGATCCTAAAGTTTTTGTGCGGGTGTTTTGGCAGGTTCAGGCGTTCCACCGTTTGTTGGTTTATCAGATTTATTGAGCATCCTGTATCTAGCAGCGCTTTTACTCGATAGCTGTTTTTCTGGTGATGTAGCTACATTGTGACGATGGGTCGATTGTTCCTTCGGGGTTTTTTCTCGGATTTTTCCTTTATATTCGGGGTTGCTCTTTCTCTTTTCCTTTTTCGCGAGGCGCCGCATACTACACTGACCGTCCCGTTGGGCGCCGTATGGGGGTCTTTCAAAAATCCGAATCGTCCGTATCCACCCATAGTGGTTGGTCCGTGATGATTTCTTCCACTGCCGCCACTTTTGGCTGCTTGGCAGCTGTGGTGTCGATTGGATCTTCCTCCCTCTTCCTTTTCCCTTCCGACGTGTTTCGGGTGTTGGCTACTCCTCCCACCTTCCAGGGTGCCGGTGGTAGCTCTGTTCCTTGTGCTGTTTGGAAGGAGAAGCAGTCAAAAGTACAGTGCCCCGTTCTTCCACATCGCCAGCATCCATCCTTGACCTTTTTGTACGCGTCTATTTCGTTCTGGGGTACCCCCCGCAGAGTGGCCCCTGTTGACTCCCATCCGTTATTCCTCGGAGCTCGGGAGTTGTTTTTCCTTGGCTCCCGACTTTCCGTTCTTGTCGTTGGCCGTCTTTCCTCCTTTTTCCGTTCCTCCCTTTTGGCTGTTGGTACTGGGGCGGCACGCACAGCGTCCCTGGATGCTTTCATCGCTTTCTTCATTTCCACCTGTAGGGTGGCCTGGGAGGTGGCTTCCAGAAACCCTTCGTCATCGACAAATTCTCCTAGATAATGGGCGAAGCGCATGTCCAGTACTGAATCCGGCATCACGAGATTGATTTTTTTCTGCAAGCTTTCCCCCGTGACTCACGCGTAGTTGTTCAACGCCTTGAATTCCGTCAAATAGGCCTGGATATCTCCCCCATATTTGAGCTGGCTCAGCTTAAGTTGGGCGTTGGCTACCTCTCGCGGGTCGTGGTATTCAGATCGGATGGCTGCTGAGTAGTTGACCCACGAGTCATTTTCTCCCAGCGTGTCGTATCGGTATAGGTCCCAAGCTTTCGCTGTTCCTGTGAGCAGCGTTCCCACCCATGCTATTTTTTGTTGGTCGTTGGTTTCGGGATAGAAGCTTAGGTACTTGGTAACTGATTTCCACCATGCGTCGAACGGGGTTGATGGTTTTCCGTCAAATGCTTCTGGGTTCGTCATTTTGAGCTGAGATGTTCTTACGGCCATGGATGCGTTGTTTGGGCGGTTTGCCAATGCTACCCCTTCCGCGACCGCCCGGGCCACCGTCTGGGCAAGCTCTTCTGTCGTCAACCTTCGCCGGGTCGGAGGAGGAGTTGGCATGTTGCGCTGAGGGCTTGGAGGGGGCGATGGCGAGGGTGGAGGAGGGAGTGGTCGCCAAGGTGGCCAAGGGGGTTCTCCTCCGCCTCCAAACAGGGGGCCTCCTGGCGGTGGAGACAACACAGGTGGGCGAATTCTCCGGAGTGGTCGAGGTGTTACCGTTGGTGGCTGTGGCCCCCATGCTTCCGGGTCAGTAGGTCCTACTCGGAGTTGTTGCAAGGCGTCAGCCAAGCTGGAAGTTGACGGTCGGACTGGGCTCTGCCATTGCCTCAATTCCGGGGTGGTACGTGCGGAAACTGGGGGTGGTCGTGGAGGGGTTTCCGGGACCGTAATTTGAGCGGCCAGTCGCTGTAGCGCTTCCGCCTGTCGTTGTGATTCCTCCCTGGCTTCCTGTAGCTGGTGCTCCAGATGCGCCACCTGCCGTTGTTGTTCGTCCGCCCGTTTTTGGTGTTCCTCTGCCCATAGTTCGACGTTCCCTTGGAAGTTGGCCAGATGCTGACTTCGGGCTACATTGGCTTCTGCTAGGAAGGCAATAGAGTCGTTGAGGCGGGTCAGTTGCGTCGCATGCCCGGCTTGCTTTTGATCGGCCTCCTGGGTTCGTTTGATGATGGCTCCCCATACGTTCTGGGTGAACGCTTGGTACGCGCTGGCTACGCCTGCCAGCTCGCTTCGTATCCACGCTCCTGTGATTTTCTCGTTAGCGCTAAGTCAGTCGTATACATACCTGGTTCTGTCCGACAGGTCTTGGTAGGCCCGCTCAATTTGCTGAATCCGTTGATCCGTTTGATCCACCGTATTTCAGCAAAGATGGACTAGCTGTCCCAGGTCTGCTTCGGCTTGCTTTTGTTGTTTAACTAGGGCTCGGAGCCACGTTGCTGGGTTGGAAATTTCGAGCGTTTCTTCATTGGGTACTGTACCGTCCGTGATTTGCAATACGTCCTTGGGGGCCTCCAGTTGGAGCATGTTGAAGTCAGTTGTCGACATTTTGGCCTAGTATAGATCCAAAAAGTGTCCTGTGTAGATGGTTTCGTCGTCGTAAAATTCGTAGTCGCAAATTTTCCGAAATTCGAGACCGTTGAGGTTGGCGCACTGTCTGAGGAACGCGCAGTTGAACTAGTACTGGGTATACCAGAACCAGGGTGTATCATCGATTTCTTCGTCGGGGGTGTCGCTGTCGTGGTAACTGTCCCACTTTTCTTCTGTGAGGAGTTCTTCTGAGATTGAGGTGAAGGTATAGTCAAATTGGTAGCTTGACTGGGGTTCGAGAATCGTAGCCAAGTCTAGCAGAAAGAAACGGTCTTCTTCAAATGAGGGCATAAAAGTAGGGTGATTTTTGAGATCAAGATTATAGTATGACACTGGGGTTGCCTTGTAACCGGAGTGTGAGAGAATCAAAGGCGATCAGGCTACTTTTGATAATTCACAGCGGAATAATCTTAGATCTTGTGTGTGTTTTTTTGGTGGGATTTGGTTCGGTAGTGTTTGTAGATGATGTTCGTGCTGATTTCTCTCGACGAGGTGAGAAATCCTCTTTCTTTTGTAGGGAAAGAGTCGTCGTGAGATCTGATGACTCGGCGTGAGAAGTGGTGACTCGGGTTTGGATTCCCCCGAGGTGCTTAGTCCTCGTGGGTGGATCATTGGCCCTGGCCGGGGTATAGATAAGGGAGATGAGCTCTTTATGCCGCTGAGCGGTGTTCTCTCGCGTCTAGACTCATATGTGGCTCCCCCCACAAGGATCCAAGCCAGTCCCCGCGAGGACCCAGATTCTCTGCGTACATGGCCCCCCCCGCAAGGGGAGACCAGCGCCCGTTCTTTTCCCCACGAGGAGTCAGAACTTTTTCTGCTAAGACTACTCGTTTGCACTTGGACCCGCACTGCGGAGTTCCCTTGGCCGATCCCCGCGAGGTTCGATCTCCCCCCGCAAGGTTCGATCTCTCGGCCGAGAGCTAACTCCGGCTCCTTTAACTCCGGCCTAGACTCCTGATCCATCATCTGTCACCCGCTAGCCCTCCTACTACTCTGCCGCTAAGTAATCTAGATACTCTAAGTACTTCGTGGAATATCCGGGTGTAACACGTATTCCGTGTGTTGGAAGTCCATAGTGTTGTCGTCGTCTTCTTCCCTTCCTTCGTCTCCAGAGTCGTCGGAGTCGGAGTCGGAGTCGGGGTCGGTGTCGTTCTCCTCGCGTGCACGCTTTGCGGGGGAGGGTGACCGTGAGGTCGTGACCGTAGGAGGTTGAAGGTGGTATCGGGAGGGGTGCTGCTGGGAGCAGGCTCTTGGGGTGCTGTGCGCAGAGATTTTGGTGGTGGCCAGGGTGTTCGGGCGGAGGAAGGCGTTGCGGGATCCTTGACCGGGGTTGTTGGTGGACATAAAACCTTTTAGCGAGGTGGTGATAATTTGGCGATGCGAGCCAAAATCACGAGAAGCAGGCGGCGACAGGCGGGGAAATTCCCAGGAGGGTTCCGGAGGGGTGCAGCCTCTAGTTAATAAACCATTGACTGACTCCTGAGGTGGGTTTCCGGGGTTGTTGAAAACTTAATTGGAAAAGAAGATTTTTGGTGTCGCGAAAACAGTGAAGTTTTGGGGGGTGCTGTGAGGATAATAGATTGCATGGAGAAGAATCTCCAGACTAGCTACCACGCCCTTCCTTTATACTTTTCCTTCCCTCTGTGGAATCACAGCTTGCCCGCAAGACTGACACAGTTCCACCATCATGACTCAATCGTCGCGCCCAAGGAAACTGTTACACCCTAAATACTACAGGGTCGGAATACGGATACGGACCAGGCAGGAAGGTATCGGAAACTCGTCACACGGTCTTAGGACGGCATACCGAGACCGGGCAACCGACAGCGTCGGGGCTCGG
>Ga0307516_10010525_pt1 | contig 10159 bp, 2 predicted proteins | sample 19_EM_MG_FD_203310 | JGI IMG/M metagenome (GOLD analysis project Ga0307516, IMG submission 203310) | Populus trichocarpa ectomycorrhiza microbial communities from riparian zone in the Pacific Northwest, United States - 19_EM | ecosystem: Host-associated > Plants > Roots > Unclassified | place...
TTTTTGATTTGATTCTATTAGGCTAGCCTCTTATTATTTTTTAATCTATAAATAATCTATCAAATTATAATTTTTTTTTAATTTCATCCCTTATGAGTTTTTAATCTTTCAAATTTTTTCCTCATTCTTTTAATTACTATTTATTTTGTTTTGAATCATTTTTAAATTTTTTTTTTAATTTCACCCTCCATAAGTTTTTTTCTTTTAAATTTTATCATCATTCTTTTTATTTCTATTTTTTTGGGCTTTTGCAAGTTTTTTTATTAATATTTTTCAACGATTTCATTGGTTAAAATTAAATTTATTAAGAGTTAAGCTTCTTAATTGAAACTTGGTTTAAGTTGCAAATTTTAAAGACTAGACCAAGTTTAGGATATTTATCTGAGTTTACTTGTTATTTTTTTAAAAAAAACTTATTTTTCTTTATTTTTTTAGTTTTGCTTTGATATTCTTTTAGGCTTGCCTTCTATTAGGCTAGCATTATGTTGTTTAATAGTCCGAATAGATTCATGTCTATTCTTTTTATATTTTTTATTGTTTTTTTATTAGTTTATTTGTTGTTATTATTTTTTATATTATTTAAATTACCATTTAAATTAATAACTTGAGACTTAGATTTTTTTACCCTAATAATTTTTTATATCAAAAATAAATTTGCTCTGCCCGCGGTGAACTGCGGGTAACAAATCTAGTGGGAACTATGGAGATTGCACACTTCGTACTGACTTCTACTGTGAAGAATTATTGCCTAAGCAACTTTGCCTATTTTTGCACAGTCAACTAACGCGGGCGGCTCATTGGATGCTTTGACTTACAATGCCCTCAAGCAATGAAGTGAACAGAAATAATGCTGCCTTTTGTATAAAATTCTTCAAAGTTTTTTCTTGTTTTTTTATATTTTCTTTTGAAGTTAAAACATAAGTTAACGTTCGATTGCGTTGAATTAGGATATTTTTAATAAAATGTAATATTTTTTTAAGTATTGTTTACTTAAAAATATATTAAAATAATATATTTTTTAATTTTTTAATTTTATTTTTTATATCAACACATTAAAAAAATTAAAATATATAAAAGAAAATATTTAAAAAAATTCAAAAATTTTAAAAGACATGGTTGAACCGCAATGCTAAATAAGGTCTTGAAGTCTTTTTAGTATTAATATAATACTTGTTTTTCAAATTATTTTTCATTTAAAAATACATTAAAATAAATTTTTAAATTTTAAATTTATTTTTTAATATTATTATAACAAAACAATATAAAAATAATTAAAACAAAAAAAAAAATATTTGTTTTCAAAGACCCAGCCACGCGGCGTTGCCGAACATGTCATAATTAATGAAGGGTGATAATACATCTCATGGGAAACAGGGAACAAGATCGTAATTCGGATGAAGAAAAGAAATGTATATAATAATAATAATAATAATAATAATAATAATAATAATCATAATATGTACTTTGCCACCTCCTGTGCTTACGTAATAAGTAATAATTACCGTGTCTTTCTCTGTCCTCTCAAAATATTTTGCCATGCCAGCTTTCTTTTTATCAAAACTAATCCTCTAAATGTTACTAAGGTGTTTATTCCTCAATTATCAAAAAATTACTAAGGTATTTTCTGCAATGTTTTTAGCAAGTTGTAAGGTATAAAATCTCATGTACATATAGATATGTTTTGAGCATTTATATTTTTCAAGTGTTTGCTTAAATTTCTCTTAACAAAATTCTTCTGTCTTTCTACAAAATTTTAATTAATTTACAGAAACTAAGAGTTTTTGAAAAAGAATTCATGTCTTTAGTAATCATGAATTCAAAATCAATTTAGGGTGGAAAGCTATAGGCCACGTAGGGGTGTTAATTAGTTATAGAACAAAAGGTTATTCTGTAATTTAACAAGTTGATTAATGTGTCATTTATAGATTATAAACTTGTTTTGTTGAGCATTTTAATGAGGTTTTTTGTTTTTTAACATATTAAAAAATTTAGTAAAGTAACACAGTTAAAAAAATAATTAGAAAACTAACATACTTGAACGAGTCGCAGATGGTATATGCGACTTGTTTCGAATTAAAAACCAAGCATATTTTTTCTCTCTCTTCTTTCCTCCTCTCTTTTCCCCCTCCTCCCCTCTCACCAAAATCACCTCCTACCAGATCTAAAACACTCATCTCTCTATCTAAAACACTCATTTCTCTCTCTCTCTCTCTAGCTCTACCTGCGGCAGCCACACTTTCTCTCTCTACCAGTAGCGGGTGTTGGATCTTTCAACTAAACCACTCACCACTGATCACTCTCATCACCTGCATTTCACTCCTATAGATATATTAAACACTTTCATTGTACTTTTTTACGATACTTGATGATTTTTAGTCCATTCAGAATTACAGCTGGGGAGGAGTCATGCTTGCATATCTATACTGGCAACTATGCAAAACATGTCTAAAAAATAGAAGATAAATTATCAGGTGTCTTCTATTTCTTTAGGTATATGTATTTTAAATTATTTGATTACTAGAATTAATGACATTTTAAATACTAACTTATAATTTTCAATGTTCATTAATATAGCTCTGGTCATAAGAGCATATTCATATCAGGCATCCAAAGAGCTAAGGTAATAACATGATTGACACTGTTACTCAGGTGCCACTCTTCATTGCTTTGAGGTAATAATAAAATATAATTGATTGTAGTCAACATGTTATTTATATAAATTGAATGTAAAAGGATATAGTGGCTTGTCTTGTCAGATGGTGTGGAGCTAGACATTTCATAGTAAATTTCACTTATGTCCACTAGTTTATTGAGATGAGTTGAACACATAGCAACCATATCAAGTATATATTACAAAAGTATGTAATTTTTTGTTATTTTAATGTTAATTATTTAGTTTAATTGATTATTTGAGATGACTATTTTATATGCTCTGATTGGTTATATGGATTCTATATATAGAGAACTTGATACTTTCAGCTTCGCCTATACGCTGTGAGGGATATGACATTTGGTTAGCACAAGTCCTTTTGCACTGCTTTGACATTGTTGATATGCATTGTCCAGATAAGATAATGCGGCAATTTAGATTATCTCAACATATACCGCATTATGTTGATACTAGAGAGGAGTCGCACAGCGTTAATCGTCAGGATAAGCGTGGGGGAATTAGTTGATAATTCATGCATCTTACCTTAATCTCTGGAAAGCTAGAAGAGATCGTGTTTTTTAGGACTGGCAACCTACGATTGATATAGATACATACATGACATGGTATAAATCCATTACGTGTCATTTCATTACACCGACCTGGTTGCGTTTCATGAGAAGTCCATGCAACTCGACGCTCAGAAAGTAGCAATGGCTCATTAATATTTTACATTATCGATTGATATGCAATATTGTTTTACATTTTTTAAATACTGAAATAATTTTATTATGGATTATGACTCATTAATGTATGTATACAAATTAATTACTTGGTATGAGAAGCTCAGAAAGCAGCAATGGTTATCCGTAAAGGTGTCGATAAGATGAGGCGTATTGTGACCAACACCACATTTAATTTATGTTGTGGTGGACTTCAAGAGGTTGGGGGGTTGAGCGTCTTGAAGTAGCATTAGTGGAAGATGAGATTGCTTAACGTGGGAGTGTTAGGGATGTTGACCTGCCTACGAGCATCCCAGGCCCGTCCACGAGCGACCCAAGTCCATCCATAAGTTGGGATGGTATTGTTCCTCCTCAAACATGCATGGATATTACAAACTCGACCTCGAGTTGAACAAGCTGAAGAGATTATTAGATATAATTAAATATTATTATATGTTATGATAATTGTGAATAAATATATAGTTAGATTAATTTTCAATAAAATGTTATGTTGTCTTAATTGCAGTGTACATTTGTTATTTATAATTTACTATATTATGAGCTACTTATGTTACTTGTGTTTTAATGGTGGAGAAATAGTTATTTGTGATTGTGTGAATTGCTGTTTTTTTTTCAGAGAGTTGATGGCAGAATAAACTATCTCTGGATATCTTTGTTAGAGGAGTCACGAATATCTTATGTGAAACACGAGTCGCAAATCAAACAATATAATTATGCACTTGATATAGTGATGAATGCGAAAGCAACATATTATATAGTAATTTGCAAAGATGATTAGACTCTATTTGTTTTTGCGTTTCAAAAGCGCTTTTGAAAAATTTAAAATTTTTTTATTTTTTTCTTTGTTTTTAGATCATTTTGATACACTGATGTCAAAAATAATTTTTAAAAAATAAAATAAAATATTATTTTGATATATTTTCGAGTGAAAAGCACTTCGAAAAACAATCACAACCACAATTCTAAAAACGCGCTAAGTGCAGCTTGTGATTATGGACTAACCATTTCTTTCTTTCTTTCTTTCTCTTTTGTGACTATGATCAAACCATTTCGGTTAGCAAATTAGATGTAAGATTATGCAACAGGTATGGTGAACATTGCCTTTTGTTAACAAATAATAAATGGATTTCATAGAAGTTTAACTATTCACTACAGTCTTACAACTTTTAAATAAAAAGAAATTTACCTCAACATTTTTTTTATTCGGTGATATTTTTTAATGTAATAGCATAATTGATAAAGCACCACCATACATCCGCAAGAGATATTTTAAATATAAAAAATACATGTACTTCTTTTTTGAATTTTTATAACAAGCAATTTATTACAAAATTATATATTTATCATAAAATACTGAATCAAATGAGAGATAATTAAATAATTATATTTGAAAGAGAAAAAATTGAATTTTCATTGATCCTTTCAAAATCATCATAATAATGAACAATATAATTTAATTTTAAATCTACAAATTAATTTATTTTTTGTAACTTCATATACCTGTCGTACTTTCCCATAGAATGTATATTAATTATCGCTATATCGATTTTCTAGGAGCTAGTCTTTTTTTATTTAATATTATCAAAACAAAAATGTTGTATTAATAAATAAAATATTCTCCACTTACAATGTCTTAAATCTTTAAAATCAGGGTATCGTTTATCCATAACTAGGACTAGAGCTACTTCAGGATGTGACCAGGTAACGTGGTTAGCATTCTGGTGAAAAATTGACATTTGGGGAAATTGCTCGCATTACCTGGAAAAAAATTTTCCTTTACTTGACAAGAATTCTTTTTTTTCTTTTTCCCGAATTAGTTTTGCATAATCAATATTTCACTTAACCCAAATTTTTTACATATTAGTCCATTATTATTATTTGTTTATAATAACTTTTATTACTTTTTCTTTATTTTCAAGTTTTCTAATTTGTTTAAGTTGGTTTTGTATTATTTAAGGAGTTGTAAACATTTCAGAGAGGCAAACAACTTGAAGAGAAATATTTAGCAAAAAAATTTTGAATTAAAGTTTGTGGTGTGATCCTATTTAAAAAAATTTTATGATGTTTATTTTTGTTGTCTTTCTTGTATTGTTTTCATCTATGTCAATTAGTATCAGAGCTCTATATCAGTTAGTATTAAAGCACAAAGATCACAATGATTATTTTATTTGTATGTGCTGGAATAACAATGGCTGAAAGAAGTAGAAGAACATGATGTGCTCACGTAGGAGGAGATGGGGTCTTTCTCTCTCAGCAAAGGGTCGTTCAAGAACTAGTGATAGAAGACATGCAAAGACAGATTACAAAATTAACTTATTGATTAGTGGTGATAAAGTTGCAAAGACAAGTTGAAGAATTATCATGTCAATTAACAGCAATGAAGAAAAGAAGACTAGAGGATAGCGATCACAAATTCATGGCCAGTTTTGAGAACATGGTTTGGAGGCATAAGTGTAGTAAGCAAGTTCTAGATTATGATGAATATCGTGGAGATTTTGATGATCTTGTCTATGATAAGACAAATATGGATTGGTATTATCCACTATTTTATGATGTTTATTTTGATGATGATTATATTGATAATGATATCATATGCAATGACAATAATGGTAGTGACGATATCATTAATGGTGTCCTCATTGATAATTTGCAGATTGAATACAAAGAAAATATAGAAAATACTCAACAAAAAAAATTATTGATTTAAACTATATTGATTTTTTTGATTACAAGTCTATAATTATCACAAAGGTGATATATTGAAGGATTATATGGATATAACATATATTGATGAAACAAGTTTGAGGTTTATAATTTATTATTCTAGAAGTCAATGAAAGCAAAATGATTTCCTAATTATTGTTTCTTAAATAAATTATAAGATAAAGGGATTAAAGTTGATGTCTAAAATTATTATAAACTTGAAGGAAAAAAAAAAGATGTTGAGGAGTCTTAATTGGATATCCACAAGATCAAGGCAATAGTAATTTAAACTTGAAAATTAGTTTTTTTTTCCCACCTTGAGAGATTGATCCGTAAGGTTTTTAATAAAAAAATATTTTTCCTTAATTATTTTTATTTTTCCCCATTTAGTTTAGAAAATTGAAAAATCTGCGTAATAATTTTATTTTTTCTAATTTGTTTAGGACTTTTATTACTTTTTTCTTTATTTTTAGATTTTTTAGTTTGTTTAAGTTGGTTTTTAATTAATTTAAGGAGTTGCAAACATCTTAAAAAGGCAAACTACTTGAAGAAAAATATTTAGCTATATATAAATATTGATTTTTTTTATCATCCTTGAATTTAGTTTAGTTGGTATTTTTCTTGTACATAAACTCTTATTAGGTTTTTTCTTGAATGTCGTAAGAATCTATCCTTTCGATGTGACAAGTAAATTAGTATTGGATGAGAACGAACCCTCATAGTCATAGTCCCAATGTGAATGAGTGGTTGTTCATTGATCAATGTGTTGGTCGATTAATGAAGAATTAAGTCTTTAAAAAAAAAAAAAACAGATGTTTTAATGCGCCCCTTAAACATTTGGAAACAATTTATTGTTGTTCATCCGTACCTTAAAGTTCTAATATATTTTCACTTAGACTTCATGTAATAATAATAGCATCAATGTGGCACACATTAATATTTCCGAAGTGTTTTCTCAATGGATTTTTTTTTTTTTTTTGTAGAAAATTTTAAACTCAAAACTTCAGAATGCCTATAGATTGATATATATTTGTAATACCATTAAGCACTGTTGAGATATTGTCTAATGATTTCTTTATTCAATAATATAGAGTATTTTCGGATCAACTTGTATATTAATTAAAATTAAGTTTTTTTTTTTTTTTTTGAAAAATCTTGAGAGCACAACCCCCGTTTCATCTATGTTTTCTAAATTATACCCACCCATTCTTAAACTATTGAATAATTGTTGGGGGAAAAAACAGGTTATTTTGTTGGATTTCCTTTATAATTTCGACAAGATGTTTACTTGTGTAATTAAAAGGTGAGTAGCGCAGGTATTCTTGACGTTTTCCACAGTTAAACTAAAGAGAAATATCTAAGGACCTTTAATAATTTCTTTAGACAAATTATACATTGCAATTCAGTGTCCCTTGTGATTGTATGTACGAATAATTCAAAGTTCTCGGCTTGCCGTCAAAAGGGAGTTCACAGCGTACAGTATCCTTTAAAGATGTTATCGAATAAAAAAAAAACAAATTAATTAATATCCCTCAGCTTTAGGCGTCGCGAATTTCTTATTTTTTTTGGAAATTAGTTTGTTCAATCGTCTACGTTAGTTTTGAAAAGTAAAAGGGGAGAGAGAGCATGTTCTTAGTGGGTGCATGGTGCTTATTTGCACGATGATTGCACTCGTGGCTCCTAAACTTTATACAAGAGAAGAACAACTTTAAGAAACTAGCTAGCTACAACAAGTAACAAAGAAGATGTGATTTGATTAATACTTTAAAGAAAGGATTAGGCCACAAGGGAATTGATTTAAGAAAGAAAGGTGATCTATTTAGGCTGTTGATGGGATTTGATTAACAGTATAAAAAAGGATTAGAACAAGTGAAAGTGTGGGCTAAAAAGAGAAAAGGCATGATTAAGCTATGCGTGTACTCCTACTATAAAAAATTTAAAAAAAAAAAAAAAAGGAAGAACAAGGAGAAGAAGGAGAAGGGAAACGTCAGAAAAGTAATGTGCGTGTGCAATGTTGATCTTCTATTCTTTCCCTTTTCTTTGGCTTTCCCTTTAATCACCTCCCTTCAAGCCCACGAAAATTCTTCATCATTTTTTGTTGTCGATATGCATTAATTATACTATGAGCACAGATCGATGGTGTCAAAGTTCAATTGTCTTGTACAGTGGTGCTTCGTTTATGTTTCTCTTTTACGAGGAGCTAGCTAGAGTTCACAAGTTCAAGCACACAATAAGATTTAAACTCTAGGGTTTGTGTATTGTAGCGGCCAAGACCTAAAATGAAACTCTCTTGAACCAAAAAATAAATAAATCCCATTCTATCAATAGAATTTTATAGTCTCCAATCTCCAGTAGCAAAATAAGATTAATTAATGAATTTGCCAAGGGAACTAGTTAATTAGTTCATTCAAAGCTACAAAGCACTTCGTAAATCATTTGTTCTTCTCTTAAAGAAAGGCTCCCAGAGCGTATTCATAACCTTGCTTTGCTTTCCCTTTTGGTCCATGGCAAAGTGATCAGTTGAAGACATCAAAGAGAAGCAAATGGGAAATATTCCGGCTATCCTAGTAAAGTTAGTGGGGATTAGGGTTTCTAAGAAGGTTGAGAGATTCCTTTCCGATCATGGGAGTGATACAAGTAAAATGGAAGAGGAGATTCCATTCAGATCGTGGAATGACCATATCTGGGGACCCAAAATCCAGCTAATTGTCCATTTGACATGCCCTAACGAAGAAAAAGCTCTCTCCACCTTTCCCCACTACCATCATCCCATATGAGAAGGAATCTGAAGACATTCTTGGTGGACGTAGAGTCCAGCCTCCACCATCCTACATTAGATTTGACACATCACAAGCCATTGTTTGCTAGCACATAGTGTATAATTAGTTGATTTGTCCAAATGCACATAAATTTCCATTATGGTATCGACAAGAACACAAGTGGAAATTTTACCAAGAAAACAAAAGTTGTCTCTCTTTTGTAGATTTTAGCACATTAGTGGGATCTTAATGCTAGTGCAGTAGTTCTAAGCTATCAATATAGATTGGACCGAAATTGCTGTGCATCATGCATGCTAATCAAAATCGATGGTGCAATTTATAATTAAAGACAAAGGGTGCATGTTGCTTGATTTGATCCCTCAATCCTCAGTCACAGAGCTCGTAATCCACTGGGAAATGCTGGTATAGTGGCTTCCAGAATGGACGGGAATTTTTATCATGAATTTGATTTTGAAAAAGTGCCCTACTGCCTAGCATCCACTCCATTCCGTGGTTCAATAACCCTCTGTGCTTAGAAATCATGCTTCATCATTTTTATTTTATTTTTGTGATTTCCATTTCAACAATGGGTCACCCAGCATTAGCTACACTCAAGATCCTAAATCGCTTTGGCCCATCTTTGAACTTTTCCTCGTATTGCCAAACTGCCGAAGGAGATGTGATCTCATCATGGATACCTCAAAGAATGACAACCTAACCTAAAATTTAATTTGATTAATAAATGCTATTTTTCTTGTATATATATATATATAAGAAGTTGACTTCTTATAAACCAAATTGGAACTCGTTATTGGTCCCTTTTCGCTCTTCATTAACCACAATTAACAGTTTAATTATAATTAGCATGAATATTGCTAATTAGTTTCAAAACAAAGCTTCTCATGCTAACGATTATTTCTTTCTTTCTGGTGAGTTTAGCTTATTTCTCAACATAATAATATTGCCGTCACATGATTTTTTTTTTGTTTTTTAATATTTTATTCTCTGATTCATTGCAAGCCTTTACAATGTTCCGTTTGTCTCGGTGTAGCCCATAAAAAAGAAGGGGAAAGCCATGACAGAAATCACAGGCAGGCAGGCAGGCAGGCAGGCCACCAAATTGAAATATTTGCACGAGTGACCATAATTATCCACTTACGATTTCCCATTAGAAAGCAATGCTTGATTGCTTGGAAACCCACTAGCAGTAGCTCGTGATTGTCTCGAAATCAGCCAGATTGCACACCAACTGCAGTTCTTTTTTCTTTTTCCCATTTTATAAAGGAAAATCTTGGGGCCCTTATGAT
>Ga0307516_10010526_pt1 | contig 10159 bp, 8 predicted proteins | sample 19_EM_MG_FD_203310 | JGI IMG/M metagenome (GOLD analysis project Ga0307516, IMG submission 203310) | Populus trichocarpa ectomycorrhiza microbial communities from riparian zone in the Pacific Northwest, United States - 19_EM | ecosystem: Host-associated > Plants > Roots > Unclassified | place...
CAGTGGGGAATCGGTTCGATTGGTTAAGGTGGTGCTTGCCGAGAGAAAGACAATCGGACCGTACTCGCATCGCTGGAGACCGAGAGATCTGAGAAAGTGGTCAATATGCTCATACCAGAGACGGGGGCCTGCTTAAGTCCGTAAAGCGACTTTCTCAGCTTGCAGACTTGAGGTTTGTCCGCCTCAATACCGTAGGCTTTGCAACTTTGCTACCGGAGCGAAAGTTTCATCGAAGTCGACCCCCGCCTGCTGTTCAAAACCTCGGATAACAAGCCTGGCCTTATACCGAATGCCGCCTCCCGGCAACTCCTTGGTCTTGAAGACCCACTTGGAGCTAATGGGCGTGACGCCGGCTGGAACGTCTTCCAGCCCGACGTAGTCCCCGGTTGAGTTTTCAGCCAAAGATCTGAGTTCCTCATCAACCGCATCAGACCATTTCTGGCCAAACCTCGGGTGCGCAATGGCTTCCCGGTAGGACACCGGATCTGCAGAATCCATTGGTTCCTCTTCCACGCGGATCCGGTGGGCGACCGTTCTAGGTCGCTTCCGAAGATCATACCGGCCGGTGTTTCCTTCCATATTGGCAAGACTTCCACTCGAGGCGTCGAGTCCGAGTCCGCCCGAGGAATTGGGTCCGCTCGAGACACCGAGTCCGAGTCCGACCGCCGAGGCGTCGAGTCTGAGTCTGCCCGAGGAATTGAGTTCGCTCAAGGCGCCGAGTCCGAGTCCGACCGCCAAGGCGTCGAGTCCGAGTCCGCCCGAGGAATTGAGTTCGCTCGAGGCGCCGAGTCCAAGTCCGACCGCCGAGGCATCGAGTCCGAGTCCGCCCGAGGAATTGAGGCCGCTCGAGGCGCCAAGTCCGAGTCCGACCGCCGAGGCATCGTGTCCGAGTCCGCCCGAGGAATTGAGCTCGATTCCGCTCGAGGCGCCGAGTCTGAGTCCGACCGCCGAGGCATCGAGTCCGAGTCCGCCCGAGGAATTGAGTCCACTCGAGGCGCCGAGTCTGAATCCGACTGCCGAGGCGTCGAGTCCGAGTCCGCGCGAGGAATTGAGTCCACTCGAGGCGCCGAGTCTGAGTCCAACCGCCGAGGCGTCGAGTCCGAGTCCGCCCGAGGAATTGAGTCCACTCGAGGCGCCGAGTCCGAGTCCGACCGCCGAGGCGTCGAGTCAGAGTCCGCCCGAGAAATTGAGTTCGCTCGAGGCGCCGAGTCCGAGTCCGACCGGCGAGGCGTCGAGTCCGAGTCCGCCGGAGGAAGTGAGCTCGGTTCCGCTCGAGGCGTCGAGTCTGAGTCCGACGGCTGAGGCGTCGAGTCCGAGTCCGCCCGAGGAATTGAGTCCACTCGAGGCGCCGAGTCGGAGTCCGACCGCCGAGGCGTCGAATCCGAGTCCGCCCGAGGAATTGAGTCCACTCGAGGCGCCGAGTCCGAGTCCGACCGCCGAGGCGTCGAGTCCGAGTCCGCCTGAGAAATTGAGTTTGCTCGAGGCGCCGAGTCTGAGTCCGACCGCCGAGGCGTCGAGTCCAAGTCCGCCCAAGGAATTGAGTTCGCTCGAGGCGCCGAGTACGAGTCCGACCGCCGAGGCGTCGAGTCCGAGTCCGCCTGAGGAATTGAGCTCGATTCCACTCGAGGCGCCGAGTCTGAGTCCGACCGCCGAGGCGTCGAGTCCGAGTGTGCCCGGGGAATTGAGTCCACTCGAGGTGCCGAGTCCGAGTCCGACCGCCGAGGTGTCGAGTCCGAGTCCGACCGAGGAATTGAGTTCGCTCGAGGCGCCGAGTCCAAGTGCGACCGCCGAGGCGTCGAGTCCGAGGCCGGGTCCACGTCCAGTATTGAAGGGTCAACGATATCCGACTTGCCACCGATGGGGGTCTTGTATCGGTTCTTGGCTTCGCCGTTGATGCCGTCCTCGTATCAACATCGGCTTTTTGTGGATATTGGCTCCACATCAATGGCAGCCTCACTGTCGATATCGGACTCGCAGTAGATTTCGGTCTCGCCATATTTCTTGCTATTTGCCACTCTTGGTATGCGGGCCGGGGCAGTGATAGGAGCTTCGAAGGGCATCCGCTTGCTTGATGGATCTGCTTAATCCAGTTGCACTTCCACCCAGATCCGTCGTGGATCCAGATCCGGCGTGGATGTAGTTTAAGTCTGAGCAGCGAGACTGTTCTGAAACTGGGTATTTCAGTAGATATCTTCATGTCTGGAATGAATACTCGGCTTTTGGAATGGATTCCACACATGGTCTTTGTTCAATCGGTATCTCAGTGGAGAGCCCACATAGGGGCAAAGCCGATTCAGGAACAAAACCGAAAACCACTGGAGGAGCGATTATGCCGAAGTCGCCAAATCCTTTAAAGTGGCCGAATCCACAGTAGCCGTCAAACGCGCTTAGAGTAGTGGAAATCTCCGAGTAGTTCTCTGTTGGTCGACAGCTTCTTTTTCGGATAGCTCGTAGGGTCGCTCGTAGGACTGCTCGGTCTCGTAGACTCGCTTGTAGAATCGCTTGTGGGACCGCTCGTGGAATCGCTTGTAGAATCGCTGGTGCAATTGCTCGTGCAATTGCTCATGCGATCGTCGTATCGATGAATGGTTCCACTGTTCAGTGCGCAAGGCTCAAGCCTGGGCAGTCGCGTTGGCCGGTAGGCCCCTCTATGCCGAGGATACAACTTGGTCGTTACGGAGTGCCATCGAGGTTGTTCTCAATAATGCCGGCGATGGTGGCAAATGGTGGTATCCGAGATTGCTTCGTCGCTTGCGGCCAATTCCTGGCGAACAGCGAGTAGGCTCGAGATGTATTCGAAGACCGATTATCGTGAAGGCAGAATCGTAGTCCTGGCTAAGGATTTCCCAGATGCGGGCTGCAGAATCAATTTCGTTTGCGGGAGGACTTCGGATGCAGGTTCGAATCGTGGGTTCAACCGATAGGTAGATCGTCAAGGCAGCGCGGTCGTCGCATTGACTGTAGCCATGGCCTCAGCAGTAGGGAATGATCTCATGTCGTTCTCCACGAGCGGTAGTTTCGGGCGCTGTAAAGACTGGTGACTGCGAAACGTGACGCGTTGACCATGGCGATGTTGGACGCGACGCGGCTCCAAAAGTTGAGGCTTAAAAAAAACGAGAGCGCAGGGATGAGACACAGAAGCGAGGTGTAAAGCGGCAGGTACGGCAGGTGCGATTATCGATGGGTATCGGATTGGCAGAGCGTTCAATCCGGGCTCATAACCTGTTGGGATATATGGATCGATAAACGTGAAGATTGTGTTACAGTATTATGCAGGCACGAGACCTCTCTATATACAGGAAGGCCGTCAGGACAAAGGACGGAAGACTGCCCCCCCCCCCCGAGCCGGTGCTCGGGGACTCAGTCATGTCCGGACGCCTCCTCATCTCCGGACGCCACCTTATTCTGACATTTGGAAACCCCATTCTTGTGTTGTGTGTATGGTGGTGAAGGCTCGAAGGTGATACCATACTCGGTGAGAATCGATCGAAATGCTTTGTTGTTGTATTCTCCTTTGCCATTGTCGCACCGAAACCGAGTTATTCGATGGTGTAGTTGCAACTTGACCAAAGTTTTGAAATCTCTGAATACTGTGCAGACCTCTGCTGATGACTTTGAGCGTAAGAAGGATACCCAGGTATAGCGGCTGAAGTCATCAATATAGAGTATATAGTATCGTCGTCCGGACTGTGACTGAGGGCTGATGGGTCCACATAGGTCCGAGTGAATCAGCTCCAGCGGCTTAGTTGCTCGCTGAGCTGGAACCTTCCTTTGCAACTTCTCCTTAGCCTTTGGTTTGATGCAGATATTGCATGTTGTGAATTCGGTTTCCTTCTCAGAATATGACCCCTTAGGCAATAGATTTCGGACGTCACTGAGGTTGAGATCGCCAAGGCGTCGGTGCAAGGTTTGGATATCATCTTGGCCTGTTGATCGACATGCCGAGTTCGAATCCAATTGATGTGGTGGGACATTTGCGCGATGTGCTATGGTATTGACACCGCTCGTTGCAGAGGTTAGGTTACCGAAGAGGACGAAGGACATGGATCTAGGTGCGCATCTGCCAAGAGGTTGTTCCGTGAAACCCTCTGATGTAATGTAAGCAGTGCGTGAATAGGAATGGAAACTGACATCAATGCCGTCCTTGATCAACTGGGGTACTGAGAGCAGGGAGGCTCCGAAGTCTGGTACGTATAAGGCTTCCACCCTGAGGAACATCCCGCACTCAAGCTGGAGGTTGATACTGCCAGTAGCTGGTGCTAAACTGACAGAGTCAGCTGACTCGACTTGTAAGAACTCCTCGAGTGGATGGTATTCATGAAAGTCCGTCAGATTTGGTGAGATGTGGTGGGTAGCGTCTGAGTCGATTATCCATTCATCAGTGTTGGGTGTATTTCCAGCCACTCTTGCCATTGCAGTAAGGCCATGTACTACAGTGTCTCCAGTTGTGACTCGATGAGCGGATGCTGACTTTCCAAGCTTGTCTTCCCTTCCTTTTCTCATGTCGGCAGCTTTCTTCTTGACCTGGCAGTCGACTGCCTTGTGACATTTTCTCGTACAGTAGTAGCATATGATGTCGCTGGTATTCAAGGAGTCTTTCTTTTGATCGTAGGGTTCTCGTCGGTGTTTGCCTTTTCCACCAGTTCAATGGTGCTTGCCATCATTGACGTTTGCAGTCAGGGCATTACTGAAGGTTTCGGCCAGATTCAGATTGGGACTAGTAGTGGTGTTGCGGAGAGCTCTTGCGGTTTCGTGTTCGATTAGAATTGTGCTGACGGAGTTGAGTGTTTGTTCTTCAATTGGCCGGTTCTTGAGAATGTCGACAATGTTGGCGAATTGCTCGGGTAGGGTCGCAAAGATATGCATGATAAGGTATCACTCGGTGACTTCATCCGGGGTCCCTTCCAGCTCCTGGCAGATATCCGAAAGTGAGGATATATAGTTTGACACAGAAGTCCCAGGCTTCATATCAGCAGAGTGGAGATGGGCAAGGGTAGCGACACGTGCCGACTGAGATGCAGCAGAATCGTATTGTTCGCGGAGAGCCTTCCAGGATAGGTGAGGGTCGTGATGTCCGAGACGATTAAGAAAGGTTCGAATGCTAGGTTTGGTTGATGACCAGATCATGCCAAAGGCTCGCTGCGACCACTTGCAAAAGTCTCGAACTTGTGCCGTCGTATTGGCTGCAGGTGGGAGCTCTGTACCAAGGACAATGCCGAGGGAGTCATCCATAGCTAGGAGGTTCGAAAGTTGTTCTTCCACAAGTGGTAGTTGCTGGCGCTGAGGAAGGGTGTCGAGCGATACTTGCAGGTGTACGTGGTGGCATCGGTCATGATGTTGATGTGGTATCGTGTTGAGGCTTAAAGGTGTGGAACAGAGGGTTTATAACGCTAAGCTGTTTTTGGGTGACGATCGGTAAGGTACGGAGGTGCGAATATTGATGGGTTGAGGATTGAGAGAGCCTCAACCCGGGCTCATAACCTGCAAATAATTTAGATGATTGGTTGCTTAATTTTGTTTGTACAAGAATACGGAACCTCTATATATACAAATGAGATCCGCGATCCCGCGGGACCTAGTTTCCCCGTCGGGATATCCTTCATCCGTCGGCGCCTCTCATCCCTGTCGGCCCCTCTCATCCTCTGTCGGCACCACCTACCTCCACCGTACAGAGTCCGGACGTCCAAATCTGACAGGCGATGGGCATGCCGAGGCCCAACAGACACACTAGGCCAGCAGTGCGCCCGATGCCCGCTGGTTTTGCGGCGGCCTTGGCACTGGAGCAGATCTGAGCAGCCATTGCTGGACTGGAACAGAAGACGGAGGAAAAGGTAACGGCAGTGGAGGCGCGGATGATGGAGGGAATAGGAGCGCTGGCTGCCGATGAGAACGAAAGGGAAGCGAGGGTGGCAGCAAGGCTGATGGCGGACGCAGAGAGAGAGGTGAGGCTGGCAGTAAAGGTCCTGGCCACTGAAGAGATAGAGAGGGAGATGCTGGCGAAGGCGAACTGGGACATCAGGCAGTGGACAGACCTGGTGCAGCTGATAGAGAGAAGGAGGGTGGAAATAGGGGAGATAAAGAAGGCAGTGGAGGGAATTGCAGTGCTAGCAGCAGGGGGGGCCAGGCTGCATCCGCGTGCTGGACAGGCTGCTGTGGAACCGGAGGCAATGGAGGGGGTGGTAGCAACCCGGCAGAAGGAGATAAAAGACGAGGTGGAGGAGTGGAGTAACATGGAAGGAGTGGAACGGGAAGGCCTCTTTGGGTCAAAGCATGCACTGGCGCCGGGAGAGCCGGTGCCCACGATGCCACCAGGGCCAGCGACAGAGGAGAAGGAGAAGAAGGAGAATGGGAAGGGAAAGGGCAAGGTGGTGTAGATTGCCGCACCTCCTGCCAACGGTCGTGCAGTGCGCCAATGGAAGAGGCAGGCAATGGTCGATGCGGCAAAGGCGGGGAAGCTGCAGGAGCCAGCAGTGTCCATCTGGTCGATCCTGAAGCGACCGGAGACAGCAGAAGCCGAGAAGAAGGAGCGGGAGAAGAAGAGGGAGGAGGAGGCAGCAAGGAAGGGGGCGGAGAAGGTGGGGAGAAAAGAGGAGGAGAAGGCGGCAGCCATGAAGCGATGGGAGGAGGGGAAACTGAGCCAGGAGGAGGGGGAGACATACAGCGCCGTAGCCAGGCCGATCCGGGACCTGGCAGGCGACGCCGACGCCATTGAGGAGGTGGCCGCGGGGCAGAGAATAGCGCACATGGCAGGAATGCGGGTGCTGGGAAGCCGGTGGGAAGAGGAGTGGGCTTGCGCTAGCCGGGCACCACCACAGCGGCAGCAGCAGAGCCGGCAGCCCCTGCAGCAACAGAAACAGCAACAGCAGCAGCAGCAGAGCAACTGGGTGCAGAGGGTGGCCGCGGCGGCAGCGCTCCCGCAGTCGGACTACAGGCGGATGGACAAGTGGGGAAAACCAGACCGGGAGCCTACTGGACTGGAGCCCATCAAGGGGTCGATCCCACACGACGAGCGTGGAATCGTGTTTGAGCGAGTGGCAGGGGCACCGCAGATCAACCCAGCGGTGGCGACGAGCGCGGCGGCTTTCATCAACATCACGCTCACTAAGCTGGCCCCGCCTGACATCCGAACCGAGGCATTTAGAATCTTGGTGCAGGGAAGGCTGTCGACAACAGCGCGCTTTGGGGCGTCGGCGGCGATGCTCCTCCGGTTTAAAAAGGAGGTCCTGGAAGTGGCCCGTAAAGCCGACAGAGCTATCATCAACGTTGTCGCGAATGAGACGTGGGTGGAGCTCAAGATCCTGGTGCCCTATGACCGGTACCAGCACCCGAACGGGCTTGCGGAGCTCATGGAGCAGATCAAAGCGGAGAACCCAGGAGTTGTGGTACCCCCCCTCTGAATGAAGTGGATGGGGGGTAATCACCATCGAGCATCACTACCAGGCTGGCCAACTCCCGAAGAACGCGGCATCGGTGATCTTCAAGGTGCCAGGCAAGGCGGCAGCCCAAAAGCTGTTGGTGGAGATGTGGGAGGCAGGCAACAGGTTTCATGTCCTCCCCTACATCCCGAACAAAGCAGACACCCTGTGTGGCATGTGCGGGCGGTGGGAACACTCAGAGTTCCGGTGCCAGCGAGGCACGGCAACCTGCACAATCTGTGCAGGTAGCCACAGGACCAAGGAGCACCGGTGTGAGGTGGCAACGTGCGGCAAGGTCGGAAAGGTCTGCCCCCACACGGAGATGAAGTGCCCGAACTGTGGGGGCGGTCACCCGGCCCAGGACGCCAGGTGCCAGGCAAAGCGAGCTGCCATCGAGATTGCCCGGGGCAGGCGATACGGCACGGCCCACGCGGAAACACCGCAGCCCACGCGCCCGGCTGCCACCGCTAGCACTGGAGGATTACCCCTGCTGAGCTGGATCCCAGCTGGCGAGCCGGGGGAGCCCTCTCCAGACTGGACGGAAGATGCTATGGAGGTAACTGGAACGGAACCAAGTGGCACAGCCCCTCCCGTGGCTGTCTGATGGCGGTCCCACAAGTTGCCAAGCTGGTGGCCCTCCAGTATAACTGTGCCAGGGGGGGACAAGTGTTGGAGGCGGTGTTGGAGATGGCAGTGAGGAGAGGAGCCAACGTGGTTCTCATCCAAGAACCGAAGGGGGCTAAAGAGAAGGATAGCACACTCTCCCACCCCAGTTTCAACTTCATAAGGGGCGAGGAGGCAGTGATGGCAAAGTGTTGGATAGCGGTCAACAGGGCCTCCAAGTGTCAGGTGACGGAATTTAAAAATCTAGCCTTCGGGACTGCAAATCACGTCCAGGTGGTGGAGGTCACCCCACCCAGTGGCGAAGCGATCATGATTGGCAATGTCTATGATGAGTAGGCTGGTAGCGAGAACAACCGGCCCGCCTAGCGAGCAGCGTGGGGGGAGATTGCTCGGCACAAACGGGTGATTGTAGCCGGAGACATGAACGCCCACAGCAAGATGTGGAACCCCCATACCACAAGGCCCAGGAACATTGCCTTCTGTGAGCAGCTCATCCAGGAGCACGACCTTGTGGTCTGGAATTCGGAGGAAGAGACAAGGATGGGAGGGGGCGCCGACATTCACTCCATCATTGACCTGACCCTCTTCTCGCCGGAGGTCGTACTCAACTGGAGCACGGGCCCGGCCACGGGCTCCGACCATGAACTCTTGCACTGGGAAGTGCTGGGGGCGGCGAGCCTTGGGGATGCAACCAGCACAGCGACGACAGGGTGGGATATCAGTGGGTGGGACCCAAAGCGGAAGGAGGACGAGGAGGAGGCAAACGCGGCAACAGCGAAGCGGGCCCAGGCCCAGGAATGCTACCGAAGAGTGGTCGGGGCATCTGCGGTGCTTGCAGACGACAGCACGCTGGAGGAGGTAGACACAGCAGTGGTGATGCTGCGGGAGGCCATGGTGGGGACCATAGACCAGCACGCCTGGCCAAAGCAGTGGTGCAGCAGGTCCAAGCGGTGGTGGAATTCAGAGCTGAAGGACCTAAGGAAGGCCCTGGGGAGGGCACGGTGGGATTGGAGGACGAAGTGTAACGGCGGCGGTTCTCCAAGGTACTCGAGTGAGTTCTGGTGATGCAAGCGGGAGCGGGAACGGAAGTGGAGGGGGGGGAACGGGAACGGGAACGGGAACGGGAACGGGAGACAGAGACGGACAGCGTCAGACGGACATGTCGGACAAGAACGGACAACGTCAGATGGACATGTCGGACAGGGAGATGGACAGCGTCGGACGGACTTGTCGGACAGAGAGACGGACAGTGTCGGACAGACGTGTCGGACAGGGACGGGCCCCGCTAGACGAGCGTCGCCGATACGGAGATACGGTGGAAACGGAGAAAATGGAGGAAACGGAGACGAGATTGATATTGCGAATAGAATACAAGAGGTTGCATGAAGAGAAAAAGAAGACAAAACACGGGAGACAGCCCTCCTTATATACACAGTTCTCGCAACTCCCATATGTCCCCCTACTCATACCCGCGCAACTCACATATATACTCATACTCACATATGTGCGCATAACCACGCAACTCATACAATCTTCTCTTATGCAACCGGGGCCCTTAACCGACACCCTTTCCAAGATCGAGACATCCGGAGCGAGGTGACGACACTCTTTCCAAGATCGAGACATCCGGAGTGAGGTGCCGGTATCAACAACGAAATCAAACAACCAAACCCAAATCGAGCACCGGGATCTGCGCCGTGACAGTATTTCCCTCCTATCGCTGAGCTCCCGTGAAGCTTTATTCGAGAGGGCCTGGCTTGTGGGGGTGTTGTTCGTGGAATCGAGTAAATGCTTCTAGCTCGTTGACGTTTCCTGCTGGCTTCCAATTCGGGTGATCAAATCCGGTCCATTTAACAAGGTACTGTAGTCGTCTTCGATACATTCGAGAATCAAGAATGGAATCCACAAACCATTCTTGCTCGCTGTCGATTTCCACCGGAGGAGGCGGTGGTTGTTGTTGTCCCGCAAGCCGATCCTGTGCTGCCGGCTCAAGTTTTTTTTTTTGTTTTATCATACTCGCATGAAGCCTATCTAGACTATGGCGGCGTACATTTTTGACCGTTTCCCCGCCGCTGTCCGCGCGATGGCGGCACGTTGCAAGCTTTCCTTTGCCATCCGCC
>Ga0307516_10010528_pt1 | contig 10159 bp, 11 predicted proteins | sample 19_EM_MG_FD_203310 | JGI IMG/M metagenome (GOLD analysis project Ga0307516, IMG submission 203310) | Populus trichocarpa ectomycorrhiza microbial communities from riparian zone in the Pacific Northwest, United States - 19_EM | ecosystem: Host-associated > Plants > Roots > Unclassified | place...
AATGGCCCATCTCAGGAGGGATGCAGACCTTCCCTGGGATGACCATGGTTTTATAGGCTATTTGGCTGAATTGTGATACTAAACTATTCAGGCTAAATGCTTATCAAAAGTGGTTACCTGAAGTGCCCCATCAGATCAAAATGACCCACCTTATCTTTCTAAAAGGTACAGTCCATGAGTCTTTGTCGAGGACGATTATACCAATTATTACAAAATTCATATTCGAGCAGCAATAAATCAGAGGTAGATGTTCCACTCTCATTGCTGTCTGGTCATGAACTTAGCGTAACAACCAGTCTCTGTCCCAAATCCACCTTCCAGAGTATGACTGGTGTTATCTTGGTGACAAAGTTGATCCAAACCCTTTCTGTCTAACAGATGGAGATTCATGCACTTGGTTGCATATAGGGCAGGAAGAATGTGGTGGGATATAGTATAGTCGCATGGTCGGAAGGTGATCAGACTTCTGATGGTCAGGAAGATGTCTCCTACAGACTGTTTGTGTCCATGAGGACTTGCGGTGCCCTTTTCTGATTTCTATGCATTTTACACTAACATTCAGATTGAACTGCTCCCGCTGCTAGACTGCTGGGCAACGAGAATTGATACTATGCGGGTGCACTGGGTGACAATGCAGTTGAGCACTATGCAGTGTTCCTTGCATTGTTGCACCTCACTACTGATATCAAAGAACGTTGTCGCGGATTCGCGGTATAAGCTGTATGACAACTTTTTGCATGCAAAAAGGTGGAGGTTTATGGAGTATCTGGGTGTGGGGTGGTCTTGGCTGGGTTGGAAAATGGGGGATCGGATCTGCTCAAGGTTGGCATCGTGATGAGTCTCTGGGCTGAGATGCATTAGTATATAAGCCATTCCAAAATCATACTTGAAATGCCGCCTGCATCAGCAGAACCCTTGCTTGGCAGGTGCAATTTGAATGGCTATGCCAGACTTTGCATTGGCAGGATGGCATCTGAAAAGGAGCCAAGTTTCTTATCCAGAAAAGGGAACATCTTCCCAGAACCCTTGCTTTGCAAGCAAGGGAATTTTCTCACAATGATCAAGCAAGGGACTTGTCATGATTTCAACAAGTTACCGCCAAGAATGTCTGTCATTTGATAATACTGGGGCTTTCACCAGACACAATAAAACCTGTCTGAAGGGTAAGAAGCGTCTGGCTAATGTACTCAATCAGGCACAGGAATTGTACTACCACAGGAAAAGGTGTTGTGTCGAAGAATCTCCAAGCTCCTCGCAAACTGCAAGTTTAGAGGTCATCAGCCAAACTGTTGATGAAGCACTAGATGACACTCCTTCAGACACTCTTCCTAGCATCATGGATGGAGTGCAGTGTGGCACCGCTCTCATGTCAGGGCTTAATGAGGTATGTAATCCTTTTTTTTTTGTCGTATCTGATCTGATCTATCCAAGGAGGCAGTGCAAACAGAGGATGATACACTGCCACTTTCTATCTGCAGGACCCGAAGAGCTAACCATCAACTTCCAAAACATTTTTGGGACATGCTTCCAGAACCTCCATTACCGTTACCTCCCCATGGCGCCAAGGTCCTACTTGAAGTCAATGCTCTGGAGGTGGACCCAGGCTCTTGTCCCTCTACTTCTGCTGCCTCTGTGACTCCGAACAGTCAGCCATCCTCATTCGAAGATCCAGCTGCTCAGCGAGCACAACTTCCTTCAAAGCGATGTGCTATACTAGTCACTCCAAAAAATTCATTTGGTGTGTTTCATTTGTACGACGAGGGCTCAATTCCTAGCACTGATGATTCGGAAGATCAAAGTGGGGCTGACCCCCTTACAACACCTGGACTTGAAGCGTGTGCATCTCAGCCATTACTAAGCTTTGTTAATCCTTTTCATCCCTATCCAAATGAAAGTTCTTGGCAAATTGGTGATTGGTATTGGAATGAAGGTGCACAGAAGTCCAAGCAAGGCCTCAAGAAACTCACAGAAATGATCACTAGTGACAGTTTTCAACCTGAGGACCTTTATCACACCAACTGGGTTGCAATTGATTGTCAATTAGGTAGCTTGGAGGCAGTCCATGACTCCTCCCAGGGAGCACTTATGGTGACTGATTCGGAAGAATGGCAGGCTGAGGACGGTGGTTGGATGCAGAGAACCATTACAATATCTGTTCCATTTCCTTGACATTTTTTGCATCCTGGGCCAAGAAACTATTCCATCTCTAATTTTTATCGCCGATCCCTTCTCTCTATAATATGTGAGACACTCTCTGATCCTGCACACTGCAGATCCTTTTGCTTCAAACCTTACTCACTGCACTGGAGACATTCAGGAGAGGTTGATGTTGGCATTTATGGTGAACTATTTTCTTCTCAAGCTTTCATCGCCGCACACTGTGACTTGCAGGGAGCCCAACTAGATTCTATTAGTTGCACTTTGCCCCAACACATCATTGCACTGATGTTCTGGTCTGACGCAACCCAATTAACTGTCTTTGGAGATGCAAAGCTATGGCCACTCTATGTATTCTTCAGAAATGAATTGAAGTATCAGCATTGCATTCCAACTGCTAATCTTTGCTCTCATGCGGCTTATTTTCAGACCGTGTGTAATCCATGTTTTGCAGTAGTTCATATCTAATTATTTTCAACCCAGCTACCTGATAATTTCAAGGACTTTGTTATGGAGCATGCAGGCAACGAGAAGCTACCTGGTGACCCTTTATTCACCCATTGTCACAGAGAGCTGTTTCATGCACAATGGAAAGATATCTTGGGTGGTGAATTCCTTCAGGTGTACAAGCATGGGATGGTATTTGTATGTGGGGTCAATGTCAAGAGGCAGCTCTTTCCTCAAATCTTTACATATTCAGCAGATTATCCAGAAAAGTATGTCTACATCTATCTTCGAGCTTACCAACTGAAGAAGCATGGTTATAGGGTTCTCGTAGCCAATATTTGAAACCTTGGTGGCTGTCTGTGTCCCCGATGCCTTATTCCAAAGGTAAAATTTCAGGGTGTAGTGACTGAGGATGACATGTTACAGCATGACATCCTAGTTCGACGTGATACAGTGGAGAGATGCGAAAAGGTATTATGTGCCCGCAAGTTGATATATGAAGGGCATTATGTCATCGACACCCCTCAAGTGGAAGCACTCCTCAAGGCAGAGTCTTTGGTCCTGACTATAGTACATTTCCTGAGATCATTAGAGTCAATTGTTTTAATTATGATCGTCCAGAACACATTCGCAGAATGACTGGGTCCAACAGGGTTTGACTTTTTTTGGATGTTGGTTGTTGATTTATTGCATGAGTTTGAACTTGGAGTGTGGAAATCTGTCTTGGTCCACCTACTTCACATGCTAGACAGTCTCAAGGGGGCTGTACTTGCTGAACTTGATCACCGGTAAGAGGGTTCACTTGCTATTGCAGATTCATCAGTAAAACTGATTGTGACAACAGCTTTCGTCAAGTACCTACTCTCAGTCGGGACACCATCCAGCGTTTTCATAAGAACGTCTCAGAGATGAAAAGGTTGGCTGCTCGAGATTTGGAGGATGTGCTGCAGGTCGGTATCGACTTCCCAGTTTTGTTATTACATTCTGTCTTACTTATCTTGACTGGCGCATAGTGTTCCATTCTGGTATTTGCAGGACTACTGCCAGATCCCCACAATTTGCAAGTGCTGCATCTGCTATTTGTGCTCTGTCATTGGCATGGACTTGCCAAGTTATGTCTACACACTGATGAGACCCTCGATATTTTTGACAATGTCATGAAGGACCTTGGCAGTTGCATTTGTCACTTTGTCTTGGATGTTTGTCCATGCTTTGGGACCAAGGAATTACCACGTGAAGCCGAAGCTCGATGACAATGCCAAGCACAACAAGATCCAACCCGATCAAACCGACCTCAAGGTGCCACATCTGGACAGCGGCCAAAAGTGCTTAACCTTCAAACGTACAAACTGCATGCTCTGGTGGATTATCCATCACAGATTAGAATGTATGGTACAACAGATTCGTATTCAATGCAATCAGTATGTTTCATTTTTATATGCATGTCATGTAAAACTCATTTCCTACTAGGGAGAACTTGAGCACCGTACAAGTAAAGCTCAGTTCACCAGAACGAGTTGCAAGGAATATGTATCCCAGTTAGCCTCCATAGAATGATGGCAAGCTCACATTTGCCACATCCACATGAGACATAAGGCACTCAACTTGGCAGATCCTGTGCCAAACAAGCCTGATGAACACCATGTGATTGGCCAATCTCAAAATTTCCTGGAGGACCTCACAAGCTTCATGCAAAGCAATGTGGGGGATCCTGCTGTTGAGGTGAGTCTTTTGGTTCCTGTGATTATGTCGCTGAATTTAATTATGCAACCTGCTACTAGTGCTTCATTTTGAAGCTAAGGGCTCATATCCTCCCTCGGATTGCAGCTATCCACCAAGAACTGAATCCTCAAGCATCCCTTGACTCCATGGCCATCAATCTTCCTGATGACCTAGACAACCTCATGCTTCAGGAGCATCTATTGCAGCTGAACCATGTACTTTTCAAGGGAAATAGGATCTACCGCCACTGATTACTTCACATCAATTATACCACTTACAACCTTCAGTGTGAATCTGATTCCATCAACACACATGACCACCGGGACATTATGTTATTATCCAACTCAGATATTGATGATCACCTGTTTTCCTATGCATGAGTGCTAGGAATCTTCCATGCTAATATTCTATACACCAGGCCCAGGTCAAAGGATTTTCAGTCATGTTGGATTGAATTCTTGTGGGTACAATGGTTCAAGGTATTGCAACATTGTGTTTCGGCATGGGAACAACACACCCTCAATACCATCAGATTTTTACCGATGGCTGACAAGGATGCATTTGGTTTTGTTGACCCTGCTAATGTGCTCAGAGGCTGCCACATTATTCCTTCATTTGCAGATGGTCGACTGCACCCTGATAATGTTGCAACTTCTCATTGTGCTGGTGATTCAGACAACTGGAAATGGTATTATATCAACAGGTGAGCAGTTTTGGTCGACTTAAGTGACTTGGTTCTATTTACTAGATTTGTTGATCATGACATGCTCATATGTTATCACTGGGGCCTTGGCATTGGGCATCCATATTTGCACACAATGGCACTGATCCAGTCACGATTTCATTCCATTTTTCAGCCACCTCAGGCAAACAAACTCGACACAGTTAACAATGAAGATTTGGCTGAGATCACACAGACTGAAAAGTTAGACTTGGACGCCAACTTTGAACTGGAAGGTTCTGAGCCTGACAGTGAATTTCAGTCAGAGTCGGAGTCCATTTTGGGAGACCACATTGATATGTATGGATGGAGCTTGGATGCAGGTTCAGGATATTATCAATTTTAGATGCTTCATCATTGCCATATCATTGCAGAAATGAGTCATTTCATACTTCTATGCTTGAAGTTGCAATGCAATGGGCAAGATGTAGTACTATGTAGATTGTTAAAATTGCCCAATCTGCGTGTTTGCAGTGCCACATCAAATGGTCTTCAACACCTTATTTGTTGCACGTTGACTCGACAATCCTTTCATACACATAACATACCCCTTTGGTGGTTTCAACTTGACGCATGTGCATGCTCAACGTGGCCATTAGCAACTTCTGAGCCTTCCTGGTTTGTTTGTGTACCACCTTGAACTTCTAGTACCAGGTAGGTCTTGGGTTCAATGCTGTTTGTAGGGTGTTCTGATGGTTTATCCTAGGCATCTTTGGGGCATTCACACCACCATTCACGTATGTGCTGGGGGCTCGTTGGCATGAAGCTTGTCATTTTGGGTGGTAGTGTGGAAACAGCAAGGAGAGTTTCCAGCTCTGCCTGGTATGTGTGCTGTTGCACTCTGTTTCTGTCCTGCTCACTTTCCTCATCTCCAGGTCTCATTTTGTCAACTGTGAGCAGCCCATTTCCATTGCTTGTCGTCATTTGTACTCATGATTGTTTTACACAGCATTCTTTCTCACCGCACACTTCTCAGAGGAAGATTACACGTATGACTGGCTAATGCTTTGGCTTTCACACCAACCCGAGTGGCAGCGCTCAAGGGAGTTTGAAACTACTACCCGAACCACCCCAGGTTTGTTGGGTTCCCATACTACAGATAACTCCTTTGGTGATGAAGAAGAAGAAGATGAAAACTCTCCACCTGGCAAGGTCAAGACACGAGTTGACTTCCAGCCGACATCCGACACGATGCACACCATTTATTATTGCAGTGACTGGCTTTGAGTTCGTCACAGCAAGAAAACAGATGGCAGTGGTTGTGAAGTCCTGTTGATAAGGTAAAAGGACCCTGGATTTATTTATGATGCATTGACAAACTAGTCATGTAGCATGGTGGCTCGGAACAACAATATCTTGAAGCAGCTGGTCATTCAGGCAAAGAAGGAATATGAAGCCAAGGCTGTCCATGGCGTGCAGATATACTTTGCAGACTCCCATGGCAGTTAGAGATGGACCAATTCTTGCCACAAGTGCCCAATGTCTTCTATTGTTCTCAACCCAGGTGTGAAGGAGATGCTTCTCAATGACACGCATGACTTCCTCAAATCCGAAAAGGTAGGTTCCTGATTAATCACTGGTGGTGTCAACACTTATTTTGGTCTTCTGCCCTGATTAGTGGTATACCATGGGGTACCTTCTCCATGGTGTCCCAGGTTCCGGAAAGAGTTCCCTCATTCATGTTATTGTCCAGAGCTCATGCTTGACATTTATGTTGTCTTGCTCTCTTCTTTGTGGATAAGTGATAGTATGCTCACCACGCTCATGGGCCGTGTTCCTGCATGCTGCATCGTTCTTCTTGAAGATCTTGATGCTGCATTCACCCATAGCGTCACACATGACAAGGGTTCAAACAGTACTCCCGAGTCCTCCAATAACAACAACAACAACGAAGAGAACACGGAACAACCAGCACCTACCACTTCTGGCAACAGTCGTCATAGGTGCCAGAAGGGGAACCTATCAGATGTCAACATGCTGAGCTCAAGTGGCCTTTTGAATGCCTTGGATGGTGTCACAGCTGCAGAGGGCCGGATCCTCTTTGCATAAGTGTCAGCATTGTAGAGCCAAACATGTATTTGACATCAAATCAGGACTACCAATCATTTGGAGTGACTTAGCCCACACTCTCTTGACCTGGTCACATGGATGTCTGGATAGAATTTAAGAATGCATCCAAGTGGCAGGCGGAGGCACTCTTCCGGAACTTCTTCCCTTCAGCGGACAAGGAGGATGAGATCATTGAAGGGGACATAGAGGGTATCGACTTCTCCACCCCAACTCCCCAGTCACCTGTTCCTTTTTCCACCTCGTCCACTCTGTGGTCAAGGTTGCCATTGTTTTCTTCTTCGTCAGCATCATTAGCCTCTTCACCCAAGGCTCCACCATGCGAGTGTATTGCAACTCATGAGGGTTGGGACACCAAGGATCTGATCCCTGCAGTGGAGGAACATATTGCTACTTGTGAAGGCACTCCCAAGCCTTTCACGGCTGCCCAGTTCTCACAGCTCATGAAGCAATTTGCAGACACCATTCCAGATGACAAGTTTAGTGTTGCAGCGCTCCAGGGGTGTAAGTCTATCCTGATTTTTTGTGCTACTCTATCATTTTCAGTTTGAGGTTGAGGGTGCTTGCTGTTGTGCGGTTAAGGGCCTGGCTCGCTTGTGGTGAAGCTATGACTGATACTGACTAGCCTGTTTGTTTGGTATATATCTTCTCTGGAACAAGTCAAATCCTGAGGGGCTGCAGATAGGACTGCAGCTTGGGTCATCAGCAAATGGGAACTCCGGGATCGTTTGAACAAGGAGAAGGAAGCTTGTGAGCTGAAGGAGAAACTTAAAGTGAGTGATGATATATATCAGAGCAGTTCGCCTGACTTTGGATCTTTGTAATATGACTATTTTGCTGATTACATTGCACAGCGTGAGAAGCGGCACAAGGATGCCACTGACAAGAGTGGAAAGACAGAACTTGAGAAGAAGGAACTCGAGCTCACAAAACTTCGGCAACAGCTTCAGGAACATGACCCAAATGCCAAGGCGACTGAGCCCGAAAAGAAAGCCAAACAAGTGCCTGTCACTGAGCCGGAGTCACGGAAAGAGAAGAGCGAAAGCAGCAGTGACAAGGACAGCGACGAAGAGAATATTGCCTCATCATCCACTTTTTGACTATCCGCACCTCCAGTTCAAGCTAATGTGGAATATTTGGCTATAAAACAAGTGGTTGGTACATCAGACAATTCATCTTCGACAATTTCTATTACGCCTGACCTCCAAGCTCAATTCACCCTGCTGGATTTGACTATCGCAAAGCTTACATTACGCTACAGTCTTACCATCTTGATTTCTTGAATGCTAGTAATGCGGACGAGAGCATGAATCTTGCAACACCCCTTCAGCCAACTACCATTTTACCACACTCAAATGCCTCAAATGCACCTGATCCCGTTGACCCTTCTCTCATCCCACTCCCCTTCTTGCCTGAACAAACATCTTTGCCCCCTTCCTCATCCACAGGGAATTCAGCTCAATGTGAACTGCAGCATGTACAAGAGGCCCTGACGATGGCCAGGGACAATCTGGCGAGGAAAGAGAGTGTACTTGTGCACCTGCGAACTGATGTTGAAGACCCTCGACAGCAAATACCCTTCTCTGGGCCATCCACTCCATGATGCTACAAGCTACCGCTCACTGCGGGCATTCCACTGCATCCTTTTTCTGCTGTTTGTTCTGCGTGCGCTTCTGGGTAATACATTGTAGGGCAATCACAGGTCTTGGAATGCCACATTTCTCCATGGGTGTGCAGGGTCTGGAGGCTGCTTTATGTACCCGATATGGGCACCCTGGGTGGTTCTTTTGGGGCATCTTCCCTCGGCGATGGTGGGTGTGATGAGATGGGCATAGTAGTGTATGATGCCATGATGACTTTTTTGGTTGTGGAGTTCAATGACATTACTTTGTGGCTCTGCAGTGGGGGAGCGGACTGGAAAGCACCCTCTGCCCTCTGCACCAAAGGCTGTTCGTTGCATCTTGCAACTTCGTGCCAGATTGCCATCATCACTTACAGCAGCTGTGTTGATGCTGTTACATACACTCAACAGGTCTGCCAGCCCTTTTAAACCATCCATGGCAGTTGGTTGACCTTCAGGGCTTTCTTTGCACCCATTCTGGGAAACCGCCATTTGGTCCCATGGAGGCTAATGGATTCAACCGTGGGTGCAGGACAATGGCAAAAACTGCACCAAATCAAGAAGAATTCAGTTCACTCAAGCACCTCTTTTGCTCACTATCATAGTGCCTCTCAAGACCCTCGACTTCCTTCAACCATCCAACTAGGCATTCAATCCCAAAGAGACCACCTTTTCCAGCTGTGGTTAGAGCAGCCAGGACATGGATCCTGTTCCTCATCTGAGGATGTGAGTCGGTCCCTTCATTTACCATCTCCCACTCTTATTTCATTCTCAAGACCATGGAACTATGTGCATCTAACTATCTGTCATTAACTGGGCTACAAATTTTGACAAGGTGATGACTTGGGTCTCTGATGCAACCAATTTGGCAACCTGGGAGATGGCAGGGTTGATGTTGGCCATTTGCCTCTTGTGGTACGTTTGCTTTCCCAAGTAGGTCGCAAATTGTTTTACTCTTCAATGAAGGCGACAGGGACTATCCTGCATTGCTGCAGGTTATCCATCATATCACTGGTCATGGTCATGACTGGCACCATTGGTGCTCAGTTGCACATTTCATTTCCTCTCTTGAACCGATTGTCCTTTGGTTTCTGCTCCAGCTACTACTTCATGGTGTTTAGTTATGTCATTCTAGCCCTGTTTTGGTTTAGCAGCCAGGTACAACCAGTGTCTTCATTGACTCTCACTGCAACTCTGAATTGCCCAGACATAGATCGGTTCACAGGTGATATACCAGGTGCACATACCATTGTTCTGTGATCCACTACACTCAACAATTCGACTTCTGCAGGTGTTGAAAGTGACTTGGTTGTTGATTGCAAAGCTTCCAAATCATCCTCCTAATGCAGACATCAAGTTCTGGTATTTCTCTTTCTTTGTTCAATGATTGACAAGGAATCATCTGCCTTAGGTCTCCTTTGTTA
>Ga0307516_10010529_pt1 | contig 10159 bp, 2 predicted proteins | sample 19_EM_MG_FD_203310 | JGI IMG/M metagenome (GOLD analysis project Ga0307516, IMG submission 203310) | Populus trichocarpa ectomycorrhiza microbial communities from riparian zone in the Pacific Northwest, United States - 19_EM | ecosystem: Host-associated > Plants > Roots > Unclassified | place...
GCGCACATTAAAGAATGTGGGGTTCATATGATCGCAGGGAAGTCAGATTCATTTGAAGAGTCAGAAGTGGGAAGAGATACAGTGATGCTTTCACCACCATATTATCTGCTTCCTCATTCTCATTGTGGTTCAATTACAGTGTCTGCACCTAAGCAATGGAGTGACTATTTCTTTCCGAAGCTGCGTAAATATAACCTCAGTTTAACACTTGATGGTAAGAACAAATATTTCATTTAGTTATTTTTATTCTATTCTATTCAATTTATAAGATTAAATATTATCTTTAATGATTTTCTTATTATTATTTAATATAAGAAATTTAAATATCATCTTTAATAAAAAAAATTATTAAATATTTAAGGCTTTTAATTTGGTAAGGATACGTATTTCCTTTAGTTATTTCTATTTTATTCTATTTAATTTAAGAGATTAAATATTATCTTTAATTATTTTATTTTTTCTTATTTAATCTAAAAAATTAAATATTATCTTTAATGATTGGTTTTATTTTTTATTTCTTCATTTTATAACAATATTTTTCTTATTTAATTTAAAAAATAAATATTATCTTTAATAATTAGATCTATCGAATATCACTAATGGTGGCAACTTATAAGTCTTTTAAACCAAAAGAATAGTAGCTAGGAAGAGCTAAAATTAGCAAGGAATATTTAGAGTTTGATTGATTTTATTGTTTATTCTTTGATTTCTTGATAAAAATTGAAAACTTATATGTTTTTATTTTGATTTTGATTTTATTTTTTTGAAAACAAAAAGCCAATAGTCTCTAACATAATTTCTTAAAATCACTTTAGTTTATTTAGAAATTATTGAAAACTAATTTTGTTTTTTTACATTAAAAACTAAAACTAAACAATGTTCTTATAAATTGTTTTCCAAATTTGGTATTTTAAAACAAGAATGAAAACAATGTGATAATAACCATTTTTTTATTATAAAGTAAGTTTCTTAATTAAAAGTGAAGGTGACTTGTTTGTTTGTAATATCAAAATGCATATACAATCATGTACGTTTAACTTTCTTTCCAAACTTGAAAGTTTTATTGAATTTGATGGTTTTTACAGGTACGTATGACTTGGATGGGTGTGAGAACACAAGATCATTTTACAGAGAGATGTTTGAAGCTGCTACAAATTAGTACGATATTTCTATTTTTGTCTGACAAGTTGAATTTGAAGATCATTTTCCAAACTTGAAAGTTCTATTGAATGCTCTTTGAAATCTTTTTCATCTAATTTTAAATTGGACAACCTAGTTGTTATTATCCGTGATGTAATTTATATTTTCAAGTTACAATTTTTGATGAATATTGTTTCATTTTTTTTTCCTCACTTCTTTAGATGTATTCTCCAAAAAATGAAAATCATTGATCTTAGTTAGAAATAAATTGGTTTTCTAGGAAGAGATTATTAAATGGGATATAGTATTTGAGTTGGTTCTTCATCATTTAATGTTATGATTTAAGATAATTGATGAAAACAACCTATACATAAGAAAATTCTAAAAGCATCCTTAATTTGTCTAATAAGTAAAGTCTTGTTAGTTTTGGCTGGAAGATATTGCTATGTATGATTGCATGGTTTTTACTACTTTTTAGCCTTTTTTTATATATATATATATATACAACTTTTGTTTTTCTTGCCAGTTTGTCATTAGCTTTATGGCACTAGCACCAATTAATAATAAATCTTGGACTATTATTAAATAAACAAAAAACTTAAACATTGGTAAAACACCAAACTTGCATGGTTCAAACCTAGAGAAACCCTATGATAATAATCTAATTTAGAAAGTAATTAATTTGTTCTTGTAGTCTTAGAAAATAATATTTAATCCTTATGTTTTTATATTAAAAAAAAACATATCATGAATATCTTAATAAACTTATTTATGGTCTTGAACAACTTAAAAAAACTCAAAAACCTAAAATCAACTCAAACCTGAAAATCTTCCTGTTAAGAGGTCTATTTCATCAAGCAAGGAAAAGAAAAAAAAAATACTTAGGTGAAACTTCCTTGATCAAATGGAATCAAATGACACCAAGATTAACTATTTGGGTGACCAAAATACAAGTCAACAGTAACATTTTCTCTATATTAGAATCCATCAAGCCTCTTTCTCCTCTCACAAAAAAAAAAAAAAACTAAAAATAAAGAATAAAGTTTAGTACCAAAATCAAATTTCTAACAACTAAAGAGACCAATCACTTTAAGTAAATAAAATCGGGGACCAAACTAAGCTTTTCATATGAAATTTGAAGTTGCCACCTATTTTCTCCATGTTTTTCACTTTGATCCTTTGTATTTCAATTCAACCCTTTCTTCATAAAAATAAAAGAGCAACTTGGTATTAATTTGGACTCAAAAGGTTGCAATAATGCAAAAACAAATTAAGGATTAAATTGAGAATTTAAAAAAATTAATTGTATCAATCTACAATGATCCTCTGTCTTTCAATTCAACCCTTTCTTTATAAAAATAAAAAAGCAACTTGGTATTAATTTGGACTCAAAAGGGTGCAATAATGCAAAAACAAATTGAGGATTAAATTGAGAATTTTAAAAAAATTAATTGTTTCAATCTACAATGATTTGTGTGAGAGTGCACAATGCAGAGTGAAAAGAAAAAACTCCACTCAGCTTCGAAACACCTTTAATTTGTTGATTGAAATTGGCAAGTGAGTTTACTTGCATATTGTTATATTGGTTTTGAGTCAAAATATGGAGATTTTATGAATGCAACCTTCATGTATTTAATAGCATGCCATAAAAAAGAATTTTGTTCAATCCTAATCCTATATTGAAGATTGCCCTTTCTAATCCAGATGGGATCTCAGGTTAGCCCAACCACACAGATTTTGGTTCTGGTTAAAGAGAATCGCCAGATGAGATCTCAGGTTAGTCCAACCACATAGAGGATTTTAGCTTTGGTTAAAGAAAATCGCCAGATGGGATTTTAGGTTAAAAAAGATTAAAAAAATGAAGAATACAAAATTTAGAGGGGCGCCAAGATCGAGTTCTCAAGATAATCGAGTTATACATATTTTGATCGTTAATTCTTGATTGAAAGGATTATTGTAAGGACAGAATTTCAGATCAACCAAGTTTTGAGAAAATCAAGATTAGAAGTTTAGTTTTGTTTATCTTTACAAAACTTACTATGCAAAGTCTTTGCTTCGTAAGTATTGTAAGGAGGGGGCATCTGTTATTATCTATTTTTGGGTTCCTACATAAAAAATGAGAAAATACATAAATATATATAAACAAATTCGGAAGAAATCCAAAAAATAATAGGAGCGAGAAAAGGGTGCTGGAATACCCATAAAATGGCTAAAAATTGGTTGAGGATGTTCAAAAATACAAGAATTAAAATTTGACAGTATATTTTTGGCTGATGAGAGCCCTATTGACAAGGAAAATTGAATTTGAGGAAGAAAAGTCTAAAATCAGATGTTTATGAACTCAATTAAATTTTATTTAATGTTTAATTGAATTTATGAAGGGTTTGATTGCAAGAAAAAACGTTTTTAAGTCAATTTGGGCTTTATTGGGAAGAAATTAAAGTTCAGGGATCTAATTACAATTTACCCGGGGGCTTGATTACAAAATTGCAAAAAAATTCAAGGACCAAATAAAAAATATTCATTTAAATTTGGAAACGGTGTCGTTTCCTTGAACACTGTTCACCATCTTCTTCGGAAAACGTTTCATGCAGTAAAGGTCGAGATACGTTACAGAAACAAAAACGCAAATTTGCTTCAGTTATGGGGCATGTTGCACGACTGTCATCCCTTTGCATGCTATCATCAAGCCGACCGTTACCAGCACAAGGCCGTCTTTGGCCTATAAAAGCAGAAGAAAAGAGAGTACAGATGAGGGCAGAAAAGAAAAAAGAAGAGGAAAAACAGAGGAACAGAAGAGAAAAAAAGTGAGTACAGGGAGAATAAAAAAGAAACAGAGGGAGACACGAAGGAGAACTGGGCAGCATAGGGAGACCGTAACAGAGGAACAAAGGAACAGAAGCAAGAGAAACCCAACAGCAATCAGCATCCATCGCTGCTGTCCCTTGACCTGCAGAACCAGAGGCAAGGAAATAAGAAAAAAAAGAAACCAAAGCAAAGGAAGAAACACAGAGAGAAAGTCCAGAAGAACAAAAGGAACGCAAGAAACTAAGACCAGAATTGTCATCATCTTCAGTTTTCTAGAAACCAGGTGCGTTCGTTTTCGTTATTCTTTTATCTGCAAATGAGCATATACAATGTGCGAAGATAATTTAGAGTGTGTTTGTTTTTGCTGTAATTGTTGTGGTTGGAAAAAAGTGATTTTTTTTAAAAACACTTTTTCTGTGGTTTGTGTATATATTTTGAGTGTTTGGTTAAAAGTGTGGTTTGACTTTATTGTTGTTAAAAATATGTTTGGTTAAACCTGTGGTTGCGGTTACTTTTGTACCCAAAATGACGAAAAAGGATATAAATAAAATAATTCTTTGTGTTAAGAGAAAATAAAACATTTTGTCCACATAAATACCGGCAAAATAATAAAAGCATGATTTGTTATTACAATTAAATATTATTGTCTCATCACACTATTTGCAATGCTATCACGGATATAATCCATACGCGACACTTTCTGGTGTCCAGTTGTTTGTGATTATGGAACGACATCGGGAAAAGTATCTGAAGGAACGAAATCAGGATGACTATCAAACTTGTTGAATGCAACAACTTTAATGTCATCACGAATGCAAGCCATTGTTTGCATTGCCTAGTATTACAAATATTTCTTCAATTTTAATGCCAATGAAGATAATGATAATATATTAATATGTGATGTATAGAGCATTACAATTGGCAGAAGTTTAGATAAAGAAAACCTTCAGTTTATATTCTACAAAAGAAAGCTTATATGTCACTATGAGACCTGTGAACGAAGACTATTTACAAGCATATAAAGTACAAACACAAGAAAAATGACCGTGATGTTGAGGACAGATAGGGCTAATTAATTTCTTGGTAAAGGGTGCAGCGTTTTCTGAACAGCAGCCACGGCAAAAGCAACTGCGAGTTGCTTTTACTTATCCTGCGTTTGGAACGCAATTTGTGTGGGCCCCATGGAGTTTGAAAACGTGGATAGCTGTTAACCAAACAGCTTAAAACAATAGAACCGCAGGAAACGTGGACGCTCCCACGTAACCAAACAGGTTCTTAATTACCTTCGCACGGTTGATGCACACGTGAAACAAATTCATGCGTGCCTAGTCCCTCAGCCAGCGGGTCATTGGCTTGGGCTAGTGACACGGCTGGGCCTGCTGGGTCCAGCCCAGCCACATGGATTGAGCTGAGCCTAACCTGAAGAAAAGAAATTTTCTTCAAAATTATTTCAAAAAAATATGTGATTTTCCCTCATATTTTTCTACTGAATTTTTCTTGGTATTGGTTTGTATTTTTATACTGTAAAGATACAAATCCAGTATTAAAATACCCAGTTTTGTCAAAACATTGAAAAAAATATATAATATTTTTTGTTTTCAAGCATACGGCCAAGTATCTAAAAAAAAATCATATCATATTTTCATACAATAAAAATTCAAAAATAAGTATTAGCATGCATTTTGGCTTTAATAACCAGTTTATTAAAGTCACGAGAACTAGGCCAATATTTCAAAATTTTCAAAAAAATCATTTTGTTTTCTTTTAATATTAAAGATTACGAGCTTATACGCAAGACGTATTCTCGATATTAAAAAGATAGTTTTCTTTAGTTGACATAGAATGATTAGGTTTTACCTGATGAGATAGAAATCTCCTTACTGAGGAGAACTTTTCTTAAACCGTAGATAGACCGACAATTAGAAATCACAACAACACCTTAGCATATATCAGACAATTAAACAATACAGCATACCTTAGGTAGGGCGTATTTGGGGTGCTAATACCTTTTCTTTACGCAACCAGTCCTCGTACCTGATCTCTGAGACCAGTTAGGGTTCCTAGTGATCAAAATACTAGGTGGCGACTTCTATTCCCGCTTCCCATAGATAAGAGACAAGAATTTCTTGTCTTCCCATTTTCCTGATTTTTTCCAGGATACCAACACATCTAGGATTCAAGAGTTGATGTTTTTTGTCACGATGCCGCACACGTGCGACAACAAGCATAAAATGGCAGCACAAGATAAAATTTTGACATTGCATCGCACAATCACCAAAATTCAAAGTAACGAAACGAAGAATAAAATGTGATAACAATGATAAGGATCACTCAACCACAGCCGAATCTTACGCTTTGAAAACACTTTTCATCATCAATTTTCCTTTTCTCATTGATTTTAAATCTTCCAGGCAGATAAAATAGCATTGATTTACAACCGTGGTTTTAAGGTCTTCATTACTGGCAAAAACATTGTAAGCAGACTTAAGGATCAATGCTTCAGTTTTCAATCACATTAATAATTTATATTTGATCGTCTAAAAGGGACTGGAATAGAACCAGACAAGAGTTTGTTTCTATCTAGGAAAGCAAGAAGGTCCCACTAATGCATGTTCTCCACAAACTACCCCCAATTTCGCCACTACAGCCCATGTCACTTTGAGTCATTCCAACAAATAGGAATTGAATTCAAAGGAATAAATCATTAAATGCACGGCTCCTATGTAGGAAAGGGAAAATGATTCACTATTAAAAAAGAAAAGCTCAAACACAAATTAGTTGGTGATCTCGTGTTTGCGGTGCTGGTAAATGTAAGAACGGACCGAGAGATGAAATAGGAAAAATTCATGTCTCTATTAGTTGGCAGCAGTGATCATTCGGCCCTTGCCGCCCACGAACTCTCCCATTCACATTCCCACTACCAAATGTAAACATTCCTTTCCCTTTAGGCACCCCATTTTCCCAGTATCCTTCATACCTCTTCCCATTAGCCCAAACCAATGCCCCTTTCCCAGTTATCACCCCATGTTTCCATTCACAAACATAGTCATTCCCATTACACCACCTATACTTCCCTTCCCCATCTTGCAAATTAAACTTCCACAAACCTTGATAAACATCCCTATTGGCGTACCTCTTTCTACCAAAGACTTGACAAACTTGTGGGAAAGAAGGATCGGGTGTGGTAGCTAATTTATAAAAACAAACACAAGACCAAAGCTAAAGAACAAGAAGAAGAATGAGAGGAATGATGTTTTTTATTAAGAGTTTTCTCAAAAGATACACCTTTTTATCTCTTCTCTATATCTCTCAATACTTGTGTTTTATGTTTCTAATTACAAACCTATTTATAGGCTTCAACTCCTAGATAATTAAGGAATTAAACTACTTAAAGAAAATCCTAATCTAATAAGGAATCTAACCACTACACCATTAAACAGTTTTACCAACGGATTCATTCCGTCGGTGTAAGGCATGCAATTTGTCGGTAAAATTTTTACCGACGGAATCTGTCTGTTGGAATATTGATCATTGGTAATTCCTTGTTCCGTCGCTAATTCTGTCGGAAATAAAAAAACCAAACACCGATAGTCTTACAGACGGCAAAGCAAGCCAAAAACAAAATTTTCCGCGAGAACTTTACCGACGAAATCATTCTGTCTGTATTTTCAACTGTAATCACCGACAGAATGGCAGTCGGTGATTGTGGCATGTGCGGTAAATATTTCAAAACTCTCTGTAAAATACCGACAGATATATTCTGTCGGTAATAGTAATGGTAAACACCGATGAAATATATTCATCGGTGATTGTGGCATGAGGTAATTTTTTTGCAACTCTTAGTAAAATACCGACGACCTGATTATGTCTGTAAGGTCGTCGGTATTTATTAAAAATATTTTTAAAAAATTATTTATTAATAGTAAAAAAACTAATTAACCAAATAAATAACCAAATAAAATTGTATTAAACATTATAAATATAAAAATAATGTTAAATTATTTTCATCCAAAGATTCATTACAAATTTAATTTGTTTCAAAAACAAAATTAAACTGGAATAATGACAGAGCTGGAGGAGGAGGAGGCTAGTTGTTCCCGGGACCATACAACCAAAAAAGGGTTGCACATGTATCATCACCCATCCTTGATCTAGTCTCTATGACCATTTGACGGAGTTGATCATAATTCGTCGAGAGTCGTTCATATTGTTGTTTCAAGGCAATGAACTCCTCGATTGGGTGCTCGATACTGATGGAGAGCTCCCAACGGTTGAGACACTAAGAGCTGACCGCAAGTTTTCGGCCGTAGTGTTGGAGAGCCCGTAGACCTGATTTTTATCGGTCCACCAAACAATCCTACCTCTATCCATAAATCCGGATTGAAATTTGGATGGGTCGAAGGATCGTCCTCATATCTCTCCCTCAACCGGCTATTATAGGTCTCATGAAATTTTTTAAAAAAACATCATCATATTCAATTCAAGAAAATAATAACTTACAAAATAAAATGATTGAATGAACATACCACGAAGTGTTGAATACGGTTGTCCATGAACTATTGCACCCTCTTTTGATGGTCTTGACTCCGCACATACGTGTCTACAAACAGCTCCATTGGGCTCGGCTCACGTCCAAGAGACATAGCCTGTAAGGAAAAAAAAGGTTGCAAGTTAAATATATTTATAAGCAACAACAAATTAATTAATGATATATTTCATTTAAATTAATCTTACCATCCGCTTCGCATGTGCACTAAACAGTACGGAGCCGTCAGTGTGCGTGGTCATCGAACCATGAATTTTCCGGTTCCGGTTGTCGGCACCAGACTGTGAGCGTCATGCAAACCACTCAGACATCATGTGCTCAAAATATGTCGTCCATATATCCCTGAGATGAATGGCGGTTTGAATTCCCGCCAAACCGCCACCTCATTCCATCCATCAAGACCATTATCTCTCGCATATCTTTTTGTTTTTTTTTGTGTCATACCAAAAATCATGCAACCTACTTCCACAGTAACAAATTAGAATTTAGAACATAAAATTATAAAACAAAAAGATTATATTATTTTTTATGTTACCTAGTTGCTACGTGATTCTCCCATACCTTTCTCACAACATTGTTGTACGCGTTATCCCACTCAAATTTTTGTTGTGTATAAATAATTCATTTAAAATAAAAATAGTACAAGATATAAAATTATAAAAATAATTTATTAAAAATAAGCTGGAAATTAAAAGTTAACACCTGCTTGAAATCGTCGAAACCATGCATCGATATTAGGTCTCCACTCAGGATGTCTGGAAACCTGACTCCATTGAAACAATGGAATCTCCATTGACGATTTAAACACTGATGTTATTGTCCGGGCAACCTCAATGTTTATGAACCTGAAATTAAATAAAATTAATAAAATATTAATGAATTGTTCATAAATTATGTTATAAGTATAAAAAAAAACTAATCAAGTCTCTACACAAATTCTTTTACTGATAATAAGACACTAAGGGTTGAAGTGTTGAGAGAAGCTCATGAATCCTGATTTGCAAAGCATCCTAAAAGTACCAAGATGTATAGAGACTAGAAAGAATACTACTAGTGGCCAAACATGAAAAGAGAAATCACTACCAGAAATTCGCTCAATAGCAACGGATTTACCGACGGAATACTTTTGTTGGTAATTTGAGGTTGAAATTACCGACGAAACGTTTTCCATCCGTAATTCAGTCGGTAACTACCGACGGAATGTGTCCGTCGGTAGTTACCGACTGAATTACGGATGGAAAACGTTCTGAATTTAAAAAAAAGGCGGGTTGCTGATGTGGCGGTTTTGGCGGGGTTATTTTTACCGACGGATTCAAAATGATAGCCCGTACAGTGACGTGACCGGTTCGCCGTTTAAAATGCTGACGGAATCACCGAGGGATTTGAAATGGCAGATCCGTATGGTGACGTGTTGATTTTCTGTCAGAATCACCGATGTAATCACCGACGGAAAAATCCATCGGTGAAACCGTCGGAAAAAGTTAATATATGTCAGCTCTGCCGACCCTCTCCTCCCGTATTTCTCCTTCTTCTTCCTAATCCCAACTCTCCCCATCTGTAAACAACCAGCCCCCCCTCCCCCCCAAACAAAAATCTCCCTCATATCAGCACAACAAGTTATATTTCTTGAAGTTTTGTGGTCACAACATCCGTTTTCTGATTTAC
>Ga0307516_10010530_pt1 | contig 10158 bp, 7 predicted proteins | sample 19_EM_MG_FD_203310 | JGI IMG/M metagenome (GOLD analysis project Ga0307516, IMG submission 203310) | Populus trichocarpa ectomycorrhiza microbial communities from riparian zone in the Pacific Northwest, United States - 19_EM | ecosystem: Host-associated > Plants > Roots > Unclassified | place...
CCTGCGGTAGGAGCGCCCCTGGGCGCGATGGATTTACCGCGCCCTCATCAAGAGCGATCGCGGCCAGCGCCGCTCCTTCGGTAGGAGCGCCCCTGGGCGCGATGGATTTGCCGCGCCGTCATCAAAGGCGATCGCGGCCAGGGCCGCTCCTACCGTAGGAGCGCCCCTGGGCGCGATGGATTTACCGCGCCGTCATCAAGGGCGATCGCGGCCAGGGCCGCTCCTACGAGAGCGTGGCCAGCCACTCGTCGTCGGAGCCTTCGTTGATGCCTTCGAACAGGAAGGTGCTGAGGTAGCGCTCGCCGGTGTCGGGCAGCATCGCCAGGATGACCTCGCCCGCCTGGGCCTGCCTGGCGACTTCCAGCGCGGCGGCAAATGTGCCGCCTGCCGAGATGCCGCAGAAGATGCCTTCCTGCTGCGCCAGCGCGCGCGCCGTGTCGCGTGCGACCACCTCGTTCACCGGCACGATGCGATCGGCCACGTTCTTGTTGAGCACGGTCGGAATGAAATCCGGCGTCCAGCCCTGGATCTTGTGCGGCTTCCACTCGCCGCCGGCGACGAGTGGCGCGACGTCGGGCTCGGTGAGCGCGATGCGCGTGTCGGGCCGCGCCAGCTTGATCATTTCGCCGGCGCCGGTGAGCGTGCCGCCGGTACCCCAGCCGGTGACGAACCAGTCGAGCCTGCGACCTGCGAAGTCGAGCAGGATCTCGGGGCCGGTGGTGTTGCGGTGGTACGCGGGATTGGCCTCGTTGTCGAACTGTCGCGCCAGGAACGCGCCGTGCCTGGCGGCGAATTCCTGCGCGCGCTTCACCATGCCCGAGCCGCGCTCGGCGGCCGGCGTGAGCAGCACTTTCGCGCCGAGCGCGCGCATCAGCTTGCGGCGTTCGATCGAGAAGGTTTCCACCATGAACGCGACGAAGGGATAGCCGCGTGCCGCGCAGACCATGGCCAATGCGATGCCGGTATTGCCCGACGTCGCCTCGACGACGGTCTGCCCCGGCTTGAGTTCGCCGCGACGCTCGGCGTCGAGGATGATGCCGAGCGCCAGGCGGTCCTTGACCGAGGACATCGGGTTGAAGGCTTCGATCTTGACGTACATCTCCACGCCCGCCGGCGCCAGGCGATGGATGCGCACGATCGGCGTGCGGCCGATGGTGTCGAGGATGCTGTTGTAGATCATGGCGTGGATCCTTGCTGGTCGGCGTCGTGGGGCGGATGGCATCGTGCTGCGATCGGGCGGTGCGCGGTGGCGCGGCGCCGCGCGGCGCCTGCGCCGATGTCGAGCCGGAGCTCGTACGGGCTGCAGTAGACTGTACTTCTTTCCCAGGAGGCCTCATGGAAGAAGCCCTCGAGATACTGCATCGCGTGTTCGGTTACAAGGCGTTCCGTGGGCCGCAGGCGCAGATCATCGCGCATGTGATCGACGGCGGCGATGCCCTGGTGCTGATGCCGACCGGTGGCGGCAAGTCGATCTGCTACCAGCTGCCCGCCCTGGTCCGTCCCGGCTGCGGCATCGTGGTATCGCCGCTGATCGCCCTGATGCAGGACCAGGTGTCGGCGATGGAAGCGCTCGGCGTGCGCGCCGCCTTCCTCAATTCGACGCTCGACGGCACGGCTGCCGCGGCGATCGAGGCACGCCTGCTGCGCGATCGACGAGGCGCATTGCGTCAGCCAGTGGGGTCACGATTTCCGGCCCGAATACATCCAGTTGTCGATCCTGCACGAGCGTTTTCCGGATGTGCCTCGCATCGCGTTGACGGCGACCGCCGACGAGATCACCCGCGCGGAGATCCGCAAGCGCCTCGAGCTGGAATCGGCGCCGGTGTTCATCTCCAGCTTCGATCGGCCGAACATCCGCTACGCGATCGAATCCAAGCGCAGCAACCCGACCCAGCAGCTGATCGATTTTCTCGCTGCGCACCGCGGCGAGGCGGGCGTGGTCTATTGCCTGTCGCGCAAACGCGTCGACGAGATCGCCGCGGTACTGGTCGAGCACGGCGTGGCGGCCTTGCCGTACCACGCGGGCATGACCGGCGAGCAGCGCGCCCATCACCAGCGCCGGTTCCTGATCGAGGAGGGCATCGTCATGGTCGCCACTATCGCCTTTGGCATGGGTATCGACAAGCCCGACGTCAGGTTCGTTGCGCATATGGATATGCCGCGCAGCGTGGAGGCGTATTACCAGGAGACCGGTCGCGCCGGACGCGATGGCGCGCCGGCCGAGGCGTGGATGGTCTACGGCATGGGCGACATCGTCCAGCAGCGGCGCTTCATCGAGGAATCCGAAGGCAGCAACGACGCGCATCGCCGGGTGTCGTTGCAGAAACTCGACGCCCTGGTCGGGCTGTGCGAATCGACCGGTTGCCGTCGCGTCCAGCTGCTGGGCTATTTCGGCGAGGCCTCGGTGCCTTGCGGCAACTGCGACAACTGCCTGGTGCCGCCGCAGACCGAAGACGTCACCGAGCTGGCGCGGATGGCGCTGAGCGCGGTCTACCGCACCGGGCAACGGTTCGGCGTGCAGCACCTCATCGACGTACTGATGGGCAAGGACAGCGAACGCGTGCAGGGCTTCCAGCACGATCGTCTTGCCGTGTTCGGGCAGGGCAAGGGGGTCGATGTCGGCGTGTGGCGGGCATTGTTCCGCACCCTGCTCGGCATGGGCCTGCTGCGCGCCGACCAGGAGGCCTTCGGCGGCCTGCGCCTGGACGACAGCGCCCGTGCGGTGCTCAAGGGCGAGCGCAGCGTCGCGATGCGCAAGCCCGAATCCGCCGCCGAGCGCCGGCAGAGCCGCAAGCAGCGCAGCACGCGGGTGACCGCGGATGTCGGTGGCGCGATCGACTCGGCATTGCGCCAGCGGCTCAAGGAATGGCGGCTGGGCATTGCCCGCCAGAACGGCATTCCGCCGTACGTGGTGTTCCACGACGCCACGCTCGACCAGATCGCCAGCCGTCGGCCACGTTCACTGGATGAACTGGCGCTGATCTCGGGCGTCGGTCAGGCGAAGCTGAGCCGCTACGGCGAGGACCTGTTGGAGATGCTCGGCGAGGAATGAGCGCGGGAATGATCAATGCGCCGGATCGGCTTGATCACCTCAGGCGTGCGGCACATTCAGCACCTGCCGCGTCACGGCGACGAAATGACATACGCTGCCGGCCAGGACGAACAGGTGCCAGATCGCATGCGCGTAGCGGATGCGCCGGCTCATGTAGAAGGCGGTCCCGGCGGTGTAGGCGATGCCGCCGGCAAACAGCCAGCCGATCGTCACCGCATCGACCTGCTGCAGCAGCGGCCGGATCGCAAAGACGATCAACCAGCCCATCGCGATGTAGATCAGCGTGGACACGCCCTTGAAGCGGCCGGTGAAGAACAGCTTGAACACCACGCCGAGCAAGGCCAGTGTCCAGATCGCCGCGAACAGCCACCAGCCGCCATGTTCGCGCAGGCCGACCAGGGTGAACGGGGTGTAGGTGCCGGCGATCAGCAGGAAGATCGCGCAGTGATCGAAGACCTTCAGCCGCGCCTTGGCCGCCTGGTGCGGGATCGCGTGGTACAGGGTCGAGGCGACGTAGAGCAGCAGCAGGCTGATGCTGAACACGATCGCGCCGGCCAGTTGCCAGGCCGTGCCCCAGACCGCCGCCAGGGTGATCAGGACCGCACCGGCACCGAGACCGACCAGTGCACCCAGGCCATGGGTCAGCGCGCTCCAGAGCTCTTCGCGCGGGTGGTGGGGTTCGTGGACGATGATCATGCGGTCCTCGCGTCTTCCGTGCCGGCCAAGGCTGGCGTAGAAGATCGGAGCATGCAAGCAGAGCCCGGGCACGGGACGCGGCGCGGGTCGCGATCAGGCCGTGGCGGCCTCGATCGCGACCACGGCCGCGTCGACGGATCAGGCGGCGCGGCTGGCGCGCTTGCGATCGTTTTCGGTCAGGTGACGCTTGCGCAGGCGGATCGCGTTGGGCGTGACTTCGACGAGTTCATCGTCCTGGATGAACTCGAGCGCCTGCTCCAGCGAAAACTTCACCGGCGGCGTCAGCATCAGCATGTCGTCCTTGCCCGAAGCGCGGAAGTTGGTCAGCTGCTTGGCACGCAGGGCATTGACGGTGAGGTCGTTGTCCTTCGCGTGGATGCCGACGATCTGGCCTTCGTAGATTTCCTGGTTCGGCTCGACGAACAAGCGGCCACGTTCCTGCATCGCGAACTGCGCGTACGCAGGCGAGGGCCCGGTGCCGTTGGAAATCATCACGCCGTTCTGGCGGCTGCCGATGCTGCCCTCGGTCTTCGGGCCGTAATGGTCGAAGACGTGGAACAACAGGCCGGTGCCGGCGGTGATGGTGCGGAACTCGGTCTGGAAGCCGATCAGGCCACGCGCCGGGATCATGTATTCGAGGCGCACGCGGCCGCGGCCATCGGGCTCCATGTTGCTGAGCTGTGCCTTGCGCTCGCCCAGGCGCTGCATCACGCCACCCTGGAACTGCTCTTCGAGATCGCAGACCAGCTGCTCGTACGGCTCCATCTGCTGGCCGTCGATTTCCTTGATGATCACTTCGGGACGCGATACCGCCAGCTCGTAGCCTTCGCGACGCATGTTCTCGATCAGGATCGACAGATGCAGTTCGCCGCGGCCAGAGACCTTGAACTTCTCGGCCTCGTCGGTTTCCTCGACCTTCAACGCGACGTTGTGCATCAGCTCGCGCATCAGGCGATCACGCAGCTGGCGGCTGGTGAGGAACTTGCCGCCGCTCTCGGTCTTGCGGCCGGCGAACGGCGAGTTGTTGACCTGGAAGGTCATGCTGATCGTCGGCTCGTCCACGGTCAGGGTGGGCAGCGCCTCGGGGGTATCGAGCGCGCAGATCGTGTCGGAGATGCCGAGCCCTTCGACACCGTTGATCGCGACGATGTCGCCGGCCTGCGCTTCGGACACTTCGCGGCGCTCGAGGCCCATGAAGCCGAGCACCTGGAGCACACGGCCGTTGCGCTTGGCGCCTTCGCGGTTGACGACACTGACCTGGGTATTGGGCTTGATGCGGCCGCGCTGGATGCGCCCGATGCCGATCAGGCCGACGTAGCTGTTGTAGTCGAGCTGGCTGATCTGCATCTGCAGCGGACCGTCGGGATCGACCTTGGGTGCGTCCACGTGCTGCATGATGGCTTCGAACAGCGGATCCATGTTGCCTTCGCGCACATCCGGGCTGAGCCCGGCGTAGCCGTGCAGCGCCGAGGCGTAGACGACCGGGAAATCGAGCTGCTCTTCGGTCGCGCCGAGGCGATCGAACAGGTCGAAGGTGGCATTGAGCACCCAGTCGGGGCGCGCGCCGGGACGATCGACCTTGTTCACCACGACGATCGGCTTGAAGCCCATCTGGAACGCTTTCTGGGTGACGAAGCGCGTCTGCGGCATCGGGCCGTCGAAGGCGTCGACCAGGATCAGCACCGAGTCGACCATCGACAGCACGCGTTCGACTTCGCCACCGAAGTCGGCATGTCCGGGCGTATCGACGATGTTGATGCGGTTTTCGCGCCAGGTGATCGCGGTGTTCTTGGCGAGGATGGTGATGCCCCGCTCTTTTTCGATGTCGTTGGAATCCATCACGCGATCGGCGATCACGCCGCGTTCGCCAAGGGTGCCGGACTGGCGGAGCAGGCAGTCGACGAGGGTGGTCTTACCGTGGTCGACGTGGGCGACGATGGCGATGTTGCGCAGATTCTGTATGGACATGACGAAAGCCGCGTGCGTTGACCGCCGCGGTGGGGTACTTGAGGGAAGGGCGCGGAGTATAGCCGAAGCGGGCTGGAGCTTTGCATTTGTTTCACCGCCGGTGATTCTCCCTTTCACCCGCCGTTTGGCTAGGCTAGATTCCGCCGCCACCCACGCACCGGATTCCCATGCCCAAGAACGCCCACAGCTGGCGCGATCACCTGCGTTATCGCTTCGAGAACACGCTGTCGAAGGGGGCGATCGCCATCATCGGCTGGCTCGCGCTGATCTCGCTGGCGATCGTCCTGCTCGCCGCGCTGGGGCTGAGCGTGTTCAGCATTTCGGCCGATCCGGGCGATCCCGGCACACGCTTCGGGTGGATCGAGGCCGGCTGGCAGAGCCTGATGCACACGATGGACGCCGGCACCCTGGCCGGCGACCAGGGCTGGGAGCTGCGCCTGCTGATGCTGGTGGTCACCGTCGGCGGCATCTTCATCGTCAGCATGTTGATCGGCACGATCACGTCGGGACTGGAGTCGCGACTGGGCGAGTTGCGCAAAGGTCGCTCGCGGGTGATCGAGCGCGAGCACACGCTGATCCTCGGTTGGTCGAGCAAGGTGTATTCGATCATCGGCGAACTGGTGATCGCGAACGAAAGCCGCCGCAGGCCGCGCATCGTGATCCTTGCCGACCGCGACAAGGTCGAGATGGAGGACGACATCCGCGCGAAGTTTCCGACCACCGGCAACACCGTGGTGATCTGCCGCAGCGGCGATCCTCTGGATCTCGACGACCTCGCGGTCGTCGATCCGCACTCGGCGCGCTCGATCATCATCCTCGCCCCCGAGACCGGCAACCCCGACATCCACGTGATCAAGTCGGTGATGGCGGTGACCAACAATCCCGATCGCAAGCCGGAGCCGTATCACATCGTGGCCGAGATACGCGATGCGCGGAACCTCGAGGCGGCGCACCTGGTGGGTGGCGACGAGGCCATCTTCGTCCAGGGCGAAGACCTGATCGCGCGCGTCACCGCGCAGACCTGCCGGCAGTCCGGGCTCAGCGTCGTCTATACCGAACTGCTCGACTTCGACGGTGCCGAGATCTATTTCAAGGAGGAGCCCGACCTCGTCGGCCGCAGCTATCGCGAGGCGCTGGGCGCTTACGATACGTCGACCCTGATGGGGCTGATGCGCGCGGACGACACCGTGTGGATCAATCCGCCGATGACCACGCGCATCGCTGCCGGCGACCGCATCATCGTGATCAGCGAAGACGACGACAGCATCGTGATGTCCAGCACGCCGGCGACCCCGGCAGATCGCCGGGCGATGGTGTCCGGCGTGAAGGCCGAGCCGCAGCCCGAGCGCACCTTGCTGCTCGGCTGGAACGAAAAGGCCGAGGCGATCGTCGCCGAGCTCGACAACTATGTCGCGCCGGGATCCGAGGTGGTCGTGCTCTGCCAGCGCGAGGGGGCCCGCGATGCGCTGGTCGCCCTGTCCAAGCGCCTCACGCGCCAGCGTGTCCGTTTTGCCGAGGGCGCGATCACCGATCGGCGCACGCTCGATGCATTGAAGGTCGAGGAATTCGACCACATCATCCTGCTCAGCTACACCCAGCTGCCGGTCCAGGAAGCCGATGCGCAGACGCTGATCGCCCTGCTGCACCTGCGCAACATCGCCCAGGCCTGCGGCAAGGACATGAGCATCGTCAGCGAGATGATGGACATCAAGAACCGGGCCCTGGCCCAGGTGGCGCAAGCCGATGATTTCATCGTGAGCGACAAGCTGGCCAGCCTGATGTTGTCGCAGCTCTCGGAGAACAAGGCGCTCGACCAGGTGTTCCGCCAGCTGTTCAGTGCAGAAGGCTCAGAAATCTATATCCGTTCGATCGGTCAGTACGTACGCCCCGGCGTGGCCGTCGACTTCCACACGCTGATCGAAGCGGCCGCGATGCGCGGGGAAACCGCGATCGGCTATCGCCTGGTCGCGCAGTCCAACGACGCCTCGCAGGGCTATGGCGTGAAGGTGAACCCGACCAAGTCGACCAAGGTCAGCTTCGCCACCGAAGACCAGATCATCGTGCTGGCCGAGGATTGAGGCACTGGCCCAGGAGGTGTCGGGTGCCATCCGCGGCACCTGGCCGGATCAGCGCCGGACCTGTACCGGCTTGATGCCCTTGCTCACCGAGCGCGTCAGCACGTAGACCGAAGCGGGCGGCAGGTTGCGCAGGGTGAAGCCGGCGCGGCGCGCGTGCAGCCCGAGCTGGCGCATCACCGGCGTCTTGACGGGATTGGTCGGGCCGTAGGTGAACTGGATGAAGCGGCCATCCGGCGCCAGGGCCTCGAAGGCCGGCTTGAGGATGTCGCGTTGCAGTTCGGCATTCATCGACAGCAGGCCGAGGCCGCTGATGATCGCGTCCACGCCGCCGGGTTCGGCAAACCCCTGCTCCCGCAGCACGGCGACGATGTTGCGGGCATCCGCGCAGACGATCGGCGTGCGCGGAAAGCGCTGCTGGAGATGCTGGTGCAGGGTATCGTTGAGTTCGAAGACGAGCAGGTGCTCAGGCGGTATGCCGCGCTTGAGCAGGGCTTCGGTGAATACGCCGGTGCCACCGCCGAGCTCGACCACGCGACGCGGCGCGACAGGCAATTCGCGCAGCATCTCGGCGGCCAGTTCCTGGCTGCTCGGCGACACCGCTGCGGTGGTCAACGGGGCCTTCAGCCACTCGCGAAAGAAGGTCCATGCCACCGTGGCATCGTCTCGCTTTCGGATCAGGGCCTCGGTGAGCTTGCTTGCACGTGGCCCCATGCGGCCCCCTCGAATGATCAGGCGCCATCATAGGCGGGAATGCCGGCAAGGCAAGCAGGATCGCAAGAACAAAAGAAAAGCCCGGCCGCAGCCGGGCTTTTCAACAGACGACGCTCAGCGATAACGCCGGTCCCGGGCACCGTCCCGGTAGCCTTCGTCATAGCCGCGCCGATACGCGCGGCTGCCACCACTGATGCGGCCGGCGTGGCGCAGGCCATCGTTGTAGCCCTCATCGTAGCCGCGGCGGAATACGACTTCATAAGAGCCGCCATCGTAGACGCCGTAGTAACCGCCATCGAAGCCATAGTAGCTGCGCGGATGGACATAGGTGCCGTAGCGGTAACGCGGTGCGTAGCGCGGCGCGTAACGCGAGTCACGGTAGCCGCGATGACGATGCCCGTCGTCGCGCCAGCTCAGCGCGTAGCCATGGTGGCGCCCGCTGCCGTAGACGGACACGCCCACGTCTGCATGGGCCGTAAGGGGAGTGGCCAGAGCGACGGCGACGGTCAGGCCAAGGAATGAAAGCAAGCGTGCGACAGTTTTCATGGAGCGCCCCTCCTGAGAGCGTGGTGATCATTCTGGACATCGCGGATGAATCGGCGCTTATTTGCGCCTGCCGGCGCCGCCGCCCGTTGCTGGTCGTTCAGGGCCGGGTTGCCGGATGCGCGCACGGTCTGCGGCCAGGGCCGTTCGGGGCGTATGGCGGGCAAGCACGCGCCGTCGCTTGCGATGCCGTCGACGCCCCCGGACAATAGCCGCATGAGCATCGACGCCACGCGATATCCCCGGCTGTGCCGGATCGACAGCCCGACCGGGTTGCGCCAGTTCCCCGAGTCGGAACTCGGCGCGATCGCCGATGAATTGCGCGGCTACCTGATCGAGGAAGTCGCCCAGGTCGGCGGTCATTTCGGTGCAGGGCTCGGCGTGATCGAACTCACCCTGGCCTTGCACTATCTCTACGACACCCCCGATGACCGCATCGTGTGGGACGTCGGTCATCAATGCTATCCGCACAAGATCCTGACCGGACGCCGCGAGCAGATCCGCACGATCAAGCAGCGCGACGGCCTCGCGCCGTTTCCGCGCCGCGATGAAAGTCCCTATGACAGTTTCGGCGTCGGGCATTCCTCGACGTCGATTTCCGCCGCACTTGGCATGGCCATCGCGCGCAGCCTGCAGGGCGATCCGCACCGTGTCGTGGCAGTGATCGGCGATGGCGCGATGACCGCCGGCATGGCCTACGAGGCGCTCAACCACGCCGGTGGCATGGACACGCCGCCGGACCTGCTGGTCGTGCTCAACGACAATCGCATGTCGATCTCCGAGAACGTCGGCGGGCTGACGCGCATGCTGGGCCGTCTGATGGCCAGCAGCACGGTGAATGCCATCCGCGAAGGCGGCAAGAAACTGGTCGGCAAGCGCAACCCGGTGCGGCGATTCCTGCGCCGCTGGGAAGAACACGCCAAGGGCATGTTCGTGCCGTCCACGCTGTTCGAGGAAATGGGCTTCCACTACAGCGGTCCGATCGATGGCCATGACCTGCCCGCGCTGCTGCAGGTCATCAAGACGATGAAGACGCTCAAGGGGCCGCAGCTGCTGCACGTGATCACCACCAAGGGCAAGGGTTACGGTCTGGCCGAGGGTGACCAGATC
>Ga0307516_10010531_pt1 | contig 10157 bp, 7 predicted proteins | sample 19_EM_MG_FD_203310 | JGI IMG/M metagenome (GOLD analysis project Ga0307516, IMG submission 203310) | Populus trichocarpa ectomycorrhiza microbial communities from riparian zone in the Pacific Northwest, United States - 19_EM | ecosystem: Host-associated > Plants > Roots > Unclassified | place...
GCGACGGCTTACATTCGTATCGACCCCATCAGCAAAAACTCAAACATCAAATATCACTCGGTAGGATGTGTTGCCAAAAAATATCAGGATTATGTGCTTTTCGGCTAAATAATTCAAAAAAAGTGATTTTCAGCCAAATTTTTAGGCAGCCGCCCATGCAAGTAAAAAAGGTCCGCATTATACCGATTTTGAATTGTCCCCATCGCAACCCCGTCGCTTGAAGATCGATTAGTACAAGCCTGAGCGAAGCTGTGATCCAATTCCGGTTACCCAATTGATGAAGCAATTTCTACTATGTCAACCATTTCTTCCGTTTGTAGGCAATGCAAACACTCTTCTTTTCCAAATTATACTCTCTAATTTTTTTAGAATTTGTGAGCGAGCATCGCGACGCGTATGAGCGTGATGGACTTAACGGGTTGGCGAAGCCGCGATTTAAATCACTTTGCCTATGTTTTATGTCGTGACATCACAGCATATTTGTTTGTTTGTTTGTATCATTCCCGCATACAGGCCCATGGCGCAGAAAAGAAATCCTGCTCACACTGCCCGCGTCGTTATTTCTGCTATAGATACAAGACGCGTGAATTGCTATATTTCTCTCACAAAAATAGTGCTCAAGCTACTTCGTACATACATTGCCTAAACTTGAAGGCTGTTTTATTTTGCGGCCGTTTATTTGAATCACTTTGGCTATGTTTTATGTCGTCATCCAGCTTGTTTATTTGTTTATTTGAATTATACACGTATATCTCCCTTACCCCCTTTTCCTTGTCCCACGTGCTAGCACACGTCGTTATTATAGCTATGGTTACAAGACACGCGAATTGCTATATCCCCATCACAAAAAACAGTGCTCAAGCCATTTCGTACACACATTGTCTAAACTTGAAGGCTGTTTTATTTTGCGGGCGTTTATTTGAATCGCTTTGACTATATTTTATGTCGTCATCCAGCTTGTTTATTTGTTTATTTGAATCATACACGTATATCTCCTTAACCCCCTTTTCCTTGTCCCGACGTGCTAGCACACGTCGTTATTATAGCTATGGATACAAGACACACGAATTCAAGTTGCTATATTCCCATCACAAAAAACAGTGCTCAAGCCATTTCGTACACACATTGTCTAAACTTGAAGGCTGTTTTATTTGGTGGCCGTTTATTTGAATCGCTTTGGCTATGTTTTATGTCATCCAGCTTGTTTATTTGTTTGTTTGAATCATAAACACATATCTCCCTGACTCCCTTTTCCTTGTCCCGACGTGCTAGCACACGTCATTATTATAGCTATGGATACAAGACACGTGAATTGCTGATTTTTCTATCACAAAAAAAACAGTGCTTGACCGCACATATATTGTCTGAACTTGAACGCTCTTTTGTTCTACGGCTGTTTGTTTTAATTACATTTTTAATTCAGTACAGCAGATTGAAAACATGAAGGTCCACAGTATTACTCAAGTACCACCGGCGAGGAGCATTATCTCTTGTATTCGGAATTGGAATCAAGTGAGCGCCCGATTGAATTGCTGTCACAGGGACAATATAACGCGCTCCGGCAGCCATACTAGGTTTCCGGCGACGTCCGGTAGGTTGTGGGCAGCCTGAGTCAACTGGCAATTGTTTTTGCTCAACAATAATCATCCCCTCTGGCTGTTTTATTATACCAGGAACTAGTGTCGAAACCAACGCCATGCTCCATTGACTCGTATGATCAGAATCATCCCCCGACTCGGAATTGCCTGCCACCGGAAAGGGATCAATGACGTGAAAAATACAGTCAACTCGAGCCGGAATTCGACCTCTTGATGACGCAAACTGTCGCTCGTCTGCAACCCCTGTCCACAGCAGAACCATATCGTTACGTGGAGGCCCCCTCTGGCGCCATGGTTGGGTTCCAGTTGATCGGATAACATGGATTTCTTGTTCGTCCTCGGCATTGAATACAGGCACCGGTATACGTATCGAATTGAAACGTAAATATTTAAAACTCCCTAGGCGATGGAAATCGTCTTCATCAAAAAACTCCGGACGGCGAAACCAGGTTTTCAAACACCACGCGACGAGATTCTGAAACATGTCGGGCTGTATATGGCAACCGAGGGCAAGCTCTTGAATGGTTAAAGTTCCGGGATGAGGATTTTGCAACCGACGATTGATGGGAGTCCGCCGATTATTATCGTTGTTGATATGGCGATTTTTCGCTTCGGTAATGTTGATATCGCGATACTCGAATGCTTGACGACGTGACATAGTATTCAGGATTTGTTCATGCGCGTCAATCTTATTAGAGCATCTATAAGCTTGTTTTAGCTGTCGATGCAGTGTTTCGGGTAGCTCGGACGTGACATTGCTGAGGTGCCCTAGCTCTCTAACGCTTCCAACAAAATGGGATAAAAGGTGCATTTTGATAAAATTGAAATGTGCATCCTTGGTAAGTGCAGACTCCACTTCAACGTCAACGTTCTCGGCGTCTTCGTCGATTCGACGACGCTTTGCAATGCCCGAAAGATTCTTCCAATTGTGCTCAGCTTCCCGTTCCTCCCTTGCATCCGTCATCAACTGTTTTCGTAACGCTGCTGCAATTACTTTGCTCGATTTGCTGGCCCGAAATCGATTAAAGACAGATTTGTGTTGATGGAAGTCTCTCAGATATCCTTGCATATAGTCCAATGTCTCATTTGTATGGCTCCGGTACTGTGCCATAAGGTGAAAATATATTAATGCTTTGACGCATAATATAGCCTCCTTGAAAATGGGCCTTTCAGGCGTTGAGGGCGCCCAGAGCGTCGCTGCAAATACAGGAAGAAGTATCCGGCCAAGAGCTCTCATTTCTTTACCTTGCCATTGGGTGACAGAAGTGTAGGCTTTGTTGAATCGAAGTAGTGATGGATACGCTGGGACAAGTTGCCATATTTGATTAAAGCGATTCAGACGTTTGTGGTGATTAAGAAATGCAACAATCCATTTCATAAGATGGTCGAGAAGTCCAAGATAAATAGTATGAAGGATGTCAGGAGTGATTGCTGTTGGCAAGGTGATGCAATTCAGTGCCCAAAAGACGCCTTCCGTCGTTCGCACTCCTGCACGCTTGAGTGATGATAGTGCCTCGGCCTGGGTGGTCGAATCCAAAGAGGCATCGGTAGAGTCAATTAACCGTTCAAAATACTCTTTATAATCTCTGAATACAGGTTGGCGGCTTTGGAATGTACCGAATGTATCAGGATGCTCTTCACAAACAGCGCAGAATCCAGATTTTATTGAATGTAAATTGACATTTTCGAAGTAATCAGCTATCCAGCTGCAAATCCGGGGGAAACAGAGGCGCTGATATCCGTCAGGACATCGCATGACAACTCCATTATGAAATGCGTCTTCTAGGCGGCGAAAAATGATTTCGAAACAGCGACGTAAGACTTCTCGATTGATGTTTTGTTGATCTTCAAGTGCCTTTGTCCCCTGTTTAAACTGGTTTTTGGGGGGAACCGGTAATAAGGCAACAAGGGCGTAGCACATATTTGAGGGTTTCAATCGAATGGCTGAATGGACATTTCCAAGCGTTAGGTAGACTGGCCACCCTTTCTTGTCTCCCGAGTAATTGGTAAAATGGGTTTGGTCAGAACTTCCAATAATCGGTATGACTGTTCCCCCTTTTGGTATCTGCTGCTGTGAAGCCGCATTTATGTTAGCAATTAATCAATATTGACTGCAAGGCGACGACTTTTCTCTCTCTTACCTGAGTTCGCCACCACCAATCACCACTAGATATCTCCGAAAACATCCGCTCCCCAGTATTGTTGAATTGCCTTTGAGGCGCGTAAGCCATATAGTCTCGATATGCTGTCTGTTGCATCAAAACCTCGACGCATTTCAGAGGATCGCGATACCAAAAAGCCGTCAAATCGTGATCACGTAGATTACTATCTCCGTCGCTTGAGCAGCTAAAAGAAACTTTTCCCTGCTTCCAAGAATCCATCCCCAGCTGGTGATGCAAAGCGTCGATGTTATTGAATAGTGTATGAGCAGATGTAGATGACGAGATGTTTCCAACACTGGGCAGATGCAGCAAATCATTGATTGCGGTCTTGGAAACCCGGTTTAGAATGCACCAGCGAGCCAGTTTGTAGTCGGATTCATTTTTAAAAGGCGCAAAGAAGTTATCGTCGTCCTCTGAGTTGGAGACAGCGCCTGGCAAAATATTTCCGGCTTCTGGAAAAATCTCGACTCGTCCGCTGCGATTCATTGGAGCCCCGGGATCGTCACCCGGGGCCACTTCTATTCTCCCAATACCGTCGTCGCCGTTGTCCGAGTCGCTGCCGGGGTCACTGCAATCTGCGTCGCTCTGATCGGAGGAAGGATAGATCTCGAATTGATGTCGTTTAGCAGCCGGTATATAAAGGAAACCGTCTTCGTATCGGTGGATGATGTCGCCATGAGAAGTATTCTCGTCTGCCTCAGAGGCGACGCGTAGTCGTTGGGGATGATTTCGCCGGAGGTGGTTGAGGTAAGATGCCGTATATCGGTAGGACTTCCGGCAAAACTGGCAATTGCTTTTGTTTCTTTGCATTGGTTCCACGTCGCTTGAATGATGATGATAATTGTCAGGAAGACTATTTTCTGAGGCATAATACTACTAGTATGCCTGATGCTTGCATCAACAAATCACTGATATCACGTGCTTACAATTCAGCCTCGCCGAGCCAAATTGCCTCGCCCAAATTGGGGATAGAGAAGAGAGGAACGTGCACGGCGCGGCATGATCACGACAATCACCAACATTTGGCATTTCACTCATTAATAAGTGCTTTCTTTTTGCTTTCTTCCCCCAGTGGAGCGTGTGTAGAAGTAGACTTTCAGGCATTTAATATGATATACGTGAAGCCTATATTGTGATATCTCAAACACCTAGCAATTTGATTTATCGTAGATTTGCCAACAGACTTGCAGTATGAAAACTACGTCACTTATATGTCCCATGCGCAATTTTTAGATATAAGCGGCACCCTTTTTCAACTTCAAAAGCGTTCAGTTATATTTCATTATAGAAGACATCGTCAACTTCAAAATGCATACGATTTCATAATAAAGCAAAGGAAAGTCTGTTTTGATGCATAAAACCCAACTTCGAGATGTAGCAGGCACTTTTTCGCCATCCAGCCTGAATTCCCGTTTCCTCTATTCCCACTTTTTTATAAAAAGAAAGGATTTCCCCCCATCGCTCATTTTCCCTTTCTCATCCCATCCTTAGTACTCAACGTCCTTCCGCTGTTCCAAAAAAACCTCAAGTTTATATCATTTATTTCTATCCTGCCATTTTCGATTTTTAAACAAAAGTAAGTCATCTTCCAGCTACGTTTTTGAGTATTTGGGAGACCTAATATCGTCATCCAGATGGTTGCCAACGAGCTTCGTATCCTTGCCAAGTCGGCTGGCCAAAACCTGACCGAGTACGTCAACTCCGTGGTGGGTGTACTGGAGGCCCGAGGGACTCGATCAGGGGCTAGCCGGGCTCGGAAAGACACCGATGCCCGACGAACCATCTACAATGAGGCCATACATTCTGGCATCGTCGGAAAAGATGGCGTCGGCTTGAAGGAATGGCAGGATTTTATCAGCCACTGCGTCGCCCACCTACCTCTTTCAGTTTGCAGATCGAGGTGGGAGGCACACCGGCGAGACGAAAAGAGCAACCGTGACGTTGCACTGGCTTTGGATCACTTCATCCAAGAGACGCTGCGGCGCCGACGGGGCGAGCTGAGGCGTGCCAAGGTGCCCGGTGTATCAGGACGGAAGAGAAGGACGCCCCCAAGCAGTGAAGACGAGGAGCCTGCTTCTGGCAGTGAGGGGTCTGAGGGCACTGAAAAGGATAGTAAGTACATTCACAAATTGAATCTGTCGTCTAGTAAGCTGATATCATCGCCGCCACGGTAGCGCCCCACCCAGGGAAGCGCCCAAGGTATCCGGAGCCGACGAGCTTTGCATTCGTCACCGTGTACGTCGACACGGAAACCGCCAAAAGGGCGGCACCTACCGAGGATAATAAATATCCTTTTGAGTGGTGCTATCCTGCCCCTGGGGGTTACCCGACGTCGATGTGCGATGCCAGAGAGACGAATTTGGGCAGCCTGATGGCCACAATCATCGTCAACCAGCCCAATAAGAAACGGAAGATCCGCATGTTATACGGCTTGATCGAGGAAGATGGCGATAAGGAGGCGCCCCGTAAAGGGGATGCCACAATCATTACAAGCGACTCAGCCGTGAAGGGATGGTTTCGGCAGACGGAGCGTTTTGCGAAGCGCTTTGTCTATGCCGAGTACCACAACGAGAATTCCGATAGCGAATCATCAGAGTCCTCCAGCCACCCTGACGGTTGGGAGTGGTTGGATTATGAATCCTTCCTTCCTGCCCCTCCGAGAGATCAATATGTTGATTTGCCAGAGGATACCGACGATGAATTCAGCATTCGAGCTGCTCCGAGAAATTTCCCGCGGACCGAAATCGTCTTTCAAGCACGTGTTTCCGAGGTCCAAAAGAGGATCGTTCGTCAGCTACGTTTGCTGGATATTCTCGGCAATCGGGCGTTGCACCTGTTCCCAAATATCGAGTTTGCCGAAATCGATGCGTCGTCTATCTCCTGGTTGCAGGGGCATAGGTGGGCCTCCGAGACGCTCGGCTCGGTGCCCAAGGGTCTATTCCCAGCGATGTTGGATTACATTGCTCAGATGAGATACCAAAGGCATCATTCCACTCCCCCGGGGCCGTTGCCTCCGACCCTGAGTCGGCGCAATCCTACTACTGATTCTCGCCCTCCTCCGGCGACACAGGCACCCACTGCCACTTCCGAGTAGTAGGCGGTGTGAATATGAAAATGTTGAGCTGGGCGACAGAGAGAGCTGGCGGAGGTTACCTTTCCGATATGGAGAAGATGCTTAAATGCGGGCTTCCCTCTAGTACTTCCGGTGTTGAGAGTTTTTGATGGTTTTTGTACTTTGTTTTTGCTCTCGGCGTTTCTGGACTGAGTGTTTTCAATCGGATTCGGTTTCGTGATAGGAATGGACTAGTATTATTATTGGTAGCAGGCGGAAAAGGAGATTATTGCTTTATTTTTTGCTTTTGTTTGAATATCACTTCTGTTTTCAATCATCGTCTGAGTCTAACACGTATAATTCGCGATCTGTGCCAATGATGTGTCACGATGATTTCTTAAAGAGGATGTTTGATGCGAACTAGCAAAACACATGAGGCAAGGTGATGACACGGACCATATAATCTAAACTGGTGAGACTGAGCACAGACATAAAAGGGGTTACCAAGCGACGTTAAATATCAGCTGAACATCCTACTACAATGTCCAGTTCTTTTTTTTTTGATACTTGCACTGAACGTCTTCTGTACCCTCTATCCTACTACTCAACACATCGGTAATCCTCTGAAGAATTAGCAATGGCTAAGCAAACTTCCAGACGACTCTCACCACCACCACAACAATCTTCTTCATCTACTCGTCGACCGAATCCATCTTTACAACCTTCTACCGCACCCTTGAGGCGTCGCCGAGATATGGAACTTGAAGATTCGGCAATCTCGGCTCCCCGTTGCCAACCTCAAGTACGCGCGACGGTGGAAGAAAGTCATACAGAACACGACTCTGACTGCGACGACTTCGATGATTACGCTGGAGTGCCTGAAACTTCTCTGATAGGACACTCAAGCCTTCAGAAAAGGCGAGCCGCTATGCAGTTGACAAAAGAGTACCCCCGAATCCCTAAACGGAGAGAGGTGATGGTGATGGAGGATGAGGATGAGGATGAGGATGAAGAAGAGGAAACCCCAAGGCATTCAAATAATAAGCGGGTAAGTAGATATCGTTGCCTGGCTGACGTATTGACTCGGAATCTCTAATGTTAGTGATAGTTTCGGAAAACAAGGGCACAAATCAGAGCCATCAGTGAGAGACTCCAAGTCCATCTAAACGAGTTCTTCGGTGTTGAGAAGCCAACTTTTATTAATTCAACTATCCTAGGCGCCATCCCCCCACCTATAGCCGCCGTCACCGATACGTTAAAAAGCATCGAGACGCTGATCTTGATGCAAGTCCGTCCGCTGGCTATGAAATGGACCCTTTTCACTAACCCTTTCCCAACTGGAGAGGCAAAGTCCACCCAGATCCACACATGGTGGCATGAAGCTATGATGGAGATAAACCCAGCCTCATGTAATGTGGAGCCTACGCAGAATTACATCACGATGGTAAAATACATACTTCGTCTTCAAATGAAGGAAAATCATCGTCTTGACAGCTGTTTTAGGTACTCGCTAAGATTACTACATCGAGATCCCAGATGGTGCACATGGCGAAGACAAAGATTCAGTCCCTCTTCAATTTTGCCGGCAAGCCAAAGGAGGAAACTAAAGAGATCGTTGCTTTCCTACTCTTTAGAGACAGGTTTTGCTGCCCGTCCGCTGTTAGAGAGGTAACACTGGCAGATACTATTCCAAAACACAACCAAGTTGTTTGGCTAATTGTTTCAGTGCTTCCGATACCGCTTTACGGGCGCCGAGATAGCTGATATAATCTTCGACTCCTACTTCAGGGGCGCAAGGCAGGCTGGCGTGAAAGATCCTCGGCTGTTGACAATGCTGAATGGCTCATTCATATGCTTGACGGCAACAGCTCTGCATCACTGTCTGTTAGGATGGCAAACTGGTGCTTATGTCCAGCTTCCGGAGTTTGGCAACGCTATAACACAAGGTAAGATCTCCTATTCAACTACGAGTTTAAATCATCCAAGCAATTAATATAAGGCAACCATAGCCACATTTGCGCGTTTGAGAGCTGAATTCTTGAACTCATCCATCGAAGTGCGCGAAAAGAAGATTTCACAGCTTCAAACAGGTATCCAGCAAAGACAGCTGAAGTTTGGATTCGCCAGCCATCCGGATATGGCTCAACCCTACAACGATCAGGAGGAGTGCGATGAGGAGTACCTGGCCCAGGCGACAGACGAATACGACTTCGCCTTGATGTCTGTTGTCGCCCGGACAACGCTTACAGAACAAGCGATGCGTTATTCTGCGCCGCAATTGTGCCCAACGGTAACGATATCTGAATCGCCCGCCCCCACTCGGAGAGCGCCTCCAGTTAAGAGACAATTAACAGACAGTGTTGCCGACGACACTGGCACTCATGTTGACTCTGTGTCCAGCTCAGAGTCGTATCCTGGGCCGAAGGATATGAATACAACGTTTTCGGAGGACTTGTTGGAATCGTCACGGTCGGCGTGAAATAATTTATGAGACTTTCAGAGATGGTGGAGCGATGATTAAGGCTGCTTGGATGCTTTTCTTTTGTCTTTGTATTATCTTCAAGTTGTTTGATTTGAGTCGGTGTTGATTTTGTATTTAATGGAAATGCCAGTGCTTGTGGATACAACCAAATCAAATTCACTTCAAGTTACGTGATCAGTATTAAGGAAATGCGCGCGAATGTTAAAAAGCATCGAAAAGATTATTTTCAGTCTCAATATTATTATCATTATTTATCGTAATTCCATTAATATCGTAGATGTGAATAGCTTCATTGGTGACGAAGGCAATGGCGGCAATAACAATTTCAATGGCTTCAATATTATCGATTTTTGCATGCCCGCCGATGCAAGTTTCGCAAAACTGATAATAAGGGTGACAACGGTTTATAATGGCTTCACGAAATCTTTATAAGTCGCTTGTGAATTTGGCGCCCCTGCCGGAATATAAATGAATTTTGACGGCGAGGGGGCCAATTACGTTGTATAAAGATGGGGTTTACAAGGGGTTTATAATGGGTTTATAAACAAGGTGGAGCGACCGATAAAAATTATGAGGCGTTCATAATGGGTTTATGAATTCAGTGGCCGGGTCAGGGATTTCTGTTTAGGTCGATTCTTTTAATGAGCTTATTGGCGGTTATTATCGATTGTGTCGATTGTGTCGATAATAACGAAATATTTCGCAGAAATATTTTTTGCTGATGTATAGGACGGTGAGTGGATTTGCGATTTTTTTACAGACGAAACCTTTCCGTATATACGGAAATGTTTTTTTGCTGATGTTCCCGAAGGCTTTTGACACGAGGTTATGTCCTAGGGAAGACATTGGCTGGAGAAGCACCC